>Ga0058701_10003493_pt1 | contig 12453 bp, 5 predicted proteins | sample AgamicOrMae_FD_97039 | JGI IMG/M metagenome (GOLD analysis project Ga0058701, IMG submission 97039) | Agave microbial communities from Guanajuato, Mexico - Or.Ma.e | ecosystem: Host-associated > Plants > Phyllosphere > Phylloplane/Leaf | place: Guanajuato, Mexico | collected 2012-06-04
ATAAACGTCAGTAAATGTGAATTAACTGCTTGATCATAGATAGAAATTCGGTAAAAACTAATTTTTCCAATAGTTAGATAGCTTGGCAGATTGAAAAAAAATATTTCGATAAGATTGAGAACGAATGACGTCGTATGACGAAATACATTTCGGTGTAATGAATTGTTCGCAAAAGAAACGGGGGACACGTTTGCGAAAGACACGAGAGACAAAAGACTACTGTTTCGATAAGAAGTTTGCGGTTTTACGAAAGTGGCTCAGAGACAAATCAACACTTGAATTGGCAGACAGGCTCAATAGAGTGAAATTCGTAGAGGCTTGGAAACTTGAGTTAACTCGAACGTCGAACAGAGTTAGTCAAACGATTATCTTAACCTACTTTGCGAACGTCGTTTCACATCAACTTTTATCTGTTTCGCGTAAGCGACCTTCAAGGTGCTTGCGACGTTTTATAGTCTCAAGTCTTTTTTTTATAGTCTCAAGCCTTTTTTTTATTGACAAGTTTTACGAAATACACTGTTTTTTTTCAGACAGCTTCTAGATTTACAAGCGTTTCTTTAACGCAATAAGCAGATCCAGTTGAACGTTTTTTTCTTTTTTTTTTGGGTGGCCTAGAAGCGAAATTGGGGATATTCAAGGAATCCGTTTGAAAGGTGAAAGTGAGAAACCAAGTGATAATGACGAAGACAACTGCGGTTGGCCAACGCAATAGGCACTTTAATTGCTAACACCCGCGGCTGTTTTCACGAAAAGCGGACAAATCCGCTCAAGAGCAAAAAGCGACTCGATCCGCTATCTTGAGAAGAAGCTAATAAACTCCTGCCAAAACAAAAAAAAATGAAAAAAAGAACGAAGGCAACGTAGCAAAAGCTTCGGCTGAGAATTCTCGTCTAGTTCCTACTTTAGCAATTCAGAATTTGTTTGTTTCCTCCGCTCGGCCGATTTTAATAAATCGGGCATTAAGACGCAGCCCCCGTTCAACGAAGTCACTTCGAGCGTCATCGGCTCTCCTCGGCTGTCCGCTTCGTTCTATCGAGGCCGGGCCGGAGAACCTGTAGCGTCTGTTTACACTGTCATGTTATCCTTGAGAAGTTTCTCAGCACTGCTTACCGATGCTAAACAGCCCCTATTAACCGAGTACCCCGGATCAAATCCGGCCCGATCTTTTTTGGTCATTTTCGAATATTTGTTTAATATTTATTTGTTTATTTTTCTATTTTTTTATTTTTTTTAATATTCTTTATTTTTTATATTTTTTATTAATATTTTTTATTTTTTAATATTATAAAAATATTTTTCATTTTTTAATTAAAAAAATATTTTTTTATTTTTTCATATTTTTTGTTTTGATATTAATTTTTGTTCAATATTTTTTGATTTTTAATAAAAAATTTAACAATTTTTTATTATTTATTTTTCTGCGGTGGGGTTTCCACAGATTTGGTTATCAGTATGAGTTCACGTGTAATCAAGCAGATAGCGGGGCAATGAAATTGATAAAACAACCATTTCGTCACCAAAATGAAAATATAAAGATGTTTTCATTTATCGAGCGAAGTGGAGTATTAGAACAAAGGAGATGGACCTAAAGTTACACACTTAAAGCATGCTCGTATATCACGGCGGCAAGTCGCAAACGTGTCAAGACGTCTCGTAAAGCTAATAGCGAGTGATCGAATCAAATACATTCCGGTATCGATAGTCGATCCCGTATTTGCAGACGTTTGGCGCCTTCCCCGAGCCGGCAAGCCACGCTCTGTCGGCATGGCATGCGCACCTACACAGAAAATCCCCCCTCCCCGCGTCTTTGTAAAATCGGGATGCGAACACTACCGGGATGAGTGCATCCCCGGTGCCGATGGATGCCGTAGGTAGCCGACTCTTGCCGACCGACATCCTTACGTAATCCCGGCCTTATCTTCGAGACGTCAAAACCGAGACAGCGACGACTGACACATCGCTCGTGCGGGTGCGGATTCTGGGGACCATCCGTAAACCGCGTAACCTTCCACAATACGGGCGGAAAACACAGGCCTACAGAGAGAGCATCAATTGCTAATTAACTTAGAAACTCTGAAGGCTAGTCAGCAGGTATAGCAGTATAATTTTTAGTTCAAATACCGTAAAAGCACGCTGGGATTTTTGCACATTTATCCTCTGCGTTTCGAGGAAGAAATAAGCAGGGGGGGGGAACGGGGCGAAGAGATTTGTATGGGTTTAGTGTCTTCCGTACCGGTATCGGAAGCGGCTTTGCTTCAGAATGGCCTCAATTCGTCTCCGACTTGTCTGCGCGCGCCACCCGGAATCTCCTGGTCCACGAGTGACCCTCACGCCTGGCCGCCCCTCGGTTCTACGCGCCAGGGCGCTCCTAGGGTTCATTTAGGCGCCGTATCACAGCACCGCTACAAGCGCAACTGCCGAGTAAGCGCTGTGAGGCTTGGCGACGGCGTCGGGCGGATAGCGAAGCGGGCCCAGTCGCGTTTCGACGTTCGCAGTTTGAACGCAAGGGGCCGAAATGGCAAGATTTAAGCTGATATAAAAATGTTCTCTCCAGGGGAAGAAATCCCTGAAATTCGGGTCCTGGTCACCTGCATCGGGGAGAGGAGAGGGGGGTCATCCGCGTGCGGTCACGAGACCAAATCGTCTGTCTCCTTGACGTTCGTTTGGCCAACACGAAAAGGAAAGTAAATGTTGCGAGTGACGTCACGGGACGCCGCTGCGCCGCGGGGGAGGAGAGGGGAACGGAGGGGAGGGCGGCAGCATAGTCTATTTTATTCTCGTCCGCCACCGCAACTGCGCCGCCGCCGCGATCGTTCACCTCGCGAGTCCTTCGTAGATCGTTTCCTGCATCTCTTTTATTTATCCCATCGTGCGGATACTTAAAGTGGGCCAGGAAATAAAGTCACTAAACCGACCTTTAAGGCGCGAAACGCTGCATTACAAACAGTCACCTTCGGTTCTCCAGTTTCCGCGAATCGCCTTTGAGTTGGACTCCAGCCCTTTTCAATCATAATTGCGGATTCATCATCCCTCTCAAACCGCGACCAAATTCCTAATCTTTCTCACGGGCTACCGGGACTCCTGTTTTCGACTGTACAGTGGGCGACAAAAGTCATGACCCCTCCCCTCAGGTATGTCTTGTGGTGGCAGTGGTCATGACTTTGGTGGCCCACTGCGTTAAACCCCCCGCACGGTTTTATCTATGGGGGGCAAACCGCTACGGGGTTTGTTCGCTCTTCCTATCGGAAGTCGGTCCCAATTTTCCGTCGCACGTGGCGCTTATTTCAACGCCTCCGGAAAGTGTGTTTTTGCAGGTAGCTGCAACAAGCCAAGTCGCGCGGGACGCGAACCGAGCCGTTTCGTGAGTCGCCGAGGTTGCCCAACACGTCGCGCCTCCGTTGCATCGACGTCTGCTCCAGCGAGCGACGAAACACACTCGACGTCTCTAAGTGGCCGTGGCGCTACAGCTGAAGGCGATCCGGCCGCCGGGTGGCCCACGTCGCGAATCGACAAGGGCCAATACCGTATCACGATCTGGGACTATATGCCGCAGCTTTTCCACTAATATATTTCCGTCAGTTCTATTCGCACGCCTACGTTCATACAAGGGAGACTCGAACGCACGGAAAACCTAATACATTATAAATGGGGTAGCGTGTGAATCGTCACCGATATATTTTTAGACAATGAATTTCACAAGAAAAAGATAAAAGTATTGAGTTTGGTGCCTTGAGCGTCGCTCCGTTTTGTTGGGATTGAAGAAAAGTGGGTCACCTTCCTTAAATGTACATTGCACTCAAAATTTGAATCGATGAGAGTCTCTTAGAATCAGTGAAAATTCACAGAATCTCTGAGACTCACTGATTCAAATTTAGAGTGTCGGTCACAACAGTCATGACCCCTGCTTCTATAAGATTAAATACATGGATGTAAAGGTTAGGACTTAAGATGCACACCGTACCCATAGCCGCTGTCATCAAGAAGCATAACCCATATTCACAAAGTTGTAAGTATCGAGAAAAAGGGTAAAATAGTACATTAAAAAAATCGTAATACCCACAGAGCAAGTGCGTGTCGGTTGTATGTCATGGTCACTTCCCGGCTGTCGGCCCCGTTCCCGTTACCAGAGAGGCGCGCAGTCTGTCAGTGGTAATCGAAAACCCTCCCCGCAAAATTCTTGGAATAACTACACACTGACGACAGTCGCGGTAATTGCATAAAACATCATAAAGTCTACGGCTTGCGGCATCTGACATAACAGCGTAAAGCATATATTATCTATCCGTTTATTTGGAGGTCTTGCAGTCATTGCGCTCAGAAGGCCGTTCCCGCTAATTTGTTGGAAAAACAAGAAAAGTTGGCACGCCTGCAATTTTCCGGCGATTGGGATTTCCCTCGGCCAAACGACTTTCTCGGACGAATTTGGGCATTCCAGCGGTGCAGAATAGCCACTCGAAAAGAGTTAATTAGGCTGCCAAGCGGCCGAAGATAAACCTACGGGCCTATAGCATCGCAAATATTTATTCGATACACTCAGACGAACAGTCTGGCTATACTTTTGTTAGCACTAACTGCACACTCGAAATTTGAATCAGTAAGAATCTCTGAGATTCAATAAATTTTCACTAAATCTCAGAGACTCACTGATTCAAATTTACAGAGACGGCTAAAATGAAGAATACACTAAATTTGAATCAGTGAGTGTCTGAGATCCAGTGAGAATTCACTGAATTTCAGTCCATATGGAACCACTGAATTTTTTCAAATGTGCTATATTGACAGGTTCAGTGATTTTTTTTCACTGAAAATCAGAGACTATCACTGATTCAAATTTAGAGTGAAACCCTTCCAAAAGCTTATAACAATCGAGTCGCGATGGCAACTTTGCCCAGGGGAAATTGGAAATTCGAAAAATCGGATCAGTCAAGGACAGTAATCTATGGCCAGTCGAAAGCGAATTAATATTTTGGCTTTAAAAGGGGAGTCAGTATGGAGGGATTTACTCTGTCATATAATCGTAAAATTAATTTCAAGAATGACGCTACATGACGATTCATTAATTTCCAGATCAACTGTCAATATCAAAGGTCATGTTTTCTACTTTTAAAGTAACATTATTGTGGGCAGCACCGAAGTATACACAAGTACACAAATTAAATACAAATAACGGGTATGATGAAGCAGGGCCAATAGGCACGCCGCGGCGCGGCGCGAAGTGGAATCTTTTGGAGCGGACGTCAATACTATTATATTTGCCTTCGCGCGCGACCTCTCTCCTCTCCTCTCCTCTCCCCTCTTTCGTCTCCGTCTCCATGCACGCACAAGCCTTCGGCCAGCGGCCAGCGGCGAGCCCAGCCGAGTCCAGCCAAGCCTACCCGAGTCCGAGACCCGGCTAGCTGCGTTAATACCTCAATGTCAATCTTACACGCGCTGGAAAATCATTTTCTCCCACCAGTGTCTCCAACATTTCAAAGATAAGACCATGTAAGCTTTGCACCAATGGGCAATACTTGATTTAGGGTACCATTTACTGTAAATTTCGTGCGTTTTGCGGCGCATTCACGACGGAGCTTAGGCTGTTTAACGCTATCGATTCGAAGAGTTTACGAGGTAATCGTCAGCGATTTGACAGAGTAAAGATTTGAAGCGTGGCTTGATTGGGTCGGTGAACCGAAGTGGAACCGGATAATAAGACTCCCGATGCGTTCGGTGTTCATCTATTTTAAGCTAATCTCGGGGCATTCGTGGAATTTGTCACGAACAGACAAAACGGTCTCATCGCTTACTGATTACTTCTCATAGAAACTAAATATCTGCCTGGCTTGCCACAAAACACACACTCCGTTCGCGATCCACTCATTATGAGCAATCACTTTCAACGAGGCTTTCTTTGGAAGACTCAGTAAGAATCAGATTCAGTAAAAATTCACTCAATCTTAGAGACTCTCACTGATTCAAATTTAGAATGTTCAACGTGAACAATTCTGAATTCGCTTTTTTAAAAATCACACGAAGAAATAAACGTTGATATTTCATGCCTTTTTTTTCAAAAACAACTTTTAAAAAATGATGTTCACCTTTTTTTGCCGAAAACTTGGAAATTCGGATACGGAACGAGTAGGACCACGTTTAGTGGATGGCTCGTCCAAGACGTGAAAACTCGGCAGCTTGATGAAACACGCATTAATATCATTAAAAATTTAGTGCCATAAGTTTGACCCAGAGTCACGGATGACGTCACTAAAATCTGTACAGCATATGAGCAAGTGGCAGCCAACCCTTCTCCACTTAACTCTGCCGGCCGTATTCCACTTGACAGCACGATCGCTTTGCTGGCTCAAATTCGCGAACAGACAAGTCCATTGTCGGATTCGAGTTACATTGACACTGCCAATACAAACTACAAAATCAGCTTCCTTCGAGCGCAATAGCGCCAGCGAAAAAAAAAATATTTTTTTAATGACTTCTAGCCCGGCATTAACAACAAATAATCCATGGAGAGACTTCGAAGCAATTGAAAAAAGGGCGACTGTCGGGTAAATATGAATCTCCACGGGGACACTCCAACGCAAGAGAAGACCATCGCAAAAGCAAAATGCATCTCTTTTGTTCTACCTTTCTACGCCAATCTGACTTGAGCGAAACCGGAGAGAGGTAACTATATCATCTACAAGCAAGATCTTTTAATCAAGTTCAGTTCTATTCGCACACCTATTGAGACTGGAATGTACGGACACTAATGTAATGCATTTTAAATGGAATGTGACTTGAGCGCACAGAAACCAACCTAATCAATTTTTAACAGGGCAGCGAAAATAGCTCGTTTAATCAAAATTTGGGTCTCACGCTTCGCGTCTCATTGATGCAGGCGCGCTCGGTTTATTCGCGAATAGGTCAAACTAGGTTAAAATCCTTTTGTGCGTCGCTCCTCTGTCGCTCAGTTTGGGTTGACAACAAAAAGAAGAGCAAGTGTCATAAGCGACCTCTAAAATTTTTAAGTGTAAGATTTTCATCGCCGTTTCATTTCCCGTCAAGGAAACAAAGCAAAACAAGCTAAATTAACCAAAGCTTGACCTACAAACAGACTAAAATAATAGAACAATTTTCACTTAATGGCGTTAAATGAGCTATTTTCAGAAAAGTCGTTTTGAGCGAAGTCGAATTTAGGTCAGCGCAGTACATAATGCGGCCCAATTCAAGCACATACACAAGCCTCGCCATTATACTGTCAATGTTAAATGTTTGCACTTTTTACCAGCTGTGTTTTACTTTCTGTGAAAAGAGAATCTTAAATTCAGATGCAAACAAAAGTCAAATCACTGGTCTAAAAAAATCAGTCCCATTAGACACTGAATTTCAGACATCATTTTTAATTTCTACAAACTTCTTATTTTAAGAACGATGTAACTGAAATTCAGTGAATATTTGAACTGATTTTTTTCAGACCAGTAATTTGACTTTTGTTGCATCTGAACTTCAGATTCTCTTTTTACAGAGTACTGTATAATGACCCTGCAAAAGTAATTCTCGACATCTATACGTATGTAGAAAAGTCTTTCGTATATCGCGCGGTTCGGTGGAGAATCCTTAAATGAGGAACATCCTTAAACGACGTCGGCCGTCGTTGGGTTCATCTTAGGTCACATATGCCTTCGCTTCAATTCCGTTCATTCCGTTGTCACGCAAGCCTCATGTCGCTTAGGTTAACCTAGGTTTGGTTTGAGTTAACGTGCCTTGCTCTGCTCAGATTAGCGACGAAAGGTGGAACACGAAAGGTGGAACACGAAAGGCGGACAATTCCACCCTTCAGATTCACAGCCAAAGATAAAATGCAAAGGCATGGTGAGACCTCGCCGATGCTTTGGCCGCACTGCTTGCGTTGGCTCAACTCTTATCAATATTCTCTGCATTGCTTTGCTTGCCCCGCCCCTCCCCGCCCCGTCTCACTCATTCCGAGGAAAAGCTTCAAGTTCAAAGTTCACTTCAAGCAGTATTCAGACGGACAACGGCACTAGTCTAGCCTACATCAAAAATATACCCAACAATATCAGGAAAACAATTTACAATTTATGTTGATTTTTTATTTATTTATTTATTTTAGTTGATACATCTAAAACTTCACAACACAAAATTTTAATTTAAAAAAAAGGTTTTTCCAGGACCGATCATTTTCCAGTTTAAAAAGTTAATTTGAATACACCTTAAATAACTGATTCAACTTGATAACGATCTAATATAAAAGCGAGAATGCATTTCTGCGTGCATTGATAAGGTACAGAAAAAGGTATATTGTGCGGTCGAGATTGTGCACTTGCTCTGATAAAAACATCGAATGGGAAAATGGAGAATTAGAGACGCTTTGTCTCGAAGCGCATCGCATCGCACGCGAAGCTCTGCCTTCCCCTTCAGCCAACGGTTTGGTTTCCAATGCAGCTTGCAGCTCATCTCAGGGTCATCAGCACGCACTTCGTAACGGGCTTCCAATCTCCAACTTCCCAAATAACACGACGAAAGAGAAAAGTCGGTTTCCTTAGATTCCTTAAGAAGTGCTCAAGAGCCCACAGAGTAGAGAAATAATGCTGAAAGCGTATTAATACGCTATTTTAAATAAAAAATTAATGTTCTGATTAGGGAATGGAATACAGCATCAAAAAAACGACGTGGCCTTGGGCGAATTTACTAATGAAAAACACACTTTTTGAAGAAGCAATTTACTGTCTTTTAAGAGCGATACGACCTACCGGAGAATTAGATCTTCGAAATATTTTCTTTCGCGTGTTAATTTCATAAGTGGGACCTTCTACCTTACGTGTTCCACCTTGGTTTAATCCTTCCTTAATTTTTAACAATTAATGGCTTCAGATAAGTAGAGGGAATATATACTCATCTGACGGCATACAAGCATAAGGTTAGGTTGACTTGGGCTATGTCACTTGGTTTGTGCCTCGCTTCGCTTTCGATCCACTCGGCTGTCGCCAAGGTGCCTCTTTATCAGCGGCATTGACTGCTGCTGAGAGGAGGCAACAGGCCTGACGAGCGTTAAACTTGCTTTGGTGCCTTGTGCCTCGCGCCGCTCAACTCCGCAACGAAAGGTGGAACACAAGAGGCGTAAAATTAAATCTCCGAACTTGAGCGTTCAAAATATTCCATTTTGCGTGAGCTCCAGTAATGTCGGTTCATTTCGCTTAGTAAGTTATATTAAGTGAACAAACGTGCCTCTAATCAAGTGGTGTAATAGCCACCTAAAGAAACAAGAATCTCACAAGTGTTAAGTTCAATAACCGCGAAATGAGAGATACGACAAAAAGTTTGGGCCAATTATGTCCGTTGTCACTGTATCTGTGTACGACTGTAATCCATCGGGATTCCCACGAGTAAAACGGATACCTATTCCATCAATCTTGCAAGCTGACCTATTTCCACCATTTGATGAAACAATGGTGCAAATCGGCGAAAAAACAGGGCAAAACATATTTGACGACAGCTGAATTTTTTTATCGTCCCTTAGCTCTAGTGCATGTTCCGCACTTTGCTATTAACATCCGTGATATTTTTTTGGTGATGTTTTTCTTTTGTTAAGAGATTCCCAAATTGGACACTCTGCACTTAAAAGCAGAGAACAACAAAAAGATGTGTTTCAGACAAAATTAATGGATGGTAAGAATTGGAAATGCTTACAAAATCAGCCTGAAAAAAATCATTGTTTCCTATGGAACTGATTCCAGACGATAGACAATAAATAACTGGGTACACATGAATCGGGTTTAAACAATTATGAACAAAAGGCAAAGTAGGATAATGGATAAAAGGTCCACAACAGTATCTTATCCTAAAAATACTACACAATCGGAACACTAACACTATGTGAGAAAGAAATAAATGTCAAAGATTGACCCAATTTTGAGATATTTCTGACGTAGTGCTGTAAAATTTGTTGCAATGACTCATAATGTAGTCTTTGTTGCTGGACATGGGCTGGTATGGAGGTCATATGTAGAGGGCAAACCAAGACAGCTGGGAAGGTCTCCAAGATAGCCGTAAAAACACTCCCCTACATTGTGTTACATCCCCTTTTTTCCTTCTTCTCTTTCTTTTGTCCTCAATAAAACCCCGTTGGAAATATGACTGCAGCATTAATAACTTGAAAAGATTTCTTCACTTTATAAGATAAGCGTAAATATTAAATGATGAAATAATTGTGGGTCATTGATTCCACTATGATTGCAATGGAAGGGGGAATTCCTTAATATGGATATTTTGGCAGCAGTGAGAAGCACATAAATTCACGTGTGCACCTCCAAATCATGATGTGAATAAGGGCCAGCGCCGCGCGCATCGGCGCATGGTGAGATGACACCCTCCGGGGAAATCGTAAAACGGGACGACCTTGACAGACACTTCGCAAATAAGTCAAATCCTACAGAAATCGCTAAAACACCGCATCGGAAACGTCGGTAGTAGGAGTATGGGGCCCGCAGGATAACAAAGAAATGCACGCATGCAGGTTACAGAACGTAAACAAACCACTGGGTCACTAACTGCCCATGATGCACGTCCAACACGAGCAGATCGCATCATCGCCGAGAGTATCCTATCTACTAGAATCCAAAACATGACCCCAAAAATGTCTAAAACCCGTCGAGATACGCAATAATACGCCATGAGTTCATTTTGATCCGCCGCACGGTAAAATGGGATCTTCACGAGCCTGAAATGACATTTCGAACGACGTACGCCGTTTCATCAAGAGCCTCGCGACTTTCAGAATTTTAAGTGGATTCAGCGGCAGGAGCTATGCCCTTAATTAATCTTTATTATCTCTGGGTAAATTGTGATCGGGAACATGGTAAACATGGAACCATGGATCAGTGTTGCCTTGAATGCAGTTGGACTTACCTTCTCTTCTCCTTGCGAGGTTTCGCCGGCTTGGGCGCCCGCATTTTCACGGAGGATTCAGGATAAAACACTGCAGCACTTTTAGCACTCGTATTTTCACAAAATCACATGGAAATTCAGATCACAAGCACTAAATTCTTCTGGATCAACACAGCTTTCTATTTCACATACACAGACACACACACAGCTGACGTCTTTCTTGACCCCACTGAGAAAAGAAACTGGAGCGTTGTTTGTTCCATCGCTGTTTTGTGCGAGAAGAGAACCAAAGAGATCGTGCGTTCTCCGGTCTCCCGATATGTTCTGTCGAAATTTCTGGAGGGCGGTTTTTTCGTCGTCTGGTCAAGTTTGATTAATTTTTTGTATTTTAGGTTGCTGACAAATTGTGTGTCCCATGAAAATGATTAAGCGTTATTATGAGTAGATTTTACTACTTGGACGTCTCATTGTAAGTCATAGATATGAGTGTTTATATCAAAGTAAATAACGCACTGCTCACATGTTGTCGTTCCCTAACCTAAAGATTCTGCTGTTGTGATTTTGTTATTGGTTTATTTAGGATATAAATTGTGTGTGTGAAAGTACTTTCTGACATTTAAAAGCGGGTTTCATCCTATTTTGGATATCTACCAGACAGCTAGATCAATGTTTCAGTGGCATGTTTCGTCACATCGGCTTTCCTTTTTCCAGCCGCTTGTGTTAAAAGTGTATTTTACTTAGTTTTTTTTTCCTGAGTTATTCAAAACATTAATTTTAAGTCTTTGCTATTATTTGTTTTGTCACCTTCCAATATTTCAGATCTAGTTAGATTAATTAATTGAAATCAATTGTATTATGAATAAGCTTATGTATGTTTCTTTATTTACCTTGAAAAATTATTATTGACAGGGAATTTGAGCCCTTCTCCGAAGTCGAAGAAGTACCCCCAGCATCATTCAAGGGCCTAATTGGGAGTTCATTCCAGTGTCTATTTGGAGAAGTAAGTTGATGTGTTACATTCATTATTATCTGCCTTTTATTTTGTAATAATTTGAATTTCTCATCTAGGTTGGCTTGGCTCAAAGTTCATCTGTGGATGTTTTGAAGTACAGCCCTGAAAAGCGTCGAGCAAGCTTGAGGTGCCCTCGAGACATTTATGTAAAATTGCAGGCAGCCCTGACATTCACCACTTCATACTCTTCAAAACCGTGCTATTTCAACATTCACAAAACATCACCTCTACTGCTGTCACTCCTGGCTAACAGTCGAGAATATAGCCACGATTGAGGTACACTTGGTGAGACTCTTTTCTATAACTGATACCATGCCTCAGCAAATACAAATGAGTGAAGATGGTAAAGATACTGTCATATTTGCTTCAAGAAAAGACCATTCAACCAAGAGCAAAATTGAGTTGCCTGTTTTGCAGCCACCTCCAGGGGTGATTCTGCCCAGTGGTGAAATTAATTGGCTTTGTCCTTGCCTGGGGGGTTTGGCTACAGGGCCTTGTGGAGTTCCCTTTAGAAATGCTTTCTCATGCTTCCATTTCAGTCGTACAGATCCAAAAGGCAGTGATTG
>Ga0058701_10003494_pt1 | contig 12451 bp, 9 predicted proteins | sample AgamicOrMae_FD_97039 | JGI IMG/M metagenome (GOLD analysis project Ga0058701, IMG submission 97039) | Agave microbial communities from Guanajuato, Mexico - Or.Ma.e | ecosystem: Host-associated > Plants > Phyllosphere > Phylloplane/Leaf | place: Guanajuato, Mexico | collected 2012-06-04
CTTACAGCCTGAACAAATCGTTGTTTGTTCGCCAGCTTCATTCGTTTATTTATAACAATATTGTCATTTACTTATGTTAATACGTAAGTAATGTGAATTTCAAATGCCCTCTCACCCCTTTTTGCGTTCCCAATTTCGTCGCAAGTCGAGTGAATCCACAGCGAAGCGAGGAACAAGGTACCTAGCCTTAGTTATTGGTTTACCTGACCATAAAATATGACTGAAAAAAAATATCAAGAGGAAAACGAAACTTTATCTAACTGTATGTTGATAAGAAAATTAAGTAGCCTAAAATCGTAACCTAAATTTTTAGAGATGTTTTTGAAATTATCTCCGTCCCAAAAACGTAGGTTGCACAATCCGTATGATTTTCTCACAAAGTACATTCAACAGTTGATTTTTTTTTTACGAAAACGGGCTTGAAAATTATAAGTTCTTTACACCCATGTGTAAATGGAAGTATAGCGAGAGCGCAAAAAGTCGAGTTTGATATGAGATCAGATTGGATCAGTTAACCGACCTTCAAAAAATCATCATAAAAACATTTTTTGTTTCTTTTCTTGAACAAAACGCTTATGTGGGCATTTGTCTCTCGGTCCGTCCGCCTGACTCTTAAGTTTAAACTGAAAATAAAACACGTACAAAAAAAAGAACTCTTCTCGGGCATGTGCTCCCAATTTCGATACAGTGTCCTAAACTGTTTTCGCCAGCCGAGTGTTATTTCTTCCTTTTTGTGTGCGGAATTTCGCGGAAGGACTGTCACCTTTCAGAGGTCTGAAGAATGTTATCGGTTGTGTCTTACACCTTGTTTGTCAAGAAGTAGCCGTAATGAATTATTCTATTGTATGCATAATATTCTATCCTCGTATCAAAACGCTGGGCAAAGTAAACATCAAGATACGTGCTCAAGTTTTGAATAATTCAACACTGCGCATTATCGGAAGTTTTGACGGATGAAGTCCCGAAAATGCCATAATCTTAATTGGCTGAAAAGGCTCTTATTATTTCATCCCCTTTTAGTATATTTATTGTATGGACTGAGTCGTGCCAAAAAAAAGAAAGGGAATAAAAGAGAGAGAAAGAAAGAGACTTAAATAGCTACAAAGGTTTTGGTGAGACTGAAGTATTTATACCTAATTAATACCAGCTTTAGAGATTTTAAGACCGAACGAAAACGAGCGCATTAAAAAGGAATGAAAACTTTGGATAACATCTAACAAAAAGAGATCATACCCAACCCATTTCAGTTTTTCTGTGTAGACGAACTACTCTAGAAAGACAATGTTGCACTGATGAGAATGCTGCAGAATTTCAATGCCCTTTATATTTTTTTGGGGGATGGCTTTACTGTCTTAAAAAAAATTAAAGTAAACGTTGGTTGATGTTCCAAAGAGAACGTGGGGAAGAAGGTATAGTCTTCGCTATATCTGGACCAAACCCCCTTTTTTGCGTCTGTAAATGGAATTCACTTTGCGATGTTTTATTGTTAGATCGGTAGCGCCTATCAAAATATAAGTCTCTTGGGCATTTAAAGTTTTCCCTTGAACTGGAAACCAGATGATATCGCACCCCAAAGACCCGACTCCGTATCCGGAGAGCTCTCGGCCGCACTTTTGTCGTGCGAATATTTTTTTAGCTCTTCTCCGGAGAGGAAGAAAACCTATATGACACATGGACGCACGGATTCTCACGCCGTTGTCTTTGTCATCTTGGAGTTAACGAACGAAGAGAAGGCCCAAAGCACGATATCAAACCTAATCTCAAGTTAAGTTGACCTAACTAGGCCTTATGCCGAAGCGACAATTAAGCGGAGTGGTAAAAACAATACACGTGACCTATTTAGGTACTAACCTGGATTCACCTAAAAGCTATGATGAAATGGTGACGAGTTATCCATTTTACCGACGTACCCAAAATTTCGGACGGCGAAAACTACGCAATTAATGCGTGGACACGTCTTATTGGAGAATTCGCGTTGATAGTGGGAAGGTGATATTTTGGAGGATTATCAAGTCGCAATATTGGAATGTGCTCCGGCATATAATAGGCTTTGCAGGGACAAGATAGGCAAACATAATGCAAAATAAGAGCGAAAAATATTTGATATCTTCTGTTCTGTTATTCAAATGCGAATCCCCGCACAACTTATTTTTTGGCTGTCATGCTATGGGATATTTATACGTGTGTGCTCGCGCAGCTGCATGCATGAAGCATAACAGTCAGGCGACTCCAACTTGGATATCACGGCGGCCCCCAAAAGAAAGATCCAAAATAATGCAATAACTTCAAAATAAATAACAGATTTATATTTAAAATAATCTACATTTCAGACGGAATTTTTTGTACATTTGGTCGCCTTTATTTTCGTTTTCTTTACACGCCTTTACTTTGTAATTTTTGTCACCTAGCCGGTCGAAGAAGAGCAAATAGAACGTAATAACATAATCTAGTTAGGGAGATAGTTATTACTTTTTCCTCAATAACGTTACGCAATACCTGAATGGTTGTTCACGCCGGAGTAACTCCAGCATTGCATAGTATCACAATAAAAACGAAAACCCCATTTTGGAGAATGCTATACCTGTATTGAAAACCGAAACGGGAGTGGTTCACATTTTGGCTATTTTTCAAGATACAGTAGGCCTATGTTCAGCCATATCAATCGAAATGTCTCGGCCAGAGCTTTTCATTGATGAGGCTGCACACTAAATTTGCTTAAGTGAGAGTCTCTAAAATTCAGTGAAAATTCACTGAATTTCAGTCAATATAGCACCATATTGTTGATAAAGCTCCACCCATACCCATATTGACACTATATTCACTAGTCAATATAGCAGTGGTTCTATATCGACTGAAATTCAGTTATTTTTTATTGAATCTCAGAGACTCCCACTAATTCAAATTTAGAGTGTGAACATAGGTCTACAATGAAAATTGCCAAAAAAGCACTACCCCCATTTTAGCTTAATAACAATAACAGGGATAGCGTACCCCAAAACAGGGGCTTGTTTTTACTGATTACGGTTGGTATCAGCCGAGCGAAGCGGTAGCGAAGCAAAACACAAGGCAAGTAACAAGCCCTACCTCGTTGACCGTCGTCACAACTTATTCAAGCGTTCACCCACGGTGGAAAATCAAACTTTTAGACTTTTTTTCTTGTTTTGTATTTTCGTATAATTTTATTTAAGAGACTATTAAAAACGTTGACGATATTGACTCGTCGAGTGCTAACTTGCTAATTCACCCATCGATAAAGCACACCCCGCACTAGAAGCCAATGTTGTGAAAACAATCGCAGTCTCTCATCTCCAGGCGGACATTAACAAACAATATGCCCCATTGGGCAAACACGGTGACGCCATCGCTCAACGCGGCCAGCCTCCGATCAAAAGTCCCCCTCCTCCTCCAATTGAGAAAGAAACTTTATGAATAATTGCAAAGCAGCCAATAACATAATTTGGCATCGATTTACTTATGAGATTGAGGGGAGAATCTGTTTATCTTGTTCACGAGCAAAAACGACGGATGCGCATTTTCAAGACTACGTCAGCCATTTAGGTCAGCTTTACAATTCGTTAGGAGGCCAAACAAAAGAATGGCGAGCACCGCCGTTCCTGCGTTCCGTCAGACGTTTGAGATAAAACGAGACTCAGGTGAACGCTTCTCTCTTATTTTTGTGTCCTTTACAACTCCGGTTTAATACTAAAATTCACACATCCCTTGAATCTTTCCTCATGCTCTTTTACAATTTCAAAGGCAACATTTTCAACTTCTTGTGCTCCATTCCAGTACAGTTTTTGTTTTCATTAGTGTGATTAACGAGATACCACGGCACAGGTAGTCATGTAAATCTACCGCTGTAGTGCCTTAAGTCTCGCTCCGTTACCGCACGCTGCTTTACATACTTCTCGCACGCAAAAAAAAAAGATTTTGTCACAGTAACGAACATCTGTGACACTGACATTCGCGCTTTGTCCTTATACGGACTACTATCGTATCTGTTGAATAAACAATCATTTTTTGTTGCCTTTACTATTTTTTGGCACCATTACAATTTTTTTTTTGTAAATATAGCCAAATAAAAATTGTCGTCTAAAAATTGTAACTTGTCACCATTACATTTTTTTTTAGCAAATGTAACCAAATGAAAATTGTCGTCTAAAATTTTCAATTTTGACAAAGTCATATTTTTTTTAATATAACCAAATAAAAATTGTCATCTAAAAATTGTAACTTGTCACCATTACAATTTTTTTAGCAAATGTAACCAAATGAAAATTGTCGTCTAAAAATTTTAATTTTGACAAAGTCATGTTTTTTTTTTGTTTTTTTTTGCAGGGACGGCAGTAACCTCCGCCGAGAGGGAAATCAACAAAGCTATCATCAAGTTAGGTTAGGTTGCATGCCTTGTGCCCATCTCCACTCTCGATCCAGCTAAGGAAAGACTTAAACATATGTGATGAAAAACCCACCGTCTAAAATTATTACGCACAACTTCTGAAATTCAACCTGAAAAAACAAAAGCCTTAAAAAAAGCCTTTTTACCTTCAAAACTGTAGAACGACTTCTGGAGTGCTTAAAGTTTAAGCGAGACTTTCGTTGACGACGTTAAAAGTTGCTACCTCGCTCTGTTAATTTATATGTCAGGGAAACACTCTATAGCAATGCTATAAATGCAATTTTAACATGGGCGCAGAACCTCAAAGCTCGTTACTTAGTCTCCTTGTTTCTCTCTGCGCTGGATTTCTGGTACAAAACCACTGCTTTGATCTCAAGACATGGAAATTGAGCTGCAGATATAAGGTCAAGAATTCATGTGGTAATATGGATTATTTGATACATCCCTTATTCGAATCCTATCAAATAAACGCACTGAGAAAAATGGGTCAGCAAGAATCACTCACAAATTAGTAAAAAAAGGGACGCATAACTTGGTTAGCAAATGTTACTAGTCGGTTAGTATATGTTACCAGCACATTAAGGATTTACTAACACCGTGTCAGTTACTTTTACTAGCACGGTGGTTACATTTACTAGTCTACCTCACAATATTTACTAAGTAGGTTATGTGTCCCTTTTTTAACTAATTTGTGAGTAAATCTAGCTAACCATTTTTCCCCGTGCACTAAGAAAAATGGGTCAGATAGAATTACTCACAAATTAGTAAAAAAAGGGACGCATAACTTGGTTGGCAAATGTTACTAGTCGGTTAGTATATGTTACCAGCACATTAAGGATTTACTAACACCGTGTCAGTCACTTTTACTAGCACGGTGGTTACATTTACTAGTCTACCTAGTAATATTTACCAACTAGGTTATAGGTCCCTGTTTTTACTAATTTGAGTAAATCTAGCTAACCATTTTTCCCAGTGCGTCTAATACGATAGTCAAAAGCGTTAACCGACTATTTGGGGGTGGTGTCTTTCGTAACCATCGAGTTTTAAATGCGGTTTTCCGTAACCGTCTAGTTGCTGCGCGACAAAAACGGCATTCTATTCTGTCGCTTCAATTTATATTTTTTTTCGTTCAAACAATTTTCGTTTTGATGCGTGAAAGCTGTAGATCATACTTCCGTCAACAATTTCCACCCATCAAAACGCACATCGGCCGAATAATATTTAGAAACTGGACCGTTTTTGCGACGCGCAGCAACTTAACGGTTATGGAAAACGGCAATTGTAACTAGATGGTTACGAAAAGAGTCACTCGCAACTAGGCGGTTAATGCTATTGTGGCCATCGAATATACACCCACCGGCCTTGGATATTATCTCTCTTTTGAGATCTACTCTTGATTAAGTCATCATATTTACGTTCAATAACCTTTCCCTGCAACAGTACCGTAATTCGGCTGGGTAGACCAAAGGCATTAAGGCAACAATCTGAAGCAGGAAACTGACTGCTGCCCAAGAAAAGTTTTTTTCCTTCTTCTATTTTTAAGGAATTAGATGCGAAATGAGGGATATTTTTTGAATGGATGTCGAGCGTTTCCTTAAAAAAATATATGTCTTCAACATGAAATACAGAAGGCCTTTTAAGTAAAATCGACCTCTCTTCAGAGAAAACGCCTTCTAAAAACATTCCTCTCCTTTTGTAGAAGTTTTCCAATTCCTAATGTAAACATAGTGGTCCGATACAATATAGACGGCGTTCCAAGCAAATACGATTTCCACCCAGTGGTTACCCACCCAGCATGTAACAGAGGCAGCAAAGGCACTTCGCCTTGAGGAGTGATTTTTGCCACAAATCCATGCCTAACACCGTTTCCATTCGGAATGCGAAGGTCGCTAGCGAGCAGACTAGTCCGTGCATCAGGAGTTATTAAAAGAGGATACCAGAGCCATCAGACGTGGACGCTGGCGACATCCTCCAAGTAAAATAGCCCAGTTAAAAGAGTAGGGTGAAAGTTTACGCTGAAAGCACCACCGCAAAAATAGACACAATAAAAGCTGGAAGCGTCGCATGAGGCAATAAAGTTGGCCAGATCATCCTTCCGAAATCGACTCGCTGAATAATTCACAAACTAGGATGATAGAAATAAGAAGATGAAAAATAGGATTTCCCAAATAGGATGCGAATTTTTCCCTCCCGCCCGAACTCGTTACAATGTCTTTTGGGCAAGCATCTCATAAACATCAGGACACTTGCAAACTAGAGAAACGAGAGGCCATCTATTTTTTTGCCATGGTAACGATCTGGTTGCAAATACGCAATCCGCGCTGAGCTGAATGGTTCCGAATGGTTCCGGATCTTGTTGTCGCAACGATGACGTCACAATGGTTGAATCTTCCTCCAAGCCGTACGAGAATCTGTCCTCCCTTCCCCGGTATGAGGGACCGTGCCCCGGGATGTGACAATAGTCGAGTACATGGACGGGACAACGCTCTCCCTTCAGCTCCTTGTCATCACCATAATCACCAATATTTTCCAACCATAAAAGTCCATGGGCGATCACAGAAGTACTTGAGTTTGCAGAATGATGAGGAAGGGGAATGAGAAGTATGACAAATTTGCAGACGTCCTTTGTGCACACTCGGGAAGTTTTTCTTTAGATACGGCCATCATGTTCATTGTTCCGTATCCCATCTACTCTTCAATGAAACATTAATTACGGGAGACTGAGACAAGAATAACAACGGAGGAAATTGACTTCTCCAACAAACTTAGGCTGCTTTTGTCACTTAAAACTTCACCCTCTTTTGTTTTGCGAATATCGAGGAGCTACCGAGTTGCTTTTTACATTAACTATTCGCCTCTCTCTACTCCAAGAGAGAAGGTTTCTTCTTTCTTCCTATTTTATTTTCAAAACTTAATTTCCCCATTTTTGTGCGCAAATTTAATTATTTCTACCAACACGGGACGAAAAAGTCACGCTAAAGGCTGTTCGTTTCGAACAGTCTTTCAAACCGGCTTTGAAGTTTTCATTGAGATTCTAAAAATCAATTTCTTTAAGATACTCTGTTCCTGGCCAGATAACGGCGTATAACTGAATGTTGCACAGATGGATTTTTCTACCTCGTCTTCCACTCCATCTTAATCTCTCATTACAATATGAAGATTATCGTAACATATATTTTATTCTAAAACAAAATGCATATGAAAAAGAGAGTATGGATTTTTAGTTCCGTTCATGTAAACTTATTTAAAAAAATCTATACGATTGTTCCAAATGCTGTCATACTCTGGCGCTGCGTTCTTATTTCTGATTTTTCCGGTGTAAACCAAGAATATAATCATTGATAAAATCCGTAATGCTGATAGTCACGTGAATAAAAGGTCCAAAAATATATATAAGCGTAACAGATGAAGGTAATTCAGTTCTCTGCACGTTTTATGTGTTGTATCTACATCACAAAAGATATCATTGGGAGAGGTTATATCGAGTATGGATTTGAAAGACAAAGCTCGTGACCAATAGCTAACGCAGACGTCGGTCAAATTCACTTCGGGTTTTAAATTGAGAAGAATTCTAGACTGCTTCTAAGTTATTAAGGCACACATTTAGTGCCCGTGCATGAAGGCTGAATACAAAAGCGTCCATCGTGTTTACCTACGGACGTAGCAACTTGTTTTTGAATGAACAGAAAAACACATCGTTCTGTAAACACATCAGTACGGCTGTGTACAGCAAAATTCTTTTAGAGGTGCTCTCGTCTGCAGAAAAAAAGGAAAAAAAGGTTGGTGTCCTTTTAGAAAATGGGAAATTATTTTTCCGAAATGATTCACTATTCGGGCACGCTCAAGTTGCGATCAACTTCCTGAACACTGGATTCACGATTTTAGGAATTGGAATGGAGATGAGAAGGGTCGTTTTCCCTCGAAGGGTGGGCGACCCGACCTCGGTCCGACCTCAGCCCGACCCTGATCCGACCACCCTCTCCCTCAAATTCTTGTCTTCCCTCCGCTGATCGATTGGGAACCAACGACACAAATAACGCCACCACCGGCGATTTTTTTTTTTACAGAGACTAATCTCGTTATTTTGTGGCAGGAGTTGTTATGACGCACTGTATACAAGTAGGTTCTCAACATTGATAGCTTCAACACTTCACCAGGCCAAGTGGAATGATTGCAATGTGCTGAAAAAAAACAGCAATATGACACCGGCCCGCAGAAATGGCATCAAACTTGGCAAAATCATGGGACGGTATCGGAGCGAGGCACAAGGCATATAACTTAATCATGGTACGGCCGGAGGCTAACAGGTTAAGCTTGGACAAATGCCTTCAGGCTCCGCAGTCTCATTCAGCTTTGCAAATAAAGAGAGTGAAAGCGCAGCGTTTCAGGTTTACAGTGTAGCGTTAACAAGCGAATTGCTCAGGAGAAAGATGTTAAGGAGCTTCCAAGTTAGTTTATACGATGAGTCTGAACTCCACAATTCCTGAGATATAGTCGCTTTAGTATAACCATTAGTTGTGTCATGCAGTGAATATGTGAGTGTTCGATTCATCTCAATATATTTTTATGGTTCCTATATTCATATTTTACTGTAAGATCGCATTTTTATACGGAAAACATGTCGAGTGGAGCCCTAAGGGCAGGCGCCCTTCACAAGCAGCCCTCTCAGGCCGCGCGCGTCACCCTTGCGGAGACAAATTTGCAGACACGCGCGCACCATAAAAAAAGGGGGCCCTACGCACAACGCACTCTGGTCGCCTTACGGAGATTAAATATTGCTAAACACGCATCAGTTTTGCGTTGCGTGGTTAAGCCATTCTGAAAAACTGTGAATTTTGAAGGTGGCATTTTCTGCTTCGTGATCTAACCTGGTTTAACTTTTCATTACATTATGAGGATCAACGACATACAATCACGAAGGTCACGTAAACCTAACTTAGGTTAACCTAGGTTCGCTTAGCCAAGGGTAGATTAATCTGGGTTCTCTTAGTTTGGATTAATCTAGGTTAGGTTGGCCTAGGTTAGCTTAATTTAGGTTAGTTCAGCCTAGGTTAACTCAATTTAGATTAGACTACCTTAACTTAGGTCACCTTAACCTAGGTTACGTTAACCTGGGTTACCTTAAACTAAGTTACCTTAGCTTAGGTTGGGTTAACAATGGTTAAGTTAACCCAAACTGACTGTTTTTAAGTCTCATACCGCGGTGAATTCCGTGGTATCAGATTTAGCGACAACGAGATTAACCCACTACCGCCCAGCGATGCCTTTCGGCAACAGAAAAAAAATATTTTACAGGGTCCTTTCAGTTCAGTATTGTCACAATCTGAAAAAATATCACCCCTCTGGAAACCTGAAATTATTTATGCGTTTTCCAAAGCGCAAAATTGCGTATTTTAATATAGAAAATCCTTTTAATTTCTTTTAAGCAGAATTTAACTCGAAGTACTTTGGGCTGTTATGGGCTAATGTAACCTAGGTTAAGTTAGGTTAGATTCCGCGTTTTGCGATCCACTCCGCCACGAAAAATTGGACACAACGAATGGATGTTTCCTACGCCTCTAAAGAAGGTACAGTTGAGATTTCATAAGTTGTTTCCCATTCAAACCTAGGGAATATTTTTTTCTATGAATCTATGTTGGCAATACCATGGATATGACCTTGCCGAGCGTGAGATCATCCGTATTTAAATGCATTAGTATTGCCAACACAAATTCCGAAAAAAAATGATGGATCTCAACTGTATTGCGCGGCGCGCCAGCTGCATCAGCCTGCTGTGAGCAGTGTTGCCAGATTCCGCAATTTCGGAAATTTTAATCGCGTCTAATTTTTTAACCATCAAAGATAACCTAGCATGTCGGGTATGTTTTGGATCGCTCTGGAGCTGAGCACTCCAAAAAAAGGGTTCAACATTATGTTATCTTTAACGGTTAAAAAGTTAGACGCGTTTAAATTTGGCGGAGTCGCGGAATCTGACAACACTGGCTGTGAGCGACATCCACCTTGAGTGCTTTCTCGCGCTTTTAAGCCGAGCGTTCCTAATACAGAGTCTCTGTTCGTCTTAATAATATATATAGGCGTGTATCGCGCTCGTTGGGGCTTATTTGGAGCGACTCCCAGTCGGCCTTGAGGGACAGCAAGCACCTCGACCCACGGGGGCCCTACCCGACCCCGACCCTGCCCGACCCCTCATGCCGTCAGTTCCTGACGCTGACGTCTGCATCACGACTAACGACTGAACAGGGTGGAAAGGAAGCCACTGAGAATTCAGCTCTTAAGAGATAGTTGCGAGGTGTGGGGAGGCTGGTGCGACCATTCTTTTCACGACCCTGTATTGAAAATTTTCAAGCATGCCTGCTCTGTTTGAAACTTTTGCTGGGTCCGTCAACTTAAAAGCTCTTGTAGTCGGATCTGTAGAGGCATTTATCGAGCAGATTTGGGGCAAACTCTCCGGAACAAATTGGTACAAAAGGTCTTTAAAAGCTTACTCGTGGACCAACAACTCCCTGGCAGAATCCTAAGCTGCAGTTGGAAACACTGTGGTCGTTCTTTTTTTTTTTCAAGTGTTGTTCATCGGTTGTCAATACGACACTTGTAGAGGGATCAACCTATGGACAAGGTCAGAATCCTTTCGCATTTATTTTGATCCTCACACCCTTAAGTTTTCGAGGTTAAACTTCCCACGTTTGTTCCACCCTGGTTCAAGTATCTTGTCAAAAACCGAAATAGGTACGACTTAATTTTACCAAAGAACCTCGATTATACTAATAAAAACTTAAAACCTTATAATTTTAATCACTATTGTTGATTTTTAATGCCTTTTTTTGGATTTTTAAAATCCAAATTACTTCGATTAAAGTTACATTACCGAAAATTCTACTTTTGCGCTACAGTTGGATACTTAAATATGGTAATTTCTACGCATACAATGGTAGAAGATAAAAAAGGAGTCATTTCCTCGCGTAGTAGTTAAAAATCGTTTTACTTTCCAATAGGTTACTTCTTTCAGTTTTATGTCATCCTTTTTTGACTCACAATAGCAAATGATTATGATATTTACTCAACTAACTCACCCCACGGAATTGGGCCGACCCATGTCAGCCCAACCAAACGAAAACAACCCAGATCGTTAGTATTTCGTTAGTGCACCTTAGTGCACCTAATATAAACGTTAGTGTTTAACGTCTTATAGTCGTTTTTTTAAAAAACACTTATGGGCCGGCCAACTTCATGTTAGCCGACCCAATCAACGAAAACACCTCCAAAAACCATCAGGTCGACGTATTTTCGTTAGTGTTCGTTAGTGCCGACAATATTAACGTTAGTGCACGCCTAACCTTTGACTTATTCATAAAAAACTGGGTCGGCCAGCTTCATGCCGCCGAACCAAAAGTAGCCTACTCCTCTAAAAAAAATCCTACCGAATAGGTTTTCGTTAGTGTTCGTTAGTGCAACACCACCCAGCGTTAGTGCACTGACGCTCTTGCCGAAAAAAAATGTCAATTCCCGGAATATTCAGGTGTGCTTTTTGGTGTCGGCGTACTGCATGTGCGCCGACCCAATTACGCTCCGACCCTAAAAAAAGGTCACGTCGACGTATTTTTGTTAGTGCTCGTTAGTGCCGACAACAAGAACGTTAGTGCACGCCTAACCACTGACTTATTCATTAAAAACTGGGTCGGCCAGCTTCATGCCGCTCAACCAAAAGCTGCCTAACCCTAAAAAAAAAATCCTACCGAGTAGGTTTTCGTTAGTGTTCGTTAGTGCAACACCACCCAGCGATAGTGCACTGACGCTTTTGCCGAAAAAAAAATTGTCAGTTCCCAGAAAATTAAGGTGTGCTTTTTAGGGTCGGCGTACTACATGTGCGCCGACCCAATTACGCTTCGACCTTAAAAAAAAGGTCAGGTCGACGTATTTTCGTTAGGGTTCGTTAGTGCCGACAATATTAATATTAGTGCACGCCTAACCACTGACTTATTCATAAAAAAACTGGGTCGGCCAGCTTCATGCCGCCGAACCAAAAGCAGCCTAACCCACTAAAAAAAATCCTAC
>Ga0058701_10003495_pt1 | contig 12451 bp, 10 predicted proteins | sample AgamicOrMae_FD_97039 | JGI IMG/M metagenome (GOLD analysis project Ga0058701, IMG submission 97039) | Agave microbial communities from Guanajuato, Mexico - Or.Ma.e | ecosystem: Host-associated > Plants > Phyllosphere > Phylloplane/Leaf | place: Guanajuato, Mexico | collected 2012-06-04
AGCTTAAGTTTGCAAATTTTACCACGGTGTCATACAGATGCTAACCTTAAAATGCCAGTTTTCAGCGTTTTGTTGAAAAAGTGGCCTAGAAAAGTCTCTAAAAAAAACTGTTGAATGTAATAACACACGAACGCAAAAAAAAATACATTCCTTGTCGATCATTTCACAAAAATACTGCCCCAAATCCTCTTTAAAAACAGCACTTTTTGGCGAGAGGATGAGTCAAATCAGCAATCTTGTGTCTGTATAAAATTGAAAGTATCTTGATTTGCGGTCGGACTTTAACTGGGACGATTTCTTTACGGAAAGCGAATGACTTTGATTGCTTATCGAAATTTTCTACTTTGATTTTAATGTTTCTACTGGGCTAGACTTGTGCAAAGCGATCAAATATCCTTAAGAGGTGAAAAAAAAAAGTGTCGACAAATTAAGTTTGCTTTAGCGTGGGAACGTCTCTCCTTAAAGTAGTTCGGCAGACATATGAAGGTAATGAAAAATCTTCATAAAGTACATAAAATTAAGCTCCAGAATGTTAATAGACGGTGCAGTATTGTCCGGTATCGGCAGCATGTCCCGACAGAGGACAATATCGCAGTCGTAACAGGCCAGAAAGCTGGACACGGACATGGAGGGGGGCAATGGGGATGGGACATAACCTAGCCCACCACTCGCCCCGCTCCGATATCGCCGACGAGCATATCGCAGGGCAAAGTGAGGGGTCAGCACAACTGTAGCACATCCCGCATAGAGGCTGCACGTTTATCGGCTAGACCGTAACAAAGGGCCCCAAATTGTCCCCTCTAAGAGGGACACGTTGCAAAGAGGGATGCCTGTTTACGGGATAAGCGCTCGCTTATTAAGAGGAAAACTTTTGGTGCCGTCACACTGGAAATTTAAAGGGTGGTTTTTTTCAAGCTGTATAGTGAACCGTCTTTCGTCGCCAAGCCGAGCGATGCGAGGCATAAGGTATATACGCAGCCTGGCCTTAATGAACCTCGGTTCTGGCCTAAGTTAGCCTAGCCTACGCGGTTGTATGTTAGAAGATCTCAAAATGTAACTTCGAAGGGATACAAGGAGTCGTTCCAACTCTGAAATTTAGAGTCGTTTGAATGGTGTTTCAGAGTTCTTGAAAACCGGTAAATCTCTAGACAATAGGTTGGACTTCTTACAAAAAGTGTTTTTTTTTTAAGCCCACTTGCTTTTGGAGAAGGGCTTACTAGTTTCGTGCGAGTCCTTAATTATTATTATTATTTTGAAAAGCCCCTCTACAAAAATTAATAAAAGTTTTGTTGGAAGGCGCAAAGAATTAAGTTTTATTGGAAGAAGTGAAAAACACAGGCGTCATATTTCCTTAGGGATCGTAATACCGCTTCATTAGCTTGGAATATTTTTTATGAAACCACACTCTTAAAGCCCGAATATTTGAGCTGCAATGCCTTTTCTGAGCATACACATACATCTTGCAGGGTTACTTTTAGTTTTACAACCATGTCCCTTCCCTTCCCACATTTCTACGCACGTGTTAAGTCCTAGAGTTTAACCATATTAGCGAGCATGTTCAATTAGTCCATACTTTTGTAACCATACTTCTAAACCACACTCAGTTCTCGAGGATGGATTTTATTACTGTTTTCGACCCTTGTTTAATATTTTATTAACAATATGATGAATAAGAGATCGTGCGCTAGGTTACGTCAAGTGCCTCACGCTTGGCTTCGCTACACAGTAAAAACGAGACGTTTCAGGGAGTTTTATACCCGTTTCGGGTAAGAAACTTACCGGGGTAGGTAAGTACTTTGGTTATGTTTTTTTAAGATGTATGTCCAGCCAAATAAATGATATGGTCTCGGCGAGAGCTTTCTATTGATGTGGCTGACCATAAGCTTATCTTGAAAAAATACCTGAAAACGAACTACCGCCGTTACAGTTTCACACCCAAAACAGGCATAGCATTCCCTTAAACATGTGTTTTGCTTTTCCTGAGTATTAACCCACTTCCGCCCAGCGATGCCGTTCGGAGACAGAAAAAAAAAAGGATCTTTTCAGTTCAGTATTGTCACAATTTTAAAAAATCGCCCCTCTGGAAACCTGAAATTTAATCATTTAGGCATTTTTCAAAGCTTAAAATTGCGTATTTTAATGGGCGAAATCCTTCCAATTCCTCTTATGCTAAATTTCACTCCAAATACTTTGGGCTGTAATGAGTTAACGCGCAAAGCTTGTGGGACGTCCGGCTAGGTTAACTTAGGTTAGGTAAAGGTTCCTCGGCCAAAATCCGCTCGGCTTGGCGAGGAAAAGTGGAACACGAGCGATTAAAAAATTCAACCCACCAAAGTCCTACTGCACAAATACGATTCTATATACCTTGACGGGAGAGTTTCCGGCCCAGTTCCCTCATCAAAAGATGAGAGTTTCTAGGAAACTCCCCAAAAAGCTGCACAACGCCAGCTATGTAAATGAGAAGCAAGTCTGTGTTGAGCCAGGTTCGGCAATTAGGACGGTTTACGTGGCAATCATATCTGATGGAAACACATAACAGCAAGCGCCCTTATGCGGACGGACACACACAATGATGTTGGCGGCCACGACCCGGAAGGTCTCCCCCTGGCCTCCCCCAGGCCTCCCCTAGACGACGGGGCATGCAGGCGAGCCTCCCCCGCGGCCCGCGGCGCGGAGGGCGACAGTCTCCCCTCCGGCCCTTCCTCCCTCCCTTGTCCGATCGATGCACTAGCCCGCCGGCACCACGGCGAGACTCTCCACCCCTCCCTATAAACCTTCCTATCGATAAATTAGATGATTTACGACGCGCATTGCGGAATTTATGATAATGCGACACGTTTAAGTCACTCGAGAGGTCATTACGTGGTGGGATGCCGAGAGAGGAATTGAGAGGACGAGGTGAGGTGGCAGGAGTTGCGGTCTCCGGTTCGGCAGCCAAGGGAGGCTTAAAGAGGTGTGGGCGGTCTGACGTCAGTGAGGTGGAACGCAATGAATGCAGCGAAAGGTGTTCTCAAAGTTTGAGGTCATCACGAAGAGAAACAGCGAAACAAGAGGTGTTATGCCGAGGGTCTGGTATCTTCGTGAGGTTCTAAGTAATGCAACAAGAGGGAGTGATCATAGACGGAGGACATTATGGAGTACGATCGAAGGAAGCGGGAGGCGAGATGCTGAAGTGATCATACGGTGGAATCCAAGGAATTAAAAAGAGTGGCGTTGAGGCAGTCTCAGATCATCATGAGAAGAAATCCTTGGAAGCAGGACAACTACTGCAGGGGTCTCAGGTTCTGCATGAGGCGGGATCTAAGGAATGGAGTGGAAAGGGTAGTGGTGAAGTTCTGAATCATTAGGAGGAGGAGACAGAAGTGCTGAAAATCTCAGAGGAGCAAACAGGAATTGGAGCGAACAGGATAGCTATTGTATAACGAAACCAGTGAGAAAGGGAAGAGGAATCGTCGAGAGGAGCTGGAAGAGCAGTCGTTCAGAGAAACAGGAAGAAGCGAGGATATGAGAATATGGAAGATAAGGTGTTGAGACGAGCAGGAAGGAAAGAAGAGGAATGGGAAGTAGAATCGTTGAGAGGCGGAAGGGGAGTTGTTGAGAGAAGCACGTAGAGATGAGATAGAGAGAAGCAGGAAGAGATGAGACTGAGAGGAGCTGGAAGATTAGTCGAGAGAAGCGCGCAGGGGGAGTCAGGAAGTAGAATAATTGCGAGAAGCATCAAGAGGTTGGTGCAAGACATATAAGAAAAGCATAAGATAAGCTCAAAAGAAATGGGGCAAACACCAATGCGATAGCAGGACTACAACGGGGAATTACATGAAGGAAAGACCTGCAACAGTGGAGCCGGAACGGGAATCACTAGAAAGAACTGTGACTTCTATCGTCCTTCGGGACAGAAATCCTCCACGCAAGGATGAGAGAGACAAATACACGGATGTAATAATAACGACACCGAAAAAAAAATCTTTGAAAATCATCACACAGGCAGAGGTCGACAGAATCTACACCTTCAAGATCGCATTTTTTACCTCTGGGGTTATATCCTCGTTCAACCTTTCATGACATTTTACTGATATAACCTTGCACGGTTCGGCGCCGAGGTTTGCTATCGCGTATGCAAGGCTAGTGTTACGGTGTAAATCAAGTCAACCTTGAGGTATGCCTAATCCTACGCCCGGGATGCCCTTAAGAAGTGCCCAAGTTCCGAGTACCAATTACAGAAGTGCTCAACAACAATAAACCCCGTTGCCAAGTAGTTGTGTAGAGACGCCCACGAGGCGGAGTTCGCTTATGAGCTCAACTAGGACGGAAGTAAAAAAAGTCTGTTCAATTTTCGGCCTGATTGCGCGTTTCTTCCCTCCGGAAACTAACAAAGTGGTGTCAGAAGTGGGATTTGTGACCTTTGTGCCGTGGATTGTGAAATCGAGTGAAAATCGCCGTGAATAATCCGGAGGAGACGTGTCACTCACGAATTTTCAAGTGTCGCTTTCAGCGAGTTCAGTTTAAGTTGTAGTTTTGACTATTAAGTGTACTCTCAAATTTAATTTTGTGCAGTATAACACGTTATTTAGGAAAAAGATGAATCCTCAGAACAATTCAGATAACTGTAATGCCAATGAGTTGGTAACAAGTACGGCTATATCGGAGTCGAGCAACCCGCCGAATACAGTGACAATGACAAGTAGCAGTATGGCGACCAACATGGCAGCGCCCATGATAACAACAACAGACGACGCTACCTCAATGTCATCTGTCGAACGACCACTATCTCCTGGCCCAATATGGGCTAGATTGACTACCTCGACAACGCGATTTGCGCCAATTACTGCGTCAACAATGACTATGACATCGACCGTGGTGACCCCAGCGCTGACTTCACGACCTCGTCCGGCCATTGTTGCGATACAGCCGAATTACGCTGAAGTCGCCCGTGAAATAGCCGAACTGCGTCGCCAACTTACCGTCCTTGGGAATGTCAAAGCGGCACCGCCAGCACTCATGCAATCCTCAGCTACCGACATCTCCCGGAGCGGCCAAGCAGTGGACCGGTCAGCTGCACAGATGCAGCCCGTCACTCGAACCTTCAACTTAACTGAAGAGCCTGTCCCTGCTAGTATCGTAGAGAATCCTGTTCCTGCCAACTTTTTAGACGGTCCAGTCCCACGGTCACGTTAGTTATGTGCATCTGCACCCATCGACCCATTGTTTACAGGTGACTTGTGCTCAGTACAGTCTCGAGTGCCAATAGAGCCGAGGGTTAGTCACGTGATAGTGCCAAGTGCATCCCCAAGTGCGAACGAACCCGACCGTGCGTGTCAATCCTGCGTAAGTGATTCCGATCTGATTGCCGGGATGATAAATCAGAATCCTCAGTTGTTAGGACAGTTGCTGACAAAACTAAATTTACAGTCCGCGTCAACAACGCAACATTCACAAGTACCTGTCCGTCCGTCCGTACCGCTTACAAGTCAGTCTGCACACTCAGTCGCTCCGTCCGAACCAACTTTTCAATTAAGCACAAGTTACGTCCAGAGTAATAGTTCAGACTTTCAAAGGCCGAATACCGATGTAAGCCAGGAAGTAAGCATATCAATGGCGAAACGGGTTCCAAGGTTCACTGAAAAATATGACGGTACGACTTCGTGGGCTGCGTTCTTGCGACTCTTCGAGTTCAACGCTGAGCGCCTGGGCTGGAATGAAGTCGAGTCGAGTTGGGCTCTGCTGAACTCTCTTACGGGACGTGCTGCTGCTGCAGTATCATCGCTTCTAGAGGATCTCCAGACTAAACCGCAGTACTCCTTCCTTCGTCGCTGGCTCCAAAATCGCTTCGGAACCAAGACCAATCCTCGGGTAGCTCGGATGGAACTTTTCCAAAGGCAGCAAGGTCTTGATGAGTCGCTGGAAGACTTCGCCATTGCTTTGTAGACCTTAGCCACAGAAGCCTTTCCCGATAACTCCGCCGCTGCCAACCGTTCTGGAGTGGATGCCTTTATTGGAGGACTACGAAATCAGGTAGTGGGTACATTCCTCAACGGCCAAGTGTTCCACGATCTCCCGTCGGCAGTCGTCGCTGCAAGAAGAGCCAGCTATCCGTCGTTGTAAGCAGAAGCCCGCGCACGTCTCAGAGCACAGTCTCCGTCATCACCGTCTTCGAATTCACGAACATCACGAGCGGTACGTTCTGGGGCACCAGAGAAGGACCCCGAGCACTACAGCAGAATACGCTACAGAAGTCCGCGTCGCCCTTCTTCACCACCACGTTGTGAACCATCCCCGTTAGGTCAAGTCATGCAGCTACAGAATTGTCTTCGACTCCAGCAGCAGTCTTTCGACCGGCTCAGTAACGCCCTGGCGACAACGCTTCAAGAGCAACCGTCGAACACCCCCGCGCAAACTCTCGACGTCGCACATCGGCGTCGGTTTGTCAGCCGTTCTAGGGTATACCCCTAGAGAGCTCGGACTTATCCACCTCGTCGCCCTTGTCGACATTGCAATAGCCCCCACTACGACGATGAAAGTCCAAAGCCGAAGAATACACCGGGAAAAGTCGTCGTATTGAGGAATCAACCTCAACCGCAACCTATAGGCACCGGTTACCTATTCGTGCTCCGACGAAACATGAGTCGGGAAACGCTTAGGTATTGCCTCACCGGCTGAACAGGCAATGCCGACGACCTCTCCATCGGCCACCTTTCCCGAAAGCCCGCCAGAGCGTCAGGAAACCGCATCTATAGCGTGGGAATTATCAGCAAATGTTGCGGGCGTACCGAGTGCACCGGGTGAGATTACTACCGTCAACAACCACCGTTTTCGTAATCCGCTCTACGTCAACACGGCTACAGCCGCCACATCATCATCATCAATCCTATCTTGCATCAAAACGCCGGAGAAATGGCTTAGAACCTCACCGTTACTGAAGATCAAGATCGGCCGAGAAGTATGTCAAGCCGTCGTCGACACTGGAAGCGCCATCACCGTCTTAGCAACTGGCAAATGGCCTGGAGGAAAGCTTCCTGACCGAAGTCCATGGCGTCTTCGTTCAGCGACCGGTCATGTTGCCCCCTTGTTTGGACCTGTCCTTATGCCATTCTATCTTAATGACAATCGAGTAAACTTCCCTGTGTTCATAGCAGATATCTCCGACGAATGTCTCCTGGGAGCTGACTTCTTGGCACAGTTCCAATGTCACCTATCCATGGCTGACTACTCCATCCTGCTTACTCTACCCGACGGTTCTACGACCGTGCTCCGATGTACTGGGTCCTCTCCGTCCCCGGAATCGCGAAGGCTAGTTCAGACCATCAGAACAACAGAGGCGGTCTAGGTGAAACCTCAGGAAGAAGTGATCTTGTCTGCGTCTTTCGGATCCGGAAGCAGATCTAGGTGAACATACCAAGTCACCCCAATTCCTGTTCACGACCCCAATCCATGTAGCTGCAGATATAGACGAGCAAGGATAACAGAGGCACGTGTTGCTCGTGCGGAAACTAATGGACTAGCTGACGACCTGCTGGTGCGGATTTGGAACCCAACTACACGGACCATGAATCTGCCAAAGGGTACGGCCGTCGCTGAATGTGTCATTCTTCCAAAGATCCCGGAAATACGACCAGGAGTAGAAGGGAATTTTCCGAGAATGTCCGCTGACGTTCCGGTTGGTACAACGGTCGTCGAAGTTAACTCCCAACCGGATGTAGATCTGCCTCCCGACTTTCCTGAAGTATTGAAGCCCTAGTTCAGAATACCACCGTAGATATTCTAGTACAGAAGTCCAGATTAGTTGATATCCTCTATCGACACAAGGAAGCTTTCTTTCTTCAGGGTGAGTTAGGGCATACTGACTTCGTGTATCATCGCATCAATACGGGCGACACCATCCCTATAAAACAACCTCCACGTCTTCCACTGTTTGCGGGACCCGAAGTAGACAAGAGTATGGTAGAGATGAAAGAGGCCGGCGTTATCGTTCCTTGTGACGAGGAAGAGACGGAGTGGGCATCACCCATCGTTTTAGTGAAGAAAAAGAATGGATCATGGCGTTTTTGTATAGATTTTCGCCGGATAAACCAAGCAGAAAAGGCGAACCATCCTCTCCCAAGAGTCGATACCACCTTAGATGCAATGGCTGGTTGCACCAGGTTTACTTCACTGGACATCAAGTCTGCTTATTGGCAGGTCATGGTCCACCCTGACGACCAAGCCAAGACCGCGTCTATTGTGCCAGGGCACGAGGTTCATAAGTTTTGCAGGATGCCGTTCGGTCTGACGAACGCACCCGCCACCTTCCAGCAGCTCATGGAAAAAGTACTGCCAATGCCAAAGGACGGCAAGTTGTAGGATGGAACCGGAGCATCCTTCGCCTTCCTGGACGATATAATAATTCCATCCAAGGGTGCTGATGACGGTCTAACACGGTTTGAACAGGTTTTGGAGTCTCTCAAGCGTCATAACCTCAAACTTCACCCCAAAAAGTGTAAGTTGCTGCAGCAAGAACTTGTTTTCCTGGGTCATCGAATTTCGGCTGAAGGTGTGGCTCAAGCATAAGATGAGATCAATGGGTCCGGGATTGGCCGATCAACAAGTCCACCACTGAAGTACGCGCCTTTCTTGGACTAGCAAACTATCATTCGGCCTTCGTCAACAAGTTCTCCGATCTCGCCGAACCCTTGTACCGGTTGACGGAAAAGAAACGTCCTTTTAATTGGACAAAGGAAGCCAATAACTACTTCGAGTCCCTGAAGACAGCTCGCACGACGGCGCCCATCTTGGGGTACCCCCGAGTCTCCGAAGAACCTATCACCGTCATAGATCCGATCCTTGCCAGGAATGAAGGTCTGATGATCGTCGACGCCGACGCGAGTCCCTCGGTGCTGGCTGCGTTCTCAGTCAGATTCAAGACGGCAAAGAGCGGGTGATTGTGTATTACAGCCGTGCTTTCAATCACCAAGAGCCCAACTACTCCTTGCCATCGTAGTAGCGCTAAAACGATTTGAACCTTACCTCCTGTTTCGCCGATTCGCAGTCCGCACAGACCATAGCTCGTTGAAGTGGCTCCAAAACCTACGTAATCCTGAGCAACAGCTCTTCCGGTGGCTGACGGTGATACAGACATTTGACTTCGAAAATTTCCATCGCGCCGGTCGCCTACATAGTGCAGCGGATGGGCTGTCTCGTAGGCCATGTAATGAGGACTGTAGACACTGCCAGCGTCGGGAACGTGATGGGCTCCTCGACGACGACGATGACAACTTGGACGTGGTCCATGCTTACCGGATCTTTTCCGAGGAGGAGCTTCTCGTCAACACCACTGGGATTTTCCATGAGACGCCGTGGGACGACGAAGCGATCCGTTCTGCTCAACTCGACGACTCGGACATCGCACCGGTGTACAAAGCCAAGATGGCTGGGGTCCGCCCGAATCCCCGGGAACATTCCGATGCTAGCAGTACCACCAAGCAACTTTTAAAGCAATGGGAAGTCTTGAAGTGGCAAGGCGTCTTGTGTCGGGTATGGTATTCCAACAACAATCAAACGAGGAACCAGATAATTCTGCCGAGATCACTCCGGCCGGCGGTCATCACGGCTGCTCACCATCCTGTGCTCCGGGCTCATTATCGGCGGAATAAAATGATTGAGCGAATTCGGATGCGATTCTACTGGCCGGAGTATCTCCAAGATGTCGAAATGTTCCTCCTGCAGTGTCATCGGTGTTTGGATCGTGGGAATCCTCAACGCCGGAGAGCACTCCAATGTTACAACTCTGGAGTCCCATTCAAACGAGTTAGGCCCCTTCCCAGGACTCCTCGTGGAAATGCCTATTTAGTCACAGCATACGATACTTTCACGCGATGGCCTGAAGCTATTCCGGTACCTGATATATCAGCACGGACCGTTGGCATCAGCTCTGCTTTATCAAGTTTTCACACGATTTGGAATTCCCCTTGAGTTGCACTCTGACCGAGGTCCGACGTTTGAAGCTCAACTGTTCAACGAAGTCATGGCACTGTTGCAGATTAACCGCACTCGAACAACGCCACTACACCCTTCCGGAAATCCTATGGAGCGAATGAACATGACGCTAAAGAAACACCTGACCCTTCTCGTCGACGACCATCAGTCTGATTGGGATTTGCAAGCAGCCATCTTTCTGTGGTCTTATCGATGTATGAGTCACAGCACCACAAGAACAGCGCCATACATACTTATGCTCGGTCGTTCCCTGTCCCTGCCAGCTGATTTGGAATTCGGCGCTCCTTTCCACGAAACGGTACGCCAATGCTCTGGTGAATATGCCCGGAATCTTCGCCAGACGTTATGCGAACTCCATGAATGGACTCGACGAACAGTGCGAGAGGCGACGTTACGCACGAAGCGAAGATATGATCTCAAGGCGACTCCTGTTGATCTGCGTCCGAATGATGTCGTGTGGCTGCATAATCCGAAGAAACGCCGAGGATATTCGAGGAAACTGCAGACTCGATGGGAAGGTCCATACGTCGTTGTAAACGTTTAACCGACGTCGTATTCCAGATCCGGAAGTAACGAAAATCCATGCAGATCGGCTCAGGTTAGTCAAACGGCCAGAAACACCACCCGAGCAAACACCGACCCTTAGACAAAGAGTTACGTCTGATCAGGTCGTTTCCGTCAATTTGCTGGGAATTAGAGGACGTAAACCAAACGCCAGACGTGTGTTTCCTTTACTACAGGTTAACACTAAAGAGATCAACCAGGAGGGAACAAGTATTCCGCATGAGTTAATTGATAAAATTGAAACAGAATCCAAACGCCTCCCGTTTCCTTCGATCCGCGTAAGCATCTCTTCAGACGGTGTGCGAAGAGCGGAATCAAAACAACCGTCACCTGAGTTGCTACCAGTAGTTAGGAATAAAGCACAGAGTCTAAGACAAAAGAGAGATGTCCGAAGCGGACAGTTGACAGCCGTAGTACGTCAAGTCAAAATAATGACAGACAGCCCATTCTAGATGGTTATTCCACACCCGATGTCAAAGAGCCAATTTCACAAGGTTGCAAGAAAGCTTACTTTATCCACCATGGAAAATATTTCGATAGATTCGCAATCAGTACCATTGTTGGACGTTCAAGGAGAAATCATTAACAGGAAGAGATGCCTTCCAAACCGAATCTCTGAACAAGAGGTAGAGGCGAAGCGGCGAAGAAGCGGCATGAAAAGAGGTACCAGAGGCATAAGATCAGGGGAAGTAAAGACGAGGACACCGTCGACAAACTTCCAGGACAGCAATTGAACCGAGCTGCGTTGTGGCTGCGTTGTAGTTGCATTAAATTGCACCGAACTGCGCCGGACAATGCTGCACTGATCATCGTCACCATGAAAATCGGCCTATTTTCTATTTGAATTTTAAATCAACTAATCTCAATTGATTAAGAAATATCGACCGACTAGTGTATGCTGTCGGGCAGAGAAACGAGTCAGATCCGATTTTCTTTGCTATGAAGCTGTGAATGTCTTCCTGTGAGAGATAAATGCTGAGTTGAGCAGGACCGGGTACAAGAATGACCTTGCTTTCCTAAGTATTAGCCATTCCAGGAGTAGGCGCGAACTATCGCAAACGCGCGAGAAAGAATTTAAAGTGATCAGCTGTGTTGACTCAGCTGAGGCGGCATTGTTGTCCGTACACCGCCTATGCTGACACGCTGACCTACTTTCTTCCGTTCTTTAAATAAAAAAAAATATTTCAAAAGTGTTCACTTAGACGTGTACCGTTTTACTTATACGTGTAGACGTGTACCGCTTCAGAGCAGTCGGACATACTTAAGTTCTAAGAAACTGAAAAAGACACTTCCGATTTAGTTATAAGAAATAAACAATTAAGGCTAAGTACTGGCACAACCCTGTATCAATGTTGGATTTGATTAATTTGCACATAATTAGCGTACCCTTCCGTGGTGTGAAGACGCCCCCCACCCTGTTGAACGCAAACAACCCAAAATGCAAGGATGCTGAGTGCCTACCCACTACATGGAGAATCCAAGGTGGCAAGAGGGTTCACATTCCAGAAGAGGTCTCAGCTGACGCTCTAATCCAGCTGTTTAGAAATTGTGTAGCCCTTTTCATGGGTAGGGGTTTCTTAGAAACCAGATGATTCTGCTTAAGTGTTTTGCCCCGCACATCTTTAATGGATAAAGGGCTAGCCCCTTCGTATGGTTTTGGCTTAAGGGTCAAAGGATGTTTACATCGTTTGACTGGGCCCTGAGCCCCTGAATCTCATATAGGAATATAAAAGGCTACCACTTTAGGCTACCGATAAGCGTAGGCAATTCGCTATTTTTCAAAGGCGAGGGGAATGTTACGGTGTAAATCAAGCCAACCTTGAGGTATGCTCAAGCCTACGCCCGGGATGCCCTTAAGAAGTGCCCAAGTTCCGAGTACCAATTACAGAAGTGCTCAACAACAATAAACCCCGTTGCC
>Ga0058701_10003496_pt1 | contig 12451 bp, 13 predicted proteins | sample AgamicOrMae_FD_97039 | JGI IMG/M metagenome (GOLD analysis project Ga0058701, IMG submission 97039) | Agave microbial communities from Guanajuato, Mexico - Or.Ma.e | ecosystem: Host-associated > Plants > Phyllosphere > Phylloplane/Leaf | place: Guanajuato, Mexico | collected 2012-06-04
ACTTTATTCCTCCCTAATGGAGTTTTTGAGAGCAAAACCTAAGCTAAGGAATCCCTAAAAATCCCCCCAAGAAGCCTCAAAAAGTCCAAAAAAGAAAGCCTTTTAAAAGGGAAAAAGTCGAGCCGCGAAAACATACGAAGCAGAGGGCTGCCTGACGGCTATCGCGATCGCGACACCCTGCTGTTGGCATCTCTTGGAACCTTAGGCTAATCCCACAGTAATCCAAAGGTTAGGCTGCTAGGGTCGTCGCCTGTTGATTTGTTTTGCATCTTTTAGTCCTCTTTCGGTGCCTTTTGTAATACTTTCTTGATTGAGTTTATTACCTTCAAAAGCAAATAAAACAAGTAAAAATCTTGAACATTACATTATTATTGGAGCCAGAAGTATGTAACTAAGGGTATAAAATGACATCATAAATCGAGTCACAAAATACGCCTGCACCTAGCCTTTGCTCGTTCTCGAGTAAAACAAAACAAAACAACTAAACTCTAACTAACTTTTATAGGAATCATGGTTGCATTTAGCCCATGAAACAAGCCCTTTAAACCCCGTGATTGTCGAAGTGGACGAGTGAGGTCTCGTGATAGTTTATAGAAAATAGACCCACAAATTCCTTTGAAATATTTTTGGGTTTTTAAAAAAGGATAGCATGTGTACAAAGCAAAAAGGAAAAAATATGTACACATGTTAATTGACTCCTAAAAACCTAGCTACTAAGCAATATAGAAGCAAAACACACAGTCAAGCGACACTTAGGTTACAAATGCACCCGGACTCTCATCTTTGTCCCTACACATCAAAATGATGCAACATATACTCCTTGGTGCTTAGTTCACAGTGCATTAGCTCACAATGTTAGGGCTAAAATCGGGCTAAACATTATCTCTACGTGGCTAAAAGGCTTTCTTTTATTGAACTTCTTATTCTTTTTTTTTTCGCTTATCTCTTTATGCTCCTTTGCCCAGGTGGGTAGTTCTTAGCTTATTAGGTCTTGAACAACTGGAGGAACAAATTAGTACAATTGAGGCTTCTTCCCTTATTAGGGGTTCTATTTGGATGTGCAATGCACTTATTTAAAGCTCAAATAGATGTGCCAGAGTTAAGCTATTTTTCACGCATTTTTCTCTTCTTTTCTTTTCAGAAAGAAAAAACAGAAGTCAAATGACCAAGTAGAATGTCCTCAAAACAAATTTCAACTACCAACATCAAAAGTCAATGTTCAAGTGCACAAGATAGGCACAATATCGCACATGTGGGAGGAGTTATCATAAAAAGCCGAAAATCACACTATAGACAAGTGCCCTATTATGCATGTTCTACTTATATACAAACTAGTAACAAAATAAATAGGGATTAAAAACCAATCAAAAAGGTATAAGCAACCCCAAACCCAAGAAAACTATAAAATAATTGAAAAAGTTCCACAAAAATTGTGTGCGAAAAGGCTATATAACTCCGCCCAACACCTAAATCTCACAATATCTTTATTGGGAACCGAGAAGCCACAACCAACAACAAAAACACAAAAACACAAAACTCAATAATGCAAAAAGTATACAAACTAACACACAAATCCAAAACACAACCTCACCCAATCAACTATAAAGCCACACATACATATAGAAGCAACACCACCAACCACAAATATACACAAAACCAAGAACACCACCAATAACAAAACACAACTATGAACCACAAACATGCAAGGGTGATCATAGCCAACTCAGTGCAACAAATCTCAAATTTCACCTCAAAGTTGATGACCCACACAATCACAATCCTAAATATCCACAACTATGAACAAAAAGAAAAAAATAAGACAAAAGAAGAAAGGAGAAAAGCGTTGACACAATCCTACCAGCTAAGGTGTGGGATGCACCTAAACCATGCTTCACTAAAATGGATACATGAGGCTTGAGCAGCGTCAGCCACTCCTCCATGTCGCTCAAGAGTCGAGCCCTTAACTCAGAGGTAGTCATAGCTCTTGAGAGATTATCATATGTGACGGCATGCATCTCAAAATTGTGTGCGTAAGAGAGCACTAGAAAAGATCAAGCAAATAAAGTTAGTGGCCTCTTAAACTCATCAAATGCCATAGAAAAATCAAAAGTATGAAGGTACTCCACACAATCTTTCTAGGCACATCCTCTAGGTATACACAATATGGATCAAAGAAGGAATTATAACCTCTAATGTCACCTGGGGTTTCATGAAATACACGCACATGGGAGTGGTGGTGGGAAGTAAAGTGAATGAAGTGGGGGTCAAGTGAAGTAGGTCAGTACAAATGGGGTCAATAAGTCGTATGTTAGGGGTAGTACTACCCATTACAATATCACCATAAAGCTCCTCAAAAGGAGCCTCTTCATGAGATGGCTTAACCAAGCAAAGTTATTTTGATCGACCAAGTGAGGCATCCTCTAGAACACTAACATCACCCTTAGAAAGCTCGCCCGTCTCTAATCCTGTGTACTGAGCTAAAGGGAGGGGAGAGGCAAGTAAGGTTGAGGCACTAACATATCCGTAGGTGTGCCAGAAAAGGATTGAGCAACAAATGGCAATGAAGTCGAGGGAGGGTTAGACATTTCCTCCAGGTCGGTCAAAGGTGATTCTCAATAATATTATACTATAGGGGAAGGGAAGACTCACAGTCATCATAGAGACTAGCCTCAAGTCTAGGGAAAGGTAGACTGGGGCGGTCCTCATACAATAAGCCAAACTCCCTAATCTCACTAACAAAGTGCTCATGTCGCTTATTCATTATCTTTGTCATGGCATTAAGTCCGGCATATGATTCATTAGATACATCATAATAGGGAAAATAATTCACATCATGGTCAGAAGATTGACAATAAGAACACACACCATGAGGGTAACAAGAATAGCGATCACAAACTTCCCTAAATTAATCAACATATGAAGATTGAGTGTGCAAATCATGGAGAGGTGGGGAAGGGCACACAAAAGACTCATTAGCACACTCATAATGCCATTGATACAAAAATAAAAAATCAAACAAATTCCACATATCTTCAACATTTAAAGAGCATAAACCACCATAACACATGGACTCAAGGGTGGCTCGGGTCTCATGTGTTATCCCCTCAAGTGCAACATTGCATATTTCTCATTTTTTTACACATGAAAGGCACATATTGACCATGTTAATCATTCAATCTAGACAAATATTGCCCAAAACATTCATGCTTAAATTAAGCTAAATGGAAAATAGCCATTTTAATTCTTTTTTTAAAAAATTTTTAAATTTCAAATTTTATTGGATGTTTCTAAAAGGCCTAGCCTCAAATGCTCAAACAAACCCTGAGATTGAAACCTGTTTAATTTTAAGTTATTATTAACACCTGTTTAACACCATTTTATTATTATCTTTCTATCCTTGTGACCCCATTCAAATTTTCGGTATTTTTATTTATCTATTTATTTATTAGTACTGTCATTATTGTTACTATTTTTATTATTACTATTACTACTACTACTATTTTTCCTTTTCGCATTGGTATTTGTTAATATTATTACTAATAGTACTATTAGCAGCTTAATTTTTAGCAACATAAGCATTTGTACTTTGTTTACATTCCTGTTACTATTTTATTAGCGTTTTAGTATTCTGTATATACATACTATTTTTTACTACTTTGTTTATTTAGCATTTTATTAGTATTGGCATTAGTATATTTTAGTGGATGGTATCTATACTTCTCATTGGCTAATAATATGATAGCTAGTGCCTATCCTCTAGGGAGTAAAAAAGGTAGTAGGAGGAGTGAATTAAATAATTGCGCTTTGCATCATGGAATATCGGTATTATTAGGGTAAGTATATAAAATTAGTTAAGGTTTTGCATAGGTGTAAGATCAGTATAGCTTGTGTAAAGGAAACTAAGTGGGTGGGTGAGAAAGCCAAGGAGACTGATGAGTATAAGTTGTGGTACCCATGCTTGAATAAGGCCAAAAATGGAGTTGGCATTTTGCTTGGGAGAGATTTGGTAGGGCAAGTTGTTAAGGTGAGGCATAAGAGTGATTGCATTATGTCTGTTAAGTTGGTGGTGGGTTTAGAGATCTTAAATGTAGTTAATGTGTATGCACCTTAAATAGGGTTGGACAAGGATATGAAGAGATTATTCTGGGAGGACCTCGACATAGTTTATCCAAAGTACACCACAGAATGAAGAAATCCTTGTGAGGGTGACTTTAATGGACATATGGGTAGAAAGGGGGATGGGTATGAGATGGTACATGGTGGCTTCAGGTACGGAGAGAGAAATAATGGAGGGATGTCGATCTTAAACTTTGCAGTCGCATACGAGCTTTCGATTGTTAACTTCTATTTTAAGAAAAAGGAAGAACACTTGGTGACATTCAAGAGTGATAACACTAGGACTCAAATTGACTACTTTTTAGTAAGGGTAAATACTAGGATATTGTACAAGGATTGCAAAATGATACCAAGTGAGTGCTTAGTGACACAACATCGGTCATTGGTTATGGATGTGGCGATTAGAAGTTCAATAAGATGAAAGAGAAGAGTTGGGGTTTTTAAAAGTTAAATGGTGGAATCCAACTGTTGAGAACGCGACTAAATTATCTGAGAATATCAAAATAGAAAGTAGGTGGATTGTAGAAGCAGATGCAAACAACATGTGCGAGGAGATGGCGAAATGTATTAAGAGGTCGGTTAAGGAAATCCTAGGAGTTTCTAAAGGGGGAAGTGATAGAGTGGAAGGAGCTTGGTGGAGAGAAGAGGTAAAGGAGAAAGTGAAGGTAAAACAGGAGAAATATAAAGTGTTAATGGATAGTAGAACGGATGAGGAGAAAGAGGCCAACAAAGTGCAGTATAGGATGACGAAAAGGGAGGCAAAGAAAGCAGTGGCAGTAGTAAAGACCAATGCTTATGAGTAGTTATATCAGAGATTAGATTATAAGGAAGGTGAGAAAGAGTTCTTCAAACTGGCAAGGGTGAGGGATAGGCGGACAAGGGATCTAGTAGTGTGAGGTTTATTAAAGATGAAGATGGTAAAGTCCTAATAGAAGACACCAAGGTGCAGGAGAGGTGGCAAAGTTATTTCTATAAGCTCTTTAATGGGGAGAGGTTTGATGTCTCCCAACATACAAAGCAAGTGGCTCAAGAGGAGCAGCATAACTCCAGGACCTGCGGTCCTATCACCAAAGAGGAGGTTAAGGAGGCTCTAAGGAAGATAAAGGTTGGAAAGATAGTCGGTCCAGATGGTATTCCTGTGGAAATTTGGATGACTTTGGGTGGTGAGGGCCTTAATTAGCTAATAGACTTATTTAATGTTATCTTTGAGACCGCGACAATACCCCATAATTGGAGACATAGGACAATCAACCCACCATACAAGAACAAAGGAAATGTTCAAGACTGTAACAACTATAGGGGGATTAAATTGCTTATCACACAATGTAGTCATGGGCACGGGTGATCGAGGGTAGGTTTAGGATAGATATAAGGATTTCGGAGAATTAGTTTGGCTTTATGCCGGGTAGGTTAACTACAGAAGCTATTCATCTTATTCGTACACTAATGGAGTTTTATAGGGATATAAAAAGGGACCTCCACATGGTGTTTATTGACTTAGAGAAAGCTTATGACAAAGTACCTAGGGAACTATTATGGAGGTGCTTGGAGAGGAAAAGTGTGGCGGTAGCTTATATGCGAGTTATTAGGGACATGTACAGTGGGGTGCGGGTTAGAGTTAGAACCTTAGTGGGGGACACAGAGGACTTCCCTATAGACATTGGGCTTCATCAAGGGTCAGCATTGAGTCCTTTTCTTTTTACTATAATTATGGATGAACTCACTAAAGGATATGATTCAAGATGAGATACCTTGGAGTATATTATTTGTTGATGACATATTTATTATTGATGAGTTTAGGGAGGGAGTAAACACCAAGTTAGAGTTGTGGAGAAATACCTTAGAATCTCAAAGCTTTGGGTTGAGTAGATCAAAAGCTGAATACTTACATTGCTGATTTAGTGTGGGTGGAGGCAGTCTTATAGATAAAGTCGCCATTGGGGATGCAGCTATACCAAAGGTCGCGAGGTTTTAATATCTAGGCTCGATTATTCAAGAAGACGAAGAGGTTGATGAGGATGTTAATCAACGAATAAAGATAGGATGGCAAAAGCGAAGAAATGCCTCAATGGTATTGTGTGATGAGAGGATCTTACTAAGATTGAAGGGGAGAGTCTATCGTATGGTTGTTACACCAGCTCTACTATATGGTGCAAAGTGTTCACCTATCTAAAAGTCTCACTTACAAAGGTTGAAGGTCATAGAAATGGGAATGATTCGTAGGATACATGGCCACACAAGACTTTATAAGATAAGTAATGAAGTAATTAGAGGCAAACTAAGAGTGGCATCTATAGAAGATAAGATAAGATAGGCTAGACCTAGACAGTTTGAGCCAATAAAAAGGAGTATGGACGCACCAGTAAGGAGATGTGAAAAGTTGGATCGCCCGGACCGTAAAAGGATTAGAGGTAGACTAATAAAGAGTTGGAGCAAAGTTATTTGACATGATTTGAAGACCTTAGGATCAATGGAGGACATGTCTCAGGATAGAACACTATGGAGGTCTAGAATTAAGGTTGCTGACTCTAAATAGCTTATTATTTAACCTCCCAGTGGATCTAGATGGCGTAGAAGCTGTTGGTGCATCCGTCTATCTATATTATGTCATGCAATTCTTTTACGTGGGCATGGTAGTAGTTGGTTTGGGTGCTTTTGGTAATTAAGAGTTCATTATTATTTATGTAGAGGGACATGTTTGCTTTTGATATTTTTATATTGTTATAGGCATAGTGTTGTTTACTTGCTCTATCAAAAGTTTTCAACTCCAAATTGTTTTCCTAAAATTTTGTTGTGGGTCTATTAAAATCAGCCTCTTTGTAAGTAGTGATACTTATAAGGGTAAGGTTGATCACATTTAGGTCTCCCCAGACCCCACGTAAGTGAGATCACACCAGGAGTTGTTGTTGTTGTTGTATAGTATGGGTGAATGATTCAACCTAGGTTGGAAGTTATTGACATAAGCAACTTGGTCACTAGGGGCAAATAGATTCTCAACGCAGAAATTCACAATTACATGGTCACAAGATCCACAGCTATCACAAGTAAGGGAGGCACCACATGCATTCACCACATTAACATTCAACCTATCAAGCCTTTGAGTCATAGCATTTATTTAAGTGGTAAGCAAAGTTAATGCATCAACATCAAATTTATCTCCAACCCTCTTGGGTTGTCCTCTCTCATTGAACTATTAACAATTGTTATATATCATCTCCTTAATCAAATTGTAGGCCCCATCCTCCATCTTATTCATTAAAGTTCTTCCCTTCAACATATCAATGGTATACCGCACTGGTTGAGTGACTCCATTGTAGAAAATCTGAAGAACAATTGACTTTGAATGCCATGATGAGGGCATAGCCATAACAAATCTTTGAATTGCTCCTAAGCCGCCGAGAGTAACTCATCCTCCCTTTGAGAAAATGTGATAATTTCATTCCTTAAATTTCTTATCTTTTCAGGAGGAAAGAACTTAGCAAGGAAGGCCTTGGTGACTCATCCCACTTCATGATCAACCCTATATACAATGAACGAAGCCATGCCCTTACATTGTCCTTAGGAAAGAACAGGAACAAGCAAAGGAGAATGACATCAGTAGAGGCTTTGTTAATCTTCAACGTGGCACAAACCTCTAAAAAAATCAATATATCCAAATTGGGGTCCTCCATAGTTGTACCGTAAATTTAGACTCTTGCACCATAAAAATTAGCATTGGCTTAAGATAAAAACTATTGGTGGTCACATGGGGCCCAGTAATGCTTAGAGTTTGGCCATGGGCTCCTAAAGTGACATGGTTTCTAAGGGTCATTATTTGCTTATCTTCACCTCCCACCATCGTAGGTGTGGTTTCGTCCACTTCTAGCTCCTCTTGAAACTTTCTTTGCCTCTTTAACCTATGAAAAGTCTACTTGATTTCTAGGTCAAACTCAAAGAGTGCTCTAAAATTGGAGGAGTTAAGCATAAAATGGAAGGAAACCTACACACAATCAAAGCACATCAAACAGGTAAAGTCGAAAAAGAAAAGAAAAATAAAAATGTTTAGTCAAACTACTTGAGGATAATACAATATCCAAATCTAGTCCTTGCAACAGGGAGAAAAACTTTATCGCTACTGCAAGTACATAGGTATTGTAGTAAAGTTTAAGGTTGTTCCCATGAAAATTAGATTGAATTACTAAATATCCTTTTTAAATTTTCTCAAACGGCATTAGAATTTTATTGGAATTTATCTAACAAATGCTAAATATTAAGATCTAGCTTCAATGACTACAAAAATGTAGGGGAGACATCACTTATGAATGCGTCGACGTACTTATCAAATAAGTCATTTTTCACTTTGTTAATTCATTCAATGATCGACAACATTAAAGAGTTCACAACTTTCTTTCAAAATGGAGTGACTTAATTAAATTAATGACTAATTATCATTAGATCTTAATTTAACCAAGTTTGAAGAATATGATTATCATAAGACCATTTAATCCATAACCCTTCTTAAGTGATCATTAACTTAAGTTTAACCTTAGTTTTCCAACACTAATGTATACCTTTCAGTCCTTCAATATAGCATCTAACATACATGTAAGAAATTGCCTAAAAATCTCACAATATCAATCAAAGGCCAAGGATCAAATTGAAACAATGCAAAGTTCAAGGTACTAAAAGTCTAAACTAGCAAATCAACACATTATTTTATCTTTACATCCCCCAGATAAAGAAATCTACTCAGTCATAATCTGCAATTAACAAAATAAGCATCTCAAAAATTCTTAATTTAAACTAAAAAGAGAAATTTTAAAGAACAGAGAAGTTGGAAAAAGCTTATTCCAAACGTTGGATGATGCTCTTTCAAACTCCCTCGAAAGCCTTTAAAATCGTGCCTGATTTCATTTCTTCTTTAAAACTCATTAACTACAAACTCTTTTGAATTCAAAGCTACTAATGCTTGAGATACACTGAATTCGAACAGCGGAAGAGAAAACTAGGAGACACACGGAGAGAGAGCCACCATGGATAGTCCTTGGTGGGGCCCCATGGTCCGTGTCCAGTATCACGATTTGACCATGGTGATCTTTAGGGGGCTGCTGTCCAAGTTTAGCTTGTTGCTCCTTGCTCTCCTCCCAATGCTAAAGTGACCTAGACTCGTTTTTCAACCTTAGCATTTTGGCTACTTGTCGGTTGGCCATCGATTTTAAATCGTTTATTTTTTATGAAGCTATGGTTTATACGCTATTTATTTCATCTCTTTTGTCATTGTTTTGGGCGTGGGGCTAATTGGGTTTATACGGTTAATAACTTAATATCGAGACGCAAGGACAAAGCAATGGAAAAAATCTATATATGAATTAGTACAACTTAACGAATGATGTAACAAGCCTCCCACGAACGCCTAATGTACAGTGGGAGGTAAAATTTGGTAAAGGCAATGGTGTAACAACCAGATCGGCCTACTCTTAAGGAACAAGACTCCCACGAATGCCTGATGCGCAATGGGAGGTAAAATTGAGGAAAGGCAATGATATAACAACCGAATCAGCCTACTCTTAAGTAACAAGATTACCACAAATGCCTAACGTGCAATGGGAGGTAAAATTCGGGAAAGGTAATTGTGTAACAACCGGATCGGCCTCCTCTTAAGTAACAAGACTCCCATGAACGCCTGATGTACAATGGGAGGTAAAATTCAGGGAAGGCAACGGTGTAACAACCGGATCAGCCTACTCTTAAGTAATAAGACTCTCACGAATGCCTGATGTGCAATGGGAGGTTAAATTCGGGTAGGGCAATGGTGTAGCAACCGGATCGGCCTACTCCTAAGAAAGAAGGCTCCCGCAAATGCCTGATATGCAATGTGAGGTAAAATTCGAGTAGGGCAACGGTGTGATAGCCAGATCGTCCTATTCCTAGAAAAGAAAGATCCCATGAATGCCTTGATGAGCAGTAGGAATGATAGGGTGCACTGATGCAAGAATCAGTATAACCATTTGATGGCCGAAACAATCCTATGAGCACCTTGATGAGCAGTGGGAATCATAGGGGACCGATGTGATGATCGGACTTACCCTATCCCTACTGGGAGCGATAGGGAGCCGCTAAGATGATTGTACTTGCAACACCCCTAGGTAAGGGGGCTAACTAGGCGCGAAAATCTAGTTACATGATATATTGATGCAAAAATCAAGCCGTGCACTAGAATCCGGACTTATCCAATGAATGTCGTCGCAGTCAAATGCAATAACTGGGTGTCAGCTTTGCGATCAAACTCACCCTATTTTATTAAGAAGAGATCTTACTAACCGCAAGAACTTAGTCAAAGCGACACACTGATGAAGAAACACCTTATTCGATTGATGGCTAAACTTATCAAGCCTACACCAATCCCTTATCCCACTATACTTTTAGCCTGTAGGGGCTAAAGAGTGGGCATGAGGTTGAGACGTGCTTGTGATGTTGGGATCCCCTTTGTGAGCATAGTGACGACATCTCCGATTCGTCCATCAAGAAGCCGAGTCAGAAAGTCTTCTACTTGACTGCGGCGATGTCTCCTACTCGACCATGGCGTTGCCTCTTACTCGGCCATGAAGAAGCCGAGGCAGAAAGCCTCCTAGTCATCCACGGCGATTCCTCCTACTTGGCCATAAGGAAGTTGAGTCGGAAAGTCTTCTACTCGGCTGCGGTGATGCCTTCTATTCGGCCGCGGCGATGCCTCCTAGTCGGCCAAACCCAATGGAAGAGGAGGGGTTTCCCTCACTTTCTACACGATTAAAACGACCAGAAGAGGAGAGAATTCCTCACCCTCTACTCGACCGTGTCGAGTAGGAGAGGAGGGCTTCTCCCTCTCTTCTACTCAGTCGTGCCGAGTAGAAGAAGCAAGCTTCTCCTTTCTCTTCTACTCGGCCGTGCCGAGTAGGAAAGGAGGGCTTCTCCTCTCTCTTCTACTCGGTCATGCCGAGTAAGAGAGGAGGGCTTCTTGCTCTCTTCTACTCGGCCGTGTCGAGTAGGAGAGGAGGGCTTTTCATCCCTCTTCTACTCGGCCGTGTCGAGTAGGAGAGGAGGGCTTTTCCTCCCTCTTCTACTCGGAAGAGAGCTTCTCCTCTCTCTTTTCTACTCAGCCGTGCCAAGTAGGAGGAGAGAGTGCCCCTCTCTCTTCCACTCGACAGTGCCAAGTAGGAGAAGAGAGCTCACCCTCTGTCTTCTCTTTCACGTAATCGGGCATCTTATGTGTTGCCTTGCATAGTGCGCCCGCGAAACTTTCTTTCCTTCCCTTGCGCTTAAAAGGGTTGAATGGAGTGAAGAGACACTAGGCTTTGCATGCGGCACAAAAAGAAAAAGACAAGACAAATATGCGAAAGACACGCATACGATAAAATCAAAGCAACAAAATTAGGCACCGTTAAGCGAAAAGAAGTTATACATTAGGCAGAAACGAGTTCAATGGATGGAGCTACATCAACACACTTGGAAATGTAAAGACACAGTCGAAAAATATGAACAAGGCCCTGCTACGAAGACATTATAACCTAAGATACACAAAAGACTGAAAAGGGTGAAAAATTATTGTGTTACAACTTGAAAAGATAACATTCGAATTTTAAAGAGTCACACGTGCTTATCCACAGAAGAGTAGGGGTTGAACCTTCTACTTGAGAAGGAATCAGTGCCATCAGGCTCTGCCCATTTACAGTTCTAGATCGCCTCCACGAGGTCGGACATGATGTCTTCACCACAAATTCCGAAACGAAGAACATCTTGAAAGATGAAGGCATACAACATTCCCTGGACAAGTGTGAGATTTTTTGCCCAATGAGCCATATCTTCCACACGCGACCTATTGAACCGACGGCATAACCTTTGATAGTCAGCTTGAAGGGGTCTGGGCATTGGAGAAGTCATTCTCATCCACTCTAAAAAGGAAGAAGATTGGAACATTCACATTGAACTTACTCACTCCATCCCTATTTATTTGGAGATCACTCAAGTTAAATGTCACATTCACATCTCATTCGAATGCCTTGAAAGACGTCCTGACAAGACGTGAGGCGCTAAATGATTGGGATAATTAAGTAATCACCAACGATTGACCAACATGTGGGAAATATAAGGCCGAAGTAGGTCAAAGGTTGGCTCCTATTCAAAATGGGTTAATAGTGAGGGTAAGATGGTAAATTTACCTCCATTAGGGAGAGAAGATTGATTTGCCCTTAGGTGCAAGTCCCAACATTATGAATACCCTAACAATTACCTCTTAAAAGGGGCTTTTTGGGGGGGGAGAAGATGACATGAGATTAGACATACACCACAAAGGGAATTCTCACTCTAACTTTTACTACTC
>Ga0058701_10003497_pt1 | contig 12449 bp, 3 predicted proteins | sample AgamicOrMae_FD_97039 | JGI IMG/M metagenome (GOLD analysis project Ga0058701, IMG submission 97039) | Agave microbial communities from Guanajuato, Mexico - Or.Ma.e | ecosystem: Host-associated > Plants > Phyllosphere > Phylloplane/Leaf | place: Guanajuato, Mexico | collected 2012-06-04
AGGGGGGCCATGGCCCAACTGCCCCCCCCCCCCGTGCGCACGCCTTTGACCCCCGTATTAGTTTCATACCCAAAACAAGTATAGCATTCCCCAAAACGGAGAGTTTGATTTTACTGTTATTGCGTTAAAATGACATCACCTTCGAAAAATGTCCATAACTTTCTTAGCCAAAACTGGTCCGATTTTAAAGTTGAAGAATGTAAATGAAGGTAATTAAATTTATTATCAGCCTGGACCATCCCAATGGGGATACTACCTGCTCGAAGGTAAGGTAAGCCAGAAAAAGTCAAGAAAAAATGGAAAAAAAATCGCAATTTTCGATTAAAAATGCCCTCCCTTTAAAGCCCACTTAGGCTTTGAATGTGGTCGGAAATGGTTCGAAAAGATTACCCTATGCCCCGTTATCTACGCCCAGCCCATGGGAAGTCCATATGGATACGTTGTCTAGGTGTTCATGCGCGGCCGACATGGCCAAAAAAAAACTCTCTTTTAGTATTCAGAGGGAACGCACCGATAGAAATCGCTAGAAACGTATTTTTACCGAATTCGACCCCCGAAAAATTCACAAAATTGCTATTGAATAGTCCTCCAGAATTTTTTTTTTCGAACAGTAAAATTGGCCTGTAACTGGGCCACCCTCTCCCTCCCACCTCCCGAACTTTGATTGGTATACGGTCCGCTACAACTCTGTATGCAGAAACATTAAATTCTAACAAGTGCCAATAATAAAAAAATAAAAGTTCCTTAACTACTGATGCGCCCAGCTACGTTGACCACAGTTCTTAAGGAACGTTATAAATCGTAAATAAATACAGAGTTGTCATAAAATCGTAAATAGTGTTTGTCCGGCACTTATCGATGTAAATCAATAACAGAGCGGATTGAAAACGATAAATCAGGTTACATTAGGTTTCGTACCCTTTGCCTCGTTCCAGAATCGCTCTGCTCTCTCACATGACGTCAAACATACAAAAGAAAAACGAAACGAAAAACATTTAAAGATGATTAAATTGCAGTTTTGATAGTTGAACGTGTGCATTCGGATTAACATAGTGTACACACCGGCAATAGGAAGGTGATGATTTGGCAATCAGATAACATTTTTCGCTAAAGGGATTTTATTTTGTCAGTTGCTAAGAGAGCAGGCTGCTCGCGTGCGTGACGCTAGGGTTGGTCGCCTTGCCGCAGTGGGAGCGAAGCGGAAAGTTCTCCCTCTGTTTGATCCAGGCCAGCAAATGCGCTCTCCCTCTCTCTCGGTTTGGTTCGGCGCGGCACAGCGGGAGCGGGGCTGTCGTAACAGAATTCCAGGCGAGGTAGTGCGGCCTTCCATCTCAACCATTCACTTGAGAGAGAAGAAACGACGACGCGGAGGAATGCAAGCTACATTGTCAAGACAGGCAACAAAGACGGAACATACTACTCATTATTAAATATTAGCGTTGGAGTGAGACGACACGCGAAATTCACTATCGAATTCGTGCCGGCAAACTGATAGATAAGCGTAATCTGTCCGGTGTATCACGCGAAAGACACTCTATTGACAAACACTGGCGGGGATGGATGGAATAAGGCAGGTGATAAAGACGGGTATTTTAAGAAAAGCCAAACGGTTTTAATAATATGCGGTAAAAGACAGTCTGAGATAAACCCAAAGCGACGAGGGATGCGAAGGACGAACGTTTTTCGTGTTAATAATTATTCGCACGGCTTTAAATCTACGAATAACGACTGGAAGGGTTAGGTGTAGTTTTATGGACTGCAAATAGCAGATAGTGTTGATAATTGCAGATTATGCAAACTTTAAAGGTTCGCCTAATGTTCAAATAAAAGTTGCAAATAATCTTACGGTACTTTTTGTAATTTACTAAAAAAATCATAACATTATCCTGCAGTTTTTTTAGACGGTAAAAATAACGGCGATATTTTAGAAAACATGAGTAAAACATGATAGAATCATTGGAACAAAGACAAAAAATTCAGAGGGATCGACATTTTAAAACAATCGGATGTGCGAATGAGTGGCTCACAGGAACGGAGAGCTTTTCATAGAAACAATGCACAAGACTCTCCCTGAACCCATTTCCTTTTTCTAGCTTCTTTTGGTAGATAGCAGCCGCAAGAGAGGCACGGAATAGATTTATTACTCCTTTTGATTGGCGGTGGGAGGGAAGGACGGGTGGGGGTGGATGGAACGAGCAGGCTCGGTGTTTAATAGAGGGGATTGGGGGAAGTAGCGACAAGCCACCGAGCGGACTACTTTGCGGCGGACGAGGGAGCAGCCTTCTGCGACCCACTATCTGCCCGACGAGGCCAACAATTTACACGGGAGATACTTCCAACAACGTATGGGTAAATCGCCTATTATGAATATAAAACTTCTTTTATAAGTAACTGTAGATTTTTTTCATGTTCGGGAGAGCTCTGAGGGCCAACAGCAGGTACAACTGCGACCCGCTAGGGGACTTGGCCATCTTGAAGAAAGGAGATCAGGTCCACGTAGCGGTGCGCCCCAATCTTAACCCACAACAGCCCAAAGTTTTTTGAGTGAAATTTAGCTTAAGAGAAATTTTAAGGACTTAAAAAAAATAAAATACGCAATTTCACGCTCTGGAAAATGCCTAAATAATTAATGTTCCGGTTTCCAGAGGGGTGTTATTTTTTTAATTGTGACTAGACTATAAAGAACTGAAAAGATCGTCTAAAAATTTTTTTCTGTTTCCGAAAGGCATCGCTGGGCGGTAGAGGATTAATCTAATCTTAACATTGCTGCTGATATTTCCATAGCGGGTGAATTTTTTCAGTGCACAGAAAAGGACCATATTTTCTATGTGAAATGAATGGAACGTTACTAGGCTAGGAGAAACTTCGTCCGATACTCTTGTTCAAGGCTGTATTCCTTTCTATTAGATTGGTCTGTCCAGTCAAAAGTTTTGCGAAACGCGGCCAAGTCCGGCCGGCCTAGTAGGCCCAAAAGACCAAGCGACCGTCGCGCATCTTGCAGGGCCGATAACTCTGACAGCAAAGCGTTCACTCATCATGACACAACACACTTCGGGTGTCCACTTCGGCGTTACTTCACTCCTACCTTTCACTAAGGAATCAAGGGTAGAAACGTGACTTGTCGACCGCAAAAAATCCTTTATACTCAGAGCAATACGGGCCGCGTCTAGAGGGTTGCCTGGGATCGTAAAAAAAAACACTGACCAATTATTACACAACACATGGATCTACTGCGTCACTAAATACGTGATATGTGACCCGACTGGCGATGGTACAGTATTTACTGACCTATTCTAGTCACAGAAATATACGTGCCTAACCCAATTTTCGTGCACTCTTATTTATGAAATAGCTTATAAGAATTTCACAGTAAATGTGAAATAGTCAAATTTGACTAAAGAATAGTAGCTAAAATTTTCATATTCAAATTGGTCAATTTTGACATTTTTTAGTCAAAAATGACTATTCTTTAAACACTTTTAACTATTCAATTAGTCATTTACAGCTTACAATAAGAAAAAGTCAAATTTGACTTCTAAAGCTTCGTAGCTAAAAATTCAATATTTCAATCAGTCAATTTTAACTATTTTGTAGTCAAAAATGACTATTTAAAAAGTGAAAAAAAGAACTAGCCGAATTGTAAGAGTAGAAAAAATGACTTATTTTAGACTCGGAGACCAAAGTAACATTGGTTCTAGAAAATATTAGTATTAAAAATAAAAGAAATGTTTCAACCGCTAAATCTAAGTCAATTCCGACAATTTCACACTGAATTTAAAAAATTGTCTAGATTAAAAAGTAAAACAAAAATGGCTAAATCAATTGATTTAAAAAAATGACTAATTCAAATTTAGAGTGACTGACAAAAAACCGTTATTGGAACCTTATCAGAGGTTTTCGGTATTTTGTCTTTACGTCGACAATATAGACTGTAGAATTAGGTCACAGAGGTGGACGCTGTATATTTTTTCGCTACAAGTGACCTATTTAAAGTTTGTATGCTAAGTCGATCTTAGTGATTTCAGTGCACTTTGCAAGAGAGAATAAGGCGAGTGGAGTTGTGCGCAATCCGGCGCACGCAAAGCATCGCCATAGCATCGCCGCCGTCGCACTCACTCCGACGATCTTTGTGTCCGTCCGTCAACCGCTTCAGTTTCGCTCGCCCTCGAACTGTAGCACTCGCCATTTCCTTCGCACGCTTCAGCCACTTCATGAAGCGTACCATAAACTTAGTCGTAGTAAAGTGCAATCAATTTCCAATTCGCGCTGCGAAAAAACGCACTTTGCTAATGTTACAAACGTCCGCACAAAATAAAACCTGGCATCATTATCTTGATACTGCCACACGAAAAACTGTTAAGTGCCAGACAGTACGGTATTTTGTGTGATACGAGCATCACCGTGATACAGCATGATAAGTATGTGATTCCACGGTATATACGTACCGTTAAACAAACCCGTGTTTTAGGAAGTATCAAAATTTTTGCGGATATGAATGGAAATCAGAGGAGCTAACTTACTGAGTTATTAAAGATACGCCCGTCAATGACCATATGAATGAAAAACCTTCGACAAGACCTTTCTTTTCGTGACAAATGATGTTTATAAAGATAGCAAATGAATATGCTCGGAATAAACTAAGAATGTGACGTGAAGACATACATTGCGATATCGAATTGAACGGACATTCATGAGATTAACGTAAACAATATTTTGGAATAAATACACTGACAGCTACGAGATAAAAAGGGCAAGTCTTGAGACGATATATAACAAGGAGAAATATTACCTACACTAGATACGATAAACGACACATGACCTGACCTAGATACGATAAACGTAAAAAAGAAACTACTCGATAAGTCCTGGATAATGATGATCGGAAGGATCAGTCCGTAAAATTTGCCCTCCTGCAAGCGACTTAGAAAGATAACTATGAACTGTCATAGAGTCATCAAGAAAAACCACTTATGGTCACAAGATTGGTTTATGAAAGTCAAAGACGAAGATGATGCAAAATGAATTTAAGCTGTATGATTGAAAAGTTAACAGAGGAGCCATAGAGGTTATCATCTCTGGCAGGAGCAGGTGATGCTCAAAAGTGAGGTTATGTACACACGGCCATGCACTGAAATTGCGCGATCGATATGACCCGTCTGCTCGCGGCGACACAACGAGGAAAAAAAAGAAAAGAAAACAGACTTCGTCAAGCAGTTAGTAAAGCGCACGTTTCACTGTGTGAATATTGATTACCCATGAAACCCAACCAGGAACCCGCTTCGCCTGATACTTGTTCCCTAACAATTTCTAACCTTTACAGCAGTCATTTTAGGTCGTAAGCCTCGTTAATTATTCCTTCGAAATTCGGATAATTCCCTCATTATCACAATAACGACGGGAGTTTAGTAATCTAGCGGGGACACTTTGCCAAACGAGTATAAGATGTTGATCATAAGATACATAAGTATTCAGAGGCTCGCAAGTCAATGTATTCAAAATATGATGGTATTGTCTGGAAAGTTTCATGTTTGATGTTGACAAAAACTTTTTATCTCTCACACATTGTGACCTTCCTTTCTAAAAGATCTTAAAATTTATGAATTGATAACATAAGCCCACAAGCCCTTTGGTCTCGCTGTACATCATAATCATAAACATTGCTATACATCATGATCATAAACATTACCTGGGACTCAAATTGACCTTTTAGTTTGAGGGGCCCCAAAACACCAATAACAACAATAAACGTATTCAGAACATACTAATTCCACATCATAAATATACAGCTATTCAATTACTATCTTCTTTCATAGCTTTTAATGTATCACAATTCATCCAACAGTTCGTACTTTGTATACATTTCAGTGTTTCTCGCGGCACGAGTCAGGATATGTCGGTTAACACTATGTATCAATTACCGCAATACATAATGTACGCGTCGATTAATCCACCCTCTTCCCGACAAAAATATGCATTAAATGTTAATTCCATAAGACGTTTGTGCCCGCTGAATAACATTAAATAAAGCGTGGGTATTTATTTAGGTTGCCTCTTTAATGAGTTAGTAATGACCTCCTTAATTTGTTCCTGTCGACACCGAAAGCGGTGTCGGTCCACACCATCGAAAGACTTCGGCATCTTCATGATAGGAAGGTGAAGAAACTAGTATCCTTAATGTGGCAAGTCACGGGGAACGAAAGAAAAGGACGAAGTGTGATGTTGCTTCGAGAGGAAAAAAGAAAGGAAAAGAAGACTTCCTGGTCACTGGGTGGCCCGTTGAATCGTTCCCACCAATTCTCCGGCTACGCTGCCGAAACGTTTGGACGACCCAACATAGTTCAAAGGGGCGCCTTGGGAACAAGGGCCTCGTAACCCGACACTATGCCGTGCTTTGGAAAACTTGCGAACAGCAGCAACAAAACCTTTCTAGGTTTGGATACAGCGAAACCTTGCAAATTCAAGCGGAGTGGTAACCCTCGGAAATGGAAAATTATACAGGTGACAAACAACGATAGAGATTTGATCGGAGGACCTTCGGTGACATGACAAGGTCTCTGCGTTCAACGACGTCAAAAAAAGATAAAATAAAAAAAAAAACACACTAACAGAGTTTCGTCTTTCCCAAAAAGCCCAATATGGAAGTTGAAATACACCACGAACAGGATTGAAATACATAACCACATTCTATTTCCGCACGAAATTACATGTATACTCCATCCTTTGACATTACCCACCGTCATCCAAAATATGGTCGATATTCACGCACACTTGTTTCATTACCTTCACGCTAAAACTAACTTCACTTTCACACGCATCATACTAGAGACAATGTACTGGAAAACTATCAAATAATGCATATAAGCATCACTGTTCGTAACGAGTATAATGAGAGTAGCAATATTATGAACAAAAATGAACAAGATAATGTGGATAGATCATGTGAACTGTCGGTTGAATCAATAATCGATAAAAATCTCAATACTGCGACCAGCAATTGCCGACCGGCTCAGATGAGATTTTTGATTGGAAGAGTAGAATTGAATATGCTTAAGTAGTTTGTAGCCGACCCTATCTTGGGCGAATATTCATCTTTTGGACACGCCCCCTTTAAGGGTTGTCTGTCGGTCGATGTGCATTGTATTGATCGCACTCTTCGCATCGCCACGTCCAGCGAACTATTTTCATGAGACATATGCTAGTCACTCTGCTGTGGACATGTTTCAAAAGGTGCGATTGTGTTCGCCGGATCAAGAGAGGTCACCCACACTACTCTTCCAGATTTTCACGGAAGATAAATTTTCTTTCAAGTCATTTCCCGACGAATTGTTGCATATGAATACCATTTCCCGAATGTTCAGCTTTGCTGAATTTTAAGGGATATTTATAATGAGGTCCCGGTTTCTCGGCGTTTTCAGGCCATGGAAATCTAGTCTTTATTATTCCGGCGATGGATATAATATGCAGCGGATTTTTTCTTCCTCTCTAACGCAATATCATTTTCTTTCTTCTTCCTCTGCTCAGCGTTGGTGTATCCCCTAATCCAGACCTGGCCTAAATGAACTGATCCATCCTGTAACTATCTCGCCCAGAGAAAGACACTATTTCAAGAATAATAATTCTTAATATACAGCTAAGAATATTTTTTCTTGCAACAAGTTTTATTCTTGCAGCAAGAATTTTATTCTTGGAGCACGATTTTTTTCTACTGACTTTAAGAAAAAAATCTTGAACCAAGATTTTTTTCTGAAAATTCGTAGAAAAAAAATTCTTGCTCGAAGAAAAAAAATTCTTGTCTTAAGAATAAAATCCTTGTTCCAAAAGTAAACTTTTTGTTGCAAGAAAAAATCCTTGGCTGTATTTTAAGAATTATTCTTGAATTAAGAATGTTTTTCTCTGGGTGCTTACTTACGAAAAATGTTCTTGCTACTCGCAAAAACTGTTCAGGGAATACGGCCTAGTTTTTTGATCACCTGGCGGACACGTTAAGAAGGGAGGCATAAGTACGCAACGCGGTTGATAGCAAGGCTCCTTGCGTGACACTCAACAAACAATATGACATCCTGAAAAAGTGCCAGCATTGAGACAAAAATCTTTGATCGTAGTTCGTCTTTTCATCATTGAACCTGACCGATTGGTCGTGGCGCGGCGGTGCCCCTCGGACCCTCCGCGATTTTATCTACGGCTACCGGAGCCTTCCGAGAACCAAGTAGGAATAGTTCACGTGCCTTGGTGCGGTCAAGACGCGGGTCGGCCTAGCTGCTGCTGCGGCGGCGGCACTGCGCTGCAGCAGCGCTGCCGCCACCGGCCACCATTTCAGAGCCAGGTGTGACGGTAGACCTTTCCCGTTTTCTCGGCACAAGCACATTCCACTCCAGCGGGCAAGGTCGGAGGCGAACAAAGTTCTCTCCCATGAATGACATCTTCGTTTGATACCCAATTAGAGCCACTCAATATTGAGTCGTTTCTTCCGAAGTTGTTGAGATTCTTCGCCGTTAAAGAACTAAAGAGATGTCAGGGAAAGAGTTCGCTAAATATCACTTATGGTTTTACTTTTCTTTCTTTCTTAATTTTCCTTTTCTTTTTTCCTCATTATTTTCAATATTTCTTTCTGCTCTTTGCTGTGTATTTTCTTTTACGATGCCTCTCTTATGCTTCATATAATCCTACAAGTTTGCAATGATCCATCCTATATTTCTTTCCTTCCTGTATTTCCTCCTCTTCTGTAAGTGCTCTTTTCTTTCTTAAGATTTCATATAATTTCTTACAGACTTTCAAGCACACATACGGAACCATTGTCTATTAACGCTTTAGCACAAATCGTGAAAAAAATGTGACCATCGAAAAAAAAAGAATTACTTATAGCCACAGGAGAAATCCGATGTCACTGTGGCTGATTTTTGATCAGGCTCTGTACTCTCCCTCAATACACAAAACTTATTTCTCGCGACTTTAGTCAACGAAAGTGTGATAACACCCCCAAAGGGATAACAGTTCAAATACAAACTAGGCTCCTACTAAGGCTATGAAGCAAAGTGATGCGGCAGTCGGTTTGACTACTTCCTGCTAACTAGGAATGCACAAAGTGTCGTGGACGTGATGAGTCATGGGTCCAGTAGAATTGTACGAATTGGCCTGATATGCACCCGGCACGGCACGCCCTCTAACGGACGGGACGACCAGCCGACAACTAAGAAACCTAATAAATGATAGGAGCATGTCACGTAGCGATGCCGGATGTGGGAGCCCAGCAGGAAGCGTGAAAAGAAGGCCTTACGGCTTCTTACCAGCGACATAAACTCAAGCCAATTTTAATTCACTAAAAGATGCTCTTATCATTGCTCTACACTCTATGATATTCAACACAGGATTTCTGTTGTAAATTAAGGATAATATACTGTTTTTTTTTCTTTTTCTTAATTAAGTGAATCAAGATTTATTTAATAAAATTACTGCCATTAACCCATAACAGCCCAGAGTATTTGGAGTGAAATTTAGCTTAAGAAAAATTGAAAGGATTTTTCCCTCTAAAATACGCAATTTTAAGCTTTGGAAAATGCCTCACTATACTGAACTAAAAAGATCCCCTAAAATATTTTTTTTTCTGTTTCCGGACGGTATAGCTGCTGGGCGATAGTGAGTTAATGTGAAAAGGAAAATGTCTTCCTCATTATGGAGTACTTCATGTTTTTTTTTAAAGGTATTTCAATGCAGCTGAATTTCATAAAAATAAAAAAAATACTCTTAATTTTGTGAGATCGAATGGGAAAAATCTTTATTTCTTTGTTGAAAAAAAAGTAAAACCCGGTTAAGATACGAATCGAGGGACTGACACATATTCGTCTCTTAAGCGGGTTCGTAACTTATCCGGGTTTCATTAAATACCGACAAGACTCAAGGGAATGGAGACAATTCGTATCTTAAACGGGTTCGCATCTTAAACGGGCGCATCTTAGGCGGGTTTTACTGTATAAGCAATGGATATTGGTCATAAAATCTAATTTTCGGTCGAGTACAAAGTGAGGTTGGCTTGGAGAGTTTCCAAATCATGGAAACTCCACAACGAGTCGTTGTGTGCCCAGCCAGAGAAGTCGTCACATAACTCCCACTTGATCTCTATAGATTCGAGTCTGTCAGGGAACCTTTGTCTGACACAGTGGGTGCCGCGGCGCGGCACGCCGGAACAAATCCACCTCAATACATACGTCTGACGTTCCGCTATTTTCTATTACTCCAATTCCACCTCACCTGGAACACAACAGAGCAACAAGTAAGCGTACTATCACCGAACTAGGTTAAGATAATGCACTAATGATTCGTCACCGTAAAAGAAATGGAAAAGCGATGCATTCAGTCGCAGCAAATGTAATCGTTTACCATAACTAGATAAAGTTTTCGAAACAAATTTTCAAAAGTTTTTGAAACAGCGAAGTAACAAGAAAATATACAGGATAACAATAGTGAAGTTTACCATTAATTTGTTTTTCTCTAACTTTATGTCTTATATGACTTTATAATTTATAAAAGGACGCATTGAACAATTTTCAATCCGGACTGAAATCAAGGAAAACCTTCAGTAACCGGAAATTGACCGCAGACGTTTCTTTTTTGATACTCTTATGAGTTGGCTTTGGCAAAACAAAGCCTTGTTCATTCAGTTTCCTTGAATCCAGCACGATTTCTGGTGTTAACACTCGTTTTTAAGGACTTCACTTACATGCTTTCCTGACAACCACCCTAATGTAGAGAGAATAATATTCTTAAGAGTATAATATTCGTGTTACTCGCCGTGAGTTTTGATTAAATAAGTGCGGAAGTAGCAAGCAAGCAGCTTGCCCACAAATACATCTATTCCAAAGCGTGCACCTCTCTAGACGAGTGTCCTGCAACATTATTTGCTAGTCTGCCAAAGCAAGTGAAGGTTAAGCCGGAATTGAAGACCTTGGGGGAGCTTGCTTGCCGGTTTTTGCTCTTTTCACATCTATGTTAAGTTGACATCAACACTGCCATAATACCAACAAAAATAAGGCCATTTTACACTGTTTAAGCCTTACTTGTGTACCATTTTCTTACACCAAACACGTGTTTGATCCTTCCCCACTTTTATTTTATTGTCGATACACATTTTCTGAACTGAGACATTGGTTTTGTTAGTCGTTTTATTCCTTACGTTACGGAAGAATTTTTTACAGGGTTGTCACAAGATCTTAATTTCGAAATTTCCGGCCTTCTCCTGACTTTTCCTGGCCAAATGCGATAATTTATTTCTGCGATTTGCCAGTCGGGCTCCGAAAAAAGTTTGAGAAAACCAGCAGTGTCTCTGTTTATCGACGCGCCGGCGTCTCGATCACAACCTAAGGACAGTTTTCAATATATTTAGGTCAAAATAAATTAGAAAATTTTACTGACCTTCCTGACCGACTTTTTTTTACTTTTTTAACTGAATTTTTCCTGACCGGTGACATCAAGAGATTATTCTTTGTGGGTCGGAGATTAACGTATTAAATTTTGTTTACCGCAAATACTGTTGCAAAAGTTTGTCGTGAGTTAAACGATTGATCGGGGTTCTATTTCAAGACCGTGGCTTAAAGTAACGACTAGTGGCGCTTGCCCAACGTCGAGTCCATATTCGTAAAGCAATCTCCGGAACCCCGGAGAAAGCAACTCCAACATACGCATTTCTTTGTTTGTCACGTAAGTAAGCTTTGCTCCCTTTGAGGATTTTCGTGCGTAAGCAACTTCACAGAAAAAGTTAACATGAAAGGAAAAATCCAAATTTGTTATTGGATGACGGCGACGGGCGCACCCGACGGGCTTGTGACGCAGAGCAGCGGTAGCGGCGGAGTGACGTCACGGCCTGTGACGACACAGCGCTTCGCCTCGCTTGCGTCGCACCGCCGCCACCGCTGACCGCTACCGCTACACTGGCGCTGGCTAGCGGGAGAGACTCCAAGGTTCCGCGGGCCGAAAAGAGAGACGAGTTGAGCCGACCAATCCCGAGCGTAGCCGAGGCCGGCCGGAGGCGGCCGTCGCGGTGCGTCTGCACTGCGTCAATGACTCCCGAACAAGAACTACCTCGGCTCGGCGGCCGGCCGTCCGAGTGCCGTTGCCTTCAGTCGACACGGTTACAGACCAAAACGCACGCTTCACTTTTAAAATTTCGGAAATGGGTCAAGCAAATAAACTCCCGCTCTTAAACATCGTCCCAACTGCTCATTTCTATCCGCGAACACATCTCATTCATAGCAGGTTTTAGGAATACGTAAAATACTTTGAGCGCATTATTTTCTAACTTAAAGTATATCAATCATCGACCAATTATACTTATTTTTTGATCATACATTTAAAAAAAATCGTCGATATACAGTATACATGGTGTATAAATCCTTGAATCGAGTAAGTAGCTTTCTCTTTTGTTTACTTCCCCTTTCTCAGTACTTAATCCTTACAAG
>Ga0058701_10003498_pt1 | contig 12448 bp, 6 predicted proteins | sample AgamicOrMae_FD_97039 | JGI IMG/M metagenome (GOLD analysis project Ga0058701, IMG submission 97039) | Agave microbial communities from Guanajuato, Mexico - Or.Ma.e | ecosystem: Host-associated > Plants > Phyllosphere > Phylloplane/Leaf | place: Guanajuato, Mexico | collected 2012-06-04
AAATCGTAGTACTTTCATTTAAAATTATTTTCATTGCAAAATCTCCTTTCTTTTCAAATTAAAGTGTAATGTTAAGTTTAAAAATAGTATTCGATATTTTTGCTTAACCTTTAAGAAGTAAGCTTTTCCTACGGTTTTGACTGCCTTTTTTTCGTTAAATTCACACAATATTTTGAGTCTTGAATTTCACCTAAAGTGCTTTCATAGGCGCCACATAATTAGGTTATACGAAATTAGCTAAACAAGAATAAGTCCTTTAAGTACCGGTACATTGATGTTGAATTATCGTTTGGGTTAGGCGTGGAGTTTTTTGAAAACAAGCAAGAATTTTCAGTATCTTATCAACGATATGGGACAAATTAGAGAACAAAATAGGCCAAATAACTGATTTTACTTGGATGTCAGTATAAGTAGGGCGATGGCTAAAGTAGGAGGCTGCCAGTGTGCCTAAGATCGAGTTTTAGCCGGGCGGTTTTCGTTTATCGACCCTTCCAAGCGCTAAAAATGATGTCTAGCGGAGCGTCTGTATTTCTATCCCTGTGTGGGTATCTCACTTTTCTATATCTGTCGATATCTTGCGTTGATACAATCCGATTGCGAGAATTTTCAGGTTCCCTTATTTATGAAAATACACGTTTGGGCAATTGTGGTGATAAGGTTTCAATTTGCGTTTGGCCTTGAAAACTTTTGAAGGTATCGAAAAATGAAATTCGAGATAAAATGTAAAGGATTCTATCCTTAAACTTCAAAAATGTTTCAACTGACAGTAATTTGCTTCCGATTTTTTCTCTGCTTGGAAGGCCCTTATTTTTTAATCTATGAACTGTTAAATTTTTTTTTTAAATAGCCAAATGAATAGGAAACAAACTATGCTCATTGGCAGCGTTGCTTCCCAAAGATAACATTTTGACACCTCCAAAGATGTTTCTGTAGATAATCGATAAAAACTATTTTTATGCTCAGTATCTATATATCACATAGACATGGAAGTAATGACACACATCAGGCGTGTTTTTTAGATATCAGTCTTCACTGCTCAATCGATGCAACATAGGTATTTCAACAATATTTATTAGTGCTCAAAAAGTACGTTTCGGATACAATTATCGTATTTGTAACCGAAAGTCGTTACGCTGAATGTCTGCGGAAATAAAGATAATTTTAGCCATTTAAATTAATGTTAATGCCACATAATTCGGATTGGAATCAATCATTGCGGGAGTACCATAAGACCAAAAGGAAAAACCATGAAATTATTTCCTGTTGACATAGACTATGCCGTCTCATGACTCACGAACTATGTTAAGCGTTGTATACATTTTATATGTTTTGTGTTTTCGCAAGATTTCTTACATATAGAAATAATCATTATTTTGAGCGAACATTCACCCCACGTTCCTGGGTTAATAGAGGTAAGGTTACGAACGACTTCTAAAGGAGAGGGTAAATGTTGTCTTAAATTAAAATGTATTTTAAGGTAAAATTGTAAAATTATTACACCTTATTATTGTAACAACACTTAGAAAAGGTCTGAAGTCATGTTAAAGCATATCTTCTTAGTAACTAAAGTTCTTCCTTTTCTACTTCGCACCTCCGGAAGTGTTGATTCCAAAAGAATCGAGACTTTCCCACTTAATGGACGCCATATTTATTTTTTCTCGACGTTAGCTTTGCGCATCACGCTTGGAAACAAAAATCATAACCCATTTTTGACCCCTTAAACCATTCCTATTAGTTGCGAACAGCGACCCTACAAGTTGCACAGTTAACGGACGATACTTTCAACTGATACAAGGTCAGCTGTTTTGGATGAACCGGACCTCGATGTGAACCTGTTCCAGTTATCATGGTAAAACACGTATATCGGTTGGATTGCAAGATAGACCTATTCTCTGTCTCATCTATGAAACTCTCTTTCCCAGCTTTTTTTAAAATTAATTTTCCGATTGATAGATGTACAGTGTGTCTTAAAAGTTAACAATATTTGTTAAACCTTCCTAAAAAAGGCGCACTATTAAAACAAAATCTTTGAATCTTCAAATCCGGTGTTTGGAATTTCTATTCACTTCCCGGTTATGAAATTTCAAAATATCTTTCTTGTAAATTTTCATAGAAGTAACTCATTGTCAGTTGAAGTAACGTTTTTAAAAATTTCATAACCGGGAAGTGGAAAAAAAATCCATCACCGGATTTGAAAATTCGAAGATTTCGTTTTAACAGTGCGGGAAAAAACGGGTAACTGTATCGAAAACAAGTATAGTATTTTTTGATTGCTTTGACATCGATTGATGCTTCAGTCAACGATGAAATAACTCGCGTAGGCTAAGGTTAGCTGTTAGGTAATGTTGGCGCTTAATTCTGATACGAAAAGTAGCAGTTATGAGAACAGTACCAGCGAGTAGAAGAAAGCAGAGCGAAGCCCGCTCGGTACGGGTAAACCCGGCTGATCGGGCCGGGCAACAAGTCCCGGCCCGGTCCGGTCCGGCCCGGCCTCGAACTGGGTCATGAGCGTGGCTGCCAGTGCCTGTGGGTCTGGGCTCGGCTCGGCGCGGCGCGGACCGGCATCTTATGTCGCTTCCGTCTTGCTACGTGAAAACAAATTTTCCTTCCGTTTTCCTCTCCGATGAAAGCGCTTCGAACAGCCCGCCTTTGAAACTTTTTCTATGGACACACGTTCCAAAATTTAGCTGAGGGGTGAGCTGTGCTATCAGCCTGACTTCCGATCCCACCTTTCCCCTAGGTGTGTTCTCGATGTTCGATTTGTTTATAAGTGAAAATAGTTTATAACGATGGTCAAGGGAAAACCGATTTAATCCAATGATCGTGCGATATCAGCTGTGACAGGAGACGTGTATAGCAAGCTGAACTTCGAGGTGACCTTTGGTCGTTATATTCGGTTCTTTGAACGTAAGTGATATCGTTGTGAACGAATTCCAACGTGACGATAATTCCTACAACAAAACTTGTCGTCCTTATATGAAAACCGTGGCAACTTTGACCGCGATAAAATGTGTATATATTTTTTGATCGGAATAAATTCAATGAGATGAAAACTATTCTAAAGGACGATGGGACTTATAATAAGCCTCTCTGAGTGATTGCTGCTGTAAAATATTCTATTATTATTGGTATTGTTGGAAAAGAGCGAAGGAAAAAAGTGCTTTTGTTGCGTTGAAAAACAAAAGAAGTAGCTATTCGCGCGCCATTCTCATTCTTAACACATTGGGCCTTCTTGATGTGCGTCAAAGTCTCCCCGTATAAATGCTGCTTGTCAAGGGCGTGCGACAAAAGCGGACCGTAATCAAAATCATTCATAAAAAAAGAAAAAAATCTTAAAATGGATAACTACACGGTAAACACCGCGTTAGTTAAAATTGACTAAATGTTCGTTAAAAAACAGCGACAGCCAACGCGGCTGGTAAACCTCACCAGATTTACCGTGAACAGTGTTGTGTAACGGTAATGTTTATTAGCAAACCTGTTGAAGTTTACTCGCCAGGTTTGGCTGTCGTACTTCTGAGTTGATTTAACTTATTTTTAGTAAACTTTATCACCCATTTTTTTTCATAAGGGAACATCTCGGACCATAGATTTTCAGATCTCGATGAAAAACTACAAATGCATTCGAAAGGCTAAGAAATATGCTAGAACTTGAAATCAGGTGCGGATTCACAAGCGCCCGTGCTACACAGCGTCAAAGTTGACCCTTCCTCTCCCCCCCCCCTCACCTGGAAAGATGCCATCACATGGTGAGGGTAGAGTGGAAGTGCCACCTTTAACGCTCTGTAGCACGGGCGCGTGTGCATAACCGCACGTGATTTTATGTTCTAGCATATTTACAAACCTTTCGAATGCATCTGCAACTTTTCAACGAGGTCTGAAAATCTATGGTCCGAGATATTCCCTTGACAGTGAACAAGCCGAAAATTGACTCAAACCACACAGCTTTTCTTTTTTTTTCTAACTTTAAAAAACGAATAAAAAAAGGAAGGCTTGTAAGTTACAATTTCTTCGTATTTTTTTTTCTAGGAGGGGTTTTCTGGCTGTATAGCATTCAAGATTCAAAATGGTCTTCATTATAGAATTAAGGTGATAAGTTTACGACTATCCAGAGAACCAAAATTAGGTGATGTTTGGCTGCGCGTGTATCGATAGTTGGAAACTGAAATCGAATTCGACCCGAAATTGCTCGTCCATTTCCTTCCGGAGGGTGGCTCCGTCCGCCGCCGCTGTGCGCCTCTCCTTTCAATAGCGCCGCGTTTGTGTGTCTCATCCGGCAGTCGCACAATGGGAATACTTTTTCTCCCCCATCGCACAAAGCAAGAATGCAATATCACGATATTGCCTAGTTTTTAAATGATGAAAGGGAACGGATTTCCGACGGAATATATTCACACCAAGAGCTTCTGAACAATTTCAACGCCACAAATATGGCAAGCTTCTTAGAGGGCATCATTACGTAACCTGAGGAACCACTGTCATTCTTCAAGGTATAAGTTTGTAATTCGTGTGTTCTTGCGCTCGTCACTGTACGGAATGTGGTATAGTTTCTAGACCTAACCTTACGTTTCGCAACGCCTGCTGCTGCTTACTTCTCGGCGGACGTTTGTGCCGCTGGAAAGTAAGCGGCACCAGACTTGGCCAAGCGGATCGACAGCGGAGCGAGGAACAAGCCATCCAAATAAAAATATGCAGTCATCGGGTGTAAACAATCCTCATAGGAACTAAAAGTGCGTCTTGAAGGATTCAGCCAAGGAACAACACAGAAAACACAAAATGCAACTTTTAAAACTCAATTCTCGAGCTCCTCTCTTGTAGATGACATTATCTCCTCCCCTTCACCACTTCAGAAACCGATAGTTTAAAATAATAATAATAATAAAAAATAACTGTTTGAAGTCTGTCCTCGAACATCAACTCCCACTAAAATGTTGCCAAAAAACAACAACAAAAAAAAACAACAACTCCTTTGTCTGAAGGATAGGGGGGATATCATGTTGTTTCGAATTACTTGCTTATTGATTTTTTTCCCGACTACCAATTGGTTGGTTAACTATGCTCGTGCAATGAAAGCTCATCGTATTGGAAAAGCGCATTTTTTTTTAGATTCATTGTCGCAAAGCAAAGAATCTTTAATGAGTACTCTTTTTGAGGACATATCGACTAATGTAGACTTATTCGAAATGCGAAGATACTCCTTCCTTTTTTTCCGCGGTGTTGAGTTTCTTAACGCATTGCATGAGCAGGTAAAGAATTAAGCATTAGAAGTAAAACTTAAAAAGAATTAGAAGTGTTAGGTAGAAATCCGCGCGAGTGATTTATTTTTATGTGTAGCTCTAGTAGAATACTTCATAAAGAAATCCTAATATACGGACGGTCATGGGATTCAATGAAATGGCCGGAAATGTGCCCGACGTTTCACAGCGGGTGTAAGCCCCGAAAAGCGCATCAAGATATATCTGAAGTGCATTATGTAGAAATAGTGCGACGACGCTTGTAGAAAAAAGGAATTAATAAAATCAAAAAGGTATTTCTGTACCAGATTGTGGAGGCGAAGTACCCAAAGAAGACAAGCGCATTTACCACAGCTCACTTTTAGAGAATACTCTCTATGGGACTCCTTTCTCTTCTTTCATGGGGCACATCCGCGGAATGCAACGCTTGTTCTCATGTCAAGTTCTTTTTTTTTAAAATTGGATGTACTCCGCTAGGTATTTTTAAGCTTAGGTCATGAAGGAATGTTAATATGTTTGGAGAGGATGTGTTGTATTTGAGAGGGAAGTTGAAATGAGGTAGGAAAGTTTACAATTTAAAATACTGAGTCTAGGGCTGCGGCGCAATCCATAATTTAAATCATTGTGAAGAGTGAGTGAGAGACGTTTCCAATTTTATAGTATTTTTCAAATTCTAGATAGTGAACGATTCCAGAGAATAATTTTACGTCCACGGATATTTTCTATTTGAGGGCACGTTTTAAATTTTCTAAGATGAATTCATTACGATAAAATATTTCCTTTTTATTTTTTTATTTTTTACTTTATTGATGATACTTGACTGGACTTTCGTTATCTACACACTCCTATACATATTTGTACATCGCAGATTACATTCCTTGTTTTAGGGGAAATTACACAAGATCAGCCCGGAAAACGGTTTTCCCCTCAGATTGGTTGTTTTATAAGACCCGGAAATTTTATTTGGAGTCGCCGGAAGTGGGTGCATACCTGTGATGTTGTTAATTCCAACTGTGTAAAACTCCACTGGGATATCCTGTAAGAGAAGTAAACGCGGGAGACGCGCACATCACACACAAGGGATGCTGTTGCAAGGACCAAAGCTGGAGGAGGACTAAGGACCTCCCCACAGCATCTGATGGATAGCGACCGCCGGCGCCGCGCCGCCGCGCCGCTGGAACGCGCTGGAAGAGACGGGAGGGGCTGGGAGGGGAGGGCACAAATAGCCTCTGGAAGAAAGTGGTCGCTCCTACCGCGATTGTATAACAGGCTGGTTGCTTCAAGGAACCAGGCCATGCCCTCGGTACATCAATGGAAGGACGAACTTGGACGAAAATGGCAGTGTTCGGAGTAGTCCCCGAGGACGGCCTTAGAATGGGGCCGAACAAGGCCTAGTACTTGAATGTTCGTTTTTACCCCTCTGACGACTTTTGGAAGACTAGGTTCAAAACAAGTTTATATTTAAAAAATAAAGCATCTCCTACCTAATTTTAAGGAAATACTGTATTGCCTCGACTGTTGACCACAGGGGACTGACTCTCCATTCTCATTTATAAACAACATTTCAAACCTACTGTACTTTCACTAAAATCACATTTTTGTAAGCCCTCGCCCCTGGCATACTGTTTTTAAAATGCTTTTCCTTCCCCAATACCGGTACATCTCAAAAAGTATTCAAATATTGCAAAAGCATATAGAAAAAAATGTAGAGCTTTCCATTCTCAATAATTTACTGGTAATGCACATTTTGATACCTCCAGCAGATTTTATGAAACGGTAAAATCTCGAAAATTACCCTCCTCACCAATTTTGAGGGAGTATTTCTCTGACGATACTGTCGAATGGAGAACCTCGATTTCCCATAAATAATAAACATTTCTAACGTATTTCTACTAACGTCAAGACATTATTGCAAGCTCTAGCAAGCAAACATAAAAAAGACAAAAAAAAACAAACTGTATCTTCAAAATATCTCGGACACCGTTAGAGATATCGTAATCCTAACGTATTGAATACTGATTGCACGTTTTCGAACTTAAAATAATTTGCTTTGCTTGCTGGGCACGTTTTGACATCTCCAACCGTTTCTGAGATACAGGGGTTGGAAAAATATTAACAAACTGTGGTATTCAGTTCACTTTGCAACAAAATTACTAAAAAATCAGTTCTTTTAGCATGTGTACGTAATATCTACTATTGTATTATGTGACCGGCTCAAAGGGGGGGGGATCGCAATACCACGCCCGGTCCACGGGGAGCGGGGTGTCTAAAAGTGACCTAATAGAGGTCACGTAGTTTATGGACGGCCCCTTAGAGTCAACTCATTTTTCCGCAACTGTGCATAATGAAACCCCTTACCACCCATTGATGCCGTTCAAAAACAGAAATTTATTTTAGATGATCCTTTTTGTTCAGTATTGTCAAAATTTAAGAAAATGTCACCCCTTGGGAAACCTGAAATTTAATAGTTTGGGCATTTTCCAAAGCTTAAAATTATGTAATTTAATCGTGAAAATCTTCCGAATTTCTCTTAAGCTAAATTTCACTCCAAGTACTTTGAGCTGTTATGGGTTGATTTTGTAAAAATCTGAAGGATTGCTTTGTTTCTGACTTCTTTTTTCCATGTATACACGTTCCAAAGATTTTCTGAAAATGTCTCAATAATTTAATTTTAGCTAAAAGCTTGTTTTGGAGCTACGATGAAAGCATTGCATCCAGATAAATTGCAGCAAGCAAAATTCCTGATTTCCGAGTTAGTTGTCGCCCAATGAAGGGGAGCCTCTGGCCTGCCGCCCGTGGTTCGTGGCTCCATTCCGGAGGAAGTTGCACCGTGACGTCACCACATCCCGACCGCGACCAATCAGCCAATCAGGCGACGGATCAAGCGGAGGTGTGTCTCTCATAATAAAGCAATAAGTTTCGCCACTTTTCAAAAAGTATTACTTCAAATCGGAGGCTTGGTCCATCGCGAACAGAACTCAAAACAGTTTCACATACTCTATTAATAAGTTTTGTCTGTTTCGAGGGAGTCGTTCAGCCAGCACAACTAGAATTGTTGTGTGAGCAGTTATTCTTGATATCGTCTGCTACTCTTATTCGACCACATTTTTTATGGTAGTTCTACTCGAGTAAGCCTGTAGCCCATCAAAAATATTATTTCTCAAAGATTAGTGAGGATCTCTACAGCGAACTTCGCAAAAATGTATCCTTGCTTTCCTACTTTTAAAGGCTGCATTTTCTTCCTCTCGTTTTAAAATCATACACAGTTTTAAATTGAACTATTGATAGTGGTGTCCTATATCTGTATGATGGGCCATAAGCCCCGCTTTGGTATTACTCCGCTCCATTGTTACCAGGTCTAGTGCCGCTTACGTGTGAGCGGCCGTAGGCTCAGCTCTCGAAAATACAGGCAGCAGGCTTAAAAAGGAAGTTTTATTTCGTTCAGGGGTCACTATGCCTTGCTGCCCTATCTCTCCATTGAGAAACGAAAGGTTCCCAATGGCACAGGAAGGAACACAGGAGTAATAAAATTGTATCTTTTGAAATAATTGAGAGTGAATAGGCATAAGCGCTGCTTGGACGGCCGCTGGGATGTTGAGGTGACTGACCCGCTTCGATTGTATCTGGGGCAGGTTCGTAAGGGCACTGCAGTCGTTGCCTTTTGATCCTCCGAAAATTCCAAAGGCCAGCTCCTTTTACATAACCGTCTGAGTGCTAGTGTGGAAGTGGACGCGATGGGACAGGCCTAAGGCCTGCTCATTCTACACGCAATTTCAAAAGATGCATTTTACACCTGTTTTTGAGCCCGCCTCCCTTCGGAAAAAGGCTATATAGTTTTGCGCGAGTCTGTTTGTATGTTTGTGGGCGTACGTGTCCTGTCGTCGCTCCTAGGATACTGATCGAGACGTGGAATTCAATATATGAAACGAACGTGAAATCGTCCCCTAATGACGGCTAGGTGACAGCAAATCTTGCAAGTCGTCGCCATTTCCAGTTATTTAAGAAAATGTGATTAAATAACTAGAGTTACAGAGCACACCAAAACTTGATTAATTGAAATACTACCTTGGATTACTGAGGTGGGCTTCTTAACCGAGGTTTTAACTTCGTTGTTTAGTTAAACTGAAAAGCATGCAAAAAAAGTGCCAAATATTCAAGCAATTTCACATGCCTATATGCGGACTGTTTTAGGTCTTAGACATGTGGATTTTGCCAAAATCCTTTTCCGAAAAAAAAAGCATGAGCTACTTGTCATGTTCACGCCTTCGCAAGCGTAGAAAGCCACGCATTTTTTTTCTTATTTTCCGTCTTCTCTTGAGCCAAGCCGGCGGGGAATCCGGAGGCCAGCGCGCGCACGGAGCGGCCAGGCGCCGCTGTATGCGCGGCGGCGTTTGCCCTCGCCACCCACCCGAGGTATCGGCCGCCTGGCCCCGTGACGCAATAAAGCGCAATGATAACACCGCGACGGCCGCCGCGCCGCTGCGCTGGACGGACGGGACGGGACACGGTCCCACACGCGGGACTCCGCACCGGTCGGGCGTGAGGTGTCCTCCTTTGGCCCGCTGTTGCACCGGATTCAAGTTGTTTACAAATTCGGACCTTTGGACTGCCGCGAAAGAGGGACATGACTCGGATGAAGCGTTGCCGGAAAACGAGACAGGCGCTCGGCAAAGAAGATTGAAGCACGCTTCGTGGTCGTGCACTCTCATTTTCAATGGCCTTGTATTTTATATTTTAACACGTAACCCTCACTTGCACTACAGAGAAATTTGGTGTGTGGGTGGGGGATGCTTATTAAGGATTTCCTCACCCCGCTTAAACATGCCGATCAGGCCAATTTGGTCCCGAGGGTGGCTTAATATTGACTGGAAAGCGTGATAATATTTTCATCATGATAATAACAGCATAAAAAATAATTTTTAAAGTTGTCTTTTGTTAAGTAGCGTCGCTTTGCGGATGGTGAACCCTCCGAAATTGAACAAATGATTGATTTATATTTGTCTATCTGACCTAAGTTAGGTTTTAGTATCGTCACTCTAAGGGGGGGGGGACTTTTAACTCAAGAGATACAGCAGAACGGGGCTACAGACATCTTATCCGATTAAGTCGTGGATATTCAATTCACCTGCCAAGTGGCGTGGCGGGAGGCTTATCGACCTTTATGACTATTCACTCGTTTAAGAAGAGACAAATTGTGTGCCGTGTGAGGTGTCATGGAACGAGTAAAGCTGGTCCAAACAGATTGAACGAGAGGTAGAAAATACAATCAATTAAGCCTGGAGGGCAAGATTAATAGACCTTCCAGCGGCATCACGTTGGCGAGAATAACTTTTATTAGATGCTCCGCGCCTTGCACTGTTCGGCATGGCCAAAAAGGACAAAACCAGGGGATCAAGATGCAAACTTTGAAATTGTGGTGGTTGTAGAGAGCCCACGTATGGAAATAAGGCCCTTCGTCTATTGCTTTTCCAGGACTGCAGCTCCGCTAATTTTACAAATCGGATGGGAGCTTTCAAACATGTAGGCTAGTAAAATCTGTAAGCGGTGGAGAGATGTTTTTACACAATGTGTGCAAGAGCCTCTCTTGCAACGATATTTTATAATATCATGACTTCTTTTTAAATCCCGACTTTTCTAGTTAATCTCTTGTTGAAAATCGCGAGTCGACAGTCGTACTTATGTAATTTTAAATATGGTTTACCTCCTCTTGCGAAAACAGCTCTTTAAAACTAAGCAGTAGGAGTAAGCCAACCAGGAGGACTAAGTTATCTTACGCCCTGCCGATGCGAAAAGGTTGATTCTGCACCTCATGTGTTGAAGCGTCCATCGCTTCGCAAGCTGAGCGGAGCAAAAGCAGAGCGAGCCGCAAGGCAATTAACCAAACCTAAAATAGGCGACTATAAATGGGACAGAAACGGACCCAAAAGCAGATGCCGCGCTTCTTTCTCAGCTGCAGAAAGCCTGTTTGGGAAACACACGACATGAGGCTTGTTGACAGCCAAGTCACGCGACTGCAACGCGAGGTATAAGCCTCTTAAACCATGTCAATATAACCTGGCCAAGATAAATCTAACTTAACATTTATGCGGTTTAGATCATGCACTGAGACACTTTAAGAAAAAGGTGAAACCGGGTGGAAATGACAAGTGGAAATTGAACTTTTTAAGCTGCTAGTGCACCTATCAGGCGACGCTCGATGCTTCAGTTTTTCCAAAAACTAAAAAGAAAAAAAGGAATTGATAATTTTGATTTAAACAGATTCTCATTGCCAACATACCACGACTGGAAAGACTTAGGAGTTCGAACATCGTCCACTGTGGAGTGACCAGCCAGTGAAGGGCTGACCATAGGTCATTGGACGTCCACCTCCATCAACTTAGCGGCATGTTTTTATCGATTTTCCGTCAAAATCTTTGGATTTTTAAATTACTCTAAAATTTTAAAGTCGAGCGTTGCTAAAGGCGCACCGGACCAGGAAACTGGATATTCTTAATTTCTACGTTATAAAAAATAGCGAGCAACTATCTAAATCAACAACGGAAAGTTCTTGACTACATCTGTGCTGTGCATATGATAGGGCTAGAACATTTTTTATTCTTAAAAAAAAAGAAATATAATCAAATTGCCAAACCCTCTTTTCCTCTCTCAAAACCGCCTTAAAAACGTCCTTTTCAAAGCGATTGTGATGAAACAAGAACTGTTTTTGACCTTTAAATTGCGGGGCCTTCACAGTAAAAATGAAACCCCCGTTTTGAGTAATGCTATACCTGTTTTGGGTCTGAAACCAAAACGGGGGAGGTCCTATCATTGACAGAAAAATTCTCCCCCCCCCTCTGCCAACCACCTAGGCATCGGTGCATTGCGGTTGTGCCTACCTTAGCTCGGAATCTGGCAGGTGATTACCTCCGCGAAGGTAATTGCTGATGCGGAGCTAAGGTAGGCAACTGCAACGCACCGATGTCAAGTTGTTCGCAGGGATGTACATTTTTCTATGATATAGTAGGTACTTTGGTTATTTTTCGAGATAGTACTACGTTCAGTCATACCAATTAAAAGCTCTCGTCGAGACATTTTGAACGATGTGGCTGAACATTAGGGTGGGTCGAATTTCCATTAATATCGCAAATCGAAAACATAGGGTGCGGAAAAGTTGCTACTAGTAATGAGAAACAAAACCCAAAAAGAAATTTCGAAATCGGTTAATATCTTCAGTT
>Ga0058701_10003499_pt1 | contig 12448 bp, 6 predicted proteins | sample AgamicOrMae_FD_97039 | JGI IMG/M metagenome (GOLD analysis project Ga0058701, IMG submission 97039) | Agave microbial communities from Guanajuato, Mexico - Or.Ma.e | ecosystem: Host-associated > Plants > Phyllosphere > Phylloplane/Leaf | place: Guanajuato, Mexico | collected 2012-06-04
AGGTTAGGTTAAGTTAGATTAGGTTAGGTAAGGTTAGCATTGCGGTTAAGACCTTTGGCGTTTGAGACTTTTTTCGTTTGGCGGTTACGGATTGGCGCTTGCGGCGTTGGCGCTTGTGGTTTTTGGCGCTTATGACAGCTACCCGTTCTAAAGATGAAATGGAGATTTAAAGATCTGAAAAACGTCATCGATATAGCAGAGATTTTACAAAAATTGTTATCATTTCGGAAGTACGGGTCCGACGACGTGCAGCCAATCCTGGATGAGGTATTCTCGCGTAAAGCTCCCTGATGACGTCGTTTCCTAGTGGCAGTGCGAGCGAGCGACCTGCGGCAGGTCACGGCGGGCGCGCTTCGTCTCGTCGCGCTTGCGCGCGTCGCGTCGGTCTCCGAACCGCGAAAGGTGCGTTCTTTGCGCAAATGAAAACGTTTTCTCCGGAGTATCAACGGGCGCATCTTGAGAAGAGCGTCACCCTAGCAGAACGCCCCCACCGGCCTGACCCTCTTCCCCGTCTCCCCGCGAGGTGTCCTACTAAGGGGTCCGCGATGCAATCTGCGCTTAGGCACGACTAGAATCTCTTTTCCTTACAATTAGTCGTATCGTTCATTTATCTCAAAGCGAATTCGACCATTTTCTAAATCTAAATCTTCTCTCGCCCCAAAAAACTGCTGAATAAAACGAACCCGTGAATACTCGCGGCTTCAGTCGGTAAACCCATAGAAAAGTCGCGGCCAAACCTTTTGTTTATAATACAAACAGGTAGAAACAAATAATTATGTTTTAGCCAAAAACGATCATCTTGTGTGTAAATCAGCTCAAACACTATTGTTGGTCATAGAGACAAATATTATGGGAGGGCAAGTCTTGAATAAGATCTCATTTACGAGCAGAATATTCACGCAAAGTTACTTAGTAACCAGGTTGAGCTAGACAGAAATTGCGGAAAATATCCTATCCTAAAGTATGCGTGTTTATTCATATTCGTTAAGTCGGGCATGTACGGTTAAGGTGTGGTCGTTGTGCATTAAATGCAGAAGCTGCATTTCAGCTAATGTATGCCTCCGGTTGGAGATCAAGACAAAATCAGCCACAGCGCTGCAACGCCTGAACAATGGCAAGACCTCGCACGCTTCTTATCGCTCCCCGTTTATCCAATGTGCGATGGAAAGAGGGAGCAGACAAATCCAGCCAGATTTTATGCCAACGTCCTCTCTTGACTGTCTGTCTTACAGCCGTAAAACTTCTCATTGTTGAGCACTTTAACGCAGCTACTCCTCCTCCGGTTTTAGTCTCTTAAATTTTTCGTTGTACAACACTAGACAAAAGGCGTCTATTAACCTCATTTAGGTTAGCTTCAGTTAGGAAAGCTCAGAAATGATGTGACAATAGAGTAAAAGCCTATAAGTAAGGTTAATATCAACAACCACGATGATCGTCTCACCTAATCTTACGTAAGATGTTACTCGTGATGTTCTTTGTAAAGAATATAGTTCGCAAAGGGGAAGGAAAGGAAAAACAACAACTTCCAAGATGTGAATGGCCTGAGAATAGACTAGGCCTATCACGGAAACAGTTTTAGGTAGCTTCTTGTTAGACAAGTTGAACTTGCCGAAAACACTCTGAGTTTCATAGATTTTTTTTCTCTGTGTTCAAATTTGTTTCGCAATTGAATTCCATCATGGGGATTCAAAACAAACAACAGCGTGCCTCACTCCTGAATTGCTCCTCTTCCGGCAGGTTTTTCGACGATACATTGAACACTAGAGTGATAAAAAAATTAAATAAAATTTTATATTTTTGTTAATACAACCTATAAAATCGAGAGTGAAATGATCGACATTTATGGGTGCAGAGGCTGTAATTAAATCGGCGTTCAGGCAATCCTTTAGGTTAAGTGAAAAATCTGGGGCGTCACCCACTTCAGCGATCTAATAGGAATGCCATTTTAATCCGGCACTTACGACTCGTAAACAATGGTCTCGAACCAACGCCTCCCTCCCTCCTGCACAATTTGAAAAAAATTCCACAATCTCTGTAACAATACAATACACACGCAATCTTTTTCTTTTCCATCGTAAAAGAGAAATAAATGGAAAAAATGACGCTAATTACAATAATGAGCAGGGAAACACACCTAAGGTTGCCTGTCTTTAGTACCTAATTTTACAGCAGCTCCGTACCATGCCCGACGAGATGGCCGGCCATTTAACTTGGATACTGTCTTAATTCCTCTCACTTCTAGAGCCATGCGAGAAACCTGTTTCAGAAGAAATGCCTAAAACTCGTACAAGCCATATTACACTTGTATTTACCTCTCCCATTTTGCTGAGTCCCGACCTGTTCCCACGTGACTGAGCCGCCTTTCATCCGACGCTGGCTTCTTAGCCGACAGCTTATTGTTAGCTGACCAGCTGGTCGGAGGAAAAATTCAAACGAAAGTATTTCTCCTTCTTTTCTTAACAATCTTCCCTACTCCCTGTGATTTTTGCCTCAGAAATGTTTCAACCTAAACTTCTTCACACAGAGGGGTTTCGAGTTGACCTTTATGAATTGCCTTTATTTTTTTTTTATTCAAAATAAATAAGTTCACGTTCCACGAATTTTCCAACTCTGCGTACGCGTGAAGCTTTGTCACCATGCGAATCATAAAGTCTATGTCTATGCTATTTCGTATATCGCTTCGAACATAAATCGCCACGTCATCTTTGAAACGTATTTGCCCTGCCCCTCAACGTTTCGTTAAACTTCGTGCCCTGAGAGTAGCGCTGTTCTTGGTAAACTACAGGTATTACTTTTCACTAACTCAAAAAGGTACTAATAACAAAATCGCCTAAATTTTACGGAAAGGAAGAATTCTATAAGTTCTGGGTAATATATATATATATATATAAAAATCACATTTTAGCATTCCTTCGACACGAAGTTGGGATAAACACTATTCATTGAAACAAACCCTTTTCATCGCAAAAAAGGGGAAAGAGTAAAAAAAAAAACTTTCTCCGACACTCTCTCCGCCGAAGTTTATCGGCAGAGATTACATTGTCTCATTTAAGAATAGGGAAGGTTGGAGCTAGGTTAGGTTTTGAGGTAGAGATGCGGACAAGATTCGCATATCAATCGACAGCTTGTGCAGACAGCGCGACGGAAACGGCATCCTCTTCCCGTCATATCGTGACTTGTCCCTGAAAAAATAAAAAAGGAGAAAAGAATGGGAGGCAGGAAGGGGGAGGCAGATTCCAATGAACGGGCCCGGTCCGGTCGTTTCAACGCAGCTCCCGCTAGATGTGCCATGTAACCATGCTTGCCGAATACCTTTTATCGTTCACTCATTTATCACGTCCGACAATTCTTTAAGGTTGGGTTATTTTTCGCGAATATTTATTTGATTGCTTTAACTTTATTCGCATTTTACATAACTGGCATGATTAGCCAACTGCGCACATTTTGTAATAACTTACACAATGAAGGAAGCTGTTTTCGCCCATACAATTAACGCTCCAGTGCTTACACCGTGCGGGCTTATGGCGTAGACTAGCGTCCTGATGTGTAAAGCCAGTGCGCTTCCCTTTCTTTTAATATTGGCTTACGCTGATAGGCAAATTTGGCAAATCGGAAGCCGCCCAGCCACGCTAATTCACGCCCGGCCGCGGCTACTTCGGGGCACCTTCCGCTCGCCACACAATAAACCAATCACTGCTGTTATTGAATTAAAGTGGTCAATCAACGGGAGCCTTTGTTGGGGCACCGCAGCCCTGAAAAGTTCGGGATCAACAAGTGAAATGGCTCTGATTCTTAGGACGTGATGCAAGGACACAGAATTTTGCGATTATTCAAAGTTGAAAAACAATTTTTTTAACGATTCTTGGAGGTTTTAAAGTGCGTATCTCTCCGCCCAAAGCCATCAAACACACATGGAAAGTCCATTCAGTTCCTCTTGAATAGAATTAGCGATATTGCGGGACCCTGTCTTAATTAAAATCGAAAGCTGTCGGTTAGGTTAGGATTGGCTGAGCTGAGGGCAGTGCAATGTTAGGTTAGCTGAAGTTTGCATGGTCATGCAGGTTAGGTCAAGTTATGTAAGGTTAGTTTCGGTTAGATTACATTTCTTTTCAAACGGTCGGAAGCCTCTCAGATTAAAAAATTGCTTGATCTACGATCAAATAAATTCTATATTTTTCTCTTTACTATTCCTTATCCGCCTGGCGAATCCATAGAAACAAAGCCCGGTTTTATAGTGCGATTTTTTGGTGAAGATACGGTAAGAATGCTTTGTTTTCGGGGTCAGTCCTGTTAAAGCGCCAATTCCCGAGAATTCCTCTCGATTTCTGGCGTCCACGACGCCCGCTCGCGTCAGCGCTGGTGGAGCGTTTCCCACGCCACGACGGCGGGGCGCCGGCGCTGAATGACAGTTGTTGCAGTAAGCAGCGTCGCGGCGTTGCCGGCAAAGAAGCACCATTGTCACCTTAAAAAATTACTTATCACTTTTAACAGCGACCAAGGAATCGTTCACAGCGCGAAAATCAAACATCAGACGTCAACTGAGAGCAGGAAATGCGGAACTCCAAAAGCGAATGGAGTAAATTGCACGTCATCACGCTCTTTAAGGAGCCTCTTTCCTTGTAATGGCTTTAAGAAACTTTCGATAATTCCGTAAAATTTTTAAAAAAAGTTTCTTTTTGGTGTCGCTTTAACAAAACCCGAGCCTGAAGCACAGGGTAGAAAAGCAATGTAGGTTTGTTATACAAAACTCGTTTCCAAGGAGAGCATTCATTACCTAACGAGCATTAGTCCATATGCTACGTTTTTCTCTCCGGATTCAAAAGTGAAAATAAGTCTGAAAATTATTTTTAATTCCATTTGATTCAGATTGTTTGGTTACTCTTCCTTAAACATCTGAAACCGTGCTTCTACGTGATTTAAATACTCATTATAGAAATCAAACGGCAACAGCAAAATAGGTAGGCGGAGTCAACTGTTTGCAAGTTTTTGTTAACCAATCAGAAAGGAATGACGCGGTTGGCGACTCTCCTAGGTTACAGGTTAACTACTCTATGTCCGTGCCGCACCGCGCCGCTCCGCTGCGCCCTCTAGCTGTGCTGGGCAAAACACCAACGGCCTACGGCGATGCTAGGCGAACTTTGCCTCTTTCGGAACTTCTTTCCAAACACAGGCAGAATCTCCAATCTCTTTTTTTTTAATATGTGCGATATATCCATTGATGATATTACAGGGCGTAAATCGGATGTCTCCAATGATTACGAATCACTAATTAGTTTTAAAATGTCAACCAATGACTTAAGTCGTTAGTTGAAGCGCCTCCGAAAACGAATTGTTTGTTGAAGCGTCTCCGAAAACTAACCGCTTGTTAAAGCTACACCAAAATCTGATCGTTTGTTGAAGCGTCTCCGAGAAATAAGCGCTTGTTGAAGCGACACCAAAAACTGTTTGTTGAAGCGACACCAAAAACTGTTTGTTGAAACGACACCAAAAACTGTTTGTTGAAGCGACACCAAAAAATGTTTGTTGAAGCGACACCAAAAACTGTTTGTTGAAGCAACCAAAAGTTCACTATTTGTTGTACGGTATCGCTTTAAAGGCAGATAAATGTAGTCGTATTTAAAACCTACTCGTTTTAATGCACACAGAGCCTAACTTCTAAGAAATACCAATCAACGTAATAAATTACGGCTTACAAAATTTAAAATAGATAATTCAAAAGAAATTTTCTAGAAAATGAAGGTTTTTGTTGTTCCTTGTCACGACCATTCAGTAATAATTTGTGGGTTTAGCTTTGCAGGCATCATTTAAACAAGCAGGCGTCCTGTTTCTCAATGAGTATTAACGTTAGGATATAATTCTTTTTTTTTTCTTATCAACACCGTATCCGGAGAGTAAGTTCGTTTTTCCTTCGGTCGCCAGAGAATTTGTTCCATTATGCCCTTCCATTTATCATACCCGGAGGAAACTGCGATCATTACAGAAGACCTAATGACCACAGGGAATCACCTCGGCCCGTCGCGCCGCGGAAGACCGACACCTGTAGGTAGGCCCCTTGGCCGCCAATGCGTCGGCAATGCCTCGGCAAATGCCTCGTCAATGCCTCGGCAATGCCTAAGCCTTCGAAGAGCCTTGACAGAGCCTCCGAGGGCCAGAGCTCGACCGCTTGACAAGGCGCGACCAAATCCGTCCGAAAACACATCTGCAAGCTTTCCTCATCCAAAGGATCGCTAGTCCCACTCGTCAATACGAATGAAAAGAAGTTTCAAACATCAAGACGACGTTTCTATTTGCCAGTAATTTTGTGGTCTAACGCAAGCCGACAGACCTAACCACTGAATAGCGCATTTTTTCCCCGTTAGTATCCGAATAGCCAACTGTTTGTGCCTGTAATTTAATGGAAAAAAAAGAAAAACAAAAATTCTGGAGTGTGTATACCTCATTTGAATCCCATGCCGCTCTTTCGTAAATTTGCGGTTTTCAGTTTTGCTTCCATTGATATTGTCCCCCGGCAAGTGAGTGGGTGAATGAACGAAAAGTTTCCTTCCCAAAGTGTTTTACTGTTTCCTGATTGTGAGCACGGACGTTTTTGACTTAAGAACGGGCAAAGACCCTATATTTACCATTAATATCATAAGTATGTCTCACAAAACTAAAATAACAAAAAAATGTATATGATACTTTGAATAAACTTTATGTGTATTTTGAACGACACGTGATCACTGTCATTTAAACCTATCGTAATAATCTCTCATTCAGTTCCAAAGAAATCGCTGCTCAGTAGAAGAAAGGAGTTATGCTCAGTTTTTCGTAAGGAAAAAAGCTCTCATTTTAGTACTTGCAGCATTATTGACGTGACGCACATGTCAGAACACGTAGGTGAATAAAGAAAATAAAGGTTCCATTACAAAACAACTTTGAAAGATGTGTTGCTATAGGTTATATCAGAAAGTTTACTCAATAGACCTTTCCCGATAGAGTTCCCATAGACTAAGAGTGAGTGTGAGGTTTAGGCGTTTTTCAAAAAACGTCCTCAAAAGTAGAATACAATGAAAACTTGTCTTGATATTTAAGGAACCCAAGCTCGTGTGAAAAAAACTAGTCCACCTCAAAGTTTTAGTCTTACCTGACAATGAGTGACTATTGATAATCCAGCAAAAATGTGTGGGTTTTCCTTACTTGAACGTATCAACATTCACTCATTGTCAGATCAAACGGATGCGTTGGAACAGGTTTTCCTCACGGAATTTTGTTCTATTGACATAGAAATGAATGGGTTTTCATTGCGTTCGATTATTAAAAATAACTACGGAAAGCTTTTAAATCTACCAAACAATCTTAGTTTATAGACGCTCAACCTGGAAAGGTCTTTTTCACGCAAAAACTTCAAGTATACCATTTGAAATACCGGTGGATAAAGCAGGACTAGGCGGCACTTCTACCAAAAAGGAGAGCTTAGTTTAATGGCGTTAGGTTGTAAAGACAGAGAAGATGTAAATTGATCGTGCCTAATGAGTACAACCAATTTGGAGTAACTTTATAGCTATAAAAAAAAGTTCTCAGGATAATATAAGCCGGTTCAAGTGAGCATAGAGCACCATTCGAAAAGAAATCGTATCTTTTATGTATTGATAGGTATATCAAGCTAAGTACTGAGTGCCTAAGAGCTTTATGTGGCGGTGAAATATCCTACGGGTATTTTATAGCCGCATTGACCTTCTCTCGAAATGTCGGCCCCGTGAGTACCGATACAGTATATTGAACGCAGCGCGGCGCGGCGTCAATGGAGTTTCTTTCCGATGCAATTTGGGGCCCTAAAGCGTCGTTTCATTATATTCCGTTGGCCTGCGCGACCTTTCACCATCTTCTGGCTGAGTGCGGGAGGCTCAGCGAGCCGATATGGTGGTCAATTTTGGTAAGCTCGATAACCGCCCGGTCCGGTCCAAACCCTCTCCTGCCCGTTACGGTCGCCCAAAACTTTTCAAGAGTTGAACAACTCTTTTGCTTGTTTTTGGTCATGCTATCCTTTTTCTCCCTCCCGGCCACGCATCAAACTTGAATAGCGTTTACCACTTCTCTTTACGCAAATAGCACGTTCTTTCTGAAATTTTCTTCATTAACGTAGTACCTCGCTAGGTTAGACAACAAAAAAATAGATAAGTGCATCACTTTCCCATAACCCGCTTGCCTTTCGCCAAAACGCCACTTACCTCCCGCCAGAAGCAGCCTGCCGCAAATATGTGGCATCAGGTTTGGCGACTACAGGTTTGGTTGAGTAACGTTTGACACTACGTACATTATCTTTTCTTGAAGAGGCAGGACACGAGAAGTAGAAAATGCCATTATTTTATTTAAAAAATTGGGACTCTATACGAAATGCTTCGGGTACTTCATACAAGCAGGAAAACACATACCTGCATCTCGAATTACCAAAGCGATCCGTTAAGAGAGACATGATAAAAATGGCCCGGTGCTTCCAACACCGTGATCGCTGTACCTCGGCGGTACACTGGCGGTGCTCGATCAAGACAAATGTACTCAGTACCTATGGAACTAATTTGTGGCGTGCGGGGAGAGTAATAACACTTTGGTTCGCCGCGCCGCTGCGCCACGCCGCCGCACCAAGCCCGTAAAACGATCGGAAGCCAGTTCGAAACTCGGCCAGACCGGACCGGGCCGGACCAGGCCAGGACGTGTCATAAGGCAGAGGCCCAAAATGTAGTAGCAGGTACCTTAATACTCATCCGCCATAGACAGTCTGTATTTCCGGCCGGGTGAGCACCTGTACCCGCCTGAACCTGTGGTGGGAGAGCAGGCACTGGGAGGTCATACCCACCGATTCCACACAAAAGAGCAGAAAACGACACGTGCGTTCCCAATCGCCTTCTCCCATCAGTTCATGATTTACCGCAAATATGCTGAAGGATTAGGACTGTCCTAACATCTGAGACGATGATGACTCTCGCTGATGACAGTGACGTTCCTTCTAGCGAGCAACAGATTTGACTGTGGCAACTTCATTGTTAATGATAAATAATAGAGATAACAATAATAATCCGTTATTTCCGGTCGAAGTGGAGACTGGGGAATCATAATAATAATAACAATAAAAAAGTGAAGGTTCATCAGGTTGACTAGGAGCAACACACGATGGGCAGCCGGACAACCGACAGTTGTCAGCAAGGTGATATTGCGACGAATCGCTCGAAAAATGTGAGCTGATCTGATCAACCGGGCGTTTGATAATTTGTTTGCAGAAGGCTTTTTACTGTTATTGTGCTGCAAATTGTGTGAAAACAGTGCGCAACACAACGAAACGCGCGGCGGTGGGGGAGCGTGTGGAAGGCCTGCTGGCCCCTGCCGATTGCGGCAAAAACGTTACAGTAACCTAGTCACGTCAAGCCTCGCGAAGGATAGCAACATCAGGTGTTTCAAGGTTGTGGTGACAATCGGCCCTCCATCGCATCCCTCTGCTGCCACGAGGGAGCAGGGAGGGATCCGACCGGGAGCGGTGACGGTGCGGGAAGTGTGCAGGAAGCACGGTAAACATGATAGACTGGGGTTAAATTTTCGCCAAGGGTGGTTGGCAAGAAAAAGAAAGTCTGTTGAAAAAAAATATGATCAGTGAACAGCCCATTACGTAAACAAACGCCGGGAGTTGATTTTGGGGAGTGGAGGTCGAAGTGAGGCGGGGCGAGGTGGGGATGCCTTAAGAGGGATCAATTGGCAGGCAAAATAACGTGCTTGTGTTGCACTTGCACTCTTAAGTTGACATCTAGGAGTGACATTTACGAGCGATTCTTACTAGAAAAGTGGGGAGAGAAGGACATGTGATTATTATATCAAATGCTGTAAGAATTCACCTTGAGTAAGATTAAGATTCAGATTAAGATTGGGGGACAACGGTAGTACAAAAAATCGCTTTTGGTAAGACGATATTAAAGTCCTTAATAAATTGGGAAGCGAGATAGGTCCCCGAGATCTGCCGAATACATCTGGCCTTCGCGAGTATGACATGATGTAAAACGGCTATCCCGAATACTCTTTTGCTTCTGCGCGGGTTTAAAACCATCTTGATTTGGAACCTCGCTGATTGACTTCGTAAAATATGGACATATAAAAAAATCTTGAGGAATGAAGGCACTAATTATGTTGAAATAATGACTGTTGTCAACTAGGTACCGAGTTGCGATTTCCGATAATATCAAGCCATAATTTTGTCTGAAAATGAAGGCAGCGCGCAAACGGACAGATTCCGTCTGCGTAAAATGAATTATTTTGCTTGATCATCAACATAATATTTCCATGATCCGCTCGATTTTTCGGACGTGAGAAGCCGAATGTCAGAAAGAGAAAGGGAAATAGGTCCCAGACGGTTTAATTTGCGGGAGAGGGAGGGGGGAGGTAAAGACCAGTGACGGTCTTGTCTCTTCAAAATATGTCACAATGACAAGACAACCGGAAATTTCTTGCTTCCAGTAAGAAAGACACTAGAGGAGGGAAGGCAGAGTATTCAAGAGGCACGGAAAAAGGCTCCGAGAGTATTTCCGACTTCGTGACGATTCGCTCAGCTAGACCTGCTCTAGGCCTCCCCTATGCTTCCTCATTCTACTTTTCTCTATTTAATTGGTTGGCTCTCTTTTCTTCGGACCGACTTACATTTTCATAGCGACGCCGAGACTTTATCTTCAAAACTATTTCACGCCTTCCTCGATAGCACACTTTAAGGTAGTAAGTAAGATCAGAATCGCTTCATATTTCTGTGGCTTGCTCTTTAAAACATACCTAATCCATTTCTTACAAGAAAACTCCCAGTCACTGAACTCAATTTTGAAAAAAAAAAAAACATCAAGTCAATCGTTGAATAAACAGGATTGAATTGTATATTGTTCTCATGGGAAAACACATATATTTGCTTTTGTTTATGTGAATATTTTAGGTTTTACACTATGTTTGAGTGATCAGAATTTTATTGAAAACAAAACCTAAGCTCTTCTCAAAGTGGAAAATAATTGGGAAAAAAATAAGATATGGGTGTCACCGACGAAATAGCGAAATAACTAAAAAGCTCGTTTCAGACAAATTTTCGTAAAATTTGCGTTATGCGTATTTTTGGAGTTCCTGAACTAATCTGCAAGGATGACAGGCCGAGCTTTTAAGACTTTAAATAACAACATAGACTATTCGTAACACACACACATACACACGCACAAAATTTCAAGGGTTTCAAAGCAATTTTTTAAAAATTATTTTTTTCACTCTTCTCGCGGATTAGGCCGGTCGCGAGTCTATTACCTTATGCGCGGTTGCGGGAAGTTATTTGAGACTCAGGTATTAAGGATAAGTCAGGTTAGGTAAAGTTAGAAATCAGACTAGCCATAGTTGGGATAACCTCAGTTGTGGTACCTAAAGTGCGAGAGGGTTAAAGATTATTTGGTTACATTACGTTGTAAATTTAGTCAGGTTAACTCCCATAGTTATTGCGGAAAAGTTCCGCAGCAGGAGTACAATTCCTTCCCCCCCTCCGCGCCTCTTCCATCAACGTTGTTGCTCGACCCGAAATAAACTATACTGCGGATAGTTGAGTGGTCCAGATTGATCCCCGCGCGGATCTTTTACCAGTAGCGCCAGCCAGGAGCGGCTCTGCCCGGCTCGGCCCGGCTCGGCCCTGCTCGGACTGACTGAGAGTGTGACACGAGTGTGTCGCTGTCTCCTTTCCACGTTCTGAGAGCTCGACGTCCACGGTGCCACCACCACCGCCACAACCGCCACCCCCACTCTAAGTTATTTTGAGATTATGTTTCGAAAGCACTACTGAGGAGAGCCCTCCTTGTGCAGATACGCCCGACCGCCCGACCTCCCACCTCCCCCCCGCCTCCACCTGCACAAGTCACTGCACCAGGCCTATTGCTTTGATCGCCAACTCGAATGATGCCAATCAACGTGGCCATTCGACGTGTGTTACACGGTCCTGATGGCGCCGCGGCGTGCTCCATTTCGCGCACTTCTTTGGCGCCTACGCTGACATTTTGAATGCTTTTTCCGCTCGTTTCCGCAGATTGCGGAATAACCTTTCCCATGAGACTTCCGTTGACTGGATCCCACGTAAGGTAACTAAATCAAACCTAAGCATTTACCGTTTAGACTGAACTTTGTAAGCGTTTTTTTTCAATACACGCAGAGTAAATAAGAAACGGATCGTAGTGGGCTTAAGGCGGCAAACTGCCAGCGGCGATTATTTGGCTTGTCAATATTACCGTATTACGCCTTGACCGAAAAAAAATTACTCATCTAAAAGTATGCTATTTACTTTTTTGATTTTAATGGCGTTTTAGTTGAAGTAGACATGCCCATTCTAATTTTTAAGGTAGCAATTTTAACCTTTTGGTTCAAACTTTCGTCGTCAAATCGAGCGGAATGACAGCGGAGAGAGGCCAGAGGCATCCGACCA
>Ga0058701_10003500_pt1 | contig 12447 bp, 5 predicted proteins | sample AgamicOrMae_FD_97039 | JGI IMG/M metagenome (GOLD analysis project Ga0058701, IMG submission 97039) | Agave microbial communities from Guanajuato, Mexico - Or.Ma.e | ecosystem: Host-associated > Plants > Phyllosphere > Phylloplane/Leaf | place: Guanajuato, Mexico | collected 2012-06-04
AACCTAATACAATTTAAATAGAGCAGCGTGTGAATAGTCACTTAACTTTGCGTCACCTTACAGCGCAGGTGTCATCGTCGTGTAATTAGTACTTGTCGAGTTGGAAGGGAATGGAAATTCACAACCACAAAAGGAATGAGGGATGCCGCGTTTGAGGAGAGAGGTTGGTCGTGATTGGTCAGTGGATGTGTGACCATGAGAGAGCACGCTCAGTGCTGCCACCTTGAGTCTTTTTCAGGATAGTAAAATGTCCCGGAAGATTGACCCACAATACCATAAATAAATCACAAAAAAGCTCATTGTCAGTTAGGTCATAAGCAACTTTGTAGGTCTCTTTTAGCAACAAAACGAAAATGGATAAGAATTTATGGGTCGGAAAGATATTAACTAGGTCTTTAACCTGGCTATTATGAAAACATTGTCAGTGCGTTAATACATAAACTGAACCCAAAAACTACTTCTGGAGGAGTCTCGACGCATACCTCTCCTGCCGCTATAAAAACAAAAAACAACAAAAAACTTTACCATTTTTCTTTCTGGCTAATTTGCTCCAAACCAAAAAGATGTACGCAGTGTAAGAACACTTTTCAGCCGGTTGGCAACATCACCTTCACCTGGGTTGTTAATTAGTATGACTAATTTGTGTACACTGACTCTCCGAGCTCTAGCCATAACTTTGTTACTTTCCTTAAGGATTCAATGTTATTACAACATTCGTGGAGTTACTTTGAGTAATGATGTCCTCCACACCATCAGTCAAAACCCGCGCGCTGAGGTTATAATGGAAACCCACCAATTTTGATTAATGACTACATACGTGTACCACAAGCTTGCCTCTCTCATCGGATTAACAAAGGATCCTAAAAATTTGGATTGTGATTTCCAAAAGTTTATCGGAAGGAGTTTTAAAAAATGTAGAGGGATGCTTAAGGAGCTCTCTAAATTGAAGACACAGAGTGCAAGATACTCAATAAGATTTTAAAAAAATACAGCGAAAAACACTTTTTTTTGGGAAGCTACTTAAGGAAAGCACAAGAGGGGTTTCATACGCTTGGCTACGCTTCTAGAAACCGGGACAGGTTTTTCATTTAATTCGCGGTTGCGTGAAGACTAAAGTTCCGTCAAACAAAGAGAAAGGTTGTTGCAAAGAGTTTGCCTTAAGCCGCGCGGGAACCTTACTTAAAGGGCACTGCAATCAACTAGAAGTTGCTACAATTATTCCGAACTTTCACTGGAGTCCACAACATGACGTCTCACGTTCCACGCGTCGTGACAGCAACAATTACATGAATTTTATTCAGCGAGGCGATTATTCTTCAAAATTTATTTCTTTGAAGAATCCTTTTCAATACTCTGTATAAGTGTTTTATGACAGTCGAGAATTTTCCCCCGCCGGCATTAATGCTCGTTGCGGGAGTCAACATTATTGTTCAGCTTGGTAAAGCTAGAGGCACCTCACCTAGTGATGCCCTCCCTCAAATCGGGTTCATCAGCCCAGAATACTTGGCCATAAGAATTCCTTTTCCAAAGGACTTTTTTTCCTAAGGCCAGGAATTCATTTCCCATGGCCAAGAATTCCTTTCCTCTTTCAACATTTTTCTCCAGGTAAAGGACCATCTTAATGTACCACAAAATTTCTGACATTTCAAACATATTATACAGCGAGGAGAAACAATGAAGAGCTAAAAAAATCCGGCGTCTCAAGCAAAGATTTCCAACGTCTTAGTAAAACAGGTCATCCCTGAGTCAGTGATTTTCACTCTCGGCTGTACACGACACGTAGTTGGATGAAACGGTAATAACTTTCGTAGGAGCCTGCCTAGCCTATCTGACAACCAGCACGCTTGAACGAGAACTACTTCGAAAGTGGAGCCTGACTAACTCATGGGGAGCTAAGCACAGGTCGTTAGAGTGCTCACTTCTCAACAATACCCCCCACAAACAAGTGTTGTTAAATTTCCCGCCTCTGGGTTCTCGCTTGACTCCGGAGCAGGCTCGGGGCCGCTCGGAGCCGCTCGGAGGCGTGCTAAGTGAAAACGAATGTTGCCTCTAGTTTTGGGCATCAACAAGTGTCATTTCTGCGTGGGGAGATACTTGCTTTCATCTTCCAGCCGCGACAGGCGTTTTCAATTAAATCCCCGATAACAAGAAATGCTTTCGATGATCTCTTGATTCGAGTTGAATCGTAATACATGGCCACTCACCAAATGATTGCCTGCTTTATCGGAAACTCTCAGAGCCGCCGCTCCGCTTAATGTACTCCGATTTTCTGAATGAGATAAAAAAAAACGTGAGAGAAGGGACTTGTTTATTGGAAACGTTCCCGTAATTAAGTGGAAAAGTTATCAAAGATTTATTTGCTGGAACCAGAAAATGGAAATGAGAAGCACACCCCATACTCCTCGTTTTAACTGATAAGTGTCTAAAGAAGGCTTATCGATAGTATTTTCTATAATTTTACTAGCTACAAATTGAAAAAGAAAGAAATGGGCATGGGCATTTTTGCAGTTAAATTATTATTTCTCTAGAAGGTGGAGAAACAGTCCAACAGGATAAATTAAATTTACGCGCTCAAATGAGCTTTTCTTCCCTGCGCTCTAAGGGTTCATTGATTTTCCAATCCTTTCTGTTTTGCAGTTTCTCAATTTGCTTCGAAGATATTTGTCCTCGCCCTTTTTTTTGTCGAAAACATTTTTTTTTCAATTTGCGACTCCTACTCAGCGTTTCGTTCAATGCTCCTTAATGTCAAGTTTGACGGATATTTCGCCAGTGATCACTTGTTAGATGCTTTAATTATATTGATTTCTCCACGTCTTTATTCTGAGAAGAGGTTCGCTTCCAGTATTTTCCTTTTCCTTACAACATCGAAGTCTTTAGCTCCTTTCGTTTCATTGACCTATCGAGTGGCTTTTTAACCTCTCAATAAGTGCTTCGCAAGAAAAAAATAATTCTATTCTTCTAACACTTCTGGGGATGCGAGGTGCGTCTGATTGATTGATTGATGTCTATTTGTCCATTTTACCTAAATTAGGTTTTGGCAAAGTCATTCTTAGGGAAGGACATTAACTTTAGGACTGAATACAGTATTTACGAGATATGTTCAACTTGCTTGAGAACATCGCCCATTTATATTTTACGCACAAATTTTATGTTATTCGGGTTATAAACACAAAAATGGATTGAAAAGTCTCATAAGCCAGTATAAAAGTAAAAAGTGGTCATAAATAAAACGCCTGCCTGCAGACTTGGTTCAGCCCGCGCTGCCAAAAGATACTTTTTTCTGCATTGTTAAAAGACAAAGTACTCCCTAAGCCTTCCCTGAGCAGTTGAGAACCTTCAAAATTGTGTGAGCTGTGTCGATAAAAACAAGCAACTCAAGAAAACTGTTTTCTTTCCCTTGAAAAATCTCAATTTCCCGCGCGTTTCTTCATCCAAATTGCATCAAGCGAAATCGCCTACCGTGCACTTAAAACATCTCTCCAGGTGGCGAGAGCTGGCGAAGCGAAAAGTGACTTCCACGAAATTAGACGATTCCTGTCGTTTACGTTAAGGATGTGCGACACCTCGTTCAACTCAGCGCCAACCATCTTTGCCGTTAATTTACTCCTACTAATTAATCAAGTTACTATCGCGTGAGCCAGCCAAGATTTGCGCGGTATTTTCCTCCCCCCAAAAAGTAGAACTCTTTGATATTTATGCGCATTTATAAGGCTTCTTTAAAAGTTGCCGCGACGAAATATTCTGACAGCTGTTGGCAAAGGCTCGTAACCCAACAAGTAGATTATTACAGAAATACTTTTTGATTCGTCAATCAATTTCTTTTGCTAGCTCGACAAGGTCACTTTATCTATCAATCAATATTCAGGCCTAAAATTGTCTGCTTAAAATGAATATGACAATGGCAAAATTAATCTTTTTCGTAAATGAAGAGCATTTTTCATCTTTACTTTTTCTTCTGATAGCCCAATGCGGGGAATCGTATTTCTATAGAAATAACCTATCTCGATTACAAATATTGGTTATATCCCATGAAACCGCAATTACGGATGTACCATGAGCTTACACACAGTTAGATGACCTCTTCCGCTATAACGTTTGCTATGTTAATATTACCGAAGGTCATTATTTCTCCTCGTAGACAACGTGATGGTTGTGAGGTCTATTAAACAATTGCCTCCACCTCTTCGAGGCCTTGAAATCCCCACCTTTCAAAAGTTTCTGCTCGAGATAGGAAAATATGTCTGTTCATGACATGTAGGTGGGGTACTAACTCGTAACTTACGCGAACAGTCTATTACGCCATTACGCACTATTACGCGGACTATTACGCTGGAATTTTTGTAGCCTGTACTCCCTGAAATGGAATTAGTAAAATGGTACTTAATGTCAGCGCTAATTGGATCACATTAGTGCGATTTGCGCTGAATTTCAATAGAAAACTAAAGACTTTAGTAGATTTTACCAATTCCACGGCAGAGCGTAACGGCCTTTACAACTATTACGGCTATTACGCGACTATTACGTCTCTATTACGCGTTTATTGTACACTCTTTTACGCGAGTTTGTACCCCCTCGAATGTAGGCCTATTCTGGTTCACTGGTATAACTTGTCAGTTTCCTCGCTTAATAAACCATGAGACGAAAGAAAAAATAATTAAATAAAAAATTGGATTAACAAAATATCGGCACTTTCTTGCGAATGATCTCTCCTACATTGGTCACAAAAAGAGAAAACGTGGCGAATTCAGTGAATACACTTTTGAGATGAAAAGAAATTCGCGATGGTAAGTAGAGTCGGCGGCGTAATTATCGGAACAAATTAGAAGTTTATTCATGCTTTTCACGGGGCCCTTATGAACGTTTGGTGCACGCGTCCCCTTTTAACAGCTTTAGAAACAAGAAAAACACTTCTTTACAGAGCTCGCCTAAGAAAAACCTCTCTGTCCATCTTAGGATGTCTGGCCGACTGGAGAATTCAAATGCGAGAGCTTTTAGCTTAAGCACTGGAAATTTTTCTGGTGTATTTTCGACCGTCTGCATGTTTCCGCCTTTTGTTGCTAAGCCAAGTGAAGCGAATCACATTAACTAGAGATTAACCTAATAACCAATCGTCGCAAAGAGTTAATGCGGCTTACTCCTTCGCTCTGACAGCGCCTGCAGTCGAGAAGGGAAAGACACCAGACTGCAAGCCGTGGCCACCATAAGCGTCATCAGGCTTGGGGGGAGACCCCGCTTTTCATTTGCCGAGACGTTCCAATCGGAGCGGATGCATCCTGGACGAACTTGCAAAAATGCTCCATCAGAGATAAAGAGATATAGATTTGAGATGAAAATGCTTGCAAGCAGACAAGACAACCTGTAATGATTTTCACCCATACCATTCACAACCAAGAGAAAGCGCACCGAGATACGCAAATGATTGTGTACGATTGAGATACAAAAAGCATTTTCGTCCAGATGCTGGGAAACAACAAGTCACAAAACAAAACTCAAAAGTTATCAATACGACGTGATTGCGGCCAACTGTGGCTGAAAACGCATCTACCACGCTTACTTAAAATCAGAACGGAAAGATTCCATTTCAAGGAAAATCCAAATTAATTGTAAGAAGTTGACTATGTTAAGTGAATAAACAGGCTTTGCTCCTTTTGAAGACGTCAAAGACAATCTCTTTGTACCGTTTATAATTACGTGATGTATTTTTTGTGCTGGATTAACAATTAAGAGCCGTAATTCTATCAGTGGCGACCCCTTCGTCTTTTGAACAAACACGATGCCACAGCGCCCATGGCCCACCCCTGGCCCACGCCTGGCCTACCCCTGTCCCACCTCTGGCCCGCCTCTGGCCTGCCACTGGACCACCCCACCACCCTGTGTTTGTATTTGCTTTTAAACTTTCCCTCATAAATCATCGCTTTCTGGTAAAAATTTTGCTAATTGTTGGCATTTAAATCCGTTCTTCTTTACTCAGTGTTAGCATTTTCATTGGCTGTTGGTAGAAACGGGCGCAGTTGGCTTAGTCGATAATAATAATTCTGTGGAAAGGGGGTCAAGCATAAAGGGGGTCGAGAAAACATTATACTTGGAGCAAGGGAAAATAAAAAAAGTCTGTCGGTACAGTACAACGGGAAAACAGAATTTTAAAGGATTTCTTCATAATTGGGAAATAGAATGTTCTGACGCATCTGCGAACAATCCTGCGCTGAAAAAAATGTTGATTGAGGTTATATTTATTTAGTTATGGTCGAGTTCAGTTCGGTGAGTCTGAAACAAGAGTATGAGCTGGTGACGTTGACCGAGTAAGATAAGGCGAGGTTTAATGAGATTATAACTGGTGTTATGCTTTGGAATGAGTGAGGTTAGGTTAGCTAACATGAGGTTGCAAATGGTGGGATAAGGTTAAGACAAGTTAATTTGGACGAGGGTACAAGCTGACTTTCAAAGGTTTCTCACTCCGTCCTCGTGGCAATAAAGATGAGAACGCAAAAGTATGAAGCGAAACGCAACGTTTAAAATTCACAGTACAAGGTAAAGTTTCATTTTTTACCCGCTTCTCCAACCGCAGAACGTCCTGCATCTAAAATAACCCCCTCAAAGCACTCCGTGGGGACTCCAATTGGCTCAAAAGAGTACCCATCCGTTTGAGGTCTGGCCCTCAATCCTGGAGGACTACATCTCCTTGACAAGCTGGTTGAGTTCCGACTTTTAAATTTCCCATACCCTGCAACGGCAAGATGGAATGCGGTTTATAAGAGCGATTTCACTATCAATATCCCTATGGCTTCACAAGAAAGGGTACAGTCGCCTTGAAAGGAGTGACTCGACGCAACATAACTGCTTTTCTAGCGGGTTAGGATAAAAATAGAAGAGGATGGAAGAGAGCAGGAACCAGGAGCAGGTGCCCTTTCCGATACTGCCCCTTCAAATCGAGCCCTTCATTGGTTGTGCGCTACACCTATGATGTTTTTTTCATACTTACTTTAACGGACATCCATTTTCAATTTTCGCAACGACAAAAGAGCTCAGGCGTGGTCCCTTTTTTTCAGCTGGATTATTTTCCCGCCCTAATGGTCCTTCACAGAGGAGAAAAAAATCTGCTTGATAAAAAGACTCGCAAAATTGACTTTTTGAAAGGCGATATTTTAAAGTTCACGGTAAATTTTCTCAGCTTTAACGACACAGCACAACTAAGCAAACAGAAGGAACGGACCAAGAATCGAAAAAAAAACACGGTGAGTTAGTGAATAAATTAGTATTACGAAGATTTCACCTTTAGAAGTGAAGTAAAAGGCCCCTACCCTAACTCTGAATCGGTGAGAGTCTATGAAATTCAGTGAATTTTCATTGGACCTCAGACACTCTCACTGATTCTAATTTAGAGTGTACAACTCGATGGTAGCTACGAGAAACCAAAATAATGCAAACATTCAAAAAATCATTTTAAAAAATCGCCGAAAACTATTGAAGCACAGATCTTTTTTCCCTATTTTTTCTAAATCACCCGCTTATGAGTTCATTTCACTAATAGTCCATGCCCTTACTAATCCAGGTTTCGTATACAAGTTAGAGCACAAAACGAGAGTTAGGCTGACAGCAATCACTTCCAAAATATCGCTGCAGTTAATTTAGTTTCGAGTGGTGGATGCTAATATCCTGAGAGGTCAACCCAAGCTTAGCGGCGCACCAGACACTATTGTTAAAATTGACAGTAGCCTACTTGTTGTTTTAATGAGAATACTTGAACCGAACTTGTCGTGTTCCTCGAAATTGGAAACTGCCCGGATTCTATTCTCATTATGCGACGCGCAGTGAAAATAATTTTACTCGTAGCTTTTCATTATGTTACTCCGCGAAAAGCGCGATAAATAAGGCAATTGCGAAATAATGCCTTCACTCCGGAACGATTACAGTTTTACCCTACTTACGTCATCGCAACTGAAAGCCTCCAGTAAAATTGGCGGTTCTTGCAGTAATTCAAAGTAGGCATGACTTCACTGTAATTTTAGTTCCTATATACAAACACAAGTATATCGCGAAATAGAATTACTGAGTTTCCGTTAAGTCCTCAACCAGGAAAATACCACAAAACTGTTCTTCTCTCTCTTAAGATTCTAAGCCGTGTAATTTAGCCTGAAAAGCGGTTGCACAACGCATACATGCTATACTTTGCTCTCGAGAGAGCAAAAACGTGCTGTACTTGTTCAGTAACTTTTCCTTGCGTCTCTTAGAAATCCCACCAGGTTTTTGCTTAAATCGTTCGCAAAATTTAGAGATAAGAAACGCGATCTCATTGTTCGCGGATCTGTATGCAAATCGTTCGTGTTTTTGGTAGCTCTACCCAATCCGGTTGGGCTACATACACAATGAACATGAATACTGTAAAACATGAAATTGTATGAGCTTCTTTTTCTATAAATAGCAATAAATGAAGAATCTTTACCCGAGCACTTTACATTCGATACGTAGTGACAACAGTAACAATATCTTTCAAAAAGATTCATATTTTACCTCCTTTGTTTTCACTGGACCTTCAATCCAGTATGAGCTTATCGCAACGATACAAAACCGCGTAGGTAAGTCTACGAGTGGTTAGGTACCTTAATTTGCGTTATTTCGTTGTCGCTAAACCTGATGTCATTTACTTCTTAGGGATGGTCACTGCCATTAAGAAGTAAGCAGCATCAGGCTTACAGACGATATATAGCGTTGGGCTAATAGTTAAGCCGTCCCTCCCCTCGACTAGGACATAATACAAGAAGGTGCAAAACGCAACTTCTGAAGTTCTAGATTCCTCAAAGTGCAAATGTCTTTCGCGATCTTTTGAAACTGTGAATTATCACCTCGCAGATTTATGAGCAAAAATTCTCCTTAATTTAAATAATGCGTATTTTACAAATAATGCCTCAATTTCTCATCCTCAAATGCGGCTCTTGGGCCGCTGAATGAGAAATTTATGCGCGGTGTTTCTCGAGGAGAGGGAGGACAATGTCAAATAAATGCGTCCGCCAGCCCTGCGGTGAGCTCCACCTCCTCCACCCACCTCGAAGGAAGTAACACGGCAGGTAGACTTACACGAGCGCCCGCGCAGCGGAGGATAGGCACTACGCGACACATGAGTGATGTGCGTGTTGTCTGTTCTGCTGGCGGTAGGCGCTCTAGTTGAACATATCTCGTTATCGCCAGCGGCGTTCGTCCTTTATATAAGTCGGGAGCTTTCACAAAACGACATGCGTATGAAACAAGTTCTCAAAGTAGGTAGATTTGTAGCAGGTAGTGGGTGAGATCCGAACGCAACATTCATTGCTATTGCGTCCCTAGAAAATATTTAGCAATAATATTCTGAGTTTTCTTTAATAGAAGGAAAGAGAAATCAGTTGACAAATAAATGCAAGAATTTAACAGTTTTTAAATGAAAAATCTTTTGTTTAAAAGAAATAAATGACATGTTACTTTTCATTCCTGGGATATAACAATGAAGTACACTAGCAGTAAGTTTTATTATGTCCCATGGCAGCGCCTACCACCTCTGTATCTTAAATTATTTCAGACACTCGAACCAAACAGTAAAATGAAAGGACACCTCTTAGAAATAAAAGAACTAGTCTTTCCATGTTCTCTTTAATTCTATTAACCCACAACCGCCCAGCGATGCCGGTCGGAAACAGAAAAGAATATTTTAGAGGATCTTTTTAGTTCAGTATTGTCAAACTTTAAAAAATATCACACATCTGGAAACCTGAAATTTAATAATTTAGGCATTTTACAAAGCTTAAAATTACGTAATTTAATGGGAAAAATCCTTCGAATTTCTCTTAAGCTAAATTTTACTCGAAATACTTTGGGCGGGGTAGGGATAATTGAGGAATTGTACTTAAGCTCAAAAATAATACTGGCACCTCTCGGACAACATTTTAGTTTTTAAAGTAGGTCACTGGGATCCGCGGAAAAAATCATCTATTTTTGTTGAGGTCAAGGAACAAATCCTTTGTGATGAACCTCTAAAAAAAAAGTCGCAAAACAGCTGACTTTGCTGAAATCAGCTGATGTCTTGGGCCGAAGGGGAGGAGAAATCGTTCGTTGCTTCGTATTTCATTTGTTGGAGAATCCAATGAAAAAGTCCAAACTCCCCAAGGGGTACTCTTCAATCTTGTTAAGACTGACCTCTTGAATGGTTCGAGGGTCCTTGCAGCCATTTGCGTCACGGTTCTGCCGACCATTTCGAAATAAACCATATCTGGTGAATCTCCGCTCGATTCATCCCAGTGGCTGCTGGCTCCACATGGCTGGCGGTCTCGCTGGACCCAAACAAATTCTAGCCTTCCAATTCAACGAAACCAGACGGTTAGGGTAGTGAAAGGTTTTGGCCACACACAGATATAAGATTCACCGCAAATATACCTTTTTCACATCGGTAAAGTTGATTTTCTACGGTCTAAAAAGTTGATTTTCTATGGTAAAATCTCTTGAGCATTAACACGAACTTTTGAAATAAGTTTTTTTTTTGTTTTTTGTTTTTTAATCAAAATGGATTCTTGCAAAATTACCTGAAATTGAATTTTAGAACCATTTCCCTATCGGTCATTTCGAATACGGAGTAGAAAAAGAAACCAAGCCTTGTCTTTATCTATACATCCCATGCTTTAGAAAGCTGCAAGGGGTAACACCGTGCTAGAAATCTGTACACCGGATATCAGGATATCAAAGATATCAGCCCGATATCAGAGGTATAATAAATAGATATAAAGAGAAAATTGACCAAATTCCAATTTACAGATATAAAAGCCGAATATTTAAAAAAATGCTGGATATACCTAAAAACTAGCCAGATAGAAGACAGTAGTCAGAGAGAAAAAAAAAATGAAAAATCACTGAAAACAGCCCAGTTTCAATCGAATCCAACACCCGGATATCAAGGATATCCAACCCGATATCAGATATCAAGGCCTTTATCCACCCCTTGGAAAGCTGCTTGTTGTAGAAACAAAAGAAACCTTGATAAAATCGCTGAGATATCTTAACTATCTCGCTTGCAGCTAAGCAAGTGAAGGCCTGCTCTGAGCAAGGTGATCCAACTCTAGAGATCGAATCAACGCTTTTTATGCAAAGAGGCTGGACGTGAAAGTAGGGAAAAAGGAGGGCATTTTATTTTTGGGAAATGGTGTGGATACTTTGCTGAGAATCAAAAGAGAATTCCATTTTTAAGAGAATCAATGACAGGAAAGAGAAAGAAAAGCCTATCCGAACAAGCACCATTTCTTTTTGATCTATTACATCGCCATTTGACACGGAAAAAAGGGAACCGCTGGCCAAGAGTAGCTTTTCACTCACTCCGTCCGAACGAAATTTTGTGGGCTGTAAACGAACAAACATTTTTGGTCGAGAAAGTCGCAAACTACATAACTTTTCTGATAAGCCGCTGACTCGGTAACCTGCTTTCTGATTGGCACTCGGAATTTGAATTTGTGGAAACTTGCAGATAACATTATCACCTATGCGGCTTTTCGTTCTCTACGGAACGCTCTCTACACTAAGGATGAATTTTGATAAAAATTTAATTGTTTTTGTTAACAATTTAAAAATATTTAGTCAGGTTAAACACCCACCGCATCGGTTCTTTAAATAATCATCTTGCTTTTAACGGTCGCTAATTGGAGAACAAGAAGTCGAAAGAACCACAAACATCCCAAGTACCTATTCATGGTGGTAATTTGTTTTACTACTTGGGAGTCCGAGCACGGCAGCTCTCCTCAGGAGTTCTTATGTTAAAAGGTTAAAATAGCCTGAATTAGCGAAGGGTGAAATAGGTTGGGCATCTCGATCCGATCAGCTTACAAGTTGTTAGGAAATGCAGCCTTCAGAATCAACGTTCCCGTAATTTACTTTCTCGACCTCATAACAACGCATGCAAAGGTGCTCCGAATTTTGTACCTACGCAGCCGCAAGCAGCAAAGTACATAACCGCAAACCGCATCTGCGCCGCCGCTAAGTGTTGCATCCGACCGCTGGGTGGAACTGAGGGTCGAAACCACCCGTCGGCGACCGCCAAGGCAGGTCTGGCCGCGGACTATCGAAAAACTCATTCCACCATCAAGGTCAGTTACAATACCATTATTGTCTCGCGCATTTTCAGATCTGGACCGAAATCGTCCCAATACAAACACAACCTAAAACGCAATTCAGCGAGTCGCAAGATACACACATCGTTGTTGTGTTAAGACGCTCCGCGAACGATTATATTTCAGCGAAGTGACGATGACAAAGTCGCAAAGAAGTTTGGCGTTGAGAGTCGTTATTTGAGTTGGCCGCCTTCTCCCCGCCTTCTTCCATTGTTGACTTTGACGTGCGTTCGTATTGGCGTGCGACTGCCGCGATCTTGTCGCACATCCCAAACGAATTGCGTCGAAAAGTGGTACATTTCGAGCACGTCTCCCCCCCCCCCCCCCCCCC
>Ga0058701_10003501_pt1 | contig 12445 bp, 4 predicted proteins | sample AgamicOrMae_FD_97039 | JGI IMG/M metagenome (GOLD analysis project Ga0058701, IMG submission 97039) | Agave microbial communities from Guanajuato, Mexico - Or.Ma.e | ecosystem: Host-associated > Plants > Phyllosphere > Phylloplane/Leaf | place: Guanajuato, Mexico | collected 2012-06-04
AAGGATCCCTCACGGGTTTTATGAGGCTGCCCGCGGCATTTAATCGCGGATCGGATTTGAACCGCGAACCCCAACCGAGTCTCGACACCATCACTGGTAACGTAGCGACGCTAACCTCTCGGCCACCGAGAAGACGTTTGACGCCGGTGTTCGGGGCTTTACTTAAATGACCAACTCCGTAAACGGGTGAAAGAATAATGTTTTCGGAATCCAGATTCGAACCCACAAACATTGGATCATTGGGCGGATACGCTGACCACTGAGCCAAGGCACTTTGTTGCAACAACGTTGCAATATAGGTCAGAGGACCTAAACCTGGTTCTTTTTAATGCGCTACTAAACTTACTCGTCACACGTCTGCATCAGTTCCACAAAGTCTCATCCACTTTATTCCAAACCTTTCGGTCCGTTACGGTTTAGCGACGAAAGGTGGAACAAAATAAGCCACATTTTTTTTTCTTGCATCCTCTAGTATAGCCCCCGATCAGAAAAAAGAAAGTTCCTCCGTAAAGTACCCTTTTCAACTCTATCCACTAAAATCAAAGTAATGCTTGTTTTAATGCACTTATACGAGGGCTTTGAGGTATATTAAATCCTCATCTGCGGCCACAACACCCACGCCGCTGATACCAGTGCCGCTCCATTCACGAACGAATCTGTTGACTTAATCGTACAAGTTATCAGCTCAAGCGAAGCGGGCCCGAGCCGCTCATCACCTCTCATGAGTTCTCACGGGTCTCTTCCCTTTTCTTCTACACTAAACCATATCGACGGGGCCTGTTGAGTGTAGATTTAGGACGAAAGGCGTCATATCGAGCACCTCAGACGCAAATTCTGTCAATTGAGACAAACTCTTTATGTTGAGGAGATCGAAAAGCAAACTAAAAAAGGGGGGAGAAGAAAAAAGAACGGTGTTTCGATTAGTGGATATTTCTTTTAGGTGAACCAGGTAAGCTTAACCAAAGTTAGGTTAAGTCGTACATCGCTTCACAGTGCCGCTGCTAAAAGCGGCTTAATTCTCGGTTGCAGAAACTGTTGCCGAGAAGTTTGGGCTTAAATGCCACCGTTAAATTACAGTAAAGGGTTAGGTTGTCTTTTGCCTCGCTCCGAGCGGTCTGTCAACGAAAGGTGGAACACAAGGTAGAAAATCGAACCTTGCAAATCCACACAATGTGGCTGGCCGGGCGGGCCGGCCAACACGGTGCTTTTGTTGCGCGGCGACGCCTTGTAAAGGTCGATAAGGCTCACCATGCCGGCCAATTGACACGAAGGTTACCAACTCGGTTCCCGATGGCTGACCGGCGGCCATTCGGCTCTCCGACACCGAGAAGTCACGTGACCGAACCAGCGAAGGGCTTAACCCCCGGCAACGCCGCCAGTGCCGGGGGTTAGGCCTGACCATGGGCAATAACTCCATGATACCGACGCCCAATCGGAAACACGTCATTTCGTAAGCCGAAATTTTATTTGAGATAGGCCTACCTAAGATTGCTAAGATTTCTCTGTTCAACGATTTTCTAAAAGTATATATTTTTTAAAAAAACTGATACCTATCGTGATGCTCTTCCTAAAAAAATGTTTGTATACGAGCGAGTTCGAGGTTCAAAAGGTTAGTTTTTTAAAAGTGCTCTTCATGGGCACTTCTTTTCAACCAACACGTGCGGCGATCTTATTTTTATTTAATTTTTTTTTTGGAAGATAGGTTTATTGCACTTTGCGCAAAACTAAATAACCCTTCAAAAAAAGGCCCGAGTATATTCGTATTTTTTGTTTTTTTGGTTGTTTTTTTTCACTTTTTCGGGTACAACCTTTGAGGAAAATGATTTTGTTTGGCACGGATAAAAAGTAAGAACGTCGTTATTCCTCTGACTTCGCGCTGTCAAACAAGCGAGAATCTCGTGGTAGTACCGAGATTCGAACCCAGAACATTTCATTTTGTAGTCTAAGCGCTTATTGCGTTGGAATGTCAATCGACTGAAGGAGGGGATTAATTTTTTTTATGGACTTGGACGATTGCATAAACTCGGATTGTCGGGTTACTATAGGCTATGAATCACATCCAATGACATTACGGGAATAAACACAAGAAAAGCTACCCTCGAAAATTTGGAAGACGGGTAGCCTATAAATGAGCGATTCTTTGTTAAGGAACAATCAGCCATCGAGACAAGGCCGCCCGACTAGCATTAACCGTCATGCACCTAGCCCTCCCTCACCGCTCCACCGGACCAACCGGGTTGCGACTGCATCTCGCACCACCGGAAGACTTGCCCTCTACTCCTGCGCCCGTTCTCTCAAAAGACGCCGACGGCGCAACAAGCGAGAGCTCTCGGAACGGCGTCGCCGCACTCGACCTCGGTCCAGACCGAACGGTCAGTCAGGAGCTCCCATCGGCGGAGACCAGGCCGTCCCAGGTGACCAGCCTACATCACCGCTACCTCCAGAGGAAGTTCAGTTCCAGACCGCGGACAATGCTGAAAGCGTGCAGGTGCCTGTTCACATTCCGTGCATTCCCGCTTGCGATTCCTGCCAGTCGGAGGCCCCTACGAGATGGAAAACGCTGAGGGAGACCTCTGAGAATCCTAAGACCGAATTATGTACGAAGACTAAAGCAGGGATATCCAACGAGCCTCAAGTCAACTCAGAAAGCGCTTTGGTGACCGGTCCTTCAGATGCGGTGGTTCCTCCCACAGCAACAGGTTTCTACTTTGGTACCAGTAGTCGACAGTCCTGGCCTCATACAGTTGCCTCTGCCGAATACTTCACGGTGCTCTCTAACCGAAGAATGAAACACCTGGATCCATCGCTTCCCGACGATAATGTGACAACTATGTTCGAGAGCCAAGAGCAGCATGACGATCCTTCCGATATGGATGACAACCAAGCAGCTAATGAAGCGACAACCCCTGCATGTGGCGGCGCCTACCCGAGACGCTCTTCAAGGCAACGACGGCAGCGAAATCCTTCAAGTCGGACGACCAGGCTGCGAAGAACGAAAATTCCAGAATCGAGTAGTTCTAAGTTTCATGTGTCTGTTGTGCAGGTATGTAACGTAGAGTTTCGCAATTTTTGTTTAGTGTCCCGGACCGGACCTTGCAAGTCCTGTTTTCTTTAAAAGGAACGTCACTCACTAGTAAACTAGTTTCGAAATGAAGTCTCTCTTACGACTTCTCCATTCCTCGGCACCGGGCTAGCCGGTATTTTCTTCTAATCCCCCGCTGACAGTTTCTTGTAACAAGAAGAAAATGCTAGGGATTAAAATAAAAACGTCCACGGCTAATTTGTTCTCGTGAGACACACGTTTTTTTTAGCATTGGTGGCATTGCTAACTCTACACGTTTTTTTTTTTGTAAATCTGGAAGGTGGCATTGCTAACTCTGGTGTTCCACCTTTCGTAGCCAAGCAGAGCAGCGCAAGGCCTAAGGGACTTAACCTCAATCTTAAACTAGGGGCGCGACTTAACCTGACCTTCGTTAACCTAACCTACGGGGTTGCACGTCGTCGATCCTCATAATGTAATAAAAGACTAAACCACGGTAGAACAGAGGTAGAAAATTCCATCCATGAAATTTATGGTGTTACGTATGACTACTTTTGTTTTTTAGGATGTATTCCGGAAGATACTCTCGGTTGGCCGACGCCGTAAACGCAACGTAAGAGCAGACGGTGAGGGAAGCAGGCTAACTGCTGTCGTGACCCCAGCTAGTGTTAAAAGCAGATCTTCCCAGAGGACAACCCATTCGCCTCAATCCCTTTCATTGGCCGGAAAACCCTCCAGTCAAGAAGATGGACTCCCTAGACGTTCTAAACCAGCGAGAAGAGAAACTCGGCAGACATCTGAACCGGAAAAGATTCATTACCGAAAGAATTCAGGTACCTCAAAAAAGAATTCCAAAGGTAAAGCCAGTTCAAGAGCGAGCGGTTGTTCGCAAAGGAGAATTCAGGCAAAGCAGGATATTTTCCCTGAGAGTGCCAAGCGTTCGTTACGTTCTTGTAATGCAGACAACGGCACTAAGACACTTTCTGACAGCCGAAATATTTTCGAAGCTGGGGAAAGCGGTTGTTCTCAACAAACATTCGACAGCAAATCTCCAGAAACGGAAAATGCTGACCAGAAAGGTAAAGTTTGCTGCTCAGGACAAACCGAACTGCCACAAGTTTGCGTCTCGAAATCCCAAAGCTGCGGACCACTATCTTTACAAGATTTCGTCTACCAACCCACTCCCGGAAAAGCCAAAGAATACGACAAGAAAACGAGGGATATTTCTCTTGGAAATGGCGCTAAAAAACGTACGACTGCAGGAATGAGTAAAATTATTCATCATACCGAGCATCTCATGCAGTGTTTAGTCAAGTCTTCAATCGGGGTACAGAATGCAGTCTTCCCGCATTTCCTTGCGGCAGGCCGATCTTCGAAAACAACCCAATTAAATCCAGAGGATTTGGTCCAGGCAGACGCCTCGAGAGAAGATATTCACGCTACTCATAAGTTGACTACACTTCCGTTACCCGAAGGAGAATCACCTTCACGGAGGAAACCGAGAAAGAGGTTTGGTCGCAAAAACAATCTGGCCCTTTTCACGAGAGTTCGGGGAGGTAAAAAGAACGATTCCACGAGAAAAGCGCCTTTCGTAAACGGCATTTCTACGCCTAAGTCACATAACAAACGTTGCCCACCGCTTCCCGATAGCACGATAAATCGGAACGTTGATCCAGCTCGGCCCACCACCCAACTCCGACCTAAACCAGTGAAAAAGAAAGTTCCTGGAACAAGTCCACGAACTGCCTGCACCACTAACATTCCTCTGATCCAAACGAAACCATTCAGAGTTTTAAGAAAGAAACGAACGGAAGATGGTTCAGGGTCCGAGTTGGTCAGTCTGTTTCGGGCAAACACAAGAGGATCTTCCATTCAATCTATTAAAGTCGATTCAAGCACGTCCGTGCTTCGTTTAAAAGTGGCTGGTTTGTTGAAGGATGCCCTGCCGTCAAAGCAGCGTTCTCCTGGTAAGGCCAGTCCTCTTCAGTCAAGGAATGAAGATGACGCAGTCCAGGGAACAGCCAAGAAAGATGACCAGAAGTCTCCTACACAATTACGTGATTCTAGGAGACGAGGTTGTACTCCTGTTGAAGCGCATTCGAATAAAAACAGTCCTAGACAGTCCTGTGCTCCAAAGGGACACTCGCTAAGTGAGTCGACGCCGAAATCCGCTCAAAACACATCGAATGCCACCGCGTCACTGATAAAAACGCCTCAGCCATCTAGAGAAATTGCCCAAAAGCCGAGTTCTCCTACACGACGAAAAGATGTTGGGTTCCAACCACGAAGTGGTCCAGCTTTACAGAGACGACGCCGAGATTCAGTGGTTGATCAACGCAGTGCCCAACAACTGTACCGTTTAGAATCTCCAGAAGTACCGGTACCTACTGACTCACCCAAGCTATCCAGAGTTTTGAGGTCGACTCCGAAAAGTTCAAGGGAAACCGTTTTCCCCGCAAATACAGAAATCTCTCCACCACTGGTTCGCGCAGAATCACAAACAATGATGCCAAGCACCAAAACAGAGAAACCAAGTCTCTTAGATCTTCAAAATGCCCATGGAAACGATTGCGCAGTTTTCAAAGTCACGGCAATGGATAATCAACACAAGTTAAAATCCTCACAAAACCAGCGAGGCTTCGGTTCAGTTCCAGAAAGTAAGGAAGATGTTCATTCGAGAAGCAAGTCCGTTTCGAACTGTTCCTGCAAGATACATTGTGGATATTCAATTTCGGCCACTAGCATGATACCAGCCGTGGGATCTTACGAAGACAAAATCGCACTTCGCAACTCTCGTAAAGAGAACTCTGCCGGCGTTACTTTTCTCGAGAAACTGCCTCCTTCAAGGCACACACTCGAAAACCTGGACATTCTGCAAATCTCGGAAGTTACGGAAAGGGCACCAAACGGGATAACTTCTGGAAACACAATAGGCACTATTTCTATTAGCGATTTGGATGCATCAAACACTTGCTTAGACGTGCCGGTTCGTTGGCAAAAAGATCCACCAAAACTTAACAGCAAACATGACGAGGTACAAGATAAGGTTAAGCCAGACAAAATTTTTCAGGAAAACATTCAATCAAGTGGAGTTGTTTGCAAGTCTAGGCCAGGGATAGCTCCACCTCAACCGAGTTGTGTCGAAGATTATCATTTCGAGCGACGCCGATTGACCAGAGCTGTGATAGATAGAAGCAATGACACTACAAGCCTTACTGGTGTGCCTCTATCCCTCCAAGATAAAAATAGCGTTCAACGGAGAGGGTGCTCCGCGGCAAATATGGCGATCGGTGGTGGATCTTCGTATGACTCTTCAGAAGCGTGCTGTCTTGCATCAATTCATTCTCGCGACGTCTCTTTGCTAACGGAAGCCATATCGACTATCTCATCGATACCGGAAGACACTCCTTTACCAAAAAAAGCGAATTCGAATTCGTCATTGGTAGATGTATCCTATTTTTCGAATATCCTCTGCCACTGTAGGTGCTGCGACAACTTCCTTCGCGAAGAACCAACTCCTCTGAAAAGAGAAATTGTATACGAAGAAATTCGAGAAATTGAACCAGTTGGGCTGAAAATTCCGAACGAGTTCTGCAGGAGGTACCAGGGGAGAGCACCCGCGGCGATGCACGTGTCATGGGATGCCATGTCGACGTTTTGCCCACATTCGAAATGCAGCCGCTGTGGCGCCCATAAAAAGCAAGGGGCAGACTTGTGCCAACCACTATTCGCGTACGACCGGCAAGAAAACTTATGCGAGCAAAGACGTAATCGCGGCGGCCGTTGTTGTATAGACCAATGGATGGATTTGCCAGGACGAGGTACATGGCACCAAGACCATCAGCACAGCAATGAAATTAGCTCACCTACGCATCCCTTCCATGGCGACGATTCTTCGGTACCCAATCGTTTCGCAGTAACGTCTCTCTGGCCGACTTTGCTGCCCACCCCGGGTACCTCGAGGCCGGATACATCCATGCAGACCTTCAATGCGGGTCACCGCATTAAACCTCGGTTGACGTTATCGCCCGTCTACACGACGTCGCTGCCTGAAAACGTCCAGGCGAAATCCTTCAACAAAGACATTGTCCTGCAGCGAATAGCCAACCTTCTCGCAAGCCGCTCTTCGATCGAATCAATGGATTCAAATCAGGTTGGTTTCGTGGAGCGAAATCTTTAGACGTGGGGTGCCCACTTGACGTGTCACAGTCGGACTTTCGATCTGTCGATACAAATAAAAGGCGTCCCTTGGGAAGTGTCAGTTACTTCAGCGTGAAAACCGAGCGTGTGCAGTCACTGCTCACTTATCGGTGTGACAGTCAGGAAGTTCGCCGAGGGAAATCCAGCGGGGTTTAAACAAGAGCGTTGGGGAAATTCAAAACACAAAAATACTCTCTTCGGGCAAAATATCTACCGAAAAAGCCCAAGCTAGGTCAATGTAACGTAATGCGTTAGCAAGTCATTGGCAACAGGAAAACGAAATAATTAGAAATCGAAACTAATACAATCTCCGGGCCCAAAAAATAAGGAATTTACGGTTTTAGATAAACATTCGAGCGATCACTGCACATAAAGCTAAATAAAAAAAATAAAAAATCGTGTTTTCATTAATTTGATAGAAAAAAAAGAACGCGATCCTCTCAAATATGGAACCTTTCAAATTTACCCTGCTGATGAGCGAAACAACCCAACAACAAAATACTTAACCATCTCGAAAGAAGGTCCTTGGATGCTGCAAGACCCAACATGACCCTACCTAAAGCAAATCTGACTAAACCCGACTTCACTCGTAATCTATTCCAAGAGGGGGTTTACCTCATAGGAAACAAAATTTCTCGCAAATGAATAAGGTTTTGTTGTTGTTTCAGGTGATCCCAAAAGAGGTGGACACTGGGACAGGGGTCCCGAGGAGCTACATCCGACATTATAGCAATGGACCACAATCAGTGGATGCATCCAGCGAACCTCGCGATTCCCATGTGAGATATCACTGGTGGTTTTTTACCCTTCAAATGCGATTGAATCGGGCCGATGTCTCATACTCTCATTTTACAGCTGGACCGTATTGTGACGGGTATCGCCGACCGAGTCCATGAGTTCCTACATGACATGAAGGAAGCAGTATGCGAGCTCCACAAGAAATGAATTCAAAACTGTAGCGTCCTTGCAACGTTCAGAAAAAAAAGTTCGTCTGGAAATAAAATGCCGTTCAACTGTTTTTGTTGAGGTATGGTAACGTCTTCCGGAAACATTTTAGATCAATGCCCTATTGAAGAATAACGGTTTTGCGGTTCAGAGGGATAAAACTTAAAATTTTTCTTGAGGTTGTATTTTCTACCTGTGGCTTCCACATCACTTTTAAGGCTTGCATTTCATCATGACGATTAAAGTAATAGAACAGCGTCGGTTAGGTTGCATTGAATCTCTCTTTGCTGTCGCGAAACCCGTGATGAATTATTATCAAGTTCCGAGATAGAATTTTTGTAAGATGTTGTTCAGGTGGCCGTTTACGAGGAAAAATTTTCGCAACTGGAAAGAGGTTGGGGTTGGCAACAGTAAATAATAAAAAATAAACAAATTATGTCTGTCATCTTGTCAGGAGGAGGCAAAGTCGCTTTGGAGATTTGTTTGCTCAGCGGATTCTGTGCGTCTCCTTCACGGCACACTTCATTCACAGTTAATTGGGGTTTGTTTAAGGGGGCCGAAGACCCCAACCCAAACGGAGCAAATCTTCCTTTAATTAATTGTTATTCTTGTCGCGCTATTTGCTCACCGTTAAAATCGTACTTATAAAGTAACCAACGCCGTAAGTTTAAAAGGTTGAATTCACCTTTCGTGTACCACCTTTCGTCACCAAGCCGAACGCAGTGAGTCACGGAGCACAACTTCAACTAACCTAAATAAAACCGGATGCCGTGAAGTAAGCAGCAACACGCCAGGCGACCGAGCGCGTTGGTATCAAAGCGAGGCACCAGGTACATACCCACCCGTAAAGGTTTTATGAACCGTTAATCATGATATTTTATGACTAAGGGTCGAAGCAGGGTGGAACATGTTGGTGGAAAGTGTACCGTTCTAAGGATATTCCAAGCCCCTCTCGTCCGGATATCGAATCTATAGCTTTGCTTATCTCAAGAAAATCCCATATTTGCCAGAGTATCATTCCGGGTGAAAGCGAAAACACGCGGTACGCGGTACTACTTAGGCAAAAATCAGATTTCTTCGACTCTTATTAATTTAAATCCGACGACGTTGGTGGTATAAAATCCAAGCGGGCTGGGAAATTTGACACTATTCTCGTTTTAGTGGTTCATTACTACCCTTTACTTCGGCGGAGTCCGCTTCTGGCTCGAAAACAAACTCAAGAATATTAAACAGAGCGCCAGATTGGCGCAAACAAAAAGCTGCATTTCGTAAGAAGACTCGGGAGCCGCGAACAGACGGACTCTGAATTGCGTCTGATTGCCAAGACGAAGCGAAGGGTTGAGCACCGTGGTCAGACTACCGAAATAAAAGTTGCTCACGGACAAAAAGCCATTTATAGTGGCGAGAAACAGCCCTGCCATTGTCAAACTCGTTTCTAATGCTCCATAAATCAGCGACTATAGGTTTCAATTCAGCCAAAATATAGTGTTTTTACAAAATTTCATTTGTGAAACAAAATCTAATGTGATTTTAGAAACCTGAAAATTTTGTTTAGAAACGAAATTTTTAGGTTGCAATTTATACACGTGTCGATTATAAATTTAGCTGTGGATTTAAATATTTCGTCGAAGCCAGGCGGAAGATGGTAGGTCGAGGCACAAGGAATCCAATCTAATTCAACCTTTTGTATCTGCGCCCGATCTTGACGCAATTAAGTGGGATTATTATCAACAAAGAGCCTCAGAATCGGAGGATAGATAATCATAGCAGCATACAGGCGTTCTTGTTAGGTAGCCTATCCCAGCCTGAACTAACCTAACTTAATGATATAAATGTAGTTACTGCTGATGACAAGTACGCGGGTGCAGCGATATAAAAAGTTGAGCTAGATGCACCTCTCCCTGCTCGGCGATAAAATATTGAACGCGAGAGGTTTAAAACACGCCCTCTAAAACAGAGAGTATGAGAAACTTTTGTTTCTTCAATTAGGTTTGACGGCTCAGAAGCGTAAGTTAGAAGTCGATCATAAGTCATGTCGAAGAGAGTGTAAGAAAGAAGTGCAAGTAGGGGAGAGGCATAGACTGACCGGCGTGCGTCCGGCCGACCCTTAGGTCGGGCTTGCCCTTGGGTCGGGCTTGCCCTTCAAGCCGGACCAGCCCTGTGGGCTTCCTCGCACTGGGCGGATCACTTGCCGCTGACCGCTCGCTGCTGGCCATCGATAATACGACATCAATCACTGCCCCAAACTGCTCTAGCCTCCGTTTGACGTAAGAAAAAGGATGCCTGATACACACAGTGAAATGATGGGGAAAGGTCCTTTCATATGAAAAATATTTGCGCTTATCACTATGAGAGGATATTGTTTTTGGGGGAAAGCGAATAGGACGAGCTGTTTAGTGTAGGGGAACAAAGTTTTAGAGCTTAAAGATTTTCCTTCACAGTAACATCTAACTCTTGTTTTAGGTAGACAATACCCGTTTTGGATCCGAAGGACAAACAGGGATAGAGCGTAAATGGGTTCTTATAAAATATAAACCCGTTTAGAACTATGTCGATAAAAGGTTCTTGTCGAGGGTTTTTAATTGATCCCGTTATTCTTAGGGGTATCCTCAAAAATAACCGCATTACACTCTTTTCTTGTCTCACCCTCATACCCAGAACAGGTATAAGACTACCTAAAAGAGGGTTAAGTATTTGCTGTTCTAGCTCAAAATGCTATAAATGCGAGTCACTTAGCATCCAGCAATCCCTTTCGGAAGCAGCCGCATTTACACAAGAGCGGGGAATAACTCTGCGGAAACACATTAAAAAAAATAATGCCCTAAGAATTCAATAATGCCTATTTTTTTTTAGTCTACTTTGCACTTATTATTATTTAGCACAACAGCATTTAGCATTATTGTCTTCACTAAACAATTAGCTTCGTTTTCTAAAACACCCGATGAAATTGAGGCCCGAATTAATCCACTACACTTGTTGAAGACACATTTTTACTTAGAAAGTAGCCTAGCACTGAAATAAATAAATTATCACAAAGCCAGTTCATGATGGTTTTGATGTATCTCAAATATTGGCGGAGATGTCACATTAGAAACTACTAAGGATGAGGAAAACATGAGGTTCTCTCCTGTTGAGTTGTGCTTCGCGAAGTTCCTGAAGCGCAGGTAAGTGCAGAGGGCGCTGCGAAAGGAGGGGGGGGGGCATTTCGACGCGCCAACAGGAGTTTCCTTTTAAAGCTTTATTGCCCCAACGAAGACGAAGGGACATTGAGGTTGAGGACGTCGTTTTTTCAAAAATAAATGGCTTTCTCGGGAGAATATTTGGGATTCTACGCCCCCTTTATTTACGGCACGTCTCGCCAAAACAATTCGATTATATGGCTTGTTACGATCAGCGCTGTCCTTTAAATCTAAATTAAGCCTCGTTTACGCAAACCCACTCCCCGATTCCAATACCTTCACCATTCTAAATACTTTAAGCCATTTCTAATTTTTCATGTCAAGAGACGCCGAACGCCAAATTATGCCTTTTTCTAGACACGTTTTATCCCAATGGGTTGTTTTCGCCCCACTGTAAATATTTACGCACCGACAAAGAACTCTCAATAAATGTATTTTGAGGAAACATTGTTACATCAAATTAGCTTTGTAAAAAAATAAATCAGTTTCAAAATACCATTTTGTGAAATTTCGGAGAAAAAAATTCAATAATAATTTGAACAAAATTTTCTTAATCCTCCCCTGGCCGCAAATCAGTTTAAACAAACAGGGATTTTTTTGGGCTTAAAATTTTATTAGTAGTGTTTCGAACCTGATTTCCGTGTAATAAAGCAAAAATCTTACTGTCTGGCACTCACAAATTAAGAATTGTTAAAAGAATACATGTATTTGCAGTCGAGAGTCTATCGGTATGCGTGGAGTTTCCGAGGACGAGTTATAGGGGTCGCAGGCGTATAGTAAAAACTTCCATATTAATATCGCGCCTTTGGGAAATGCTTTCTTGTATATATTGTCACCCAGAGGGAGTGACTTACTCTTGGTCTTGGGTATAACCCCTTGCACCCTAAAGCCTGCCAGGAACATCGTTGTCCAGCCATGGGATTTGCATAGGAAATGTTGGGGTTAGCCGTGCGGGGTGGGGGAGGGGGTTGAGGTTCGCTGACGACCGACGATTTTTTTCCTCTTTTTGGGGAGAAGCCTTTTCCATCTCTTCTTAGTCGCTTTTCTTGCGTCACTCCGAAAAATTGTGTTTGCCCTTAGC
>Ga0058701_10003502_pt1 | contig 12443 bp, 7 predicted proteins | sample AgamicOrMae_FD_97039 | JGI IMG/M metagenome (GOLD analysis project Ga0058701, IMG submission 97039) | Agave microbial communities from Guanajuato, Mexico - Or.Ma.e | ecosystem: Host-associated > Plants > Phyllosphere > Phylloplane/Leaf | place: Guanajuato, Mexico | collected 2012-06-04
GTCTATTTTACTGTATTTTTCATGAACTAACAACGCCTCTTGAAGAATCAACCTCAGTCGTACAAGCTATACTTTCCAACTCTTAAGTTCTACCTTGGTTTAGTATATCAGACGTAAAAACATGCTAAGAGCTTAACGATGTGAAAGAGTAGGTTAACCGGAAGTTATATTTGGTTAGTTTACATGTGCTGTGACTGTTCTAAGTCACTTCATTTAGTAGTAACGAAAGGCGGTGAACATGAATTAAAAAAATAGCCTTTATGTTCAGATTGTAGGGTAACCTATTCTGCTACAAGGGCAAGGATTAAATCTTGACAACGACGAAAGTTCCTTGAATAATGACTGTTTGTTTTGCGCAGGACAAGTCTTTCTAATCTCTCCGGTTATTGTGGAAGCAATCACTAAATCTCTCCCGTAACATTTGAATCAACAAGGATTCACCATTTAATCCTTACCACATAATCCGACGTTTTGCGCTTTTAAAACGGATTATTCCCGTTTAATCCAGTCTTTTTTATTTGCCAGACAACAGAGCGGCCCTCCAAGCACGGCAATAGCAAGGGCACACAGGTAAAGGCCCCATACCTATCGGCCCCCCTTTTATCAATTGAACCCAAGCCCTTCTTGTGGATCAAAGGCCGCACAGGAAACGGGGCCTTGTGTCGTGGTGACAATGTCGGACATGTGCATCCTGTCAGCGTTGGTGGTAGCTTGTATGTGGATCCGTGGACAAACGAACCATTTACCTCGCGCCCATCTTTACCCAGCCTAAATGCAATCACGATCATGCAGGTTGCATTTACCGGGACAGGCGAATCGGACATTGTGCAGGAGGGACATTCGACATATCGTTATCTTCCCTCTCTACAGCAACTTCTCCACCCGTTGCAAACAGCGATGTACTACCACGTCATAAATCCCAATGCCTCAAAACAACTCACTCTAGCGATCCCAAATTCGTTATTACGGGTTAACTCTATCTGTTCTTGAGGCTCTGCTGCCATGTACGAATGTGGCTATACCCAAGTTCTGTTCGTCTCATGAAATTAATGCAGTTCGTCCCAAGTAAACAGAGCCGTTTATTTTTACAAGGGTTTAAGTGATTTCATTACAGCGAAGCTCGGTGAAAGCTCGCCTCGAGGAACAAGACTGTACTCCTTCCGCAGGAATTTCTGAACCGGATACAAAACTCCGGCATGTATTGAAAGATTAAGGACTCTGCGTTCATACTAAGAAACTTACACTTTCAGTGCGAAGCAAAAGTTGATACCACAGAACTGTTCCCGGCTTTTCTCCCTGGCAGTTAACTTATCGACCGCTGGAAAGTTTCCGCGTTTGCTTTTAAACTTTTCACGCAGAAAACACGTGCTTGTTTTGGGAGGAAAAAGGCCAAGTTCTGGGTAATTCCCGACCTGCCAAAGCAACACTTACTCGCCCTCAAGTAATTTATGGATGGTTTTCTATGTAATAAGAACTCGTCCATAAATAACGCAATAATTTTAGGACACTTTTTGACCCCACCTACCGGAATTCGTGAGTAACATTTAATAAAGAAACCCTCCTTAAAACGATACGTACCATTCCTATTTTCCGTTGGATGATGTCAAATAGACTACCTTTAGCAGTTCTTCAGCTTCCTCTCAGATAATATTTTCTTATATTAGTTCCCGATCGTATTTACTCATGAACATTGTAAAATAACTGCTCAGAGGTTCAATAAGAAATTAATCTTTTTTTAGACTGATTTTAACCCGTCGACTCTGACATAATTTTTCACGAACTCAAAATCTTGGATGGTGAAAAAATATATTCTGTTTCCATGAGGGCTTTCCCGCGAGGATCTTAGATGATCAAAGTTCGTCGATATCTCCAGCCGATCTATTGAGATGCGAGTCATCGAGGTGTGACTGTATCTGTACGCTCAAGGCTAATCCTTTGGTTTATTCATATATGGTGCTTTCCAACCTCCATTCTCCTCGCAAGGAACCGATTTTAGCGGGAAAATTGGGTTGCTTATGAGAAATATGACTCATATATCCGAGTCAAACCGATCAAAAAAGATAAAGTTAAGCAACGTGACCAAGGCAACAAACGTTAACGGCCTTCGAATGGCGTACGCTATTGTGACAGCAATTTAGCTCCCACAAGTTCGCTGTGAAAGTGAAGGAGAAGAACCACTAAATTACGATTCTAAATAAACGCCTCTGTTTCACGAAAAACATTTGAAATGTATCTCAAATAAATTGATCTGATGCATGGAAGCATCATGCTGCATTCGACTCTTTTCCACCCCTTTATATTATGTTCTTTAAAAAAAAACAAAAAAAAACTTTTAAGAAGAAGGCCATTGCCAGAATTGTAAAGACAAAATTTTATAGTTCTCAAAAGAGGGATAAAAGCGTTTGCTTGTAATTTTTACCGTCTTCTGAAATCGTTCCAAACATATACTGTATTTTAAGCAAAAGCTGTAAGCTCAAAAATTTCAAAAAAATGTTTTTTTTTCAATGTAAATAGGTCTGGGTAGCAATAAAGATTCGACCTATGTACTGCATATCATATTTTCAAATTGCTCTATGAGTTCGGCTATTCCAGGAAAGACAGAAGAATAAACCCAGGGGACACAAAAGAGCTGAAAACTTTAGACTTTAGAGGAAGCTATGTGAATCAAATACAAAGAATCCAGAGAGCATCGGCAACCGGCATACATCGGTGCGATGCATGGTTGCCTAACCTGGAAACCGCAGGGGCACAAGGTGACGCGGCGCGAGCGATAGTAGAATCCGATTATGATTGTTGACTTCAGGAATCTAAAGCTTCAGGCTTAGCTTACCATCCCAAAGGTCGTGGAAATTCATGCTAGGGAATCGCAAAGAATTTCAGAATGACATTTCTTTCTTTATTTTTTATTCTGCTTTTGTGTCGATTAGAAAATCGTTAAGGATTTCAGAATGCCGATTTCTTAATAATCTTTAATTCAAAGGTTTTATCAATTATCTCGAAGACGTCAAAATCTTACGCCAACAGATTTTATGACGAAGTTTCGATGCAAAATGGATGCAAATACAGTTAAGTTTTTTAGAGTTTTAAAGTTAAGAATACATGTTTTTAGGAGTCTTCTCAAGGACAAAGTCACTCCCGAAAATTGATGATTTCAAGAGCTGTTTATTTTGGGGAACATTGCTGTTTGTAGCTTGAGTCCTTCAAGAAAACAAAAGAAAAGCTGACCCACCCTAGAACCTGTCTAAACCGTAAGCTCACACATCCTTGACTCCAACATTATTACAGAGTTTCTTGAACGCCGAGAAAAGTGCAAACGTCATCAAACTCCATGTGAGGCGACCGAGCAAAATGAATACCCAAAAGCAAGTCCTGGGCACAAACGGAACTTCACGCAAGTCAGGAACGAAGCTATTCTCTTTCAAAGCGTCCTACAAAAGGCTATCCCCTCCCAAACTTGTAAGAATCGATTTTCTGGAAAGACGCTTTTGAAAAATAAATCTCCGTGAAACCTTTGGAATGCGCGTTATTTAAGAGCGGCGCAAAAATCCGGAAGCTTCACTTGACACCGAGCCTCGCCGAGCCGCGTCGAATCTGTCCAAGTCGCGTCAAAGCCACTTCAAGCCTCGCCAAGCCGCGTCAAGCGTAGCCAAGCCACGTCAAGCCGCGTCAAGCCTAGCCAAGCCGCGTCAAGCCTGACCAAGCCATGTCAAGCCTGGCCAAGCCGCGTCAAGTCACGCTACGAGTAAAAGAAGACTGAGAGGTGAGCGATCGATCGGTGGAGCAGAGCACTCAGCACCTGCCTTTCCTGAGGGACAAGCTCATTGAGCTGGTTCGCGGCTGCGCTACTGCCTACTCCCAGGCATTCCTTCTAGGACAAGAGTCTCATTGTCGGAATACGGGTGAGTTTAAAGGGAATCGGGTGATTGCACTATCTGCTAAATGTCTGCAGGCTCCGCTCGGGAAAGGCGGTCCAAGCCATGTTTGCGTGTACCAATCCAGAGCTCCACTATTTCAGCGCATTTGTATTCGGGCGCTTTTGTTCGACGTACAATGTTTTGGGCCAGAAATAGACATAAAGGAGGAATTCACTTTGTTTGGCGGAGGCGTACAGAGTCGGTAGATTTTCTTTTCCGAAGCGTTCATGGAAATGATGCTGCCGGCGAATTCTTTTCAGGAAACAGCGTAGCGGGTTAGTTGCGATGGCTGCCTAGTTCTACTCAGCATAAACCTAAACGAAATCGTATGTAAGAGAAACATTGAACTGAATAAGAGGTGACTAGGAAATGCGTAACAGCCGAAAACTCGAATTAAAAGGCTGAAAGCTGGTGTAAATATATCAAGTTTAGTTAATAATAAAAATGGAAAGTGATACATTTTTTCAAGGTAATCAACACGTTTCAGCTTTAAACTAAGGATTATGAATTACATACGCCGCAGGTGCAAAAAATATACTTAGTAGAACTTTAAAATATTTTTCTTATCCTTTGCAATGAAAAAATGATTAAATGAAACATTTTTCAATTTCATTCGTAAGAAAAACTTGAGTAGCTATTGGATATAGAGGAATTGCTACAAGAATCAAAGAAATAAAAAAATAAAAAATAAAATTACATAAAAATTAATGAAAAAAATAAAAACAGTATTTTCAACAACACATTCATTTTTTTACGTATAGAGGCTTTCATCCGCTCTATAACAACTATCCCTTTGATCTCATCGACGTAAATTTCTGGAAGGATTCTTTACCGAAAAGATGATCACCTCACCAAGAGAAAAGTGATTAGCAATAAAAGCTCATTATGTTAAAGTCCCAATTATCACAAGCAAACGCTCAGTGCAGTCACTGACCCATGCCTTCAACGCAAGAGTCAAGAGACAAAGCACAGTGCAGAGAATTGCAGAGCAAGTAAAGTACCTCGGCTGTCAGAACCTATTAACAGAAAATCCTTTACGGGTGTTAGGGAGCAAGGCATGGTTTTCCCCGCCCAGCTCTTACCACCAATTAGCTCTTCACTCCGCGGTCAGCGTTTGTTATCTTAATAGAGTTAATTCTTGAAATTAACAAGGCAGCCTGTATTGGCGGGTAAGACGGCCGTCAAGTGCACGCTAATTCGCCGATCATCAGGCACTTTAACATTGATCGACGGGTGGTCCTAAAAGTCGCACGATTTCAACCGGAGATGAACGAAGAGGTCGACGAATACTTCGGGAAAGAAACCGATATCGAAACGAGGAGGTCGAAAAAACCTACGGGAAAGAAACTGACAACAAAACGAAGAGGTCGAAAAAACCTTCGAAAAAGAAACCGACAACAAAACGAAGAGGTCGAAAAAACCTTCGAAGAAGACAGGAAAGGCAGCTTTCGAAAGGGTTAAAGGCAGATGTCGAGCGTGGATTATGATAGTGACAAGGGCGATGATATCTTCACTAACATTAAAGATATCGGCATGGAGTGATATGGTCCATCCGTTCTGAAATCCTTCGCATTTTAACAACTTCTGAGAGTTTTGGGCTCATTTTGAGGTATGTTTTCCTTTCACGTGCGACACGGTAATGAGTTTCTATATTCGTCGAAAAAGCTATTTACATTGGTCCAATATCACTTTTCGTAGAATATCGTTGCTGAAAAACGTACATTTTCCTCGAGTTGAGAAACATGTTTAATTAGTAAACTTGACAATGTCTAAAAGACACTTCCCGTTTTCAAAGAAATGAGAGAAGACTTAGTAAAAATCTTATATCCAATTTTATTAATGTTCGGAACCTTCAGAGCTTTTCACGGAATATCTTCATTAAAAGTTTACAAAAGTCGCCATCTCTAAAAGCTACATCAAAGACTTTAATACGAGACTTTCTGCTCAAGCGAAATATAACGTAATTCATGAAATATCGCGTTTGATGGGAGACCTGATTTGTTTCAGTTCACCTGCATATTTTCTTTACAAAATAATTGTCACCTCTCAAAACATTGTATTGACCCTAACGTGGCACTTGATTCAGAAAGGTAAATGTTTTGGCAACGTAGTTTGGGTGATATCCGGAATAGAGAAGATAGCACGTGACGACAAAGTACTGATCACTTGAGTCGAGATTCGGAAGGATTACCAGGGATCGCTTTAAGTCCTATCTCAGCAAAGTGGTCTCGTCTCAGCGCTGATCGCAAATACAACATGTTTATCTTGGAATTACTCAGAGCACCTCCTCATGGGAGTGTAACGTCCCTTCGATATTTGCTGCAACAAGATAAGAAACAGAAAACTCGCACGTAGAAAGTGAACGATATTCGCTTACAGAGGACCGCTCGTATTCATCACACTTTCTTTGAAGACGTAAATAAAGCAATCGATCCATGTCAGTCGATCTCATCATGTCTTTCATCATCCTTTCACCCTACTTTCACCCCGTGGACTGTTTACTCTGTAGAAAGCTGTGAAAGGTTAGGATGTCCCAGCCACCATTCAGGCGAAAACTTCGGAACTATCTAATGAGGATGCCACGCGGAATGTTGACAGTTTTGTTTTAGCCTTCTTCTTCTCACGGAAAGTTGAATATGCGTTTCCTGATTCCTCTTTTACAGCTTTTATTCTCGTGAAAAAAAAATGTTTTTACAGGCGGAGAAAGTTCACTTGAAGCGGTCACTTGTTGAGTTTCAGCAAGTACGAACATCAGAATAGAGCCCAGCTCGTTAGAGAACGTTAAGATAAAGCGCCCTGAGGGAAAAACGCTTTATTTGTGTTCACGCAGCATGTGAAATTTTGCTAATATTTGCGAGGTAGAACTGCAAATTTTAATGGTCTCATTTTTTGTCTCTCGCGTTACGAGATCGAGTGATGTGTATTCCAATTACTTGTTTATGATGCACTTACACTAACGTATATATTGCCCCAAAAACAGATACGTATGATATTTAAAACTTCGCTAAATGAAATGAGGCCCCAAACCCCCCCAAAAAACGCTCAAACAAGTGCTGAGACATTTGTGAGGCAGGGATTTTGCATACCACTGCTATACTGCAGGAGTGATTTATGAGCAAAGTAGGCCACACATAATAAGGAAAACAATTTTTAGTTCCCCTTCACTAATTCCAAACATCAGACTTTACAAAATCAACAACTAAAGATCAACCTTTTTTTTTCTTAAGGCAAATACCCCTAGGTTTTTTTGGAAGTTTTTGGCCCAAATATTTTTTATTTTTGTGGGATTTTTATGTTTTGACGGCTGGATCTGATTAAGGGACTCTAAAAAAAGTAAGATTCGACACCTAATGCTCTGTCGACTTTAAACAGACCGGGAGAGGCAAGAATTCGTGAATGGAATAGTGTACAGTAAAGAGTCTGGCTACGCTACTGAATCACAGCCTTTAAAAAAAATAGCGAAACAGACCTGATCGTAGTTGAGAGCTTTGGACAAACGAGCCCCGATCTCCTCAACTTCATTCAACACAACAATCAACGCAAAGTTTCGCACATAATCTTCTCTTGTTCAAGCGTTTTGCAAAAGTCGGTGCGGCACTTACTCCGTTTAATGGCGCCACTTAAAGCTCACGGGAGACGGAATTACCTGAAAGCAGAAAAACGTAGTTAGTAAGAATACTCCATTCTCAGCACAAGATAAAAACGGGAGGGAATCGTATGACTCCTTACACCTTGGTACTCATGTTGTAAAGATCCACAAAAACGTAAAATGGCTCTTATAATTCTTACGACATGGAGCACTGTCATTTCGAGTTACGAAAACTTTGGTAGTTGCAGAGCCGTGTTTATTAGTTTATACTTCCTGGGTGCTATATCGTGTTCTTGGGGAATTCCGAGCGAAAGTGACTATAAGGCCAAGTAACAAAGGAAAACCTCTCTGAATGCTGATTTTATGGTTCGTACTTCCTTGACTTTTATACCACATTAAATACAAGTCACAGTTAAAAAAAATCTTCGCAGAAACAAACCCCATCTAAACGTTGAGCCAGTCAAAGTTCGTGCAGCAATTTTTGGCATTTCTACGTACGCGACAACCATCCACTCTCCATTTTTTCTTCAGAAAAGGGATTCGAGTCTATTTGCGTTTTTGAAAAAATATGAGTATAACTTGGGCTGGGTTAAAATTTACGTTCCGTTATGGGATGGGCTATGTGAGGTGGGTCGACGGTTTTTGTTAATTTCTGCTAAAATCTTTCTTCTAAAAGCTCCTCTCTTAAAAAGACGCTGATATCTCAGGTTGCGTACAGGCGAACGGAAACAGTCTCCCGTTTTTCGGCGCACTTATTAAGTTAAATATGAATGAGAGCTGTGATGGACCAATCAGCGGAGGAGAGCCTTGCAGGAAGCTCCTAGGAAGTGAAAGCTCTTTGTCAACGTCCGGTGCGTCAAGTTCCAGCATATAATATCTCCCTCGCTTTCTTCCCATTTTTTTATATGCTTTTAGACGATGCATGGTGACGGATTAGGTATGTTTAATTTTATTATTAATTTAGAGGAAAATGAAAAGGAATATAAAACGCGAATGGTTGAGAGAGAGAGGGTCAAATGACCCAAGGCGAACGATCTTGCAACCTTGCACTTTCCGATTTGAATGAATCAGCAAAAAGTTAGAGTTCCACGAAACAAGACAAGGCGGCCATTTCATCAAGAAACGTTGAGGGAGAAAAGCAGAAATTCGAACAGCTGTGAGCTCTCCTACTGGAGCTATCTGTAAATGTATGCTGAGATGAAGCCAAGTGGAACTTTAATGTACGCTCATGCCGCAATTCTTCATTTACTTAATAACTGACCAAGGTCCACCTAATTGCGGATTAACTGAATAAACACGAGTTACATAGATGGAAAGGAAATTTAACTTGACAGTTGTAATCTGCTGCTGGTTTCTAGGAACGGCTCAGCATTTCCGAAAATATGAATACTGGACTGTAATACTTTAGGGCTGGAGTTTAGACAGAAAAGCAGGCGCACGTTTGTTTACAGGCAAACATACGGTATATGATAAGTTGGATTAAGCATCAACAGTAAAGATTACGTTCGCTAGGGTGGGTAATAGGTAAGGTAAGTTACATTGCGGTTTGCTGTGTAGATTACCGAGTAGCTGTGCCAGCAACGGCTGGTTGTTCATATCGCCGAAGCAGTGATAATCTTGATTTTAACGTAAGAACAAAACAAAAGGTGATTTACTTTTTTCTGCGAAGAATCTTTTTTCAGCTCTAAAGAAGGCACCGAATTTTCCTGTTCCACGACCAAATTTCCAACACAGTAAAAACTAAACACTCATTTTAAAGGAATGCTATACCTGTTTTGAGAATAAAACTAAAACGAGGGTACGCATTTTGGTCATTTTTCAAGATAGACCTATGTTCAGCCACATCAATGGACAGCTCTCGCCGAGCCCTTTCGAATGATAAGACTGAACATAGGTCTATCTTGAAATCTGACCAAAATTACGTACTACCTCCGTTTTAGTTTTACACCCTAAACAGGCATAGAACTCCCTAAAACAGGTGTTCCTTTTTCATTGTGAACTAGCGAATATTTAACAATAAACGACCCGTGTTTACCGAAAGTCTCAGAGCTGCAATATGGAAGGTGAGTTGCAGTTCAGAAGTCGAGGCTACGTGGAGTACCAAAGAGTTTCGAGACGAGAAAGAGATAACAGGTATGCGTTGAATAACTGCGTTCCTCTGCATGAAAAGGAAACACATCAAAGCTGGATTATAGTTATGCTCACGCTCCGTTCTCCGCGAGAGAACAAGTTACAATTCGCCTTCGCGGGAAAATCTTTCTGCGAGGAACACTACAAGCCCTGGATTAGTGCAGCGTGGAACTGCACACACAGCGCCCCAAATCCTATCGTATTTTTCGCAGCGTGTTGGCGTGCACTTACTGGTGGGCTGCACTTGCGAATAATGAGAGCTACTTGTTTCATTTTGCACACTGTGTTTACAAAGGGAACCATTACCTTGAATGAATGACCTCTGCTCATTACTTTGTCGTACTTGTTCCAGCACGTTTTTGTAGGAATAAATGTGGTTTGATCTTTGCTTTAGTCCCATTAAGTCGCGGAAATGAAAGGGCGTTTTAAAAGGTATTAATGTAAAGTTTTTAAGGAGGGAATTTTGCACGGTGGGAACTTAACAGTTCCTTCGGACGAGTAATTAGAAAATGGCCCATATGAATCAAAGGATAATAAGGTCGAGGATGTTGAAAATACCACAAGGCTGATGCAGCCTCCGTTCTGGGTAGCACCACGACTGATTCGGCATAGAAAGGTAGTCAAACTTTTTAGCATAGTTTTCGGGATAGACGTATAAACAGCCTATCAAACTACGGTGCTTAACCCATAACAGCCCAGAGTATTTGGAGTGAAATTTATTTTAAGTGAAATACGAGATATTTTTTTCCATTAAAATAAGAAATTTTAAGCTATGAAAAATGCCTAAAATATTAAATTTTAGGATACTAAAGGAGTGATATTTTTTAGATTGTGGCGATACTGAACTAAAAAGATCCTCTAAAATATACTTTTCTGTTTCCAAATGGCATTGCTGGGCGGCAGTGGGTTAAAAGGTAAGATCTCTCTACGTAAGGATATATCTGTGTTTGTGATATATCTGGTTGATATGCCTATCTTTAAAAAAATCCCATGTAAACTGCGCTGTCCTATTTCACACTGATGGATGTGAGAGGTCTTTCATAAAAATACAATTTATTTGAGAAAACCAGAAATAGATCCTGTTCCGCGATATCAATGCAACGAATAAGGCAAAACCTTAAAAAGTAGTTATTTAACAACGATACCTGATTTAGGATAGGAGTCCGAAAAATCAACTCACGACGACGTCTGTTTTAATATGATTTATGAATCACCTTTTCTATGTTCCTCGCTTGACTCCAGAGCTCGTCTCCGAACCTAGTGAATGGGAACGAAGTTACTGAGCAAAAGCATCATCGCAATCAATCCGGAATTAGATCAGAGAAATAAAAGTCGAGGGACAAGAAGCCGCAGTGACCGACCAGAAACCCACTCGTCGTCATGACGGCGCGGCGCCGAAATTGGAGTTTATTCGGTTTGCAGAGGCAATGGCACCTCGACCACGTCGCTTCGCGCAGCGGGGGGCCGGCCGGGGAGCGTCCCTAAGCCCGCTGCCAGCCTCCGGGCACGCCGCTCGCATCCCTCACCATCAGATATACACATCACTTCCCGCACTTTTCATACTTACAATGCTGAGGGAAGTTTGGTGGTTATTGTTATGTCCTGCGGGAGTCTGCAGAGCAACATCTCATTGACGGGGGGCCCTTGGTCCACAGGCTCTAGTGCAGCCTCTTCAAACATCATACCTAGTTTATATGTTTGGAGAGCAAAATAATTTCATTTTTTTCGCCGGGATGTTTGGCTTTAAAATAATTAAAAGCCTCGTCGGTTTTTAGGAACGGATTTTTTTCTGTGAAATGGGGTTGCCAAACCTCGTGTGCATTATTCTTTCTATTCTCAAAAATGGGCTGCGCAGTCTATGTATACCCCATATCCATTTAATTGCATATATGTACAATTACGTAATGAAATAGAATCACTTATTTTGAAGAAAGACAAGTAATTGCGTGAAACAGTAGGAAGAGAAAGATTAAGGTAGCTTTTTAGATATTCATTCATTGTTTTAAAACTAGACATGGGTATGGTCCATCGATTCAATTTGTTGTAAAGATACAAATACTTACTCATCAAAAACCAAAATAACAGGAGCTTTATCCCCATTTTTGCGAGGAACGCTGTAAAAGTGACTTTCCAGGGGAGTTAAACTTGTATTGGAAGCGCAGAACGGATACCATTTTCCCCCTAAACATAGCAGATCTTTCTGCGGTAGATATTTCAATACTCAAACAGCCAGCACTGGATATCCATGCAGATTTAGCCAATGTTTTAAGTTTGAAACTCAAACCCGAGGAGCTAAAATCTCAGACCAATAATTATAATATTAAAAATATATAAATCAAAAATTATGACATTAATACGCATATAAAAGAGTTGCCGGTTAGTGCTTGGTGAGTCCAGAAAAAGATGGGAGACTCACATTCAAAGTGGTTTCGCAGTATCCAGGAGAGCTAAAAAACTCTATGCTGGGGAGTTGTCCTACATTGCCCTCTTTTCATTGGAAAAAATGGGATTCGAGTGTTGATATGCGAGGAAAAAATCGGTGTGGCCATATCTTACAAGGTCGTTGCAGAGGATAAGATGAACGTTGAGTTTCATTGGGATGGGAATGGCCGTCATCGCCATTTCTGTAGACGTCCGGTCCACTCTTACTGGCCGTCCAGGTGGTGCCAAACTTCGGCACAACGCCAACCATCCATTTGCGCGAGAAATGCCGACTCAGCTCCGCCATCGACGCGCATACTCAACGCTTTCCCTTCATTTTTTTTTATGTTTTTGAGGTAGGAAAAAATGCACATCAAACGATCCTAAAA
>Ga0058701_10003503_pt1 | contig 12442 bp, 7 predicted proteins | sample AgamicOrMae_FD_97039 | JGI IMG/M metagenome (GOLD analysis project Ga0058701, IMG submission 97039) | Agave microbial communities from Guanajuato, Mexico - Or.Ma.e | ecosystem: Host-associated > Plants > Phyllosphere > Phylloplane/Leaf | place: Guanajuato, Mexico | collected 2012-06-04
GTTTCATTGTGATACAACAAGTACAAAAACAAACATTTACAAAAAAACATGCCAAAACGATGCATTACCTGGTCACTTCAATGGCGGACGTCCCAGAGCCGAAGTGAGCGTGGTCCGACTATACTCTCATGCTCCATGGTTCACCCAGGCTTCGTCATTTTGTAGATTTTTAAAAATATTTATACCTGTAATGTATACATATAAAATACATTCATAATCGAGTAAAAATTCAAAGACACTCACCGAAGGTTGTTTGCAGCATCTTTCTTGCGAAAAAATAAGTTGCATCTTACGGTACGTTGACTTTGGCGCGCAGGAGCCTCCGCTGTCTGCTTAGTGCTGCCCCCTAGCGACAGCTTTGGTAGACACTCAGCATTTGGCGCCCAGCAAGGTGGCCCAGCAGCCTCCGCTGTCTGCATAGTGCTGCATTCTAGCGGCAGCTTTGGTAAACACTCATGTCGGAGGCAAAGAGGCTTCCTCGTTTCGTCGCCAGGGGCAGCACGTCCGAAGGCCGCCGAAGACCGTTAACATTCGAATTTGTCTTGACGTTTTGGTGCGCATTGTTTTGATCTTTTCGAGGACGGTGAAATAAACTGGGTGCTTTCCTTTTGATCAAAAATGACGGAAGTCGAAAATGTGCTGGTAAGTATAAACTCTTCTGATTGACCATAGCTTTAATCATTACCTACACTTTTACACTGCCAAGTTAGGTTATGAACAACACCGTGCTTCTATTTGGATTCTTTTTGTCTTTAATACTATCTGATCTATAGAAGAGACATTGTGTGCTGATGATATATTGTTTGGAATTCTGCCATCTAAAGTTAAAAGTTTGCCTACTCACCGGCTTTCTTTCTCTCTGTTTCTCAGGATGTTCAAGTTTGGTTGCCTCCGTTCATTGATAATTCAGAAGAAGAACTGTCCAACCACAGAACTCAAGCAACCAAGGCCCTCAAATATATCCATGATCAATATAACATTTTGACGTCTCTCTGTGAGAATCATCTTGCCTTGGAAGGAAGCTACCGCAGCCGTCCTACTGAATACACACATTATGAGACACAATTGAAAAAGTTACAGAGGGAACTTGATACCCATGAAAATAAGGTCTTCAAGTTGGATCAGTGCTTGAAAACCTCAGAAACAGATCTGAAAAATCTGAGAAGCAAAAATGAAGAAATCCAAGATGAGATCTTACAAATTAGTGAAAACATTGATAAACTGGCCTTACAAGGAGAGCAGCTAGCAAAACAAAGAAAGGAGGATACAGAATCCATGCAGTTGCTGTGGAGGTCATATGTTATGGCCAAAAACTTCTATAAAAAGAACTTGCAGTGTCACATAAGACTTCACGAGCCAGCTGAGAGTCAAGATGGAAGTCCAAGCTCAGAACTGGAGGGAACATTGACATTTTCCTACCACATGGATGATAAAACATTGCTGGAAGCTAAATTAAACAGGAACAACAATACTTGGAAAGGTAAATTGATGAACATAATGTACATTTTTCTCCCTCAAGCAAAGTTCCCAATTATGTTTTTTGTTTCAGTATTGGATGTACAGCCATTTGTTCCTGCATCAGTTGAAGCCCAGAAACATCTCCATGAGACAAATGACATTCGACATTTTGTTTATTGTCTTTGGGTGGAAGCCGATAAATTGTTTAAAAAGTAAGTTGGTCAAGTGACAGAATCACTGTAATTTGGTTCATTTCTTGTAGAGGAATCATTTTGACATGAAAAGAAATTCTTAGTGCAGTTTTGGTGCCATGTGTGGAAGCGCTCCCTGATTAAAAACTGAGGAAGATTCTCTGCATTTTAGCATCATCAGAATAGTTATGTGACTATTCCTCATCTGTAGGTTATTGACCTTAAAATAATGATTGAAGGTTCAGTGCTGTCAAATGAAAAATGACATGATTCCTCTTTTTCTTTTCTTTTTCTTTTTTTCTCTCTCTTTTAATTAAATGCTGGGCATAGCCTATTTGTAAGTTTTTATGAATGTATACTGTCTCCAAATCAGGAGTATTCAGGACTGAGTGATAACAGTATTTGTCCTATGCCATAGTCAGAATGTCATCGTGCATGTTGTCAAGGAAGATGCTCTTCTATCAATGAGTTACCTTTTTTTCAGTTTTACTCTCTGTACTCATATTATTCATCTCAAGAAATTTATGTTGAAGTTTCCCCTGATTTCAACATTTTAAACTTGAAATTAGGCACCGCGCATTTAGTTTACGTTGAGCAGGAATTTTAAAAGGCATTGTTAAGTCGTAGAAAATTTTCTTAAGTGCGGTAGCGGTTCTGGGATACAAGGGTATGAAATTTCGAAATTAAGAGGAGGAAATTACGTATCCGCTGAATTTGTTTCAGTTCCTCTTACCTGGTATCTCAAGATCGCCAAAATCTCGAAAAGCCTTTTCTTAGGAAAAAACGTATTTGTAAGTAAAAGCACAGTTTTCGGAAAAAAATAATTTTAGGTTTGCGAATTGAGAGGAGGGCCCGGTTAAATTGGGACCGCGCTGAAAGTAAATAGAAAATCAAGGATTGTTCAAGGTTTTTCGATGGAGGGAAATTCTGGTAGCCTGGTATTCATGGAAACTTAGCTATGCTTCCTAATGTCTTAATATATTTTAAATTAACATTTTGAGCTCCACTTCTGATTGGTGCAGGTGAATAACATGTAAAAAAGGTATGAAAAACAAAGAAATGTATTTTTTTTAGAAAATAAACGTTTATTATAACAAATTATTCACAAATGTACAGTACAATGTTTAGTTTGAAACACTTCTTCAATTAACAATTAATAAATCATCTTTAAATTAAATAATGCGGGATATACATGGCGACAACGATTATTTTGTTCGTTAGATTGAGTGATTTCTAAATCAGATGCTAAATGGTTGTCTATCATCAGGCAGTTCATGCAATAAGAACCTTTTGGAATGATTATAACTGAAGTCGAAAATTTCGCTACAATATTACTTTTCAGTAGGTAATCTATGCAATCGTTTTTTTTCCTATTAGTAACCGTTTAGTTAGCATTACATTTTCATTTTGAATTTATTTCCCCTTTTATTTTTGAAAAAAAAATGTTAAGTTTCCTGCATGGTGGAAAATGATACCAATGAAAAATTCCGTCACACAGCGAACTCTCGTTTGTTTATCATACAACAGCCGAACGTATTCACGTTCTCGCGTAATTAAAGCTCACTTTTCCCAGAGCTGACGTTCTGTCCTCTCATTCTCAGAAAGCAACTTTGGCAAGGCGAGCACTTGACTAAGATGCGCTGAATGAGCTCATCTACGGATGCTTCTGTAAATTCTCTTTAGTTTGGCTGACGTGTTAAACAAATATTTTACTAGTTAAAACAAGTTCGAAACGTGCATTAGTGAAAGCCTACGAATAAATTTATTGAGACAGTCCTGTAAATAAGTCAACAGTTAACTTAGCCGGTTCTCGTGTTTCTCATAGAAAATGTCCTCGTTTCGAAAAGTAACCTACTTTCCCAAAACATTTCTCCTAAATTTTTGTTTTTTGATTTCAAACACTTTTTTTCCAAATAAACTGAAGAAACGAAGTTGTTTCTTCTTTAATTAAACTTTGAAAGCAATTCAGATTTTTTAAGAATATCTGTTAAAAAAAAAAGACAATGAGCTGCATAAGTACAATCTCAACCGAAAGTCGAGACCTCTTCATGTGGGATATTATGTTAAAAGTTTTACGTTACGCTTCACTTGTTCTTATGTACGCTTCACTTGTTCTCATCTAATGTCGAATTATGAAAATCTTCCCACAGCCTTGAGACACGGACATTTTAGTGCACAGGGGAATTGCTTCAATATGAATTCACGTCACAGTTTTTAATCCAGCTTATTCTCATTAAGAAAGACCACGAGGACTGCACGAATCCTGTTTCAATTGACAAATTAAGGGGGAAAAAATAGAATTATTTTCCGGAAAATATGTGAAAGCCATTCCGTAGTTTGGATTGGTGATTGCATTATCTGTTAAGGACAGAGGGGAAGGAAAAAGGATGTGTGGAACATGGGCACAAGAGTTAATAACGATATACAGCAGATATTTTAACTATGTCTTTGGATTTTGAGCTTGAGTTATAAAACAGTTAGGCAAATCATGTAACCAGCGATGATTTGCCAACTGTCAAAAAGCGATCGATCGGTAGGCCTCATTCCTAAGATCTCCATTATTCGATCAAACTAAAGAGGCTGGTAATTAAAGAGTCGCCGATAACTTGCGCAGATCACCGCGCTCTGCATTTAGTCGATGCGTTGGTGAACGCACCGGTAATAAAGGAGTGATTCTCAAGTGAATGGAGGCTCGATGTTCATTGGCAACTTGGAAACTTTGACTCAGTTTTCAGTTGGCTCAGTTAAGTTGACTCTTAACCTAACCTTCCTGGAAGGCAAGTTTAAGACAAATTGAAAGTCTTGCTCCCTCTAGTGAGCAAGCCTAAAAGACCCAACCGCCCCGGTCTCTTTAAAGTCGACAAAGTGAGCAATAGGCATCGGTCCTAACCGTTTTTAGTGTCCCTCAATCAGGTCCAATCGCCAAAACAGGAGGATTGCCCAAAAAATTTCGGGCAAAAAAATTGAAAAAACAACCCCTTGTTTTTTTTCCGAGTTTTTAGCTGAAACTTTTTTTTTTTTAATTTTTAACGTTTGATGATTGGAATTGTTTAGGGAGGTACTAAAAATGATGTTTACCGTCGTCGGTTTCTCATTTCGTTGATTCATCACGTCAAAAAGTGGATTATAAAATGTACGCCTTTTACTCTCACCTCCCGGCCGCTAACTGCCCCCTCTTCCGGACCGTTTAAAATCGACAAACTGAGCAAAAAATATTGGTTTTAATCATTTTTAGTTTCCCTCAATCAGATCCAATCGTCAAAAAGGGACCCCCCCCAAAAAAAATCATTCAAAAATTGGAAAAACTTAGGGGTACCCCTTGTCCTTTTGAAATTTTTAATCTATTTTTTGTTGTTGAATTTTTAACGTTTGATGGTCGAAATTGTTTAAGGGGAATTTAAAATCTTTTTTATCGGCTGTTCCCGCTAAGTTCATATACCTCTTTCAAATTGGACTTAAAGTCTGTGCCCCAGAATCGTCCGAACACATGATTGAGCTTAGTTGGTGGTTTCAATATGTTTCTTAGCGGTTTTTTTTATCGCTGGTATATTTTTCCGAGCGATACATTATATACTTTAGTGTTAATTTAGCCCTATTGGCTAATTGGAAGGAATACTTTACGAATCCTCCGATTCCACGATTTTGTGTTTGATGGAACCTAGAAAAGCCAGCTAACAATATACCGCCGTTGAAACAAAAATGAATCTGGTTGCGCTGAGTTGTTACTATTTTTAACACGCATGGGCTCGAATTGCTAGTTAAATGTCTCTCTTAGGTCACGATTACAATTTTTTTGTCTGATTGAAAGGTCACTGAAGTCACTTTTTAGAGGTGAAACTTGACTGGCAGCCCTGAAGTCAACTCTCATCTCACAATCAGTTGGTCTTTCTTAAAATTCTTAAGTTTTCAGAACGCTTAAGGAGACTATAATTTGAAAATATAAGAACATTTTTGAAAGTTTTGTCGTCGTATAAAATTAACCACCTATTATCTTTAATGCGAGAGTGGAGAGCGTAAATTACCTCTCAACGGAAGTATGATTTGGCACGTTGGTACTAATGTTAATTGTCGCGGAAAAAAATCCTCGTGACGCGCTATGGCGGCGGGATTATGTGAACAGTGCGATGCAGTGCAAGGCATGGTTTTGGCATGTGCGGGCCTGTTTATCTTATGTTCGGAAATTGAATTCTTCTTGTGAGTTAAGGTGAATAATTGCGCACCAAGTTTACCTCCCTGTTTCAAGAACGGACAACTGCCAGCATAATGATGCTTGAATGGAGATTAGTGAGTGTTATTGATAACAATAATCTGATATTATGATAACCTGAAAACAAACGGTTGTGTGCGGATACGATGTCGACTTCAGAGGACAAATAGGTTAGAGACGCTTCTTTCCGAGAGGTGGCGCTGGCATCGCGGGGTGCGGTAAAGGGGAGAGGTGACCAGCTGATTATCGGTTGTTAGACTACTGATGTGATGACAACGATGGACGGAAAGCATCAGGTTGCAGGCCATGACGCGTTGACGCCGGCGACTCGCTTTTACTTGCACGCTACATCGCTAATCTCCTCGACGTAAGTGGCAGGGAAAATGCCAACTGTGCCGTTGAGCTCCCCGAGCCACCAGCCGTCCGCTTGCTTCTTATGGATGTAGATCACATCACCTGAAACATATATGTCGAAATCAGAACGCGCGCAGGTTCAGAGTGGGGAACTCCTCTATCGGAACCATTGTAAAGTTGTTTCTTTTTCTACCCCTTGCGTTTCGCCGGTCATTACTAAAAAGGGAACATCTCGGACCATAGAATTTCAGATCTCGTTGAAAATTTGCAGATGCATTCGCAAGGCTTAGAAATATGCTAGAGCTTGAATTCAGGTGCGGATATTCACAAGCGCCCGTGCTACAGAGCGTTAAAGTTGACCCTTCCTTTCCCCCCTCACCTGCTAAGAGGCCATCCCATGGTGAGGGGGGAGTGGAAGGGCCAACTTTAACGCTCTGTAGCACGGCGCTTGTGAATATCCGCACCTGATTTTAAGCTCTAGAATATTTCTAAGCCTCTCAAATGCATCTGTAAAATTTCAACGAGATCTGAAATTCTATGGTCCGAGATGTTCCCTTGTAAGCTAAGGAGTTACATCTTCACGAGGCTCAAGATGCTGTAAGTGCTCTGAGAGGGCTCCGTACAAACCGATGCCGTAGGGAGTTCGTATCTAGTGAAGGGTAGGCAACCGACGTTACTCCCTCGTGTGGTGTGCTGCCTATTCAAGTACATCGCTCATCTCTTCGGCGCCAATTCTTGCCTGAGTTCGCGATTTTGTTGATTTTAACAACGATTTACTAGAGAACTGCTAAAGTCGGATATGTTTTCGGTCGCTCACAGAGCAAACTTATTAATGGGATGAATCGTCGGTTTATTTCTATATTTTGACTGTGTAAGGGAGTTGCTGTATGTCACGTAATCTTAATAAGTACGATACTCACCAGGGTTTATGTTAAGCTCGTCATAGAGGTTCGCGTCGTACTGATAGAGGGCTCTGCACGTCCCTCTTACGTTTGGATTTGAGCCTAGAGTGTCTCTCTGAGAGGGGGATCGAGATTGAGCTCCTGGCGTGGCCGCGCTCTCGCGTTGCCTCGACTCGCTATCACTGTCGGAGAACTCGTCGGGGTCGCTCTCCGGTTGAGCAGAAGTTCCGTCGGCGGCGCCCCGGTCGGCCCAGTCCGCCGACAACGTGAGGGCGTCGTCCCGCGCCCACGCCGGCACCCGCAGGATGCTCCTCTGGAGGCCGTGCCTGTCCCGCTGCACCAGGATGTGCTCGGCGAGGGGGTGGTTGGCGCGAGGCCGCCCCTCCAGGTCCGCCAGCGCGCCTTGGATCTTGTACCGCGCCGCCTCCAGGTACGTGAGCATGGAGCGCATGTGGTGCAGTTTGTCGACGGCGTTTCTCCGGGCGTCGTCCTCGTTGGTGGTCCCCGTCGGCGGGCTGCCCCCGGCCAGGATCGCGCGGGCAAGCATCTCCACCCCCTGCTTGCTCCTCCTCTCCCGCTCCAGGTCCTGCTTCAGCAGCTGTAGCACCTTCAGCAGCGCCTGTCGTCGGCGCTCGCGGTTCATCGCCAGGGTCACGTGCTCCGCGTAGAAGTCCGGCAGGAGCTGCTCGGGCGCGGGGGCCGAGGCCAGCTGCGTCGCGGCGGCCGCGGCGGCCGCGTCGCCCGCGGGGTCCGCGGCGGCGACGGGCCCCGCCAGCCGGTCGGCGCTCGCCGTCAGCCCCGGCCCAACCTCCCGGAGGTGCCGCACGTACCGCGCAGCCAGGTTGGATAGCTCCTGCAGGCGCTCCTCGTCCAGGATCTGGAGGCAGCGGGCGCCGCGGGCAACGGCGGCCTCCCAGTCCAGGCGCGCGCGCTCCGCCCGCAGGCAGAACGAGTAGTACTCCACGTCGGCGCGCTTGGCGGCGTCCTCGACCTTCCGGCGCCGCTTGGCGGCCCCGGCGGCGGCGGCGCCGTTGGCCTCCAGGGTGCCGTTGGGGGTGGCGCCGGCGGCCGGGGCGGCGGGCGCCGACGCCCAAACGCGCTCCTGGTCGCGCGCCGCGGCGAACGCCGTCTTCTTGGCTTTGGCCTCCGCCTGGCGCCAGTCGGCGAGCGCCCGGCCCGTCTTGTCGACGCTAGCCTCGACGGACTTGCGGATGCGGTGCTGCTTCTCGTGGAGCGCCCTGAGCGGCTTGACGACGTCGTCGCTGAGCGAGTGGCCGAAGGTGCGGTGCAGCTCGGCGGCGGCGTCCATGTCCTTGGCGGCGCTGTGCCAGGCGGCGGCCACGGTGCTGCTCGCCGCGGCGTCGCCGCCCCGGTTGCCGGACGACGGCGCCGGAGGCACGGCTTTCAGCAGTTTCGCTGACAGCTTGGTGAGAGCTTTTGCATACTGGAGCTCCGCCTCTGATCGCTCGTTCAGTATGGCGCCCAGGTCTTTGCAAAAGTCGCCGCCTTGCTTCACGTACCGACGAAGATCCTCAAAGCCATGCTGACCCTGCAACGAGAACGCCAAAAATTAGTGATAGGACTCATGACAGTGATAACGTCGAACGACTGTCTCATTGAACGAGCTGGAGGTGCACCAATTGTTATCGTTGAGGAAATAGTTGTAGAGTGTGGATAATTGCATTGGAATGAATTGGGTTACACCTAGCACGCATTTCTTGCTTGTAAAAGAGTTCATTGTTTTGTCGTGAAGAAACATCGTTAAACCGTGTCGAGGGAATATTTAAGCACGACCTTGGACTGACAACAAGTGTCGCGCCGGCTGCAGTAGCATCATGCGCGGAAAATGTCGCAGCACGTAAATGGTAATTGCTCTGAGGCACTCGTAAAAAAATCAATAAAATAAAAAAAAAATTAAAAAAAATGCAGACACCACGAGAGTTTGTCGAGATGTTTTTTAAAACAGTTATTGTTTGATCTATCTTAAAATCGGTCATGAGACGTACTGTATATCAGCTAGGAACACCTAAAACTGTTTTCCCCCTCGTTTTACGGATGAAAATTATGTAATAATTCAACTCGTTAGCTCAGCGTCGTTGGGCAACAACCGATCCTCCCAGATGAATTATTTCGCCTAATAAAAACTCTGCTTGAACTCTAATTCTCGTACTCGGGAAATAAGAGGAGAGTAGTCCCCATGTTAACGCAAATCCCGTTTCGGGAGGCTCATTATCAACGCCAAAACGTTGCGCTTGGCTCCACGAGGTGGCGGCCGGGGCGGAACATGGCGGAAGGAGCGACGAATTTTTCATCCCATTTGACCGGAAACCGCAGAGGGACGTGACACGACGACGCTGTTCATTTTGTAACGCATGAATTCGAGACTCTGCGAATCTTCAGAGAAAAGTATGCCCCATCGCAACATTACCTAGATTCAACGCAAACCCTAACACAACGCGTGCTTATCCGCCCGACGGATTTTATCGGGGACCGCTGAGACGCGCTCTTTGCTTGTTGCGGATTCAAGTAGATTTGGGAATGCCTGCCCGAAACGAAGTATACACTTGCGCCTCACTCCCAAGTCGGTTTTGGACGTTCTGAATGCAAATACATATGTGCGTACTAGTTTTGAGCCAGTAAGACCGGCCCAAGTCAAGTGGAAGGAATTTTACAAAATACGTCGTGATTCTTTGTAGATCAACATACTAGATATCTATTTGCATAAGGAGACGGTTCCCAAAAATAGGAAAAACAATGGGTTGCTATTCTCAAGTTTACTGAGAAAAAAAAACGGATATGGTGATTGATCAGAATTTTTAGCCGTTGGCTTTGGAAGTTTTTTTTTCATTTCTTTAATCTTATTTTCAGGGCAGAAAAGGAGAGCGGCTTCTGCAGAAAAAAATAACGAAGTGACTATTCACACGCTGCCCCATTTAAGATGTATTAGGTTGGTTTCTATTTGTTCAAGTCACCCCTCATTTAACATGCATTAGATTAGTTTCCGTACGTTCAATTCTCTCTCGTATTAACATGGGCGTGCGAATAGAACTGACCAAAACATAATTCCATACATTTTTTTTAACATAAACATGTTACAGATAAATTCATAGTAGGGGTGTTTCGTATAGTGGGACAAAGAGCTTGTGAAAATATCAATTAGGCTTTTCTTGTATTCGAAATGAAAATTAAGCATTCCGTTACTTTAGTTTTGGGGTCGAACGATGCCGAACATGTTCAAGTGAAAAAAAAGTGACTTTTATTGCGGGAAGATCTCAAGTGAAACGTTGCAAAGCGGGTTGCGTCCGTTGACCTTATCTGGATATTTAAAAAAAATGTATTAGAACTCTTCGAGTATCCTTAAACAGCTGTCACGTTACTTTCTCCGTGCCGGTAGCTTCCAGCTTGAAGAACGCGTGCACATGCCTACACCGTCGTTTCTATATCGGTTGCCAATCAGTCTTGCCAACGGATTTCGCGACTCCACTAAATTCAAACAGTTTGACCAACGTGAACGAGTGAACGGCTGTATACAGTATTTTAAGTACTGTCATGCTCAAAAGTCATGTCACACATCTTCCTCTATGTATGATAGAGGCACAAATTTTGATCACCTTTATATCCAAGAGAAATCGAATATTTAAAATCGACTCTTCGCTCGAATTCATAAAAAAATACCATTTTTCTGAAGGCTGAGCGAAATGATGAATTCCTGATCTAATTGTTGACGGGGCAATGTACCTTGGTTACGTGAGTCTAAAACAATCAGGAAAGTTTCGCCCTTGGGAGTCGCCGCCGCCGGTAGCCCAGGACCGTCCATCTATTGTTATTTCTTAACTTGATCATAATTTTCTCACAGACATACCCTTCAAAACTGCCGTCTATCTGTGTATCACTATTGTGTGAATCCCGTCTACCTTTTCGCCGAAATCAACGCTTGCCGAGGTTTATCATTTTGGAAGGTGCTCAACATGTCCGTAAGTGGTTATCGCTATGCCACCCACTACCACTACTTGTTCAGCACTAATGCGCGGGAATACTCGGCTGTGAACTGTGACGTCACAAAGGTACACAGAATCCTGAATCCTTAGGAAAACCGACTTTGCAATTCAGAAAAAGGCGAGCGGATGCCGTGATGCAACGAGACGCTCATGAACTTGTAAATTACCGTGCTCGAGTTGTTAGTCTTTCTCCAGGGTTAAACAAAGAATTATTACGCGAGTGAAATGCGAGCATCGCTTCAGCGCCTCTCAAGAAAGCAGACTCACCGCGTGTACGTGTCTAACTCAAGAGAGTGAGCACGCGTTTAGACACTCCGTCTTTTAGCTCGTTTTCAATCAAGTTGCTGGCTAAAGAAACATAAACTGACGACTTTGGCATTGGCCTACGATACACAAGAAAAGAATTCTATGGTTGCAAAAGAGAAGAGAAAGAAAGTGACTATTCTTACACTGCCCCTTTTAAAATGTATTAGATTGGTTTCCGTGCGTTCAAGTTCAAATCTTTTATTAACATAGACGTGCGAATAGAACTAGCAAAAAAATATTTGCGATTTTGCGAAGGAAAATTTTGATTTTTGATAGGCCTACAGAATATCAGCTTTAATTTTAGGATCTTAGCAATTCAGCAACATTAGACTGTGGTTTACTAATTGAATTACCTTCGTTTGATTCGGCTCTTTTAAGGATGTTTCATCGACTTAGCTAGTCAAATTCACAAACAAGTTATACGAAAAATGACAAAACTGTGTTTAAAAGGCTGGAAAGCATGAGAAACTTTAACATTTGACTAAATAAACAATCAAGATTAGTTGGCGAGCCAATATTTGTGGTTATTAGATGCTTTTTTATTTTTCAAAATTGTCGTTACTACTGGTTTGACTCATTTTTCTACGTAATTTTGCCACGTGATTCTTGCTATGTTTGAATGCCTTAAAATCGAGTTAGGACGGTGACAGGTCGTTTTTAGTGTTCGCAGGTGTGTGTAATAGCATCTTAATTTCAGATTAATAAACAGAGCCTGAAATCGGCACCCTACCTCGATGAAAGATCATTAAATGGAGAAATATTTCCCGAGGAAAGAAAATAGCCTTGACAATATGCCGTATACCTGAAATAATTTAGATAATCATTTTTCAAAAAATATCTCTGTGCCAGATTTTATATTACTTCATCGAGTAAAGCAAGGCGAACTTGCGCGTAAGCATTGTCTCGCGTGCTTTCAGCAACGCGTTCCGCTGTTTCCTTCACTTGCAGGAAGCACATGATTTCTCTTTGGTAACTTTTTTGAGACCGGCGAGAAATGTTTTTTTGCACCACATCCGTGTAATGGGA
>Ga0058701_10003504_pt1 | contig 12442 bp, 7 predicted proteins | sample AgamicOrMae_FD_97039 | JGI IMG/M metagenome (GOLD analysis project Ga0058701, IMG submission 97039) | Agave microbial communities from Guanajuato, Mexico - Or.Ma.e | ecosystem: Host-associated > Plants > Phyllosphere > Phylloplane/Leaf | place: Guanajuato, Mexico | collected 2012-06-04
GACCTAAATACTTCTTTCTGGAATTTCCGGCATGCACAACCCCTTTGTTTGATTCGATACTTCCTAAATCCATCAGAGTGAAATTCAGTCATCTCCGATAGGAACTTTTATTTATTCATTTATTTTTTTTAGAAAAAAATCCGTCATGAAGGCGGTGTATTTGTATTTAAATCATTAATTCCGTTTATAAAATCTGATAATTTTTTCTGTCACTTTTTTTTTTAATTCCTGAAGAATTTAGTTTAAAGTTTATGGAAAATGAAATTGAGTGTCTTTGAGTGTCTTTCCTGTGCATGTGTGTAGTTTCTTCGTTGAAGTGTTGCTTGTTCGTTAATACAGGTTGCTATTGTCTTAAGTTAAACTTTACTCTAGAATGTTGGCATTTTTTGTGCAAAAGGAAATCCGTCAACATCAACTCCGTTTCCGTTGAACTTTTAAAAAAGTTGCAGGTATTAATAACCAGGGCGAGTTTTTTAGTTTCCCGCCCAACTGAAATGACCCAAAAAGGAACAAACCGCATACTTTCGGAAGAATTCGCTAGCACGACTTTCTTTGTGATACCAGTTTCTTTATTTCCAAATGAAGCCGTAGATCACTTTTTGTATCCGTCCGAAGAAGTTGACGAAGAAGAATATACAAAATTCACCGCGTCGCGTGTCGCTTTGGAGTAAGCGGATGTAAGAGGTCGGTCTATTAACTATTGAAACCATCGACTCGGTTTAGCAAAATTTTTTGGAATAGTTACCCAATCCGTTCATAAAATTATTTTTTACTCCTTTAAACTTTAAAGAGTGGGTGGATGTTACCCTTTAAAGTTTAAAGGGTAAACATCCACCCATGAAGAGCATCACCTTTCATCAAAACCGCGCAGAATAATCGATAACTAATTCGTTCGCTCATTTATAAGAGGACAGCTCATCATATGAATGTAAACATTGAGTTCACAAAGTGCGACACCGACAAAAATCGTGTTTATAGAGGTAGTTATATACCTAGTGGTAGATAAAACGAATCTCCCGAGCAGTTTGGTTGGATCTCAAGATAGACGTATCTAAAGACATATCAATGGAGAGCTCTCGCCAAGCGCTTTCGTTTTATATGGCTGTCGATGAGCTCATCTGAAAAACTGGGTAAAATATCGTATAGAATACACCCTTCTTACTGTAATACCCAAAACAGGTGAACCACTACCAGAAACTGGTGTTTATTGGATCATTGAAATAGCGCGCCTATTCTTACTCGAAGGTTTTCAGAATTTCCTCTGCAACTTCAGGTCCGTTGATATTTTCGGCCGTGTTTGTGCAGACCGACCTTTATTCCTTTGTTAGTCTCCCAACATCATTTAATTTCCCGCGCGTTCGTTATACTCTTTGGCCTCCCTCAGACATTTGTGATAATTGACCGCAACTACGGCGGGAAATCCGCTTCGGAAAAGAAACTTAATGAACGTAAACCTCAAAGATGGAATAATTCGGAAGGTGGAATAATCAGGGATTTTGCCGCGACGATTTTCCCCTCCCTCGCGTCGCGACATTCCGTCCCCTGAGGGCCTTAAAACCACCCCTGGTGATTTGACCCCGCAGAACCCTCAACAACAACAACTTGACGAGGTTGTCGCCGGCAACGCTGGCTGATTTGAACCGGTTGCGCGCGCTGCGGCTCGCCGACAACGCCCTGCGATGCGACTGTCACCTCGCGTGGCTGGCTCGCTGGCTGCGACGGCATCCTCGTCTGGCGCTCTACACCCGGTGCGCCACGCCGACGCAGCTCCTCAACTCCAACGTCGCCGACCTCCACGACGACGAGTTTACCTGCGACTCGAGCACGGAGCCCCTCGGAGGCATCCCCCAGGGCAGGTGCTGGGGGGAGCCCCGCTGCCCTGCGGCCTGTCAGTGCACTGACACTGTCGTCAACTGCCGCGAGAGGGCGCTGTATGCTGTGCCGGATCAGCTTCCAGAAGGAACAACTGAGCTGTAAGTACTTACAAAAGTTTGTGTGTGTAGTTTTGATTCAAGAAATTAAGTGCAAGATGCATGAATTTCAGAACTTTTACCAAATATCACTTTAACTATGAAACCTAAACTTCTTTAACGTTCACAGGAAAAACAAAAACCCCATTTTGGGGAATCTTTTATCTGTTTTCGGGTGTGAAACTAAAACGAGGGTATTACGTATTTTGGCAATTTTTCAACATAGACCTTTTTGTTCAGCCACATCAGTGGAAAGTTCTCGCCGAGACCTTTCGAGTGATATGGCTGAGCATATAGAGCTATCTTGAGAAATAACCAAAATACGTACCACTCCCGTTTTAGTTTTACACCCAAAACATGTCTAGAATCCCCCAAAACGGGAGTCTTGATTTTCCGGTGTCACCTTTAGGATCTAACCCATCCTAACCTAACCTGCCTTCTACAACTGTACCAATATTTAACCTGTTCTAAGGGACCTAACCTTCCGTAACATGTAGTAACTTCAACTGCGGTTACATCTTGACCAATCCGTACCAAACCCAACCTTCCCTCCCCTCGAATACGGAAATCAACTTTGTGTTGGACATCTTCGGTATCGAGGAATACATTCTTGCCCTAGTAAGAAGATAGTTTTAATCTGATGGGATTTTCTCTTTTCAGCCGGTTGGAACAGAACAAAATCACTGAAATCCCGCCAAAGGCGTTCGCCCCCTACAAGAGATTGCAAAGAATGTAAGTCCTGTGGTCTTTCATGCAGATCAATATAGTTAAGTTGGAAAAAAAGAGGGGAAAAACAGAGGGAAGCAATTATGAAGTTGGGACTGTGCAAAACGGGTAATGGTGCATCCAAAAGATTTCTTCCTTTTCATTGGCCCTTTATTACAGAACTTCCCGATCTTGACTTATTATTCTATTCCAGGCGAATGATTTCAGCAGATCAAATCAAAGCAAACGGCGGCAAAACTTTTCGACTTCTCCGCGATAAGGATTGATATTATATTTCGGAGCTCCTCAAAAATGATTCTCAACTTTTAGAACACAAACTAAACTAGAACGGAGAGCATAATGTACACAGAAAAGTTATCTTGAAATCTCCAAGTAAAAGTATTAAACGGAAGGAGGGTGCCAACAACAGGAGACTTTGAAATGCGAAAGAAGTCAAGGGCCGGACTGAACTTTCAGAGAGGGCTCCGATTTCTTTGTTTGCTTCGATTAAGTTTAATGAAATCTCAGAGTTTTGCTTTCTCGGAATCTGGAATCGATTTTCGATCATATTCCCATTTTATACTATTCAGATGTCTTAGCGTTTACGTTTCCCGAAGCTTTAAGGGCTTAACCTTCCTCAGCGAAAACATAAAACATAAATTAGCACACGTAATGAGTCCAAAAAGAATCCAAGTTATTAAAGGTACTGCCATCACTTTTAAACATCACTTTTTCGTTCGGGCCCCCATTTCTTTATGTTTTTTGTTTCAGTGATTTGAGCAACAACCAAATCAGTAAGATTTCAGCGGATGCTTTTCAGGGTCTGAAATCGTTGACATCTCTGTAAGTATTTTAAATCTTGAGCGGGTGTTAAATGATGTGGATTGAGCTAACGCCATTGAATTCTTTCAGCGTTTTATACGGAAATAAGATTAGCGAACTTCCGAAAGGAATCTTCCATGGGTTGTCCTCACTCCAGTTGCTGTAAGTAGCAAAAGTTCAATTGCACTCCTTGTTGTCTTTATTTCTCTCAGATGCAAATGTCTTAACTCGCTATCTTTTATCTGCAGGCTCCTCAATGCAAACGAAATTTCGTGCGTAAGGAAAGATACATTCCGGGATTTGCACAATCTTAATTTATTGTAAGTGACAATGTTGCATCCTCATTGGAATGTTAATTACGTAAGCTGTTGACTTTTCAGTAATGGAATTGACATTTCAGGTCGCTGTATGACAACAACATTCCATCGATCGCCAATGGCACATTTGATTCGTTGAAAGCGATTCAGACTTTGTAAGTATTTTTAATCTCTTCAGTTGCATTGATATTGTCATAAATTGCATTATTTATTGACATGCACGTTCTTCATGTCCATAATCGAACATCTCGAAGGTCCCAATCATAAGCGCTTGACTTTGAAAATGACTTTTAAAGATCCTTGAAATTGATCTATCAAAATACAATTCTTTAAAACCTGTTACCACGAAACTGTTTTTATTAGCAAGAAAATTCCAGTTATAATCGCTTTCTTGTGATCGATTACTGATATCTTATTTGGGTCCAGAAGAACTTACACACCTCGTCAAAGGACGAGAGACCTGTAGTCATTCAGGTTGTCGGGTGAATAGTCTTTTCAAGGGCTACTTCTAGTAAAATAGAGACCAGTCAGAAAGCTCTTTCAAACTTTTCCACGTGAACAACGTCGAAAAAAAGCACTTGTCCAACTCCATGAATCGTAAATGCGCAGGCACTTGGCCCGTAACCCTTTCATTTGCGACTGCAATCTCCGTTGGCTCGCCGAATATCTGCATCACAACCCCATCGAAACCTCCGGAGCCAAGTGCGACTCGCCGAAGCGAATGCAGAGAAAGAGGCTGGAAGCTCTTAAGGAAGACCAGTTCGAATGTAAGGGTAAGCAAGTGACTCGATGGAACCAAGTGACGCTCCCTGCCAGGCCATCCGTTGTGGTCACCATAGAGTACCCGTGCTGCTCTGAGAGACACTCGATTTAATTTTGGTACCCGGCGTTTCAGGTGTGGAAGAGTACCGCACGCGGTTGGCCGGCGAGTGCATCCTGAATGGAGCGTGCCCCGCCGAGTGCTCGTGTGACGGACCGATCGTCGATTGCTCCGGCCGCGGTCTCCGGGAGATTCCGAACAACATTCCTGTTTTCGCTACGGAATTGTGAGTAGTTTTTTTTTTCAATGCTGGTCATAAGCCTGCTCATGGAAATCGTCATGTTTTTTAGTGTGTTTTTAGTTTGAGAAATGAATGCCTGTATTTTTTTTAGGGTTTGTGCAAGTATGTATCAAGAAAAGTAGACTTGGGGCTTCTGGTTGATGAACTTACGTTTCATTGAGTTAGTTCCGGCTAGATGAATGGGAGCAACTTAACTTGCCGCATCTGATTTTCTTGGAACTTTCAGAACATTTTGATCGAGTTGATAGTTGTAAGAAAAGATAATAACCAAGCCCAAAACTTGCTGTCAGAGTGCATTTTTTCTACTTTAAAAACAAGGTTAAAAATTGAACTAAAAAATGTAAGAACACGAAAAATTGTCAATATCTTGGAAGCGACTGAAAATATCATAAAATTATAAAATTTTCAGTCTTTGGGGCTACTTTTATGTATTCTACGAGGAATGGTTATTGGTTTTAATTAATCGAAAAAAGTATTTTTGTTCGACATTGAACGCTATTTTTAGGGTAGTGTAAATGACTTTCGACAGCAAGTTTGGGGCTTGAGTATCTTTCCATACCGCTACAGTATCTTGCAGTCCAGAAAAATTCAAGAAATTCTGAGGTGGACAGTTTAAATACTCCCCTTGTATAGGTTGGGTTGTTTTATGAGATTAATTAAGGTTAGGGAGAATAAGTTAAGGTTAGGACGAGTAAGGGCAGGCGAGTTTAGGTAAGGTGGCTGAAGCTTGACTAACAGTTACATGAAGCCACGTTTGATTATGTTAGGAAAGGATCGGTTTGATTTGGGTGTTTTGATGAAAGCGAGGAAGAGATAAGTCCAGTTTAGTTAACTTCGGAATGGTTTGTTAACTTGGGCTTAGGCTAGTTAACTAAGTCTAGGTTACCTAACTTCAGCTAGATTAGTTAACTGTCCCTAGGTTAGTTAACGTCAGTATCTTGTGTTAAACCACGGTGAGCCATACTGAAGATTGGGGTAGCTAACTTGGAGTAGGTTGGTTAACTTACGCCTCATTAGGCTCCTGTGTTTGGCCAGGGTGAGCTCTGTTCGCGGTTATGATAGGTTAGGTTAGGTTAATGTCATCGTCGCCTAATTGGTGAACGAGACAGGATCTAAGCAAGCAGGTATGTAATTCGGGTGAAATTCGCCTTTGCAGACTGTTGCAGGACAACGAGATAAGCCGTATCAAAGCGGATGGCGTGCTCGCTGCTCTCCCCAACTTAGTTCGCCTTGATCTCACCAGAAACATCATCACAGGCATCGAGCAAAAGGCTTTCCAAGGGAACCCTCAACTGACGCATTTGTGAGTCTCTCTCTCACTCGCTCCCCAATTATCCCTGACCGTGTCATAAGTTTCGCTGTTTACTTTTGCCTCCAAACTTATTATTGATCATCAATAGGAATAATTACTTTCCACTTGACGCTTTTTATGTCTAAAGTTGGTCTCAATCAGTTTCCCCGAAGCAATCCGGATTGGTTTTTCAGATCGGCGAGCTCAAACTTAGTTTAATTGGACCTTAATATACTTTTAGTTGTACCTATTTTGTCCAGTGTTTCACTAAAGAGGATATTTTTTGTAAACGTCCAACTTTCGTCATGATGTTGTTTTTGACTTTGCCGCTGAATGTTATTGTTTTTGTTCATTGCAGAGTACTTTCAGGAAACAGGCTACGAGAAATCCACAACAAAATGTTTGTTGGACTTTCGAATCTAAAGACATTGTAAGTTTTCTTTCAATGCGCTTTTTTTTTGGTACAATGAATAATTTAAAAATATGTATGTTTTTCTTGCTTTTAGGACAATTAGTGATAACCAAATCACGTGTGCGATGCAAGGATCGTTTGATATGCTGATGTCCCTTAAATCACTGTAAGTTGAGGAAAGACAAGTTTTTTGTCAGTATTTTACCCACCTTAGCTCAAAAGTATAACCGTATTTTCCATACTGCAGGGACTTATCAGGAAATCCACTGCAGTGTGACTGCCATTTAGCTTGGCTAGCTGACTGGTTACGACGTCGTAGTATTACAGCTGCTACCACAACCTGTGCCGCACCATCGCGCCTAAGGGATGCACCAATCCACGGCATACCACGACATGAATTCAAATGCCAGAGTAAGTCAACTTAAATAGTCTACATGGTTTTAATTTTCGTAACATATGCTTAACTTATGCCATTTCAGCATAATTTGACACGGGCACTAACCCATCTTGCACTATTCGTGCTAGATTTTTGTCTGAACCTACACCGTTGATTAACCGCGTAACATACGCCATCTAGCCCTCGCTACTAGTTCTAGCTACTATCTTATTACTCTAGCTACTTCTTGTTCAATCTGCATCATTCGAGTTTGACTTCTCCCACTAATCGTTTAGTTCTCCCATTCTTCACTTTACCTCCGACCATTTTTGGCCCTAACTTAGACCGCTGTTTTATTTCTTCCAAAAGTGTCGATCCTTTTTAATTTTGATTTTTGCTGAATTTTGTTTATTCTTTCGCAGATGATTTTGAACAAGGATGCCTTGGTGAGGATTACTGTCCTCCTGAATGCACCTGCACTGGAACTGTCGTGCGTTGTAGCAGAGCTCAACTTACTGAAATACCTCGGGGAATACCAGCTGATACCACTGAACTGTAAGCATATTTCCAAAAAATATCGTCACAGTAACAAAGATTTTTAAATTGCTAACAACATTGAATCTCTTTTATCAGGTACCTCGACGTCAACAACTTGACCAGTATCCGAGCAGAAAGATTACAACATCTCCAATCATTGAACAGATTGTAAGTTTCATGCGGTTTTGCTACCTCCAGCTAATGTAGACGATTCTTTTGTAACACTATTCAACTTTAATTTTTTTCAGAGACCTAAGCAACAACAAAATCAGCGTTTTAAGCAACCACACATTCGTTAACTTAACACAACTGTCAACACTGTAAGTATAACTCAACATTTCATGTTTATTTAGTAACACTTTTCTGAGCTTTCATTTTTTTCTCTACAGTATCATCAGTTACAACAAACTGCAGTGCATCGAGAGGGACTCTCTAGCGGGTCTACGGTCCCTGCGTGTCATGTAAGTGTTTCTGTTATAGTTTTCATCAGTTTTCAATTTGAGAAGATGTTTTTCTTATTCGTCGCTTCTGTCTCATAAAAACAAAATCAGCATTGCATAGCGTCTTTGGAAAGACAGAAAATGGCTTCTAGAGGCCAAATCTAATCATAGATTCAGATTTTTGTGTCGTCGCGAGAAAAGTGAAATCGCTAAAAACTGGATTTGATGGAATGCTAATGACGTTTCTTGTGTTAACAGCTCGCTGCATGGAAACGAGTTATCGGCAATTCCAGATGGGACTTTTACAGACCTTCACGCCATTACACATCTGTAAGTCTTTATTATTCGTTTTACTCCCAGGATTTCATCCCGTTCTGATAAACACCTAGTAAAATTATTGACTATCCTTTTTTTTTCTTTTTTTGCCTTTTGATAATAGGTCTAGGTATCTTCTTTTATTAGTTTTGACTTGATTCAACAAAAACTATTCTTTTGCAAAGAATCTCGAACAATCATAGACTTTGTTTTGAGCTAATTGATGAGATACTTCTGTCTATCTGAAGGCTTACATATACATATAAATTTTGCCAAGGCAGCGCGTACGGCACAATGTGTCAGCCGTTCATTAAGGAAAGGCCGTGGTTGGGATAGGCAACCACAAGACACCCCTGTCATGCGGGTTGCGTGTGCCGACTTGTCCTTCGAAATAGATTCTCCTTCACTCCTCATCGATATTGAAGAAGTCTATTAAAAAAAATAAAAAAATAAAACTATTTTCATCCCCCCCACTTTTTGTTCGTTTTTTATTATTCTTAATATTTTACCGCGAAACAAGGTTTTGATTTTAAATGAAAAGTCTGTTTCTTTTTCGCTTTTATTTCGCAGACATTGTTTGTGCTGTTTGTTGCCAATAAAAAATTTTTGCTAATTCGCATCGGTTCTGGAAATTCTCGATCAAGAACTTATTGTTCGGAAAGGGTAGTTTTGTACCTTTTAGAGAACATGTACTACACTCGCCGTTAAAAAAATGGTTAAAATACGTAACGTAACATGTTAATGTACGGCATCACAGCAAACCAATAAAAACACTCTTATTTTGGCTTTTTTCTGTTGCACGCCAATCCATGGCCTTAATGATATTTCCTCTCATCGAGTCCTTTGGTTTAGCAGACACCCAGAAAAAAAATCTTCAACATTTTTTTTATTCATTAATGAGATTTATTTTTATTAGTTGAAAAAGACTACAATCTTAAGCAGAAATATTTCAATAATTTCAACAAAGATAAAGTTAGTCGAGTTTTGAAAATACAAATCATCTTTACACCAACAAAAGTACTTTCTCTCCCATAAACCGCGATTTTTCTTCGGAAAATAAAAAGAAATTCTGTGCAAAAAGAAAACAGCTTTCCCTTCGAAAAAAAAAAGTTATTTCATCATATCGGGCATTGATTTTTAGTGCTCTCGGAGCAAACCAGCTGTACTGCGACTGCAACCTCCGTTGGCTGGCCGCGTGGGTGAAGCGGGACTTCGTGGAGCCGGGCATCGCCAGCTGCATCGCCCCGGAGCCCATGCGCGACAAGCTGCTTCTGTCGACGCCCGAGGCGGCGTTCCTGTGCGACGGGCCCGCGCCCGTGGAGGTGCGCGCCAAGTGCGACGCCTGCGCCACGTCGCCGTGCGCCAACGGCGGCGAGTGCGTCTCCCGGGGCCGGCCCCAGCACGAGTTCGAGTGCCGCTGCGCGGCCGGCTACCACGGCACCACCTGCGAGCACATGATCGACGCCTGCTTCGGGAACCCGTGCCGCAACCAGGGCACCTGCCAGGTCCTGGAGGAGGGCCGCTTCAGCTGCGAGTGCCCGCCAGGATTCACTGGGGCCCGGTGTGAGAGCAACGTCGATGACTGCCAGGAGAACAACTGCCAGAATAATGCCACTTGTGTGGACCTGGTGCAGGACTACGAGTGCAGCTGTGCCAAAGGATACATGGGTAAGCGCTGACTACGATTAAAATATGCTTTCAGTGTTTTTTTTTTGTCTCATTTTACAGTAATTTACTTATTATCAGTGGTCGCACTCCCAAGTTGTTGGTTTATCTGAATGTATGAATTTGTTTTAACTCTCGATTGTAAGTTCATCGCGGTCACAAGAGCGTAGCTTTCTGAGTTCCGAGCCGACTGCAGAAACTCTTCGTTATTTTATTAAGGGAATCCAAAAAATTTATGTCCGGCTGAAAAATATTAATTGTACAGTATAATTTTCCTCCTAAAAAGTTTACATATGGATTCGTTGGCTCACATGTAAGCCTAGTTAGGTTTCATAGTACGAAAGATCAGAGAGTACATTTCTCAAGGAGGTAACTTTTTCGTTTTGATTTTCCGATCAAGCTGAACTAACAAGAAAGTAAACCAACGCTCCGACTCATTCTAGAGTGAAACTTATTCGAAAAGAAATAAGCTGAGCAGCAATGTAAATTTTTGCACTCATCAAAACCAGTGGCAAACCATATTAAGGAAGGAATTACCCCCCCCCCCTTTTAAAGGTTTTTTTGCCAGTTTGAATGGGCACAGAAATCTATTTGGATTTCAGCCATTCATTCCACAGTACCGTTGCCTTTTCATTTATAAATAAGTCTGCGGTTTGGAGAAAATTCCCTGTAAACAAATGTCTCCTCGCCCAAAAATTTATAGTAACTTAAGATTTCATTAAATTACTTTTGCGTAGTACTCATAGTATTATAGTTCTATTTTCGACACAAGAAATGAGTTCGTATGTCGTAATGCCGACCTAGCTTAACATAAGCAACGTTTCCGGAAAAGCCCACGTTGTTTCCCGAAACCTCTGAGGTGAATGGTTGCACCTCATGCATACCTAATTTCTGCTACACGCCCAACTTACAAGGAGATTCACTGTATCGATTCATTTTTGCTGGTGGCGCCCCCTTGGCGTCTTAATGAAAAGCCGAACTTCTTTCAGCGGAGATTCCGCTGGAAGCAAAACTAGATCAAACAAAGGCTGGCTCCGCCGACGCGCTGCTCCGATGTTTTGTTCACCTCGGTTCCTTTTCAGAGAACTTGTGTTCATAATGTTTGAACAAGGGTGTGAGCGACAGAGGCATCATAACTTGGCATTGTCCTAAGGGCGTTAATATGTGTGTGTGAACAGGCAAGTTCTGCGAGACCAAGATTCCGTTTTGCTCCGAGAACTTTGATCCGTGTGAGAATGGAGCGCGCTGCGAAGATCACGGCACGCACTACACTTGCGACTGCGCGCTGGGATTCACCGGCGAGAACTGCACCATCAACGTGGACGATTGTCAGAACAACATGTGCCAGGTCAGTACACTGCTGGCAGATCTCGGAAAATTCACTACTAAATAGTGAAAAGTGATCCACAAGTAGCAAATAAGTGGCTCACTTTTCACTGGAGTGAAATTTCACTGATAAGCGGATTTCCACTGATTTTTTTTCGTGTTATATTATAACGATGCGATACACGATTAAATTGCTATTACGCATGTATCACACAGTTGATGTACATTTTCACGGCGCTCATTTCTGCCGCACTTGTATCCTTGTGCGATTTTGTTTAAGGCAGACATGTGTCACAAAAACGAGCAATTTCAGCGAAAGAAAAAAACAATAAAAAAATCTTTACTCTCGTCCACTTGGAACTACTCCGTAAGGGGATCGAAATAGATTTTGATTGAGTGTTGTTTCACAGCTCCGAAGGAGCGTCCTTGGCGAAATAACATTGTCGACTAAAATGTTAGCTCAGAGGCTTCTTCTCAACTGTTTACTTCCCCGCCAGGAAATATAGACAGAGTTGTTGTTTTATTTTAGTGGGAAAATACCAGGTGTCTCGGGAACCTTTCTAAAAAGAGAAACTCTGGAAGAAAGCCAGCAATTCATTCCTATAGCTGCGCATTGTGTCGGTTGCTCCCTTAAGGGAATTCTGGCTTGGCCTGATTCTCCCTTATCCGCCCGCGGCGGAGCGTCAACTGCCACTAGGAATCAGCCACCGCTTACTTTTTTTCCGGAGTGATTCCCTCAGCCTTTTGTTAAGACTTCTTAAAAACTTGTGCCATAAACCTGCAACTCTTTTCACCCTCATACTCAGGGCTTTCCTATTATCAACACAGAGGAAATGCTATATTGGTTCTCGTAAATGCACACTGTAAATTTGGGCTTCCAGTTGCCAAGCCGATCGGAATGACCGACGAGCGAGACGCAAGACGCTTAACCTAACCTAAGCTAATCTGATTTTGAGTTAACCGAGACCGCGCGATTGTATCGTTAACCTTCATGACGTCATGAAAAGTTGTACAATGGGTGGTAAAATTCATCTGTAAAAACTGAGTGCTCTCAAAATGTAAAAACCGATGTTTAAGTACTGTCGCCTGCAAAAGTTCGCGAACACTTTTCTGTGCGAGAGTAGCCGTCAGGTTGGCAGCACAAGCCGTCGCCCACTAGGTGATGCCGTCGCCGGAGGTTGATCTTGAACCGACCAATCACGGAC
>Ga0058701_10003505_pt1 | contig 12441 bp, 7 predicted proteins | sample AgamicOrMae_FD_97039 | JGI IMG/M metagenome (GOLD analysis project Ga0058701, IMG submission 97039) | Agave microbial communities from Guanajuato, Mexico - Or.Ma.e | ecosystem: Host-associated > Plants > Phyllosphere > Phylloplane/Leaf | place: Guanajuato, Mexico | collected 2012-06-04
GACGGATTGTCCAAAACCACTTTTCTCGACGTTTTGGGGGTTGTACATCCCAAATCCGGTCTTATCTCGAAGTCGATTTTTTGCACGATGCCAATACTTCCATTGACATGGAAGTAAAATGTCATTGATTCGTTTTCTCCCCAGAAGAATACGTCGCAATGACGCCTTACCCCTTGAAAGCCGAAGGGGTCATTTTTGACCCCAACGTATAGTCAAGGCAGTTCAGTTACCATGGTTGGCATCAAATTACGTTTAATAGGCGCTTTATATTTCGACTCATGCTTTAAGTGTCTTATCCATTTCCTAATGATAACATTACCCCCCCCCCATCCTAAGCCTGTACATGGCTTTTACGTTTATTCATATAATTTCTTTCACCTCTTGCATCGCATGTCGATTTCCTGATTTTTTTTAAGTTTCCCGAAAAAAAACGTTATTTTTTTCCGGATGCCTAGGGTATGAAACAGAAACTATCCCCTGAAAAAGGACTAAAACGTAGGCAACACGCTTGATGATGCATATGGCAAAATATTAAGTAAAAATGGCATTCCTTTTTTTAAAAAATATTAATTATTTTGCAGATGTAATGCAATTTTCAGCAAGTTGAAGGAAATGCCTTTGCCGTATGAAAAAAGAAAAAAAAAGACTTGTTAGAAAATTACCTTAAAAATTAATAGAAAATACAAAATGAGTACGCAGCATGACGAAGTAGGCAACCCGCCCTACTCCAGCATTTGGGGACATTTATCTGAAGACTGCATTCTACCTGCATAACCTCTTTGCTGTGATTTTTCCTCAATAAAACGTATGGACTTTTTTTACTTCTCCGTTTTGTATTCTTAACTATTAGAGGACGCATAGATAACTCGTTGGGTATTTATAAAAATTGCAACATGCTATTTTTGGCCCTCCCCACCCCCTTCCCACCGCCGCTCCCCCTTTACGAATTTTTGCTTGCACTAATGAAAAGAAAATTTCACGCTTGTTAGCTATGATTCGTTTTCCAACCTAATCTCAATCCCATACTTACCGTCCCTCCATTCATTAAAACTACGATTAGTTTGAACCATTTCCCAAAAATCCTTTTTATTTTTTATTTTCTTCAAGTATAAGGTAAAACATTAGGGTAAAATATTTTATTTTCACATTGCATTAATGATTTGACAACGGAAGAAGCCCAAAAACCCAATAAAAATATTCAAATCACGATCTAAGGTTCAGGGGTCATTTTTGACCCCTCCGGCTTTCGAGGTGTAACAAATTCTCAGGCTTTCTAGTGTTAAGGGATATTTTTAATTCAGTATTGCCACACTTTAAAAAATATCACCCCGCTTAAAACCTGAAATTTAATAATTCAGGCATTTTCCAAAACTTGAAATTGCGTAATTTAATGGGGAAACCCATCGAATTTCTCTTAAGCTAAATTTCACTCCAAATTAATACTTTGGGCTGTTATGGGTTAAGTATGAAATAACTAAAATTCTGTGAATATTTAGAATGATTTTTTTCAGGCCGGAAAATTGACTTTTGTTGCATGTGAATATGAGATCCTCTTTTTACAATGAAGATCTGTTAACGGGACACTTTTTATATTAGACTATCTCAATTCCGAAAAGTCTGCGCGACGTTAACGGTGTCCTGAGTTGCTGTAAGATCAGATAAAGTCGTAAAGCGGTGAGCCCACCTCAAAGCAAGGATTGTAGACAAGAGACAAAGAAGGCGACGACAGAGATATCGCTGGTCCCCTTGCCCCAATAATTGTTACCTTCGGTTGCGAGCTGCACAGCGTTATCAAGCATCTTGTCTAATACTACCACGTAATTACAAATTCGGTTCATAGTCAAGTCGCGGCGGCGGCTCGCCGCTCGCCTGCAATGCAAACAACAGTCTGATTTATCGGTCTCCTCCTCCCACGTAATTCATCTCAAACGTGTGTGCAACCTTCGCTGCTATCCAATGCACTTTTTCAACTCGCGATGGAAACCACACACAAGCTTTGCTGCGAATTTTAAATCGATTCATGACTAGAGAACCCCTGAAACTGTTTAATACCGAGAAAAAGCTGAATATTTAGAACCAGCGTTTTCTAGGAATAACATTTGAATGCGGTTCAGTTCTTTTCTTGGTGAAATTGAATGCGTAGTTTTGTTTATTAAAAAAATGCCAAAAATTGAATTAATCGACCAAGTTAAAGCGTAGGTTTCAACGATCGATCAGCTGTCATTCGTTGCAGTTGGTCGATTGTTGAACAGCATACTTTTATTTGGTCGGTTGTTGAAAACGGTGCTCTTACTTAGTCGATTTCTATTTGGAGGTATCTTATTATCGCAAACAGGGATTTTTGGCACTGTCGTTCCACATTTACTATGGATCGAAAACAGCTCATAGGGAACGGCTAAGAATGAGTTTCCCCCGCGTGTGTTCCATCTTCCGTTGCCAATTTGAGTGGAGTGCAAAATAAGCGAAGCACAAAGCATAAGTTTACCTCACCTAAGCGGTTATACGTCCTTCATCAAGGTTATATTGTAACGAATTCGTCGTAGAGAACGAGGTTGAGAATGCTTAAAAACTCAAGAACGCTGATAATTATGTTTTTTTAAAATCTTAGGGCACAAATATGTCTAAGTTATCCCTCAATAAATATTCTTGAATCAGGTTACTTAACAGCTTTTCTTGGGTATCCCATTTAAATTCTTGAGTCTCAGAATACTGTAAGAAATCCACGTCACGCAGTATTAATGATTCTGGAATCAAACATTTATTAACCCACTACCGCCCAGCGATGCCGTTCGGAAACAAAAACATTTATTTTAGAGGATCTTTTCAGTTCAGTATTGTCACAGTTTAAAAAAATCATCCCTCTGGAAACCTGAAATTTAATAATTTAAGCATATTCCAAAGTCTTAAATTGCATATTTTAATGAAAAAAAAATCCTTCCAATTTCTCTTAACCTAAATTTCACTTCAGATACTTTGAGCTGTTGAGGATTAATTTCAAGTCGTCACATTTAACAACTTCAGCAGCATTTAAGTGTTAGTATATTAAGCGAGATAGAAAACGGGACATTTTGTAGAAGTACTTATGATTTGTGAGTCCAAGTTGCGTAAGCCCCGTGGATTCTGGTACAGAGGATGCGATGGCTGGCGGCAGGCGTGGCAAAGGGGGCCGCCGCGCTGCAAGGCTTTGTTTCGTGGCTCGCCTCTTTCAGAGGCCTGGTCTTTACGCACAGCGGACGGCCTAAACTCCTGCAAATGTCACTGTGTCACCTACATTTCAAATTATATTCAATTCTTTGCTTAAGCTCGGGATTTTCTTTCCCTTGCATTAGCCTATCAACGTTTGAAACCGTAGAAACTGGGTTAAAGTTGACCATGAACTGGGCTTTTATTCGGGGGCTTTGCAACGGCTTGATCCCGACTTCCTGAGCTGTTGAATAAAAGTAATTTTATGAAATGTTAAGGATTGGAGAGTGGTGCGAGGATGCGTGATGTTGGATGAGGTGGTATAGGGGACGAGGCGATATGAGTTGACATTGATATGGGGACGAGGTGATACTGATATGGGGACAAGGTGATACTGGTATGGGGACGCGGTGTTACTGGTATGGGGACGAGGTGATATTGATATGGGGACAAGTTGAGAATGAAATGTGGACGAGGTGATATGAGATGATATGAGATGAGGTGATATGAGATGAGGTGATATGAGATGAGGTGATATGAGATGGGGTGATATGATATGGGGTGATAAGAGATGAGGTGATGTGGGGACGATGTGATATGAAACGAGGTGATACAGGGCGAGATGATAGAACGAGGTGATATGGGATGAGTTGATGTCCGGAAGTGCTGTAAGAGGCAGTAGAGTTACATCGAAAGAACTTCCGCGCCGAATCACTTCGTACTGTACATCTCAACTGAAAGAACGCGCAGATTAAGTTGATATTAAACGTGTCGCCTTCAATAATCGCCTTCTCCTTCAAGTGGCTTGGTAATTCGTCCCTTTTGCGTCCCATATCGATTGAATAATGTTTAGTAAGCCCCAACACAATATGTGATCGCGAGGGTCTCGCATTCAAATGGCGGAGCACTTTTTCAATCTATTGGTTCATAAAGTGGGACTGGAGACGCACAGCTGAATGCCGCCGCCTAGCTGGAGCCGCCTTGCTTTCGGAGCCCGGGAAACAGCTGACTGCGAGAGACAATCGCCGCCAAAAATATGGCGCGAAATTGCTCTCCGACCGGCAAACGGGCCACGGGTAACGTGAGGGTAGAGGAAAATAAAACAGCTAATAAAACAAGAAACTTGAAAATGGCTCAGAAAAATTCGCCATTTCAGGAGTGCTTTTTGTTTGCACAGCGGCGGCTATTAATCGTCAGAGGTAACCTAACTTTCCATCGCTTCATTATCCAATCAGTTAAAGAGATCTGAACCCAGCAAATTCTCTAAGTATTACTCGTATTTAGATATCAAAAAGATTTAAAAAAATAAAATTTTGAAAGTATTAATTTTTAATGTTTTAAGTTTATTTTCCTAAAAGTGCTGATTAAAATGCTATCTATAAGTATGCTAGTTAGTTAATTTCAGGCGTCTAAATCAAATTACAAATCTTCAATCTGTAACTTGATCCGCGTTAACTCACTTAAACTTTCCACGAAGTCATAACGAGCCAATTTCACTCTAAGTTTATTCCGGAAGTACATTCAACTTGGGAGCCATTCTCGCTTCTCCACTTTTTTATAGAAATGTATTGTGTAGTGGCAGCTCTGCGTCTAACATTCCCCGCAGCCCATGTTTAGGACACTTAAATGGATTCCTTCAGTTGGAAACCAACTTGGGCCGACCCCCTTCCCCCCTTACATCCGAACAGCACAGTGACGTCACGAGTTTCCGTTCCAAACAACGATTCTGACACTGCAACACTGTCGACGGAAAACACTGTAGGGACTGTGCACTTCCTCCGGTTGGTCTATGATTCATCAAACCAGTCTAGCGCGTATCTGCTCAAGACCACGGTGTGCACATGACTGCCCTTCTTCTTGCCATGATACTGATTAACCTCATTTGTGCAGACAGTACAAGCCCATTTTTACACAGATACTGTATACTGCACATGATAAAATCCCCATACTCTTGAAATCTATGCAGTTAGATATGAGTCACGAAACTGTATTTCTTATGTTAAAATCAGGATCAGACGCCTTGTAAGCTTGACCTCTCTTAAATAATCGTAGCGTTTGCTATCTGGAGAATTTCACTTTGTTTGTTGAAGACGAATGTTTCGGTGAAAAAATCGTTTTAACGATTATTGAGCTGGGAAGTTGGATGTTTTGCCGAAGAGTTATGCAACACGTCTTAGATCTATCAGAAGTCTCACCCAGCGTCAAATGAACAGAAACGAACCAGCGGGGCAAGACTGTGGGATGGTTCCCATTTCTATATAGCTTTCGCTGGAGAGCCCCTGCGAAACACAGGGTAGGCAACAGCAACACATCTGTACGTTGAGTGTTGCCTAAGCTTGACTCTGCAGGGGCTTCGTGCTTGACCACATGCCGCCAATTTCAGAATCCGAATTTAAGATACAATTTGAACACCTGTCCATTAAAGTTCGACACAGGCTTAGGTCCCAGGTCGACGAATGCTTTAAAAAAAAACGACGAACGTGCGAAACGCTCAGATGGGACATAGGCCGACGTGGTGTCCTCTGCAAGTTCCCAGTAGTCATTGTCGGCAACAAAGGAGTCGAAAAGTGTTGGGTAATTCGCTGATGAAAGCGGCTGGCCGGCTCATTCTTGGCCCGAGCAAAGTTTCGGTAGAAGACTTGAAGCGCCCCTTGTTGATTTGCTTGTTGGACGCATTTTCAATCTAGACTCTTTTGATGGGCTAGATTAGGGCGCGCGACGCGGAAGTCGCCGGCCTGAGGGATCGCCGGAGCTTTAAACTCCTTTGACTTGACAGGAATTCTGTGATTGAGGCGTCCAGGCGCTCCAATATACGGCGAGGCGGCTGCCGACGAACTGTCCCCGCCAACTCGGATGCTGATCAACAATCAAAGTTGCATTGTTGCGTAATGTGGATGTGGTCACCCTGCCTTTGTCCGATTGTTGAATCCTGGAACCGGGACGCTACATCCCTTCCTATCTTCACTACCTGCGCGTCTTCGACAACTTTCGACGTAGTTGGCATAATTCAGGGGGATGAAGCTTAATCATCAAATACGAACTGCCCACGGATAATGGCTTGTTCCAGGCCTTGCGGAAAAAGAAGAGTTAAATCTAAGGTTATATTCTAATTTTCCTCACCTCTGTGATTCACACTGCTTCACTCATTAAACTATAAAAGCCCAAAGTATTTGTAGTGAAATTCAGCTTAAGAGAAATTGGAAGGATTGTTTCCATCAAAATATGAAATTTTAAGCTTTGAGAAATGCCTACATTATTACATTTTTGGTTTCCAGAGGGCTGTTATTTTTAAAATGGTAACAATACTGAACTAAACAGATCCTCTAAATTATTTTTTCTGTTTCCGAAAGGCATCGCTGGGCGGTAGTGGGTTATATAAGTATGAGAATCAACAAATCACAACCTTGGAAGTGAAATTATGCTTTGTGCTTCGCTCCGTTCTTAAGTCCCTTGTTCTACATTTCGCAGCTGTTCGGCTGTCACTACGTCTCATACGATTTCTTGACAGTACTGCTACCGAGAATTAAGCTACAACAGGCTTAACGACCAGTTGGTTAGGTTAGAGTACCTCATGTATTACTTCCTGGAGAACCTGAACAGTTTCGGACGAATCTAAAAAAAAAAAGCAGTTTCGTAGACTCGTGTTTCATAAGCGTTGTCGCGACTTATGCAGGATGAACGGGTATTCTGAATTGACTTTGTGACGTAAGTGCGGCCCTCCAGGGGGGGGGGGTCGGATGTTGGGGTCGTATATGGTAGGGATGTAGCTTCCCCTCCAGCGTTATCTTTTTTAGTGTAGGGAATCACAGGTCACAAAGCAGTGGTGCAGGTGGTGCAGAGGCCCTGGTGACCCGGCTTCGTCCTCCAATGAAGTGGTCAACTGTTTATTGGCCATAGGAGGACGCGGTGAGGCGCGGCGGTCGCTCCAAACGACCGCAGCACTGCTATTTCGCCGAATAACCTCAACCTGACGAGGCGGGGTGAGATGGGAAAAGGCGGGGTGATGTGAGACAAGCGGGGTGGGGTGGGATGAGATGGGATGAGGTGGAACGAAGCGGGGTGAAGTGGGACAAGGGGCATATGGGACCAGGCGGGGTGAAGTGGGACGAGCTGGGGTGAGGTGGAACAAGGGGGGTGAGGTGGAACATAGGGGTGAGGTGGAACAAGTGGATGAGGTGAAACAAGTGGGAGAGGTGGAACAAGGGGGAGAGGTGGAACAAAAGGGGTGAGTTGGAACAATGGGGTAAGGTGGAACAAATGGGTGAGGTGGAACAAGTGGGTGAGGTGGAACAAGTGGGTGAGGTGGAACAAGTGGGTGAGGTGGAACAAGGGGATGAAGTGGGACAAGGCGGGTTGAGGTGGAGCGCGGCAGGGAAGGGAATGATCATCTCTGCACCTTTAGAGTCAATAGATCTCGACATTACACATGCTTACCACAGAATAAAGAGCGTTACTTATTTGATGTGAAGCATCTAGCCATAGTATTCTAAAAATGACTGAGCAACAAAACGTAAAAAGAAAAAAAAAGAGGATCGACTGCAGTTTCCGAAGAGGATATGCACAGCACACTTCAACGGATCGTTGGTTTGGCAAGATCACGGTGGGTAAAGATATCACTAATATCAGGCTCGATTGTTGATAGGTGAGATTAACCTTGGCTAAGTTGCCTTTCGCCTCACTCCGTTACGCTTTTGGAGGAAAGGTAATACACAAGTGACCGTAAATTCCACCTTTCAACTGTAGGAAAAAAGTACTTCCACGCCTTCCTCAGCAGGTATGCAACCACGCACACATGAAAGTCAGCCTAGTTGCCTAACCCATGCACGCCATGTTAACCTAGATATCTCCTATTTCCGAGGACTGAGGGAGGATTGTCACAAAAGTGCACCACTAACAACCAGACATGCGGATACAGGCAGTTACATGGTCAACCCAACTCTGTATGTTTCCCGGAAAACATGGGTCCACGGAATGCAGGCAGGATGTTGGACTTCCCGAGCAGCCATTCCCGATAAACTACAACCTTCTCATTAACCGCACAACCAAATAATGCCATGCAGTGATATCAATGCAGTTTGATCAACGTAAGGCTTGCGAGATGGAGTCACTAAAACAAGCTACGAGGAGAGTTACAGGTTGCGCCACAACAAGGCCGACAAAGGAAATTTATCATATGACCCACTGGCGTTATTCCCATCTTATTTCAGACACATTGAAAGCAATCCAATTTCAGCCCCAAACTAGTCCGATCTAGTGAAAGCTTTCGTTTCCTTGACCAATCAAGTTATTATTTATATTTTTATTAGTTTTCGTTTGGACGTTAAGACCTTATTATAACAAGAACGTTAAGTCAACGTTTCGTTTCTTGTAAACGTCTTAAATCTTCTTTTGAATAATACTCCCGCCCGAAATCCGGAGCAGTCTGGAGTGGATTGGTGCGACAGGACATTAATAAATGCAGCGTTGGCTTTCAGTGTCAGGATTTGATATTCAGCCCTGAATGATAACATTTTCGTCGATGTCTAAGACATGATAACGTTTGTGCGTCGCTGCGGCGGTAGCGCACGCGGCGCTATTGCACGTCCCCCCCCCTCGTTTTGGCGTCGCCATTGTTGCCAGATCACTGCCAGATTTGAATTGTTCACTTTGACGGCATTGTTAAGTAGACATCGCCGAAACCGATTTTCTCTTCCTGCCTAGGTTATCTGTCTTTGACGAGCCTCGACAATGCTTCTGAAACTACTACAAGAAACACCCGACAAAAACTCATTTAGGTATCTAAAAAGGGTAGATAAAACTTGAGTACTTTTTTTATTTGAAAAAAGTATACTTAAGTTGACGTCAGCTAATGTAAAAAAATTAGAAGGTTCGCGGCAATGAGATTAACAATGCTAAGGTTTGAAATCAAACTCGAGTCTCGTCTGCTTCAAATAAAACTAACCTTTCCTACACCCAAAAAAAATATGTGCCTTTATGTGATTCTTATGCATATAGTTCTAAACGAAATAACTTTCATCTAAGACCTAATACGATATTGTTGTTGAATTTGATGCAAGCCTAGGCTAAGTAAGGTTAGGTTTGTTTAAAACTTACAGCAAATTCACTAAATACGATAAAAAACTAAATTGTTGAAATATCGATATATTTATCTGACCCAACAATAACTTTAATTCCTGATAACAATAGATTCCCTATAAATATAATTTTGGATAAAAGTGCAGAAATTCATAGGTAATAATGTCCGTGATGACACGTGAAACGAAGTGGTAAGTCAAAGCAAACCTGGAAGGCCACTTTCGTTGTAGATGACTTAGACGTATGATGGACGCCATGTATTCACTGAGGTTCATTCAAAGTCGTGATGAAAGAATGTCGCACATTTCAACTGTTGAGAGTATGCAAATGAGAGCGACTGCGTTTGAAGACAAAGACAAAAAGAGCGAGACAAAAAATATGCCCATGCAGCTTTCATCTTTGAATGTGACGGCTTTTCGACGATAACCCATTTCCTGGAAAGAGATGTAACATTGGAGCTTGCGAAAATATACTTGTTAATTAAGAGGCATTCGGTGGAATTTTTCAATTCAAAGAATCGATGGCAACAAAAGCCTGTCTTATTAGTGGTTTGTCCCAACTTAGCTTTTAGACCCAGATTTTTAACCCAACACCGCCCAGCAATGACGTTCGGAAACAGAAAATATTACTTTAGACGGTCTCTATAGTTCAGTATTGTCATAAGTAGAAAAATATCAACCCTCTGGAAACCTGAAATTTAATAATTCAGGCATTTTCCAAAGCTTGAAATTGCCTAATTTAATGGGAAAAATCCTTCGAATTTCTCTTAAGCTAAATTTATCTCTAAATACTTCGGGCTGTTGTGGGCTAAGGTCGTGGCTATTCACACGCCATTGCAAATACAGGGAGTCTTGAACGCACGTAAACCAATCAAATAAACTAATCACGTGATCAGTTTTTTCGGACTTTCTCCTAAGTAAACCGTCGTTTTTCCAGGTTTCCGCACGGTGGCTCCAGGTATAAAACGAAGCGCGGCGTAATTTTAGCGCAATAAATGGAAAAGCTTCGCCTAATATCGTAAAAATATACGCGAGCTAAATACAGTGAGAGCCGCGGTTAAGTGAGCCCTCTTTATACGGAAATCGCTAGCAAAAGTGAAGCAGAGAATCTTGCGGTGAATAGAGCTACCGACGTAATGGTGATTGAGCTTGGAGCTGTATCCCTGAGCGTCGAAGGGAGCTCTTCGATTTTAGCGGGCGATATTTCAGGTCGTAATTGCCGGCAAGGTGGCAAGGCGGTGGGCCTTGGTGGGCTCGCTGGGCCCGCCGCGGTGTTAAAAGCCCTCCACGAAGATGTTTACTGGCGTCCAAGTGGCGGGCAATCTCGACCGGCTTCGAGATTCTCATCGCATCCCCTTGGAAGGGGTCCAGTTATGCAAGGCGCAGCAGTTGGCGAGCTTGGGCGCCCGCCTGGCCTCCAGTCTTGCCAACAGCCTCTTAAGAAAATGAGAGCCTTGATTACCGATTATAAAGAAGCTTTACGCGGCGAATAAATTTGTTTCAGGTTGCAGTCCTGGGCCAGACGGCTTCGCCTGCTTGCCGCGCCCCGACGCATTTTTTTTATTATTTACTGCTCACCTTTATCACTTCTTTTTTTTTGTGCTGTTGCACCGGTGGGAGAAGATACCTCTTTTTGGTCTCGAAATCTAAATAGCCTTGATACAAAAAATCTTCGTTTCTCTAAAGGAGAACCGCCGTATTGCACGTAACATACATGAAATCCGCAAGTATGTTTGTTCGTACTTCATGTTTATAAACGCGTTGTTTCCAATATATTTATTTTTTTGTGAACGTGAGAAAAATCTTTTTTTTTAATATCTCTTATTTAAATTATTTCTTTTAAGAGGCTATTAATAATTTTGCGCTTTTACTTTCAAAAATTTCATTTAATTTTGTATCTCATTGTTTGCATGTTGATTAAAAAGCAGTTATTGAACGAGGAGAAATAGAAATACGTTTCTCCTACCTGTCAGCGTTAAAAGACATCAGTGGCTAATTACTTCAGAGCCGAACAGCATGGATTTTGCATCTTACTGCACCATGGCTGAAAACTTCATACGAAAACCTCCTCCTTCGGAAAGTTTACAACAAATTTGAAATCAATTGAAAAGTTCGTTTCATGAAGGGTTTCTATTAGCAAAGACACACGAAAATTTCGTCTTCCAAAGCGCCTTATACCCTAACATTCTAAAAAGAAAGGAGGGGGGGGGGCGGCTAAGGCTGGTGCTCTTTTTTTCTTTTTTGCTAACAAGAAAAAGAAATACTAACTAGGCCTCGATGAAAATTTTCCGAAAGGTTTGCTTTAGACAGCAAATTAAGCCAGCAAGTACGACTTTTTTTGGAGGGGGGGATAGACTTAATGCTTCCATATTGTTATGTTCAAATTTGAAAAAATAAACATTATCCCATTTTTAACGTGTGAACACATGCTGTGATATGAGCTGATAAGCCTTTACTTTTAGCGAAAAATATTGTTTAACCTAGTATTGCAAGTGGCCCCTATTAATACTATAATGCAAAGCGCATCTCAATTTCCCCAATACTTTGGTTTTTTACCACTATTGTTGAATAGGCAGATTTCAATGAGTGAAAAGCGTTAATTATTTTTAAAAACGCAGTTTAATTGCACTCCAACTCACACAATGATAAAAAAAGTTCGATTTCCTATTCTGAGTTTGCACGATCTCTCCTCTCATTACCCCAAACTCTGTTTTCTCGCTCACTCAGATCCGCCATTTGTAATCCGGGAAATTCCCATCTAATGAGGACACTTCGGATTAGAAATGGCGGTCCTGAGCGAGCGAAAAAACGGAGTTAAGAGGAGAGAGAGGGGAGATCGAGCAAACTCATAATATGAAACTTGAAGAAATTGGTAATGGAAATGTTGTCAATTATAGAGGATACTTAAATAATATATTCTCAGTAAATGAAAGGTAGGGAATCAATTTCCGACAAAACCTTAGTCAAATCAAGGTGTCGCTAGAGCAGGGACCGGCAAAAACGGCTCCCGGAGCTCGGAGCTTCGGGAGCTACCTCGGAGCCGCCATGCAGCGGCTCCAAGTCCCCCCACTTTCTTTCGTTCTGTGCTTGCCGCACAAGCGGCTGATAGAGAGAGACAGAGTGTATGACCCGCGCTTCACTGCGCTGCCTGGGCGAATGGGTCTTGCTTGCTTACTACATAAAC
>Ga0058701_10003506_pt1 | contig 12434 bp, 13 predicted proteins | sample AgamicOrMae_FD_97039 | JGI IMG/M metagenome (GOLD analysis project Ga0058701, IMG submission 97039) | Agave microbial communities from Guanajuato, Mexico - Or.Ma.e | ecosystem: Host-associated > Plants > Phyllosphere > Phylloplane/Leaf | place: Guanajuato, Mexico | collected 2012-06-04
ACAGTAGCTGACCATCGTTTAAGAAAAATATTTGATAAAAACCTCTAAAAACAGTACATTTTTCAGAAAAAATGAGACAAATCAGCAATGGCGGCAATTTTAAAAGTTGAAATAACCGTAAATATTGTCTGCAAACTAATCTCGATTGTTTACTTAGTCAAATGTTATAGTTTTTCGTGCTTTTAAAATTTTTAAACACAGTTTCGTCATTTCTTGCTCAGTTTGTGAATTTGACTTGCTAAGTCGATGAAACATCCTAAAGGTTCGGCGATTGAAAGGCGATCCGATTAATGACGATTGCACTTATTATTGCAAGATTGCATTTTTTGCCTCTTGAGTTCAACCTTTCGTTGCCACGCTAACATGGTTGCTCCATAACGGTGGCGTCACTTCGGACCCTATACGAAGAGAGAACGAGAGACGTTATCTGACGCCACTTATTTGTGCGGGTCGCCTACTTACAGGATGAAAGGCAGCTTGCTCGGGTGAGTCCGGAAGAGTTCGGCTTCGTCCGCGTCAGGCCCGAGCAAAGGCTGCGTTTCACCCTCTAAGTAGGCAACCCGCACACAAAGCGGCGTCAGAAAAAGTCTCCCATTTTCGACGGGAGTGATTTCACCATTCACGCCAAGCAAAGAGAGGACTGACAAAGCCACTTAACCTAACCTAGCTTAACCTAACCAACGCGACTTTTTCCCTCTTGGTCGAAGCCACGCTCTAATTTGTCGTTAATCCCTATTGTGTGATGAAACGTTGAACCCGTGTGGAATAACTCGAGAAAGAAACAATGCAGCCTTTGGAAGTGAGGGGGCGTTCTTTTGTTAAACCTCGTATTATTACCGAGTTCCGGTCAGACATGATGAATTCAAGGTTGGATCCCGGAAGTCCCAACTCGAGGAAAGCCTTGACTAATCGAAGGTCGTTCGAGGTTCCGCACAAACCGTGGACGCAAACTACAAGGTGGAGTCCAGCGGGCGATAAAAAGCGATACGAATCGCTGATATGGAAATAGGGCAGCGTAGAAGCGAGGTTGGGGAAATCACTGAAACAAAACACAATAGTAAACACATGTCTAAAACATCGTAATCTAGCCCATTTCGTGTTCTTCTAGCTCTATACTTTACTTTACTAAAAGGGTATAATTTTCCACCTCGTGTGCAGAGTAAAAACGAAACCCCGTTTTGAGGAATCCTATTACCTGTTTTGGGTGTGAAACCAAACTGGGGGTGGTGGGCCTACATATTTTGGTTATTTTCCAAGATAGGCCTACGTTCAGCCATATCATTCAAAAGGTCTCGGCGAGAACTTTCCATTGATGTGGCTGAACGTAGGTCTATGTTGAAAAATAACCCAAATCCGTACTACCCCCGTTTTAGTTTCATACCCAAACAGGTACAACACTCTCCTTAACGGGGCTTTTTTTTCCGTGTGTTCGACCTTTGTCGAGTGGAACGCCGCTGTTGGAAAGTAGATCTCTACCATTTACGATGACAGCTTTAAAATAGATTCGATCTTCATGCCCGAGAATAGACGTTCATTAGCGTACGACATCTTCTTTAAAGACAATTTCCCAGCAGTTAACGTGAAACCTTGCGAACTGTACTCACCTGTATATCATTCCAGAGAAGTTCATACTTCTCTTAAATTCTTCTTTGGCTTTAGCAAATGTTATCTCCTCTTCCTCCGTCTCCGTGGGCCTCGTCTTGACGATGTGCTTCGTCTGCTTGGTCTTTTGCTGTTGCACGGAGGTGCGCGCCGCCGGAGTAGGCACTGTTCGAGGTTTGTCCTCGTTTGGGGAGGAGCGGGGCATCGGCTGAGGGGGCACTTTGTTCCCGACGAGGTTGAGGTCTTGTTCCGAGGAATGAACAAGTAAATGTGGTCCCGTGGTTTTGAGCTCAGCTGTACTTGCGGAGCTGAAACCGTTGCTGCTCGAAGAGCTATGAGGAGGCGAGGCTTGGAGGGGAGAGGTGCTCAGCGATATCTGCGACACGTCTGCTGGCCTGGAAAAAACAGCCCTCATCAGGCGAAAAGTCCAAACATACACGACGTCGCTACACTGCATTCTTTGAACGGACTGTCTATCCACCCGACGCCGACGGCCCATTTCAAATACCAAAAGGCTATTCGTACGCCTACCCTATCTGAAATGTATTAGGTTGGGTTCCGTGTGTTCTTGTCACCCTCATGTGAAATGCATTGGATTGGTTTACGTGCGTTTAAGTCTCCCTATATCTGTAATGGCTTGTGAATAGCCACGAACTTTATAACACATTGAAGCCTTTTTACGTGCGGGAGGTGATCCGGATGAGGTCGCGATATACATAAAAGCGACGAGTGGGTACTGTTGGTGGTTGACTTACTTTTGGAGATGTTGGGACGTCTGGCGGCGTCGCGGCCAAGGTTTGCAGTTTAGGCTTTCCATTTGATGGTAAAGTGGGTTGTCCACCGCGTCAAGAGGCTCGTCCGGCGATGCAGGCGAATCCGTTTCTTTCGTGGTGGACATGGACTTCCACAAAACGGAGATCGGGTCGCGGGTGTCGATCGGGGGAGGAGGGGCCTTTTTAGGGCCTCGGCTCCTCTGATTGGGTTTCTCGAAGCCGTTGAGGGCGGGTGCTGGGGCGCTGGGGGAGGGGCTTTCATCGCGGAACGGCTCGGGGGGCAGGGGCGTCAGATGGGTTTCGGGGGGAGCGGGAGGGGGGACCAGGATATCGCTGAACTGGGTGGGAGGAGGCAGCTGGAGTTCTTCGCCGTCCAGGACTCGGGGGAGGGGCGAGGGGGCGGGGGAGGGGGGATCACCGGCGTCCTCCAGGAGGGCGGGCGTGGACCACTGGACATGACTGTCCCCGGACACGAGGTCGGGGAAGGGTATCGCTGTGACCGGGAAGTTGCTCTTGGTCACCAGGTCCGGCACGGCGCCGACGTGCGCGACGTCCGGGAGGACGCTGAACGCGGACGGCGGAGGGACTTGCTCGCTTTCAGCTGCAAGATCCTTCAAACGGGAGCACAGAATAACGCCGTTCACCAACTGCAAAACCACAAAAACTTCAATTAACGACGAGAAAAATTTCGAGAAGGCCACATTTGTTAAGGTTAGGTTTGCTAAGGTAAGGTTTACTAAGGTTAGGTTTGGCAAGGTTAGGTTAGGTTCGGTAAAGTTAGGTTAAGTAAAGTTAGGTTTGGTAAGGTAACGTTTAGTAAAGTTAGGTTTGATAAGGTAACGTTAAGTAAAGTTAGGTTTGATAAGGTAACGTTAAGTAAAGTTAGGTTTGGTAAGGTAAGGTTAGGTTTGATAAGGTTGGGTAAAGTTAGGTTTGGTGATATTGCTTAAGGGAACGTTCCTTGACGTTAGGTTAGGTTTTATCCTTAGCTATGTTTGATCAGATTAGGCTACGTTTGATTAAATTTAGGGCGCAGTTGGAATCTCACCTGGTTTCTCCGCGAGTTCCTGGTATTGGAGGAGGGAAGGTCACCTGCGTTCTCCGGACTGAGCTGCCCGCTGGACGCTTCGATCGAGGACCGCCGACTGGAGTGGGAGACCCACCCGCTCTGCTCCGATGTGACTTCGCCGGATGCTGAGGAGTTGCACGGCGACCGCGGAGGACTTACGCCCTGTCTGAAACGATCAACTTGTTCGTGAGTCCACCGCCTTATCGCTACTCTCATTTTCGCGTTCTCAAAGCGGACTCACCCAATGAGCGGATCGGGTATCGGCAGAGGAAGAACGCTGGGAATTCCGTTCGTAGCGATATCCGCACGAGATGGCGTCGGCGTCGGAGTAGGGGTGGGGATGGGCACCGGGGAGAAGGCCACTGGGATCGGCAGCCCGAGCGGAGGTGTCCCGGTCAGGTTCGGCATGGACTCACTGCTTGTGGGAGGGCGCCGCCATCGGGAATCGCCCACTTCAGATAGAAAGCCTGGGGGACGAAACAGATTACCCATAGCTCAGACGACAAAAGTTCTACTTTCTCCGTTTTAAAAGTTGCATTTTCTACGTCTATATGCTCCTATACTAGTTCAACCTTTCATTAAAGGTCGTGGCTATTCGCCTGTCGGCGAGAATACATGGAGACTTGAACGCACTTACTGCATTTTAAATGGGAAGTGACTTGAACGCACGGAACACAACCTAATACATTTTATATGGGGCTGGTTTGCGGATAGCCACTTCCTTAATAAAATTATGAGAATTGATGACATGCAACCGATTTGGTAAGATTATAGGTTTAACCTTGGCTCTTTGGCCTAATCTACGTTAAGTCAACTAAGGCCTTAAACCTAACTTAGGTTAGGTTAACCAAGACCTTGACTTAACCTATCTTAGGTTTGATTAACCTAGGCCCTGGCCTAGCCAAACCTCCCTTTAGTTAACCTAGGCCCTGGCCTAACCAAACCTACCTTTGGTTAACCTAGACCCTGACCAAACCTAGGTTTGGTTAGCCATGGCCCTGACCAAACATAGCCAAAGTTTACCGAACGCAACTCTGACCTAGATCGTATTAGGTCACGTGCCTTGTGACTCGCTTACGCTTGGCGATGGAAGGTGAAGCACACATTAATATGCAACCTTCAAAATTTACCAACCTTGCCAGATTTCACGCCTCCGTTATTTTTAAACCCATTTTTGGGAGTGTCCATTGACCCGACTGCCCCATCTAAAATATATTAGGTTGGGTTCCTTGCGTTCAAGTCACCTCCCATTTAAAATGCATTAGGTTGGTTACGTGCGCTCAAGTCTCCCTGTAAGGCATGTCGGGTCAATGGCAACACCCCTTTTTTCCCCCGTAGGGATAATTTAATGATCAATCCCATGTCTGAATCACTCAGCTCGAGAGCGATCCAAAACATACCTGACATGCTAGGTTATATCTAATGGCTCCTAAGTTAATCGTGATTACATTTTACAAATGTGCGAAATCAGTGAAATTCACTTAATTAGACTTAGCATGTGACTAGGTCTTACCTAGATCCTCGAGCTGCAGACGAGAGAGTTGCGCCGGCAGCGAAACAGTGCTCCTCGCCGCGAGGTTATTAATCGCAGACAGTTTGGCCGCGGCCGCCGCTCGGCCTCCCTGGATGCTGAGGTCATAGGGGGCACTGGCGCTGCTCTCTAACCGGCGGAAGGTGCTCAGAGAGTCGCCCGAGGAGGAAGACGAAACCGACGCGGGCAGAGCCTCCTTGAGCAGCACCTTCCGGAAGCGGTGGTGGCGCGGCCGGTGGCGGAAGTTGGCCGGAGGGGGGAGCGGCGCCGTCTCCTTCTCCAGGCAGTCGCTGCTCTTGGACACGGGCACCTCGGCGCGCCGGGGGACCGGCGTGGGGGCCTTGGGGGGGAGCGCGAGGAGGGGCGCGGGGGCGGGGGCGGGGGGCGCCGGGGAGGGAGGGCCACCGGCGCCGGGCCGCCGCGCCGGCAGCGTCTGGTGCTGCTGCAGGCCCTGGAGGGAGCGCAGCTGCTCCATGGACTTGGAGTGGCGCGCGGGCAGCGTGGACGTGCGGCAGGCCGGCACCGGCGGCTGGAGGTGCACGAGGCGGCTGCCGCCCAGCGTGAGAGTGCCTTTCACCACCTCGCCTCCCGTCGCTCGCTCGCTTGTTTGCTCTGTAATGACCAGCGGGTGAGAGGTTTTGCGCGGATTTCGTATATTTGCTAACACGGTGAACAAATGAATAGCTCCGCTCAGCAGCTAGATATGTCTAAAATAGCTTATAGTAGCTTTTGCTACAAAAGGATTGCTTAGATAATAAAATCTATAGTAATAGCAAAAATTATTAAAGTAGCTATAATATGATATAGGCTAATGGCAAAAATATTAAAATAGATAAAAAAAAATAAGGGACTGTCTAGTGTCTATTGTCCTGACCGCCCCATATAAAATGTACTAGGTTGGGTTCCGTGCGTTCAAGTCTCCTTATATTAATTAATGCATGTCGGGTCAATAGCAACACCCAAAAAATAAAGAACTACATAATTTGAAGGGGACAAAGCGACGATTGTTTTGAGCCTGTTTCAATTAGAGGCAGCTCCGTAAAATACCTCTATTCCCATAAAGACAAAACCCTTAAGTCTTACGACGTAAAAGGCTCAACATAGCTGCAAAGATCTATTCATTCATTCCCGAGTACAGGCCAGATCAAAAGTCGTGACCTTTCGGTTTCTGGTGTCGGGTTAAAACGTCTGATAAAGGAAAGCGGTAAAATGATGGGCCACAACTTTTGATCTTGACGGTACAGTCACATCTACTTACCTACGCTAATTTTGTTTGCTGACGACGGCCTACCTGATTTAAGCCCCCTAGATTCTAAAATAGCTGAAATCCCGCAACTGCAATCTCCTTGGGTGAGGGAACCGGCGACGGGCCGACCGTCCTCCGTTTCTGAAACACCAAATTTTTTGACTTAGATAAAAAAAATGCCAATTTCAAACATTTATTTTGCTACACTTAAGATAATTATTAAGATTAAGAATATGAGCGAGGCGCACCATTACGTGAAATGTCCTTCCTTAGAGATACTGAACAATTTCTTCAAAAGCAAAAAAACAAAAAAAGGTTGATTTTTTTTATGAAAATTGTAATTTTTGCCACTTAAAATACTAGCTCCCTAAAATATTCATACATTTACCGTAAATAATTAAAAAAAAAGAAACAACTTTACACTTGAACTTTAGTTTCCGACGAAATCGATAAATTCTAATGTCTTTGATTAAAATACCAGCTTCCTAAAACTTTCATACGGTTAGATAAAATTAAAAAACAAAACAAATAAACTTTATTCTTGAACTTAAGTTTCCGAGGAAATTGATAAATTCTGATGTCTTTGATTTGATTATATTACATGGTACGAGGTTTACGAGTCAAAAATATACTTTTTTTTTCGAGGGAGAGGACGATTTTTACCCCGATTGCCGCTTTTCATCCTCGCGATTAGCTCGTCTATTTCTTGGTAATGGTCTTCGAAGATGATAGGCAGCGAGCAAAGATCGCCGTCCGTCTCAATGCAGTGAACCGGAAGCGGGGGGAGGGCCTGCAGGTAGCGCGACTTCCGGACCATCTCCGAAACCGCCAAGTACGTTTGGTAGTTGGCGTCGAAGCACCCAGCGGCGGACTGCCGCGGGTTGCCCAACACGAAGAACGCCTCTGCAAACCTCCGAACCTGCAAAAAAAATAAAAAAAAAATAATTCCTTAGCCAATCAGATTCAATCGTCTAAGGAGAGACTGCCCTTCTAAACGTTAGTTAAAATTTGTCCCATACCAATGAAGCAAAAGCTAAGCAAATGAAAGCTACAAATCTAAAATAATGGTATCTAACTTGTAGCACTCTGGCCACGTACCCAACCTAGTTAAAGCCAATCAAACGCAATAAAATCTTACCTTACCGAACCAAATCCATCCCACCGTAGCTGAACCCACGTTACCTACTTGGCAAAACCAGGTAGACTAGACAAACCTAGCCTATGTAAAGCTAACCAAACCTTTGGTAACTTATCTAACGCTGGTTCAACCCAATCTGGTCTAATTTGAACCACTTTCATAGTAGGAGAGTTCAAACAAAGTGTGTCGGAAAATACCCTACATTCCTGCAGAGCCCTTGCAGACGATAGCATAGGCTACCCTACCACACAGTTGTAATGCGTATAGCCTATGCTCTGATCTGCAGGAGCCCTCGGTGTATTTCTTTAACTGTTACAGTTTTTTTAATGTTAGAGACGTTTTAAAGCATCGTACGCTATGCGATGTTTGTACAATCCAAGCCAAAAGTCACGCGTCCAGCTTCATGCGACGATTAATGAAATAGGCATGACTTTGACTGTAAATGCGAGTTATCGCAAGCGAAAAGTTCTTGATTTTTCTTTGACGTGTATTATGCAGTACATCATATCTCGTAGCAGTTAACTATCTTTTTCGTGAGGCCCAATCCTTCTTGGCAACTCCGCTGAGCATCAACTAATTAGGGATAAAAATAACTTTACCCGCAAATTATGATGTTGAGCCGCTAGATGTCGTTGGATAGCATCTTTGAGAGTGAAGGTATCGATGAACCATCGCCATAACGATAGGCTCTCTATCCATAACAACGCGATGTCCTTATTGGCTATTTCTACCAACTCCTCCTCGGAGTCAATGCCCTGAAACAAAATTCGTAATCCGTAAGCAGGTCCTTCCGTACATTTAGCACTCGATCTCGAGACAGGGTCTTAAGACGCGTTCGAAAACGGTACCCGTGGATGTTTTATCTCTGTCTTAAACATGGAGCTCTCATAAGAGAGAAAGACAGAATACTCTTCGAGTGGTGTTTTCGAACGCAGTGGCGGGACTTACTTGGTCCCTCGGGGTACTGCCTTGAACGCCGTGGAGCAACCCACTTTGGTTGACAGTCGCTGCTAACGCAGGATGGCATTCCTGGAGATAAAGGAGTCGATACTTTGATGGATATCACTTTGTGATACAGGGCGTTTCGTATAATATCGTGCGCTGGGCTTACCTTTGCTAAATCGCTAAGATTCAGGAACCTCGCTTCCCAGTTGGTAAGCTCCGCGGGGAGGGTCTCGTCAACATCCAACAGGGAGAAGTATTTGGCCGCTTTGCTGTGCAGAGACTCATAGGCGGCCAGAATGAGGGTGCAAACCTCCTGGTGCAAATGCCTCGCCAGCGCCACGCGGCCGCTGGTGGAACCAGGCCCGCATTTCGTACTGCTAGCGCTGCTCGGGACGCTGTTCGAGCTGCCAGCGACGCTCCCGCTACTCGAACCCGGGTTCTGAAACGAACAGTCCAACTCAGAAAGAGATATATCTACGTAGAGTGCAGAGGAGAGAGTCGTGAGAGATCACGTGACTACGGGAAGATCTCTGTATTCACAGTAAAAACTAATCCCTGTTTTAAGGTATTATCAGTCCAAAGGGTATTGTCCAGTTCTCGTCGTGCAGCAAGGCAGTGGCCAATGTGTTTCCCTATAAGGCGGAGCCTTCCAGCGCGATCAGAACCAAACAGTACCTTTTGGACTGATAGTAAAACAGGGGGTGAGTGTAATTTGGTTATTTTCAGAGGTGTACCTATATAAATAACCATATTGATGGAGAGCTCTGGACCAGACATTTTCATTGATAAGGCTGTTGATAGATTTATAATTAAAATAGCCAAATTACGCTCTCCCCATGTTTCACGACCCAAAACAGGTATGGGATTCCTAAGACACGGGTTGGTTTTTACTGAGCTCCAAAAAAAATCACAGAAGTCAAAGAAAAGTTATTGGTCTCTCTACCTCAACGACAAACGAATTAGACAACAAACTTACGATGTTGCCGAAGAGAGCATTATCTAGTTTTAATTGGGACTGAAGAGATTGAAGCTTTTGAGATCCTAAAAACGGCTTGTTCCCGCGAGGTGCGCTGTAACAGAGACAAGTTAATTATCTTTGAGTTCGCTCTCTCAGACGAAACTCTTTAAGACAGCGCTACATACCAGCTCTGAACGTAATGTAAAATGTTCCTCCTGTGAAAACACAGAAAAGAAATATTAGATACAAAGCATAGTTATCTGAAATATTCCTGGAGAGAAAGAATTCCTCCTTCAAGCCGATAAGCTGATGCCTCACATTGGCAATATGGCTAATCTTCATCAATCAATTAATCAATCTCCGGCGTAGGTTAGATTTTTCGTTGGAACTATTATTTTAGTCAGGTCAGCTGATTGTAAGTTCAAATTAAGTTAGGCTCAGAATTAGTTACTTTTTTGACGAGGTTTTGGCTTAGAAACGACCTCTATTAATCCACCGGAAAAATACCAGAAATCGTTTTAACTTACCCGAGTTTTTGCGCGTTAACAAGATAAGAGAAACACGGCGATAAGGCCATAGAATTTAAAGGTTGCTTATGCCATACAGTGCAAAGGTTCCGGTGGAAAACCTGCTCCCATTGGATTGACTGGCATTAATTTTGTTTCCCATTTCCATTTACGTTCGATACCGTACTCACTAAAAATAACATGTGATAAGGTTCACATACAATAAGGCTCGTCAAAAAGCAATTAACAGTGGTCTAGCTTTTCCCCCTCTCTACAACGACGGCAATGAATCCAAAAACGGCACTCATGTGGAAATGTGAAGACCCATATTAAACATTGATACTACTCTCGTGCTACTTATAAGCCCTGCTTAACTTCCAGGGTCTCCAGTATGGGGTGTTTCCAGGCACTACCTCTAAACGCGTACTTCGTCAGAGTGAGGTTGAGTAGGTCAACTCAGCTGCTCCGTGGAAGGCGAGGTGTTATCCGGCCAGATTCCAAGGATACTCGCGATTTTGCCGTGCTACTAACGGCATTTAATCGCGGATTTGAACCAGGAAGCTCATAACTCTAGTACCGGCATCTAAACAGCATTACCAAACTTGGAAAAAAAAAACGAAAAAAAATACCCGTGGTTAAGCCCACCCTTTACTTCCCAGATCTTATGGGGTGGGGTGTTTGATGGGCTACCTCCAGATGCGCAATTCGCGTCAGATTTGAGGCCTAAGCGGCTCCGTGGCTGGCGAAGTGTTACCCATCCGGCCAGATTCCAAGGATCTCCGCGATTTTGCGAGGCTGCCGACGGGATTTAATTGCGGATTTGAACCGCGAACCTCTAACCAAATCTAGACATCATCACTGGTAACGTAGCAACGCTAACCACTCGGCCACTGAGAAGACGTTTGACGCCGGTATTAGGAGGCGCACTTCAGTGACGAGGCCTCGGTGAAAGAAAGAAAGAAAAATGCAGCGGAACTAAGAATCGGACCCGCGTCGCGAAATTAACAGGCAAACACGCTGACCAATCAGAATCAGCCACGACGCCTCCTTAGTCTAGATTGATCCCCCCTCCCCCCTTGAGTATTTGTGTAGTGTTTCTCGAGACCCCCCGCCTCCTTCCTTGTGGGGTACTTAGTATATGCATGATCCCTAGGATTGGGTTAGGCTATGCCTCCCTGTCAGAGAAAATAAACCTTCTTGCTTCCCGAGAGCCTAAATGTCGCACATAAATAAATGAAAATGTGAGCTCACTTTATGTGGGGCTGTCTGAGAGACAGTAAGGCCGCGTGGACAGTAACGGTGACAGCGGAGAGGTGCCTGTAGTCGAAGATGACGGGCAGGTGGTCGTGGAGGCCGCGGGCAGTGGCGAAACTCAGTCGGAGCGTGCGCACGGACACACAGCGGAGGAATGACGGGTTCTCGGAGGGCGTCTCCGAAAAGCACAGGCCCAAATGCAGGGTGAACGACGCTCTCTCCAAAGACTCTTCGATCTAGGAAAAAGAAAGAAGAGATTTGTTTCCAGAGAAGGCTTAAAAATAAAATATTGAACAAAATAGCGAGAAAATGGGTTGGATTTATGTCATCAACCCACTACCGCCCAGTGATGCCGTTCGGAGACAGAAAAACATATTTTAGAGGATCTTTTCAGTTCAGTATAGTCACAAATAAAAAAATAGCATCGTCTGGAAACCTGAACTTTATTGATTCATGCATTTTTCAAAGCTTGAAATTTCGTATTTTAACGGAAAAAGCCCTTCCAATTTCTCTTAGGCTAAATTTCACTCCAAATACTTTGGGCTGTTATGGATTATTCTTCATCATGTAATGAATGATTAGACCGCAAGGTGGAATGCAAGAGGTACGCCACCTTTCATATTTCCATTGTATTACCAAACGGCTGATTTTAATATGGAGAGTTGGAAATCATAAAGCAATTCGTTAAAGAGGGTAAGTTTGATAATCCATCGGCCATCAAAGGGCGTATCTTACCTTGTTACTGTCGACTAAAATGGTCGCTCTGAACACGAAAACTTCGTCCAAGAGGATCTCGTCATTTCGGTAGAGAATTTGAAATGTTTTAGTAACGCCAATACTCTTCCATTTGTAGTGAGGAAATACGCTGGAATCTGAGAAAAAAATCCCTATTATCATAAGAGAGAAAATATTCCCATACAGTACCGGTACTTCCTTTTCGAACATGGAAATAAAAGGAGGCTCGAAACATTAGCTGCAGAGCCCCTGCAGACGATAGCATAGGCAACCCCACCACACAAGTGTAATGCGTGTAGCCTATGCTCTGACCTACAGGGGCCCTCCAAGTCAAAAGTCACGCCGCGCCCAAATGCAAGCGACGATTTATAAAATGGGCATGACTTTAACAGTAAATGAAAGCTATCGCAGAGCGATAGATTATTGTTTTGGTTGATTTTTCTTTGACGTGTATTGTACTAGCAGTCAATGAAGTTTTGCGCGCTCCATTTTTTTGCACCTCCGTAACTTTGAAACGGAGAGATATACGTAAGAAAAGCACGGAATAAAATCGTTCGATCTTCAAGAGATCTATGAATTTGATTTTAGCTTTTTTGTCGTACCATCGCTTCGTTCCAAAGTTATAGAAGTTTAAAAGAATTGGAGCGCGCAACACATTTTTGACTGGTAGTACATCA
>Ga0058701_10003507_pt1 | contig 12433 bp, 6 predicted proteins | sample AgamicOrMae_FD_97039 | JGI IMG/M metagenome (GOLD analysis project Ga0058701, IMG submission 97039) | Agave microbial communities from Guanajuato, Mexico - Or.Ma.e | ecosystem: Host-associated > Plants > Phyllosphere > Phylloplane/Leaf | place: Guanajuato, Mexico | collected 2012-06-04
CGTATAACTGGATATGCAAATACATTGTTAGCATAGGCTTTTCGCCGGGACCGGAGAAAAACGTCGTATAAACGGATGCGTCGTATAACAGAGGGTCGTATAACTGAGGTTTTACTGTAGTAAAATTCTTGAAAAATCGTTGAAAACAGCCATGTTATGAGCGAATCAAACAGCCGGAAATCAAGGATATCAACCGGATATTAGCCGGATATCAAGGCGTTTTGTACAGCGGATATCATGAGTTGTCGCCCCTTGGTTATCTCAGTTCGCGAGTTAACATTGGGTAAATCTGGTGAAAGACCTGTCATCATTGGTGGTCAAAGTTTCTCTGAGTCACTGTCCCTTAACCAAGTCTATTCTAATTGAGTGCATTCAACCACACTAAAATCCAACTGCACTCAAACGGAAGAATCCTAACCAAACCTAATCTAAATATAACCAAGCGTAGCCGGAGGCTAGATGATCTAACCTCGACTACAAATAGACTTACCTTCCCTGTTCAAATCTGACCTATCCTTACCTTGCCTACCTTCACCTCACCTACTGTAAATGGAACTAGCTTAACTCAAACCAAGCAAATCTCCCCGATCCAGATCTGATGTAACCGAAGTTGGCTTAGTCAGTAACCTAACATATCTGGATCTAACCGTAATTGACCTAACCTAGTTAGAACTAGCTAGCCAACTGTTACCTTACCCATCACAATCTGACTGATCTGCTATGAAGGAAGAATCAGCCGCGGTCGAGCGCTACGAGCCATTGAACTGTTCAAAAATCCCATGGAACGGAATTTTAAACCATAGATATGTAGTAATTACTTATATCTAGTCGGAGCTTTTAAGGTGAAGTTTTTGGGGACACTTATAGGAGTGTGTATTTTGAGAATAAGAGCGAGTCAGACAATTCTTCCGGACATATCAAGAGTATTCGAAACGAGAAAACCAGCCTTTTTCTCTAGATCTCCAGTGGGTGGTTCCAGCGATGGACTCTAGAAGTCAAAACCCAAAGTCGTGACCCCCATTTTAGTTGTCAAACCTCAGTCAGTCGACCTAGTGAGATGTTGACGACATACCGTGATGTCGTGGATGAAATAGTAATGCATGAAAGCTTGCCGTTATACATTCCAGTTATGTCACGTTCTTGCTCAGTCCCTTGAACGACGTTTGAGTGAGATTTCACACTGTCATGAGGACAAAGACTTGAACACATGTCGAGATAACAAAACATAAGTTAACTGAATCGGGAGACTGAGTAATATGCGTTGTTTTTGCAGAGCGAACTGTTCGGAGCGCCAGCAAAGTGAGCAGCGCGTCTCCGGCGGCAGTGGTGCCAACCTCCTCCCAGAACGGCAACAAAATGCCCGAGCTGGTGTACCAGTTCCATTACAGCAACAACTCACTGCTGCCAACGGAGGCCTGCCACGACCTCAACTGCCCGTGGTGCGCCCTCAACTGCGGCACTCTGCTGGCTCTGCTCAAGCATCTAAAGTTATGCCACGCGCGGTTTACTTTTACATACACTGTAAGTGCGATCATCATTTATCTTTATCGTTGCGCACATTGTAGATTTAAAGGTGGCGTTTTCTGGATCTTGTGTTCCACCTTTCGTTGCTATGTCAAGCGAAGCCAGGCACGAGACGCGTAAGTTAGTTCTAGATTGGAGTGAAAGAGACCTTCATTTGAAAAAAATAAATCGTAACACTACTTTGAATGGCTTTGGGTAATGGCCTCATTACAATATTTCGATCGAATCGCTGTTTTCGGTAGTGTTTCGTCACTGTTCGTGCTTAGCGTTTTACTGGTAAAATTCAAATCATTGCCAGGTTTTCCCTTTTTTTAATGAGAAGATTTCTTCGTCACTAATAATTTAATGGCTAAATTGTGTTCGCAGTTTGTGTAAGTATGAAAAATAATGGACCCGTGTATTGGCTAGAGCAAACGTGATGAATTCTGTGAAGCCTTCTCACAAAATTTTCAAGGGAAAAAAAAGCTTTTTTTCTTCTTTTTTTTCTGTAAGAAAACTGGATCTTTTTTGGCCCAAATCAGTGAACTATAAAGGATTCTCACCAAATAAGCCGTTACGAGCCATTCAAAACATTCAGTGTTTACATGAATGATAATTTATCTTTATTTAAAAATGACCATTCTTTAAAAAAGTGTTGTGGTGCTTGCAGCCCGTTCCGAACGGCGCGCGCATCGAGGTGGCCATCAACGAGTCTTACGACGGCTCGTACACCGGGTCGCCGCACGACGTGATCCAGCAGCCCGGAGGCCTGGCCTTCTCCCGCGACGGGCCCCAGATGCGCGCCAACGTGACCCAGATCCTGGTGTGCCACCCGAAGCGCACCAAGCCCAGCCTCACGGAGTTCATGGAGCTGGAGGAGGAGCGGGACCTGGTGCGCTCGTTCATCACCGGCCACAACCGCTTGTACCACCACACCGTCACCTGCCTCCCGGTGCACCCCAAGGAGATGGACGCCGACTCCGAGGACGAGCACGACCCCAAGTGGCTCCAGGCCAAGACCATGATGATGATCGACGAGTTCACTGACGTCAACGAGGGCGAGAAGGAGCTCATGAAGATGTGGAACCTGCATATCATGAAGCATGGGTAAGTTCAACACACTGAGCCAGCCGAAAGTGTTCGCACTACAATTTCCCTTTTGAGCTCATCACCGATTCTTTTGCATTGATATGTGCGAATTCCGCGTCTTAAAAATGACGGAATTTGTTATATTCAAAGACTCAGAAGATTAGTATCCTTTTTAAAATTGCGAATTCCTTTTCTTAAAAATGACGGAATTTGTAATTCAAAGACTCAAAAAGATTGTATTTTTTTTAAAGTGCGAATTCCACTACTTAGAAATGACGGAAATCGTCATTGGAATTCGTAATTCAAAGACTCAGAGAGATTATTATATTTCTGAAATTGCTTGTAAGTGTAACAGACTTTGCTGCGAACCTTTAGTGAAATGGCTTTCAGTCAAAAATGTTGGAAACTCGGATTTTATTTCATCGAATTCCTGCATATCGTGACTTTAAAAATGCTAGGTTCCTGAAGATTGCCGTACACTCTCAACAGAGCGTTCAAAGTAGTAATTGAGGGAGGGGGGGAAGCGGCGAGACTGCAAAGGTCTTCATTTATCTGTAATTTTTCGATAAATTGGTGGCAAGCTTTCAAAATTTGGTGGCGAACGATGCCAGTCAGGATCCTGCCAATTTCAAAACCTCGGAAAGAGCAAAGTCTGGGTTTCTAAAAGTTTGGCGATGTCCGAACGGCATCGATACTCATTTATAAATTGACTGATTTATATTAGCTCAGAAGGTTCTTCTCGTCCCAACGAAATTACCAATTCTTCTGCGTAAATCTACTCGTCATGTGAACAACCTCACCTAACCTCGTATTTTTGACGCCTTTTATTCCTGTGGGCTGCTCTTAACCTTACACAAATATCAGTTAAGAGAACCTGCTCTTAGTTTTCAAATTTGAAGTTTAAAAAGTGGCGCCTAACTGTGCCCAGAGGAACAATTTCAACAACTTCAAAGTACGACTTATCACAATTTTAAACTAGACAATATTTATTTTTATTTCGCCAAAGAGGTGATGTATCAATAATTTTCCCAGTGTAAAAGAAAATGAATACCGTCACGTTTTTGTTTGTGTAGGTTATTTGATTGCCTTAGTCCGAGGTCTGTGTGCTCGACTCATGTGTGAATAGTTGCTGGAGGGGTTTTAACTATGTACCGCTTTGTTTTTCAGGTTCGTAGGGGACTGTCAGATCCCACTGGCCTGCAAGATGTTCCTCGACTCGAAAGGGCATGAACTGATCGCCAAGAACCTGTACCGCAACTTCGTCCTGCACATGTGCAGCCTGTTCGACTTCGGCCTCGTCAGCCCCGTCACCCTGTACAACATCGTGGATCGCCTGCACAAGATGATGAAGGACAAGGAGATCGATGAGATGCAGAAGTCGTGGCAAGCCCAGCACGAGCACTGGGTGACGCACGGGCGCAACGGGCGGCCCGCGCCGGGCGGCGGCTCCAGCGGCGCCGGCGGCCCCACGGGGACGCCCGGGCGCCGCCGCCAGGACGGCCAGCAGCGCAAGTCGGGCGCCGCGCCCTCGGCGCCCTCCGCCACCCCCAACGGGACTCCCAACGGCGGCCAGGGCGACGTCGACCCTGCCAAACGCAAGAACTCGCTCGGGGACAAGAGCCCCGGCAACGCGTCGCGCTCCAAGCGATCCTGGAAAGGCGTCAGATTCTGCGTCGCTGTCTCGTGAACACGACAGCTTTCACCTCACATCAGCCATTGAGTATTTGACTAGATATTTTGTGCTAATGCACTGCCATGGTGTGTGAACTCCTCTGGTCTTGATCCGCATATGGTCGGCTTGCAATGCACGACCCCGCTGTTGATTTGAGAGGTTGTTTTGTTCTTTTTTTCTCCTCTTGTGTTCCACCATCGGTCGCCGAGCGAAGCGAGACACGTAGCTTAACCTAACAGACCTCAAGCCTGATACCGCCTACCGTATATCTCGACGGCAGTTACTGCTGACGAGAACTGATCGGCACCAGACTTACTGTTGTGCGTCCGGAGGACAGGGGTTAGTTAAGCGAGTCGCAACTAACCTGACGTTAGTAAGAAGCTCGAGGGCAATGATAGGTAACGTTGGGTGAAGTTGGTTGCCCGGTGCTTCGCTCCACTCAGCTTGGCGTCCTATGGTGGAATACTTGTGGGAAATACAACCTATCAAATTTACAGTGAAATGTGGTTTTCCGCACCACAGATCCATTCACAAACTGGGTCTCTGCAAAGGTGTTTTAAAATTTTGATGGCGTAGTTGGGAATCACTTTTGACGGTTGAATATTTGTTTTCATTCATTTACTCTTGAGATGTAAGCAGAGAACGACGCACTAGAAAAACGAATTGATTCAATAATTGTAAGTTGTTTGGTGGGTCTTCGGTGAAATGAAGGTCCGTGATGCTCACGACACTTTTTAGAAACTATATCAAAAGCATGCTCTATTTTCACACCTTCGCGATGATCTCCAAGATCTCAAATATTTTTAAGCAAGGACAATGACCGATTTTTCGTTAGTTGAAAGGTATCTCTTTTATGGCAAATCGTTACAAGTTGCTGAAGAATGTAAAGCTGATTAAGCTGATTCGGTCGAAGAATAAGATATAAAGAAGATATTCTCTAATGCGCTTCATATCAGTTCACACATACTTATATCCAGCACGCTTGCGCAGGTTTCCGTACCTTCCAATTTGATTAATCCTCAGCTGTATAGACGGTTTCTCTGTAGAGTCCTTTCTTCAAGTCAGTGAGAACAAACCTCCTTTTAAACCTTAAACTTCAGCAGAATAAGTTTCAGCGCCGGAATCAGCCGGTGCACTTGTGGCTAGATTTCTACCCAAGGTATCTAGCCATTGAACGATGCCTCAGTATCATGAAACCCTTCAAATTTCGGGATTTGGGTCTTTATTCGGTGTATAGTTACTACTTTTGCTCTTGTCATAAAATTTGGAGCACTTGTATGGAAAAAATTAATTTAAGGCCTTTAGTTGAGATGAAGAAAGACTGCAACTATTCGCTTCTGTGATTTTAAGTTTAAAAAGCGCGCCAGAGTTAAGTCTCAACCATTTTTTATTATTTTGACTGCCCTTGGTAATCCACTGCCGGTTGCTCTGGCCGTTATAACAAACTTTCAAAGCGCTTCTTTCACAAGTGTCATTCTCCGTCAGCTCTTTGTGCGATGTGTTTTGAACCTCTGAATATTGTCCAGGGGAAAAGTGAACTCTTGAGCTAACTTGTTCGCCTGTACGATTTGTTGTTATGATCCGAGCTTTAGCCCTTGTTTGCCTTAGGGCAGACGACCTAAGCCGGCTGTGGCTCGCATCGGGGAGTCAGATGACCGAGTACTCTTAGCTCTTCTAGTCGATCTCCCCTTCAGGTCTTTGAGATTCCCTCGTTTTTTGACTGTTTAATTTTACTAAAATTTTACTTTTTTGTCTCGCGGAAAGATTTCCTTGCCGTTGTTTAGACTATAATTTTGAGTGAAATGTTGAACTTTCGACTGCGCAATGGAGATAATGTTACTTGCGTTAAGGCCCAAGCCAAAACTGATCAGTGGAACAAAGTATCTAGTTTTGGAACTGTTGTTTGTTTAAGCTTAAAATTTAAATTGATTGTAAGCGGCTGAATAGTCTTATCGTTTGAATTCTTAACAACTTTTCGCGACTGTCGCAGGTGTTCTTCCGGTTGAAATCGAACACCTAACATGGCTTTTCCGTAACGTGCTAGCCTTGTCAAAAATACTGTCATTAAAATTGTACCCTTTACAGTCACACTGTGGAGGAGATGAAAATTTCGAGTTCCACAAAATTTCTCCAGTGTGCGGTGGATTTGAAGCGTAATTCTACAACCGTTACTTAAAAGTGGTCGATTCTAAGCGATAACCAGTGTTAGCAGTCAGGGATAGAGCGAGTAGAATTTTGATAGGATTCGCTTGTCAAAATTATTTTAAGGTGAATATTATATCTTAAGGAAGACTCTTCTGATGATTGTATGCCTCCTTAGGTATCCTCATATATGAGGCCCATTTCTAAAGATTTTTTTTTCCACGGAGAAAGACCTCTAATTGAGAGGCCTTCTGTAAGTTGACACTTCAAAGGTGTCGTATCAACTGTAATTTAGCTCAACAGGAATATTAAAAGTAGTTTGAGTTGATCCAAATGTTTACGCCAAAAATGTGTTTTCTATATTGTATTTACGAAGTTGTAGATCCGTCACTGAAATAGTTGTTGCTCCGACGAGTCTTAAGCAGATGTACAAAGAAGCCAACGCGATTGCGACCAATTATGTGTTTCAAGTAATGCTAAGGCTTTGATTGGTTAGCGCTCTAAGTAACTAAACTTGGATGGACTGCACCGTCACATTACTGTATTCCATTAGGTATCAAAAGAGATTAGCACGGACGGGTGAGCACTGCCAACGTAATAAAAATGGGCAGGCAGACTGGCGTCACTTCATGTTCTTGTAGCAAACAGGATCAGTTAGAATTGTTAACATTTGGACGGCTGCAGCGGTTTTTAGTGGGGAACGGCAGAGTTCTTGTGACGCGATTAGACGTAATTGTGTTGAAATTCTGATGGCGTATACGTCTTGTACTTTGTAACCTAGTGTTAACGCCAATGCACGGTATGCCCTGCATGATCTAACCTGATACTCGTGTGATTTTTTTAAGAAGGTGCTTGAGTATTTTGCGACTAGGTTTTTTGTTTCGGAGGGGAAAACATCTTTTCACAAGTGCCTTCTTCTATTGTTTATGTGTCGCTTAGCAAAATCTGTATAGTATAATTTGATAAAAGTCCTGAATCAAGAGCCCAAATATCAACTTTCGGGTCATTTTTTTCGTGGCGATGAAGGTTTACACCATTTTTTCACTAAAATTACCCTTGAGGATAATGTATATAATATGTGTATTTAGTGTATGTATATATATGTGCTGTATGTTTTATCTTTCATGAGGGACATGTTAATGGGCCTTAAAGTTTATTATTTATTTACACTTTGTTTTTAATGAGTGAATGTCTATTTGTAGATTGTGTACCGTAGTACTTTCAACCTCACTGCCAGACCATAGGAGGAAGTATTTTTATGACAAATCTGCGGACAGCTGTATAAAGGTCTATTAAAATCAAGCGTGTTTGGTGTTAACGTTTTGTAAATTATTTTATTGTCTCCCTTTGCCATGAGGATTACATCACGGGTTTTTAGCAAGGGAACCTTGGAGGACCTCCAAGAGGAAACAATCGTTTGGAGTGGGCCAGCATTTTGCTCAGAATAAGCCTCAGTCCTAAGAAATCTGTGAATTCTCAAATATTTTTTCAACAGCCCATCCGACGGAAGAACTGTTGTTTAAAAACAAATTTGCGATAGAATGTACGGCAGCGGTGCCGCAGCCATTAACCTTTTAAAGTCAAACTAAAATCTTTGACAGCACGATACTAAAAGTAAGAGTTGGCGGTAGAGAGAGGTGTCACCGAGTAAACAGATTAATACGCATATAATCTGACAAAACTTGCGTATTCACTGTTCTTTAGTTACGCATTCGGAAAGGAAAGACAGACGGTCCACGTTTGCAGGAACCTCTTAAAGATCACTTTCTTTGGAAAATCAAATTTTGTTAGGTATCATCATTTTAAGCTATCAAATATAATGTTATTAGTTATATAAAGCCGCAGTTCTTTCATGTGAAAGTGGTAAATGTAATCGCAACGCCAAATATTGGTTGAGTGGTGTTCATAGACGTCGTGTCGCCATTTAAAGTTGAACTCATAAGCATTTTTCTCGATTATTAAATCCTTTGTGAAAATTTACCTTTTGAAAAGTAACTTTCAAACTGCAGGCTTTTGATATTTTCTTCACCACGATATCGGCAAGGCATCGAAAAAAACCCTTCGAGTTGATCCGTTTGGAGGCGATAGGTAGTTAGTTCATCAAAAACTTCGCACAGTTAGTTTATTGCCAGGAAGACGCATACAGTGCAAGTGATTTGACAATGAGTATGAGACATGGTCTAAAGTGAAACTAGCAACAAAGCTATCGAAGATAAAATAAGTCAGAGGTACCGCTCTTGCCGGTGGACCAACTTGTTCACGGTGAGGTACTTAGTTATCAGACTTATTTCGCTTATTTCAGTATCCGTCATGACCTTCGAGTCTCCTGTGCTCCCCTCGCTTGATGGCTCCCCAAGGCGTCAAGAAGTAATCGCAGAGCAAACACCATGTTTCATCTCCTCCCATCTCATTGTCAGCTTGGAGCTCGATCACCATTTCAGACCTTCAGTAGGGCAGCTGTTTACAAAGAAACGGATTCATTTCTAAAACTTCAAAAGGCGATATGTAGCATTATTTTGTGGTTGCCTCTCGATTTTTCGGACGCCATTTTAAAAGTATTACAGCCAGATTCGTCTTTGGCCAGATTCTGGCTAGATTACAGCAGACGAAGGGCAGCGCAGGCGTAAAGAAAAAGGGAAGTAGAAAAACCGCCACTTTTCCACTTGCATTTGGCTGGTATCCAGAGCAAATACTCTTCCTCCTGATTTTTAAATTGTAGAATTGCATTTTAAAAGACGTATCAACTTGTTCAACAAAATACCAGTTCACAGTTTAAAACACAAATTTCTTTAGAAAGAAGAACATTAGTCATGTTGTTAAAGAAAGCGCAGGTCCCACTCCCCGTGTCGTATCGCGATTGGTCCTTATCGAGTCACCTCTTCCCTCATTGCCCCTCACCTGACCCATCCCAGAGCTTATATACTGGCCCTCGATGGGAAATTTAGTAGTCTCGTCGGAGGATAGGTGTTAGATAGACTGGTTGGTATGTTTCCACGTCAGATTTTTTCCCGTGCAGGCTCATGCCATTATTGTCTATTAATGTGTGGTGGTTACAGCATAATAGATGTTCTTAGGATATCAGGTCGGATATGTGAGGGGACGCGAGTGATGTGCTTTGATGCAAGGTAGACGGCTTTTGTGTGTCGCGAGCCTCCCTTGTAGTGTTAGAATGGGTTGTCTTTCCGTTTAGAGAGGGGATAAGGTTCGCGGCAAGGACCCATCTGACCAATGCGAAGACTTCTCTGGTGAGTGCTGTTTTCTTTTAGGGCTACCGTCCGCGTTTAGTTTTCTATTTCAAAATTGATTCAAATCCGGTCAAATTTATATGCAACCTTTGTGGTATCACTGGCTTCCGTGTCGGTTTACTGACTCATTGCTCGTGGTTCGACCGTTATGATTTTCGGAAAGCTCGTGTTGGTTTGCGTCGGTTAATGCGGCGTTTTGCGTTCTCCGGAGTGCATTCGTGACTTGAACTTTTTTTATCAGAGTAATGGAACAGTAATTCGAACCGGCTTTCTCAAAGATTTAATGAAAGTCGTGCGGAGCTTGTACGGTTGTTGTCGCGCGGTAGCCCATTCCAACTGTTTCTCTTGATGGCGGTGCGACTTAAGCAGAGATCTACCAACGAAAAGTTAAGTTTCGATATTCAGTATTATCAAGAGCATTCGTACTTGATAATTTACGAGATGACCATGTAGAATGATGAATGTCTTAAGCGTACCGGTAGTATCGAGACGGTGTGCAATTTGAGCTTTGTTGTCCCATTTGACTGTTGGTCAGTTGCAGCTGTGATAACTCGATTTCGTTTGTCGTGAATTTCAATTAATCTCCAGTAGAATGTTTCCTCCCATGCTTTCTACACAGTTCTGTGCATCAATAGGCACAAATAACTGTGGTAGGGATTTTGGACCGAGCAATAGCACAGGCTTTGGTTAAAAGCACCACTTCACCGAAATCTTTACTTTGATTTTTAGTCACGGGGTAGTGCTCATTAATTACTTTTAGTATTTTGGCCATTTATGAGAGTGGTAACCTCTACAAACAGCGACTCTAGGTCGTTGATTATCAGTCCCAGTCCCTTGTAGCGACTCAGAAGCGAGCCGCCCGACCCCCAGTGCCATTTGACTGTCATGTGTTGTGGAGCTCGTCTCCGTGTCTTCCATTGGAACTTGTAGATTTTTATGCTCCCTTTGACCTTGCTTATGGTCCTTGGTCCTATGCATTGGACCATATGTGAGTATAGGCTACTTACATGGTTGGACCCTTCTGACTTCGCGTTAGCCTACGTGGGCATTTAAGCCGTTCCGCGTGTCGTACCGAGCGCGCCATAACTTTTTTTCTAACTAATCTAATTCTACCTTCCGGTGGGGTTGCAATCTCACTTGCGGTTCAACTGCACCGGTTTGGTAGAATTATACCGCTCACCTCGGTGGGATAAGAACCTCAATTTTCCAGCATATCTATCTATGAACTATTAACGGTTATATGTAAGCTGGATCGTACAAGGGATTATAACTTGTATGAATATCTTGCGTTTTATTCTGTTGCTGTAAATTTGAAAAATGTTCCTCCTTTACTTTGCCAAATAAAGAAATTCTGTTAATTCGGTCTACTTATTTATTCCTCTCCCTCGTTTGTTGTTAATGAGGTATGTTGTATGATCTGTTTCTTGTTGCAGTGTGCCGCCCTATGGGCCATTTCATTGTCTTTTGATTTGCTTTTCAAAATTAAATTATTTAAAATTTTACGTAGCTGCAGTGAAATGGCCCTGTTCCTACCTCCTCGTGGTGGGCGGTGGATGCACGTCGCAGTAACTCCTTTGATACTGCGGCATGTAACTAAAAGGAACAATCTTTTTATATTTTTATTTTCAGTTGCAGTACTGGTCCTTTTCCGGTGCACGGTTTTCTTGGCATTTTGGCGAGTTCGTTCTGATCAAAAACTTGCTCTTTTCATTGGCGATGTTCTAATAATTTTCCGTTAACTGTTCTCAGGTGCCACGTCGACAACGGACCCCGCTTCGTCGCTTCAAGCTTCAGCGATTTCCTTTTCCATCGCTTGCCGGCAGCTTACCATACCGGTACCTTACGATGCCGATTCTGATCTCTTGTACATTTTTTTAAAAATAAATAATTGTCCTCTGGATTTTCTGCTCTTCCTTTCAACCGCACCCTTCCGCCCATCGACCCGTAGATCCAGTAGAGATGTTCTAATTAGTTTTACGAGCAATGCTTATCGTAAAATTTCTCAGCCAAAATTATTACAAAACATCAAACGGAGTGCGCTCGGAGAAAATCGTTAGCTAATTTTAGTCCATATTTGATACAGATCCAATACGTTACTTACGTTTTATGCGATATCATGTACGGTACATGCTGGTGTAACTTGCAGACAAGGCTTGCGCTAAAAGTATTCAACGCCAATACGAGGACGACTTTTTTTTATTCATGTAGTGCAGGGCATGATACGATCCTCTCAAAGAATCGCTCAGATTCTCACGATGGAAGAAGGTAGGCTACCGGTAAGCAGAAGGGGGCAAAGAAGTTACTTAAAATTGACATGTCAAAAGAGTGCAAAGAATAAGATAAAATTACCTTCGGTGATGGGCATAGTTCCTCAATAAAAGAAAAGAAATAAAGGCTAAGTTAGTACCTCCGAAACAAAAGATAGGGCGGATTTATCTGCGCGCGCGTGAAGTACTTTTATACATATCATTAAGGACTCCGCAGAATTGGGAATGTTGAGACAAAATTGATCCGTCTTCAAGTCTACGGCAAATCGTCTTGGAACAGGTTGAAAAGGATTTCATTTTCGGCCAGATAGTCTTCATAAGTTCAGTGAAGTGAAGTTCTCTGCTTTAAATAAAGCGCGTAAGTGAGGAAGAGGAAAGGGAGGGGGCGCTCTTTATAATGTACGGGTGAGAGGGATAATAAGAACGACTGTCTTCAGGTCACATTCAGGAACTGATTCAGTTTATTGCAGCTCTCTTACAGGTGAACTCTGTCCTCCCCCACTCCTTATCTCCAG
>Ga0058701_10003508_pt1 | contig 12430 bp, 6 predicted proteins | sample AgamicOrMae_FD_97039 | JGI IMG/M metagenome (GOLD analysis project Ga0058701, IMG submission 97039) | Agave microbial communities from Guanajuato, Mexico - Or.Ma.e | ecosystem: Host-associated > Plants > Phyllosphere > Phylloplane/Leaf | place: Guanajuato, Mexico | collected 2012-06-04
GACTCGCACCTGGAACAGGAAAAAATTATCAATAGCGAAACTCCCAACACACATACAATACTCTACCCCCAAAGAAATTCTTCCTCAAATAAAAACATGTTTTTTTTTGTTTTTTTTGCTTTTGTTTTTTTTTTAAATCCAAATTAAAACTTGCCCCCCCCCCCCAAAAAAAAGCAAGCTCTGAACAAACACTGGATAACTGATTTAAAGATGAATATTCTTGACCATCGAAAATATGTCTGTGAAAGCGTTCAATAAAAATATCTGCCAGACTTGTAGCATTGTCTGCCGTTCATGTCCTCTCAGTCACGTGTTTCTAATATTGCCCCACTAACAATAAGCATATGCTCCGACCGAAGGTTGTTTTCATCATTGTGCTATTCGAGGAAAATTCTTGTATACTTTTCTAGCGTCATTAGTATACTCGTTCTTTGCCCAAACATTCTGCGGAAAGTCAGCATCGTTTGAATAAAATAAAATTTTAAAAAAAGGAGTGCTAAATGGTAAATGCGGTGTTTTTTTTTAAGCGGTAGCTAAGAGAATGCCACACGAATTCCTATGAAATTTTGACTGATATACGAGACAGTTTCTGGTAAAAGCTTTCTGAGTGATGATTAAATTCAACAAATGCCAGATTTAACCCTCGACTGCTTACAGAGTAAAACTGAGCCTACCTTTCGAGGATTTGCAAGAATTTTCGTAAGGTTCTTTTATTAAACAAAAACGGAATGCTCAAAAAATAGAGTTCGCTCATTTAGAGGACAAGTACGTGTTTTAAAACCATTTTGGTTTAAAATGGCCTACGACGAAATTTTGGATGTCTGTGTCTGGATAATACGTAATTTATGTGACCGAGAGAATATTACGCACTATCGAGAATTAGGTATCGAAAATTAGGAAATTTTCAAGATCCGTTATTTCATGTCTCAATTGTTTTTTGTTTTTGTTTTTAGAATGGGTCTCTCCAAGCATTGCACAAAAGAACATTTCATTGGTGTTGTAGCGGTCCTCCAAAGAAAAAAGCAGCAGGGGCGTTATCATAGAGAGTGACGTCACAAAGTGACGAACAATTCCGATTCACTCGCACCTTATGATGACACATTGGCTTTCTCCGTCGATGAGAAGATTCCGGTACATCTCGTCCGCCAGGCCGAACACATGAGGCGGGTTTTCATACGGCGCCTGAAACACATTTCAACCAACTTTTTCATTAAAAGAAAAGTGAACTCAATCAGTGTGAAATCAAGTTCGGTAATTATAGGAGCGATGCGCCGCTCTGCCGGGGACCGCCCTTTATATCACTTCCGGGATGCCCCATCAATGACAAATTTCAGGGCACGGATATTTTTTATCTCAGAAAATTTACGAACATTACAGCGTATATTCTCGTTATCAGATGGAAATAAGACTCGTTTCACATTTCATACGATTTATTTTGGTTCGTGAATCCTGAAATTTTCATTCTTCCTCGTCAATTCCTTTCAACAATGAACGTCATCATGTTGTACCGGTATTACAAATGAAAATTAATGTTGCTCGCCGGAGGGCACTTGGTCTTTAGAAAGGAGAGACGCCCATGTTCGTTTTGGATGGTAAGGTGAGTTGGACGAAATATCAGCAAGGCATGAGGGGATGAGGCGGTAGAAGAATAGGGGGGAAGCATTTATTTAAAGATAGCCCCTTGTTCATATGCGGATCCCTCGGTCTTTGAAAGAGAGCAAAAACTGTTTTAAGTGGTCCTCTTGGTTTTGGATGTACTGTACAATTGAAGGCAGTATTAGCACCCAAGGCTGGTCTTTATACAGAGTGTGAAAAATCGAGTTTAGACATTGAAAAAACGTTGTACTTTCACGGACTAAAGAAAGAAACACGAATTTGCTAATTTTAAAACTGGCACAATTTTTTAACCAAAGGAGATAAAACTGAACAGGTTTTTCTATGATGATGACCTACATCTAGTTAAAAAATCGGGGCAATATTCCACCAGATTGAAAAGTTACGAGAGTTTGAAAAACTTGATGATTGTTCCGTTTCTTTTGTCCGCGATAATACAGTCAGTCCAAAAGGTATTGTCCGGTTCTGCTCCCGTAGGAAGGCTCTGCCTTATGGGGAAATATATTGACTACCGCCTTGTTGCACGGCAAGAACCGGACATTACCTTTAGGACTGGTAGTACGTGCGGCACATGTCGCCTTACAAACAATGACCATAAATTATTATTTATTTTTCCGGGACCAAGATCTGTCGGGAGCCAAATGACGATTCACGAATAACTCAGGTAGGTTCGGTTGAATCAAATGAGATGCCCTAAGGTTCGCTTCGTTACCGCTCCGCTCAGCTGTCGTCGAACTTGATACCGATTCTTCGAAGCAACATGACGCTCGGCGACGACGCACAAAAGCAAAAGTAGGGTTAGTTTGAGCTAAGTTACCAGCACTGAGGCTCGCCCCGCTGTCACTCCGCTCATCTTGGTGACGCTAGTCGGAACAAAAGAGGAGGGAAATTCTTCTCTCAAATACAATGAGCTCGAGAAAAGTTTGCGTTACCGAGGAGGAACCCTTTTTAAGGAGCGCAACGAAGCTGTGGAGCAGCGTGGCGCGTCTACAAAGTATACTGTGCGGTTTTTGTGTGGCGAGATCAAAATCAGAGCAAAGAGTGATTCACATCACACGCGGAAGCCAGTGACTCACACAACAGGCCGGGAAAAAAGGAAAATGCAAATCTCCATTTTCACTTGAAGAAATAGCCGACAATTACGCTACAAGTGAAGGCTAGTTTACTAGATTCCTGATATTGGGAAGGACAATCCTTGCGATGACCTCACAACACACTGACATCTTTGACAAAAAAGACGTGATTAGTAAGCATAAAAAAGGGAAGAATATTTGTGTTAAATCCATATCAATAAGATAATAACCGTATTGTAGAATTAGTTACCTTGGTTTCACAAGAATATTTCATGAGGATATCCTTGCGTTTATTCTAATGTTTGAAAGATATCCTTGCGGTCATTCTAATTTTTTCAATGTCTGATAGATAAGATAAATGTCTGATAAAACAGAGACCTTTTGTCGCTTAACATTTGGAATCTGTGGTTTCACTGTGATCGCAGGATAATTTTGTCTTCGGAATTTAGATCAAACGTCATCTTAAACTTGATAAAAAAAACTACTGGTCCTTCAGAGCATAAACGTATGTTCATCTCCATTCTCACAACTAGCTCGCGATGCATGAAAAAATTCGCAAAAGCTCATGAAGGAAGTTGTAAACACATGCCCAGCATCTATACATAAGAAACTAAATAAGTATGTCGCGATCATATAAGCGAAAGCAACGCAGCGTTGATAATAAAATCATAGTAAAACAATTCAATATTCCTTTAAAATATCTCATGCATTCCTATTTAGGTATTTCGTTTTCTGCTGAAGTTGAGTTGACCGGATAAACTCAGATGGCATTATCACCTAACTCACACGGAACGAAATGATAAAAATTAATGATTTGGTACAGTTATCTTTTGGGTATCAATGCATAACGGGAATAACAAAATTATTTGCGTTATTTAAACGTACGACTTACTAATAGCCATGTGAAACATACGGGCCCCGAAAGAAGTTTTCACTAAAGATTTTATTCACAGGTGAATCTCAAGAGCCAATCACCATACGTCATACTCATTTCACCTTTACAGCACGTAAAGAACAGGTGAGTCTCACCTGTAAAGGACTAACGAAAAAGGCATTATTCTGTCAGTGCAGGTGAGTGTGAGTACTCACCTGATCAGAGCGGTCTTAGACGTAAAATAGAATTCTACAGGTGGAAGTTGTGACTACGCACAGGAAAAGTACGGCCTTAACAAAGGTTTTCTTTCGCTGTTGTTAGTTTCTTGACCCTGACTGCGTTTCGACCGTTCAAAAATCCTTCCCGACTTCCTGCAGCTCAGTGCACTATTTCTGTTAGATTTTAGACGAAACCTTTCCACCTTGTAAACTTGGAGGTGGTATTTTCCAACTCGTGTTCCACCCTGGTTTGATCTTCCAATGTGATCTGAATGAACAAGTTACGATCGCGGAAGAGGGGTTAGGTTAATCTAAGTTAGGTTAAGTAAAGTGCCTTGTGCTTCGCTTTGCATCCGATTTGCTCGGCTGTCACCAATCTTAAGGCCATTCTAGATTGGTTGTAAGGAGGCAATGGCTGTGAGGGGGTAGTGTTTCCGGTTAAAAGGCCAAGTTGCAAGGCTTGCTTAAAAGCCAAATTCCTACGATTCTTAACTTACATTACAGCTTCCTCCTTACAAGCCATGTAGAATGGCGTTTTAACCAGAAAACAACACCCCTTACCACTTTGCAACTGCCTACTTACAACCAATGTAGGATGGCCTTAAAGCTCATTCTACATTGGTTGCAAAAGATGTGGTTGTAAGTCGCAAGTCGTAAGTCTTAGGCGGAGGTTTTAACGAAGAAGTCTACATTGGTGGTAAGGAACAGCCAATCAGAAAGCGAATCGTTTAGTGTATCATATCAGGCCGTGGTCAGCTTCGGAATTCTGATTGGCTGTCATCAGCGGTTGTAAGTTGCAAGTCGCAGGAATTTTGCTTTTGAGCAAACCTTGCAACTTGGCCTTCCAACCGGAAACACCACCCCCTTACAACCTTACAACGGCCTCCTTACAACCAATGCAGAATGGCCTTTAGTGCCGCTAACAATAAAACCTGCAGGTGAAAATACGAAATGGTCGACAACACTATCAGCGATGGCTAGGTTATGTTAACCACGGTTAAGATAGAGCTTACTTCGCTCTGTTTTTCGTCGAGACGTTAAGTAACACGAGAGATGGGCAATGCCACCTTCGAAACTTGCAGAGCGGCTCCTAGCCCGGCTTGCTGCTTCCCATCCGAGGAAGTACCGGTATGCCCACGTGAAGGCGTAGTCATGGGACGAACTCAGAATGCTTTTGTCAAGGAACCCAAGGCACCCAGGGACATGGTTCTCTTTGAGTACAGGAAGTAGCTAATTTATTTTCAGCGGGCTGATCTACTACTAAATAAGTTATTGTAACGCAAAAGTATTTTTGTCCTATGAGCAACTTGCTGCGAACATACACTCAACATCATGAGAGGCGGGGAGGTTGCGTGCCATAGGCTACGTATACCACAAATGTAATCCTTGTAATCCAGTTGCGCATCAGACAGAACAAAGGACGGGGGACCATAAATTCGACCATCAATTTCTAGGCCTATATAGGTGGGGTGTGGGGGTAAGGATAGGGGTCTTATTACACCCACTGATTCCTCAAATAAAAACATTTTAGTTAGTTTTTTCCCCTCTTCAACCTGGTCTGAAGGCGGCGAATCACGAACATCAAGTTTACCAAAATGAGCTTTAACGGTAATTTTTGTCGGTTCTAAATTTTAAAAACCGGAAGATGAAATATCCTCAGCTGAAGTTCGCACGATAATCCAATACAGCGTGGGGGACACTATTTTTCTTACAGTTCGAACATGAAGAGATACAAGATGCAAGGTTCAAGACTGTGAGTGAAGAAACCAAACAAAAAGTATTCAGTTCGACGTCTACATGACAGTCACGAGATCTCATGGACGTAGAATTAGTCCGTTTTTCCTCGGGGATATATTCTACCCAAAAATAGATAGCTCACTATATTTTATTCTAGCTTCATTCGCAAACAGTTCTCCTTTTAGACCACGCTGGTTGGCTGCACAAAATACTTACCAAGATAACCCTAATTACACTTCAAAGTAATGAGCACACTCACCGCTCCTTGGTATTGGTCAATTTCCTTTTCTCCGAAGTACGGCATTTGCTTAAAAGGGTTGACGGACACCAGCACAGGGCCGATGCGGGTCTGAGCTACAGTCAAGGAAAATGTAAAAACGGTACAAAAGGAGTAATACAAAACTAATTTGCTCCGCCAAAAAGTTGTAAAAAAAAATGATTACCCATGCGGTGCGTCGGTGATAGTGAGATTACCTTAGGGAAGTATAGTTTGGGTAGGGCTGTCTGTGGGCTTAGGTTAACAATGAAACCTCAATTATGTATTGAAAAGTCAGCTTACATTCAGGTTACGTATAGGCGAGGGTAGAGTAATGTTAAACAAAAGAAAGCGAGGCTAAGAAAATTTCGTTTATGTTAGCTTCAAAACGATTGTCTCGGTTGGATGGGATAGGCTTGTTAGCTTGTAACCTCTAGGTTATTTCAGTTAGAACGGGGTAGGTAAAATTAGGTTTCTATTTTCTCTGAGAACTTGCCCGGCAGTGAACCTTATCCAATATCTAACTTACCGTAAAAAGGGGTTACTTAGAACGAGTGGGGTGAATCGGAACACTTGTACATCGGAATATTTGTAGGCTATGTATAATAGGTTTTATATAGGTCCAACTCACCTCACGCGTTACAAGTCACCCCATCCTACGGTAATGTTTACACACGAATAAAATTGAAGTAAAGGCTAGACAACAACTGTGTTGTAAACGTAGCAGATTAGCGGAATTGTTATGCACGTCGTTTCGAACCGATCCCAAGTACCCATTCTAATCAGCTGTTATTCAACAAGCGTTGCATTTGGATCAGTGCAGTTATCCAGGTAGGCCGGATAGCAACATCCTTGCAGTCTCGGAGTGATTGTGCCTCTTTTCAAGGATAAAGAATCCTGTCGAGATAAGCGAAATAATCATTGCAAAGAAGTACAGTACGCTTACGGAACTACTTACTACCAACAGCTGTCAAAGAATAATCGCGAAAGGGTAATGCACTTCGCACCAACTCTGCTCGTAGAAACAAAAGGAGTTTCTTTCTTTTCGATTTAGCTCACCGGACTGTCAACAATTCAAATATACATTTGTGCATTGTGAGCGCACTGCGGAAGAGTAATCTATATGACGTTCCGAATCGGCCAAAATTGACCATAAATAAAACCGTTTACACCCACAAAGGTTCACAAACAACACACTATGTTCCTGCAGCAGTATGCGACCAGCGACAATAGCTTGCAACTTCACATAACAGATTTTTGATGTTGGTGTTGTCAGTGCTGTACAGATACATTTAAAGGCACCCTGTCAAAACGTTTTCACATATGAAGAAAAAAAAGATGCCAGTTTTTGGCCCATTTGTTCTATAAATGGCAAGGCGCTCCCATTTTGGACGTTGTCTTTTAGTTGCCCTTCGTGATTTTTTTTTACCGGTTTGCATTTTGGAGCTTGGAAAATAAAGGATAGACTTGAAAAATTTTCTTTGGTCTAAAACGCAAATAAAGACTAAAGAAATGGCAAGCAAAAATCACTTTGGCTGAAATCGAAGCACCTCACCAGTTTTAAGACAATCTCACCTAAAAATATATTCTTAGAAAAAATAAAAAATAAATTAAAAAACTGTGAGTAAAACCAACTCTGAGAAAAGAAAGGTCTATATGATTATTATAAATGTCAAACAAGTATAATAAATCATAAAAAATACTGACGTTCTTTTGAATTAGGAGAAATCAGTCTTAAAAAAATAAAAGTTGCAAGTTGACCACGACTTTGTTTTCTACCCTGATTGAAAGTTTGATAAAGCACTACACTATGTGAATAATTACGGACACACGAACGCTTATGATAGATCATCGACGGTATGGTGTAGTGTGCCTCGCTCCACTTCCACCCCTGCTCGGAGGTTATCAAGCCGGATACTCTTAAAGAGGATAATTTAGAAATATTTTTTAAGAAATTTCTCTGTCTTAATTTTCCAATGTTGGAACAACTAATCTGCTGTTTTTGTGCAATGATGTCTTAAGATTAAAACTATCAAAAAATCTTTACTTGTTGTTTCTTTAATATTATTATTTCCTAATTTAACATGGTTTCAAGAAGTAAAAGACCTATACGAGACGATACTAACTTGTATCCTATGTTCAAGCAGAAGGTGATGTCAGTATGCTCTAATCGTAGACCTAAATAATGAAAAATGTTGCAAAAGAGATAAAGAACCATAGAATGAAAAAGACCAAGAGGAGCAAGGTTGCTTATCATGGCTTGCCTACGCGGCTTTAGTGCGGCGGCAGCGGCCGCACGGCGTCATTGGCGACGCCGACCTTGGGCTCATAAAAAGCCCGTCCCGCATTGCTGCGGCAGCGCAGCGTGCGGCGGCCGGCCTCATGGCGCGCCGACATCGCGTCTTCCGCAGCTCACGCCCTGGCTCATCCACCGAGGATCGAGACTCCCACGTGGACTCAAAGCCCTTATGGGCTCATACCTCATTGACCGGCTAACCTCTTCTCATGGCCAGGCTATAATAGTTCATAGTCCGACTAAACAAATAACGGATTGCTTATTCACCCGACGGCCCATTTAAAAACATTAAAGACTTTTTACGTGCGTTGAAGTCTCCCCCCTGTAACTGCGTTCTTGTCATTCGAGCGTTCAAGTTTGCAAATGCACGTCGGATCAATAGCAACACTCAAACAAATATCCCAAATGAGCTATGATTGGCTCTCGGCTTGGAACAGCTAAAAGCTAAATCGAGATACTGATAAAACGATACTAGTTGATTTTTTCAATTTTTTGAAATAAAAAAATAATGCTTGCTAATATGGGGTTTTCTTACTTTATTCATACCGTATCATTTATTTTTGATATTTATTATTTGTTAAAATTATTTTGTATACTTTTTTGTCGTAAAAAATATTTTTTATTTTTTTAATCATTTTTTATACTTTTGTTTATTTCATTTTTTACTCTTATTTTATTTTTTTTTATTTTTTTATTATCGTTAAATTTTATTTTTAAAGAAACTTTAAAGTTGTGTTAGCTCTTTGTTTTGGTTTCCATCGCAGAAAGATCTATCATATGGTTCGATATGGGTCAATATTAAATACTACCGAAAAGTACGTATTACGTGCATACCAAAACCACATATAGGATTACCCAGATGTATGAGTTGTTATCTACGTGGTAAGGTCCAGGGGTGTTCGCGTAACGCGGCGATTTGCGGGCCGTTTGTTGCACAAGGGCAGCGATCTTCGGGAGTTAATGACCCGCAACTGAAAATAGACACATTGTTTACTGACACACATTTTCGTTCAGGTTCACTACAGCGCAACGCTACACCGCGGCGGCTTTTTTGTCGCAGAAGGTGCCTTTAACGTTGCTCCACAAAACAGTGGCAGGTCGACCTTACGCCTCATGTCACTTCCTTGTTTCATTCATGACGCTTGTCAACGTATTTGAATGCAGGCTGAAAGTTTTGCCTCCTTCAGACAGAATGAGGGGCGGGGTTCAGGTTGATGTAAAGTCCGCTTTCTGTGCACAGATTTAGATTTTTTGACATTGATTAAGAGCTTAACAACCATTTTAGAGCCTTTTGAAATGATATGTTCGTGGGACGGTGTGCTTTGGATCTAGCTTACACTTTAGGCGCAAATGTAATCTTTTTTTTTCTTAAAATTGCGCCTTGTTTCCGTTGAAGCGGGAGATAAACGGCTGGCCAACTTCTGGTCGCGTTCATACCCCTTCCGAAATTATAAGTTTGAGGTTTTTGGTTTATAATTACGTGTAGGTCAGTTCTAAGCACACGCCATCGACAAGCACGCATTAGTATGCGTGTAAATACTTATAAAGTTCGTTCCCGTAATAAATAGCTAACTTTGGCTTACATCTGAAAAGATTTTACGAACATCTCTATGTACTTACAAAATGCTACGAGATTATCCGAATATAATTACTCCTTGAGTAGCCTCGGATTGTTTGAGATGGCTCTCAAAGACGAGTTTTACTTACAAAATGAGGCTCTAAGTGCGAGACTTAAGGATATTAATATTTTTGGGTTATCGATAAGATAAACTAAACAGATTACCAAAAGACTCAATGTCAGCTGAAGTGTTTAAAGGCTAATAAAAAAGAGATTAGTGGACACTAAACGATGGTATGCTTTTTTTTATGAGCTGTGTAATACCATGGTTATTGCTCAAGGAAGATTCGTCACGTACTTTTGTCAAGGTTTGTACCTATTTAACCGCTAATATTCTAATTACTTGCGCTGGAAATCGCAAGGTTGTTTGCAACTTTCTACTACAAAAATCTCAGGGTAAAGTTTTCGTTTTGACGCTGTGATGTTTGAATAAAGTTTCTATTAACAATTTTTGATAATTCATTTTTTGCCAGGGGGACGTTTCATCATAATTTGAAATAAAATTTCAAACTGTTCCTATGCAGAGAACGCCTTGAAAATGTTAAAGCATACAACAGAGCACGACAGAGCGTCTTTATATTAACCTTATTACTAAAGAATCTGTTTTGATATCCTAAAATATCGATATTCGAGGATAAACTTCGATATTCTTACAGCGCAGATCTGCGCTGTAAGTAAATGCTCAATAAGTCCATGTACTATACATAATTATCCATGTTTTCGTCAAACCATTATATATCTATGGATAACAATTAAGTCATGGGTGAAATTCAAGAAAGTCACTATCAATATCCTTGAAGTTCTAATGAATATGTTTAGTCAAAGTAAATATCCATACTAAAGAGTCCATGAGGAGGGTAGTTATAATGGATCAATGTTTCGGAATGATTTTAGATGATAGATTTTCCATCGATTTTGTAACAGACGGGTCTATTTTAAAATTAACCAATGAACCGGTACCGCAAGTGTAATATCCTTAACTCAATAATCGAACCATCTTCATAACAAAACAACAAAAACAGCCTTTAAAAACAGGCAGTTTAGCCTTGAGAAATACTCTTTGTAATATTTACCACCGACAATTAGGAATAATTTACCGGGGAAGTATTCACAGTCAAATTGATTTTCGGCGATTCGCTTTTTTAGGAATAACTTCTCCCTCAAAATGGCAAATTCTAAAGCAAAAGAAAAGTCGTGATTCTTTTCAAAAGCTGAAAAATTGGCGAGAAATGCGCGACGAAATGCTCATAATACTCCTAAGTTTGCTTGGTTCTGTAAGAAAATAATACCGTACACAAAATTAGGGAATCTGTGCGAGTGCAAAACAGCTAAGCACCCATACATTAAGTTAATTATCAGTTTATCGCTAATTCTGCTACTAGCGGAGTAGGTACATCTGTTCAGGTCAGCATAATTGAAAATGTCACCGTTGCGGTGACATTTTCAATTATGCTGACTTAAGTTAATGTACTGTAAATAAATTAACGCGTCGTATCTTGGAAGCGGACACACTTGGCAAATCGGCACACCAAATGATAAGGGGTCGGTAGGAGCTTCTCATGGACAAGTCTGCCCTTCGATGGATCTACTTGGAAAATTAACCAAAATGCCATAACTGCGTTATCTTCCCCAAATAGGACCCGAAACATACGTACCGTACTTTTGATCACTAATCATCACGTTAATTATTTTACGAGGATTGTTTAAGAGACAAGTTGGCTTAAAGATTAGAATACAATATAATTTATTTCAACGCAGTTTAAATGGAAGTCAGCAAACGGAAATGCAAATTTTCGTCATAAAATTAACATAAAATATTACTTAATATAAAATTTACGTCATAAAAAGAGCGACCTTTCAGCAAGAAAATTGATGAGAATTGTTACTTTACAGACAATATCTCACTCGATTTTTCCTCGAGTTCGATTCTTATTTTTAATTACAATAAAAAACAATGGAGTGCCGGAAAGATAATAAAATACTGTATGAATACTGAAATCCTGATAATTTACATATTAGGGATCATATCAAGGAATGATTGTAATTAAAGTGATTTGAACATCGCGGCTTGATTTAGAGCTGTACACGATGGTTGTAAAGGAGAGGAGAAAGGTCATTTCGTTGGGAGAGCACCAAAACCTAGTGGATATTAGCTCGCACGTGCTGGTTTAATCCAGCACGTTAAACGTCCGAAGAAAAATGGTATGCCTAAAAACTGCAGTGAATTCCAGTGTGGATATAACATTGGTTTTGACAGAAATTAAGTTGAATTTATGCGATCGCACTTCGTACAATCAAGTTAAAGCCCGGGATAAAAAACGAGGGCTCCGTGAGGGCTCCACTAAGGCCATTTCGCAGCCCTCACTTGAAGGCTCGGGAAGGCTCCAGGAAGGCTATATATGTCCAAAATGAGCCCTCGTAGCCTTCGCGGAGCCCTCGCGGAGCCCTGATCTGCCTAGTCCTCCGAGCCTTCCCGGAGCCTTCCCGGAGCCTTCCCGGAGCCTTCCCGGAGCCCTCCCGGAGCCCTTCCGGAGCCCTCCCGGAGCCTTCCCGGAGCCTCTGATTACTCGGCTTAGCAAAAAATATCAAAAAACGGCCCCTCTTCTCCCCTAATTTGTCCCCCCATCTCCCCTAATTTCGATTTCTACCTTAACCCCTCCCCTCCCCTCTTCAAATGCCCCTCCCTCTGCACATCCCCCTTGCCCCCTTACCTGATCCTATCCGATCCCTACGCAACCTAACGC
>Ga0058701_10003509_pt1 | contig 12428 bp, 3 predicted proteins | sample AgamicOrMae_FD_97039 | JGI IMG/M metagenome (GOLD analysis project Ga0058701, IMG submission 97039) | Agave microbial communities from Guanajuato, Mexico - Or.Ma.e | ecosystem: Host-associated > Plants > Phyllosphere > Phylloplane/Leaf | place: Guanajuato, Mexico | collected 2012-06-04
CGAAATTTTTTTGGGGGGGTTTGTTTCTCATTACTAGTAGCAACTTTTCCGCACCCTATGTTTTCGATTTGCGATATTAATGGAAATTCGACCCACCCTAATACACAGCCCCTATGCTGGGGCGGGTGAACACTACTGCTGCGGCTTTTGTGACCGGCGCGTGCTGGCCTATAGAGAGACCGCACTACCGGTACTTGATGTCGGAAGGAATTTCAAGAGCAGAAAAGCGTGTAACTGCAAAAATGACCGACTGATACTGCACTCATTCACCGCAGCCGAAACAATAAACCATTGACGCCCACGTACCGGGTTTGCGTTTTGCTAACGAACTAATTTTCTGCATGTTTCGTGTTTACTCTGAAACGCGTTGGTCATTTACGATTATGACCAGATACCGGTTTTACGTTAATGTTCTGCATGCGCGCGTTCGCTGCCTCCATAATTTTTTTGTTTGGTTGATGTTTTTTATGTCTCAGTTCTTTGTAATTTTGAATCATTTATGGCCTAAATTTTATTTTTACTATTGCTCGTTGCAAAAAAAAAACTTGGGTTGCATTACATTATATTCATTTTTCGATTGTTTTGCGTTCCCAATCCCCGATCAGTGCAATTATGATTAAGACTAATCGTTGGTATAATTAATGATTACACGTTTTGTTAGCAGTTCTCGTTTATGAATCCCTCTCGGTTGTAAATCCGATCCCCACGGCGGACTTGTGACATTGTGAGACTCAACTGCACCGCCTTTCACAGCGGTGGACACTTGTCAGTCTGCAGTAGTTATTGGGAGATACTCTTTGGTACCTCTTCACAGGAAAGTGTTAATCAAAATTAAGTGTATCGGCTCGACGTGGCGAAGTGCCTAGGGGTGAAAGTTTCTTACTGTTGGTGGCCAGATGCAATGAGTCACAGACCAAGCATTCGGAAACAATAACAAACTTCGGCCTCCAACTGTCAATGAAAACCCGCTGCTAACGTAAGTAAACAGAACGCATCCCTCGATCGTCTTCTCAGCGGAAATAAGAAAAGATCGATTTTTGCGACGCAACATCACGCGACGAGTATTACGTGAAAAGAACAAGTATTTTACGAGTGACATAACTTTGGAGCGACCTGATAGGCCAACCAGTATTACGTGACCATTCCTCCGTCTCAAGATAGTCTGCTGATACTACTGCACAATAAATCCGCTAATGATTTCGAATCGCAGCTTTTTGAAGAATTTCATCTCGAAATAGAATGATTATATAATCATTAGTTGTGCACCGGAAGCCCCGCCACTAACGACTCAATTTGTTTACCGTTATGTTTTTGTAAAATCTTGCTCCAAATACCAAATTATTCAATTAATGCAAATGTTTTAGGAAACCTCTTTAATGACTCTAAAAATGTAGAGATTATTTTTTTGGTTTATTATAGCTAAAGAGAAGGTGACCTATTCACTAATAATAGCAACTCCTTCCATGATCTGAAATTTTTAAGCGGGCTTTACGAGTCGAAAAAAAATGTGATTTATGCATTATCTTCAACCTGAGGTTAGCTGAGCTAATGATTTCATTCTCCTTTTAGGTGACTCATGCTTCGAATGTGTAAACCTATCACTGCGATATCACTTCAATTCAGAAGCAATCACTCATTATCGAAGTCGTCTCGTATCACTGGTTATGTATGACAATGGCCACATCCAAATCACAGTTAGCAACAACTCATCAATTGCTGGATTGGGGCACAGTGCACAGGGTGCACCGCAAAGGTCGACCCTTACTCGCCAAAATATTCAGCCACGAGGCTTACTTTGAGTGTTTCAAAGCGAAAATATACAATTATAGACTTTACGATTTATTTTAGATGAGCAATAACACACTAAAAGGATTTCGAACGTGGAGGATAATCAGTTGTAAATTTGGTTCAGTCTGTAAGATACTAAAGGCACATTAGTTTCCTAAAGTATCGCGGCTCAAAGGTTTTTCGAGTTCGTTTTTTCCAAGTTGGATTGCTATTTCCAGAGAGGATGAAATGAGGATGAAATGAGAAATGGTGTCCTTTGCAACAAACGCACCTACTTTATTCACCTTAGTCGACGTACTTTCTCCGTTACTTCAAGAGAAAAAATAACAATTGAATACATAAAAAATCAACAACAAACTGCACGAAAAAGGCGGCTGCAAAAAGAAAAAAAAAGAAAAAAAAAGAAAAAAAAAGAAAAACAAATGTTCATGAGCTCAAAACTATTCATTACGCAAATAGATCTTACACTGAATTTCTTCAAATGGGCACTGGTAAATTGTTTAGATCAATAATATAATCGCACACGCTTCAATATTGATAGACACGTTACGTGTAGCAATTAGAACACTGAAAACACTTTTGTGCTCTAATTTAGCGTATCACAGAAAAACAAAATACTAACAATAAGACATATGGCCGATCTCAGGCGACTCGTGTTATCAGTAGAAAACGCTTAACAACAAATAATCAACATTTCGGATCTTTTGGAAAGTTAAAACGACAAACGCGCTTGTTCCCCGTACAATTAAAACGTGAATCAGAAAAAAAAGCAATTCACCGACACAAACGCAACATGAAGCACATCCAAAAATCAAGTTTTAATTCCAGAGAAGAATGTCCTTGTAGGTTTAACACATCACCGCTTTCTTAGCGCCCATGACAATTTGCTACGTCAATACTGGTCGCGCCAAAACTAAGAGATTGCAATATTGCTGCGTTGGCCGGCGCTGTCATGTTGACACACATGAACGTAAGTAATTCAATACAGTTGTATTGACAGCAAATATCTAGAAGTTGAAGATCAAAAGCGTGATTTGTCAATACAACGGTCGATTCTCCCGAGCAAGTCAGATTAAGAAAACATTTTTAAGAAAAGGGACACAGGCTTAATTCAACGTATACATTAAAAAAATGGAAAGCTAAAATTAAATTTGGTTACGAGAAACAAACTTGACACATTTGAGCAGATTAGCAGCACTGTGTTCAAGCCACGACATAGCGCCGCAATAGTAACTTACATTAAACGAAAAAAAGAAGAAATTAAGCTGCACTCAAGCTGACCTGTTAATAAAAACCAGTGCTCTTACAGCCACTTGTGGTTTTCAAAATGCCGTGTCGTTAGTTGAATTTTGTCAGCCAACAGAATTGAAAATCTGAGAACTGCTAATCATGCAATAATCCTACCCACAGAGTAGCAAGGCCACGAAAAAGCTGCTCCCTGCAAAACTTTTGACAGTATCACAAAAACACTGTGTTTGGCACTAGATTAATTACACATCAGATCAGACGTTCATTGGGCAAGAATGAGAGCTTTTTTGAGCAGACAATGATTAGAATAAAACGAATATCGTCGTTAAAAGGGCATTCACAGCCGACTTGGCTTCGGTCACAAAGCCCACTGTAGTAATGCTTCCAACTTTCATAAATGCTAAAATGATATAAATATTTGTTTATGACGTAAGTAGATGTTGATGTATGGAATCCTTCAAGAATTGGGACTGAAAAGTCATCATGATTTGTCCGCATCAATTTCAACCCATCACGGGAAGATATGCCATTTTTTGGAAGCAAAGTCCTAGGCAGGCAGACGCTCTCCACAAAACAAGCAACATAAAATTAATTTTAAAACATCAAGTTGAGTGGACCGATCTTTGCCCTGCCAACACTACGCTACACTTTCTTTTTGTACATTGAAAAAAAGGAGAAAAGTTAGTCTCAATGAAAACTAGACCAACAATCCTGCATTTGAACATTGCTTAAATGCACGTTGATAAAGACTGCATGGCTATGCCATAGAGGAAAAAACCCTTTTCTGGTCATTCGAACACATCTTGCCTAGGAACAGTGACTATTCATTTCAAACGGACTACAAAAAGTGGTCCATTCACGCACACTACGCAAAAAATCGTTTAGACAGACCATTAACTTGGTAGTCAAGCCAAACAGATTTACTAGTGGTCCGTCGCGACAACACAAAAGTCTGTAAAGGCTACAGCTAGTCCGCTTCGACCACTGAAAAGTGTTTTTGTGGGGATCGTTAAAAACATTCACAGGCTCTTGGTCTACCCAAAAAGTTTATAAACATCCAAAACAGCATCATAAACGACACAAATGCTAAAAAAATATACAGAAAAATACAAAATGACTGATGGAGACACACCACGCCTTTGAGGTAGTGAATAGAACACGCATCGGCCTCAACCATGGGAATGTTTTCTATTTTCCTCTCCCCACTCCCTTCCTCTCCCCGGAGTCCAAAGTCTTGAATCAGGAGTTCGTCTACAATTCCGACTCACCCCGGACCCTGGATTAAGTACAAACATGGCCGTTTCGTACGGAAAACAATTTAACAGCACCTTCACCAAAACTAGTCACAGTTAGCATAACTGTTGGAAGAGGAAACAACAAAGGTTAGGGTGATCGGGATCCCTAAATCCCCACCTGCTACCTACTCCCTACGCAGAGAAACTCGACTCAAGACCTTTTGCGCACGCTTGAGAGGATACTCAAGCTCGGAGGAGGGAAAGGGGGCTTGAGGTCTCTTTTGCTAAGTGACTAGGTTGCTCTAACGCCCACCACAACACACATGCACTCACACACATCCAGTTCGCACACACTCTTCACTAAAATAAAATTAATTTAAAAATTTGGTAAAAAGGAACCGGCGATCGGGTCCAACCCTGATGCCAGGAAGGCCACCCAGCCCAGCAGTACAACAAGTTAGTCCACCTTCTTGAAGTCTACTGTCGCAACGCCCTTGGGCGTGATGCGACCCTTTTTGCTGCCCATATAAGCCTTTTGGAAGAACCTCGCGAACAGCACAAAGTAGCTGAAGTACATAGCGATAGAGAGTTTGATATTGAATGGCGAGATGTGACAGTCTTGGTGGCCCGAACTCAGGAACTGGTAGGCGTAGATGTTGACGAAGCAGCCGGTCACCATTTGGGCGAGTTGGCAGGACGTGATGACCATGGCTATCTGGCGGGGGGGCGCGTACCCCAGGGAGCGGAGAGCGTAATACGAGTACATAATGGAGTGCACGCAGTAGTTCATCACGATGAACCAGCGGGCGGACGACGTGTACTCGGTGTACGAGTACCAAGAGTACAGCAATACCGTAATGTGATGGTACCAATGCAGGAAGATGAGCGGCTGCTTCCGCAGCACTATGAACACTGTGTCTCCCAGCTCTGGCAGCTTCGACAGCACGAACATCCACGTCCAGAACCCGGACACGCGGTCATTCTCAATAAAACTGAAACACACCAACCAAACAGAGCAGCGGTGAAAAAACTGGACACTTGCAGCCCTCCTGCATACAAAAGCAATATTTTCAGGTCCTGCACTGTAAATGTGAAATAGGCGAATTTGACTAAAGAATAGTAGCTAAAATTTTAATATTTCAATTATTCAATTTAGACTATTTTTTAGTAAAAAAATGACTATTTAAATAGTGAAAAAAATAACTCGCTGAATAGTAAGAGTAGAAAAAATGACTTATTTTAGACAGAGACCAAACTCATATTGGTACTAGAAAAATTAATACTAAAAACAGTAGAAATGTTTCATCCGCTAAATCCAAGTCAATTTTGATAATTTTACACTGAATTTATACACTGACTTTAAAAATGACTCAATTAGTAAAAAAATTGACTATTTCAAATTTAGAGTGTAACATACACGAACAAACCGCTTTTAAACAAAAACATTTCATAAACACTACTTCTCCATACGAAATTTTAGCCTGAGGAGATCTTTTCAAAACCTGATTTTGAAAAATTGCATGCGGACTTGTTCCGGAGTTAAAATGGGTCATTCTTGTCACCGGCGCGCGCGGACGGAATGATTCATCAATAAAATTGCAATTATAATAATGTGCCCTTGCCTAGATTTCGCACAAGTAGCGACACAAAGACCTCACTGGCAGAAATTCAATTACCCCATATTGACCAAACAATGAAAAAATATTAACGTACTAAGCCACTAACAGTGCGGTTAAACTTTACAATACATACGCTGACGCTAACACATTATACTTAATTTTATATAAAATGAAAACTTTATGAGGTAATGTAGAGCGGGTGTTAAAAATCAAAAGTACATGCCACATTTAAAATCACGAATGTGATTTTATACCTAAATCTTCCAAATATTTATTTACATGAAAAGCCTGCTTTGATTTCCATCTTGATAATAAGTCCGGCACGTTATAACACTTCAAATAGAACAGCTAATAACAGCGCAGTACGTCGCCATCGCATTAATATAAGTTGAATGTTAAGGTTAAAATACAAAGATAATACTTTCGTATGCAAATGGACGCATATAATCAAATCACTGAAATGGGCTAATATTAATAGATTCAGCGCTATAATATTCCGGAATGCAAATAAACGCGTGTGATTTAATTAAAATCACTGAGAATGGCTAATATCAATAGGAAAGACAGTCCTTTGTAAAAAAGAAGTTCACAAGGCAATAGACGTTCGAATTTTTATAGTGACCAAAATTTACGAATGAGAACAAATAATATCAGAAAAGGAAAAATAGCGAGTCTTTATATAATGACCAAGTGGGAGCTCTGTCACGCATATTCTAACGCACATCCGAAGAGGAGGCCATCGAATAAACTTTCGAATTGATATACTGTGGGATTCTATGTAGTGACCGTTGTTTTTGGATGAAGTCGAAAACAGAACCAGATCTAACTACTCTATTTTAGAAGAGCAGACGATATTTGCTCAATAAATTCAGTTTTTAAAGGAGCTCTCCCAGTCGTTTGGTAAAAGCACCAACGCAATGTCCTAAATCAAGACAGTCATATTTTAAAGACAGAGTGATTATATTTGACGCGGGAACTTAAACTTCCCCTTTCAAACATGACATATCTGAATGCGAATACTTGCTGACGGTTACTAAGGAAAAAGGAGGAGCATTAATTAAACGTTTGTCAGTTTTTATTCCGAATCGATGAGCCTCACGCAGAATGGCGAAATATTTCGTCAGGCATCTGAATACAACGGTATAGACTATCGGGATTTTTGGGGTCTTGGCAGGCCAAGCTGTGCGATCAAGAAGGGCAAACAGGAAGAGGAAACAGAAACGCTTTTGCAAACATTCGACCACAAAGCGAGATTTGCCGACGGAGTAACAGCCGGCGCAATTCGAGAGCTAACCGATGCGTAATAGTTGCGTACTAGCAACGTAAAGGAAACGTGAAATAGCCGAGATAAGATACGTATAGTTGCCGAAGAAAAAAATAAAATTGCCATAACAAAAAAACGCCATAATAGGAAAAAACGCCGTGGTAGGAGGCGTTACTGCCGTTACGTAAATATATAGCATACAGCAGACCCGTCTAATTATGTACAGTTCCAATGAGGCAAATCATTTGATCATGCAAATGTATAACCTGTTGATTAAACTTCTCTCATAAATAAGTAGTTCGTCAGAAAGCATGTAATACGACAACAGGAATCTCAAGTATTCAGGAAAAGTTGAGTTGAGCTCCACGCAATTTATTTTTAATATAAAAACTAGACTATAAAAGATTTTTTCTTTACCAAAAAAAAATATAAAAAAATGAGCCTATAGCAATTTTTCAGGAAAAGGGCCTTAGAGGATAGGTCAAGTTGTGGTTAAGAAATTGCGCAGATTCTCCAACTACTACTCCAGCATAGTCATTTGATTTACGGTGTCGTAACGCTAATTTCGGGGAAGGTGGCGTACACGAGCCAGCGCGACGCACAGGGGAAGGGTTCGTAACGAACGCTTTCGTAGCTTTTTAGGCGGCTTTTCGACAACCTTTGCCCTTTCGTAGGGCTCCTTGGGTTTCCCGCACCTCATCCCCAAACACCACGTGACTGCATTGATCTCCAAGGAAGCACACAGTTACGGGGAGACCGACCGCCCACACTCTCAAATACTAATGAATTCAAACGCTTTGTGGAGCTTTACAAAAGCGCAAATTCAGTCGTTGGGGATGAACTATTTTCAGTATCATGGACTTCTAATAGACCGTGTTTTCCGGTTATCGCGTTTACCGTTAAAAAATAAATCTCTCCTTGAAAGACAAATATTCATTCCAGATGTCTGAGGAACACAAACCTGATAGTGGCCTTCAACTTTGCTTAGTTTCTCAAAGTGGAGGCGCAAATAGGTCCCAACGCCGTGCAGTGACCTGACCGATTCTATTTGCACCCAAGATCTACGCAGAGTTGAGGGCTCTATGATGCAGATTTGTATTCCTCAGACACATGGAATGAATGAGTTTTTGTCAATTTTCGATGACAAAGTTATATTTTGACTGTTCACACGATACGATAACCGAAAAAATGGTCCGGTCTACGATCCGGAGAATCGTCATGGTCAACAAGGGAGAGTAGATAGGTACCATCAGTGGCAAAGGTACCTGTTTTTTTCAAACCTTCATAACCTTAGAACGGAAAGAGATACAACAAATGAGCACTAAATGAATTCAATAGATATTTTCTACATATCTATCGACTTGATAGAATGCTTTTTTGTCGTATCTCTTCCCGTTTTCAAGTTAGAGAGGTCTGAAACATGTGGGAGGGAGCAATACCACTGATAGTACCCAGAACTATTTGCGAACGGTTTCCAATCGACTCCCAAAAAGTATTAGGCCTCTTAAAACATTTTTTTTTGCGGCCGTACTCCACCTTATAAAGTAGCCTTTTTGTGCGTTTCCCCCCCTTTCGTTTTGAGTTTATGGAAAAAAGTTAGGATTTTTTCCCTCTAATTTTTGGATTACCGGAATAATTCGATGAGTATTTGCCAACTACCCTTTTCACCCGACTTTTTCGCCGCATTTCTCCCCTCCCCCGATATCAAAGGGTATATTCTGAATAGAACTCTTGCGGGCTAAAAGACATGTGTACCTTTCAAAGGATTTCTTTTTACGCTCTGTTTCTCGGATAAAAGATACAAGCAGCTTATCCACGTGGTACTGTACAACCCTTACTTTTATTAGGACCGACTCGGCGAGTCAAGTATTTGGTATGCAAGGGGTCCGTGTATGCTTCGCTCATTCAAATTAACGCAACTTGCTCAGTAGCTATTTCGAGAATCAACCTTTCTCCTGGTACAAACAATATCGGATTTCTACGTTTCCACAACGTTAAAAGTCCATAAAACGAGGCAACAATGTTTTCGCCCCACCACTGAGAAGATGAGTATGTCCATAGTCATCCTTCCTTACCTAATGCACTTAATTCTGTTGTATATGCAGGAACGAAACCAAGGATAATAAAAGATATAATGAATCCCAAGATAAACTAAAAGATGAATAAGACAAGCAATTAACCCACAACCGCCCAGCGATGCCGTTTGGAAACAGAAAAAAAAAACAATATTTTGGAGGATCCTTTCAGTTCAGTATTGTCACAATTTAAAAAAAAATATCACCCCTCAGGAAATCTTAAATTTAATTATTTAGGCATTTCCCAAAGCTTAAAATTGCGTATTTTAAAGGAAAAGAACCTCCGAATTCCTCTTAAGCTAAATTTCACTCCAAATACTTTGGGCTGCTATGGGTTAATATTTTCCTGTCGCCAGAAACTGTCTTACTAATAACATGGCAAACTTTTCGTTTTTTTGCTTTTTTTTAAAAAAAATAATAAATCATATAGGCATTAAGAGGGGGTTTGAAAATTATTAGCCAGTGTCTAAAGGTACTTCGCCTTTTCCAAAATACTAATTGATACGGCAACTTTAAGGTGTAAATCATTATAAGGGACGATAGTGATAAGTTTTTTTTAAACTAAAATATAAAAATAAAAAAAAAATACAAGAAAAAAAATGGCGGGGAAAAAAGGTTCCGCGTACTTCTCCAAAATATGTAAAACACAATGAAAAAAAATAACGTTAAGAAATTCGCACATGAACTCACGGCGTTTGTCATAGATATCACCTTTTACCAGGAAGAACTGGAAAAGTTTTATAGCGAGTAAAATTGACTATTCCAGAGTAAAAAACTCATTCGTTGTGTGAGTTTCCTCCTGCTCCTTAGCCTATTCGAACATTCCCGTGAGCCGCAATCATCAACCTTTATAAATTACCACTTCAAAGTTTTCTTTGTTTAGTATGGAAATTGACCCAGGACGAGTTGACTTTGCACAACACTACAGAATCGCATCTATGAAAAAAAAAACTTGAATCAAACTTGTGGAGTTCTATTTTCGTTCTGTTTTTAGAAGAAAAAAAAGGAAAAAATATATTTTAAGCAGTCTTATAGAGGCAAAAGACCAGCTCGTGGGGAAAAATTGAGTTAAAGTGACGAAGCTTTACCTAACCCAACGCTTACTTTTAATCTTCGCAATATAATAAAAATGCTTCGAGGCCGTAATTTTCCTTACTGTTGACTAATGCCTCGCCTAGGTTTGGCTTGATCCGCCACCATGGGCTTCCCATTATCGGCTGACGAACGTACGCCATCGATATTCGTTAAAAAAACGGTGTCGTTTCAGGTGCTTTCATTATACTTGGGCAAAACCGCGATTCCATTATGCTTTTATGACTAAAACTGAGCTTTTGGCAACCGCACCGAAAACGGCGACTTCTCTGGAAAAATCCGGCGCCGCGTAGCGAAATTCCAGGAATGCAACAAAGAAAAGTTATGTAAAACCGCAAACGAAAATACAACGGTATACCGGCTGAAGGATAAATTGCATTCAAGGCTCTCAACACTTCGCAAAGGCTTACTTCTCTTTCTTTCGCTTAGTCTCACAAAAAAAAATGAATTAGTGAAAGTCTCTCAAATTCAGTGAATTTTCACTGAATCTCAAACTCACACTGATTCAAATTTAGACTGAGAAAAAGCCAAATAAATCTGACCCCGAAAAATCTTTACAACGCTTGAAAACCCTTATTCAGGCTTTTAAGCCTGCCTGTCATTTACTCCGCAACAAGTCCACTGAAATTCATCTTACGGCTCAACATTTACGAATGACCGCGTAGGCAAGTCCTGGATGGGTTTTGTGCAAACAAACGAAAAACGAAAAGCGACTCTCTTTTTTGTTTAGTTTCCTAGAGAGCCCAAACAATCGCGATATCAAACGAAGGCGCTCGGCGAGAAGTTTCTACAAACTAAGACCTAACCTTTGAAACCTTACTATTGGAATTTGATTCACTCATTCTTACTCAAATGAGGTGATCCCTTACTTGATTTTTCGTGTTTACGTATGTGTTTTCCCATTGATAATATCTGATGATAACATTAGTTTATACAGTCGGCAGTGGAATAAATTTTTGGTCATAAACCGGTTCAGGCCTGTCGTATTTATATTAGTAGGCGAAGACTCCTCAACGGCGAAAACGGCGGGAAATCGTTGCGTCCTTCCGCGTGTAGAATCATTGATACGTGTCTATCTAAAAATCCAATGAGTTTTAAAAAAATGCAATAAATTAAGAATAAAAATAAAATAATAAGGATATCAGTTCAAACCAGCATCAGGCTCATTCCTAAAGCTAGCGAGTTCGTTCACCAGTGCAACCTATTTTAACTACTTTTCTTCTTCTTTTTTTTGGATAACGGCAAAACCATTAACCCATAACAGCCCAAAGTATTTAGTGTGAAATTTATAGCTTAAAAGAAATTGGAAGGATTTTTTTCCATTAAAATACGAAATTTTAAGCTTTGAAAAATGCCTAAATCAATCAATTTCAGGTTTCCAGAGGGGTGATATTTTTTTTTAATAGTGACAACACTGAAATGAAAAGATCCTCAATTTTTTAAAATGTTTTTTTTTTTAATTTTTTTTCTGTTTTCGAACGGCATCACTGGGCGATAGTGTTATTGCAGATTATAAGCCTCCTCGAATATGTTTGGATCTCAGCGAATCCATCGTACGGTTTCCTGAATAAAAGCGAGTCCGTTCGGAAGTGTGCAACCGGTTCATCGTGCGTGAAAGTGACCGTGAAACCAAAGTGAGCGGGGCGGGGAGCACCACGATGACAACCACAAGGATGAAACGCGCTGCTGCCCTGCCGCCGGCCGCTGCCCACCACACAAATAATGCCGCGCGGGATTTACCTTGTTTAAAACCAGTTTAATTCGTCCTATGAGAGGGGGGCCATGGGAGGAGGGGCACCAGCATAGGGCGGAGGGCCCGGCCTGAGCTGCTCCGGTCCCATACCACTTACACACACGTCCCGATTGCTCTCTCAATTTTTAAGGTGGAATTCCCACTGTTCCACCCTCGTACTGGAACTTTAATTTCTTCATGAAGACTGACGACAACCACATTCGCCTATGTTAACCTAAGTTGCCTGAACCTAAGATTGGGTGTAGCTAACACTCTAAATTTGAAATAGTCATTTTTTGACTAATTGATTTCGTTATTTTTGTTCGACTATTTAATATACTCAGGGTAAAAGTGTCACAATTCACTTAGATTTAG
>Ga0058701_10003510_pt1 | contig 12427 bp, 10 predicted proteins | sample AgamicOrMae_FD_97039 | JGI IMG/M metagenome (GOLD analysis project Ga0058701, IMG submission 97039) | Agave microbial communities from Guanajuato, Mexico - Or.Ma.e | ecosystem: Host-associated > Plants > Phyllosphere > Phylloplane/Leaf | place: Guanajuato, Mexico | collected 2012-06-04
AAGCACGAGATAACCCAAGTGAGTCTCCTTCTTGTAATATCATATTACTTATAATCTTACTTTTTATAACTCCACCTTTCTAACTCTGACTCTTACTCAATCAATTAGCATACCAGCTTAGCAAATGGCCTCACATGCTTCCACTGCATCACTCTGAACCTATAATCATACTCATTATAATCCCACTTCTCGATTATAACACTCACTTAGATGTCAATTCACATCAGATAACCAATATACAATGCTGGACCAGGCTTATATGAATATGCAATTATGCACGTGCAACTTTCTCAAAGAGTTGTGTTTCAATACTTGAAACAATTCATATTTATCATTTTTTCCCTTGGCTTCGAAATGATATAGTTTTTTGGTAGCCATAACTACCATTGACTTCATTACCCTAATCAGGGTCTTCTAGGGCCTCCCTTACTGGACGCCTAGGCTTATTACCCACATTAGGGTCTTCTAGAACCTCCATTATTGGATCCTTAGGCTTGCTATCCTCGTCAGGGTCTTCTAGGGCCTCCCTTACTGGATGCCTAGGCTTATTACCCACATCAGGGTCTTCTAGAACCTCCATTACTAGATCCCTAAGCTTGCTATCCTCGTCAGGGTCTTCTAGGACCTCTATTACTGGATTCCTAGGCTTGTGGGGACTTGTCACACAGACAAGTTAGCCTCCCGTCAGACTTGTTAAAACAAGTTGGCCTCCCAAATATTGTCCACATTTCCCTTTTTTTATACTGTAATCATCCTAGCCCTTCTTTCAATCACAAATTTAAAATTCACCTTTTAAATATGTAAATCATCCCCACTTTTCAATGCAATCTCTACTTCAATCAACAATTCCCTTACTCTTGACTTGTTTTAAAAACAAGTATGTTTAAACACCGTCTTAAATCCACATGCATGTTTGGAACGGATGTAACCCGTACAACCACATGCATGTATGACATGAGTGTACATAATGCAGCTTAGAAAGTATGTTTGTATACATAACCTACTCAACCACATAGAGGGTGAAACAGTCATTCATTAGATACACTACTCAGCTTAGTCACACCATTCAAGAAATACAAGCATATTCCATGCACATATCAATCAAAGATCAATAGCACATTGCACATAAAACAGTATTCAAGAAGTAATACATGTCATATTGACGCTTAAGCAATTACATGTCATAATGCACTTAGGTAAATCAAGTAACAAACACATCAGACATTCACTTGAATAATGTCACATATCATTCATTGTTATTACCTTTCAACTAATATAAGCACACTAAATTTAGCCAACACACCCATCTGGCATTTCAAGCTCACCCAACTTAGTACCATGATTGATCCAACTAGTACTATTAAGCACAACTAATAAAGAAATAACACCCTTTTTGAATCAACAAGTCACCAAGGTTTATACTTCCCTCACATCGTCCCCTTTAAATGTCATTTCCCGAATTAAATGACTTCCTGAATAGAATCTATTGATTATATTCCACACAACAACCTTTCTTACCTTCTCAACCTTTAATATCTCATTTTAGTTCATCTCATAAGTTATAATTATATGCAAGCTCATTTACCAAAGTTCTAACATCAATCCATACATTGTCATATTTCTATTTATCCAATACACACTAATTTCAGCCCATATCTATAATTATTTGGTACACACCGCCTTAAACACTTAGTGGAACCCCATAATTATTCTGTACAAGTCTGTATTTATTCCCCTAAATCAAGCATTATTCTCAACCCATGAACAATGGCAACTCCCTTTTAACCTGAAAGCACTAAACCAACACATACAACTCAAATTGAGCACATGTACATACATAACTCTGAGCTCCCTCTTTACAACACCACCACAAAGATCACCTCAAATAATGCAATTGCACATCCCAATAGCTCAATTCGAGTCTCTCTATTCTCAATTCATATTCAAGTCACAATAGTATATACAACTACTATCATGAATTCAACATGCATATAGCTGAGCATGTAATCAACTTTAAAAAGTTTGGAAATTAGTAATAAGTTAGGGATTGAAGACCACCCACCTGAATCCATGCTAAGGATCCATAATAAGGGCTAATTGGTCGAGCTGGGTCGAAGCTAGGGATTTGTTTCCGGCTGCTACTGTTTGGGTTTGGTTTTACTTTTTTCCTACCTCAATTGTTGTTGTTGCTACTGTTGGGTCTGCCTCTGTGCGGTGACACCCAAGCACCGTCGGCCACCCCTACAGCTCCACCTTCTTCCTCTCTCTCTTGCCACACGAGCAACTAGCAGAGGTTTTCAGGCCTCAGGAGGAGTGTTGCGGGTCACTTCGACGCGCGACTCCGGCTTGGTGTCAGTCTTCACGCCACCGGCCATCTCGAACGCCGACGTCACCACCTCCGCCATCTCTCTCGCTCGCGTGGGCTAGGGTTAGGGTTTCGAGAGTTTGGGTGTGAGGGCAAGTCGAGAGGCAGAGAGGGGTTGAGGGAGATGGAGGAGAAGAGGGGTCGGGGTTTGGGTTCTAAGAGCCGAGTAAACCCCCCCTTTAGCTTTATTTTCTTTTTCCTTTATTTTTGTTATTTTATTATTATTGTTTTTATATTATTTTTGTTTTATTTGTTTAATTTTGAACCAAAATCAATTACAATATTAAATTTTAATAAAATACGATTTCACATAGTAACAATAATTCAATAGAAACACATTAATCTCACGTCATTGTATTTGAATATAAATTTAAGTAATCAATTATAGTATCGAAATTTTCGTAATTAAATCAAAAACTAATAAAGCTCGTGACATTATATAATACAAATTGACTTATTTAGAAAGTTTAATCAGTAAAATGCATACAATGAAACTTAGTTATTATTAACGTTATCGTCCTGAGTCCTCCACTCGGGTTTTAAAAAGTCGGGTGTTACAGTCTTGTTGGCCACTGATGTTCTATTTTCATTCGTTGGGAAGTCTTAACACATAGATACATAATCCACTACTTCTTGCTTCACATTGTTCCACCAAAACATTTGCTTGAGGTCCCTATACAGTTGATTCCGACCAGGATACACCAAATATGAAGTTCTATGGCCCTCCTCTAGAATCTTCTGCATAAGGACGTCTATTGTAAGGAGAAAGACTCACTTACAGAACCTTATGATTCCATTCTCATGGGTCACAAATCCAGGTTCTTAGCCCTTGTAGCAACTTCATGTTTATTCTCACTAGTTGTGGGTCGATTTCTTAGGGAGTTCAAATCTCCTTAGTGAGCGTGGATCACACTTCCATTGTAACTAGCAAAGAATTCCCCTTCCTCACAATAACATTGATATCTAACATCTTAAAATCTTTGCACAATTCTATTGTTATGGGCAAAAGATGGTTGAGAGTAGAGTAAAGCCCATTGTTCAAAGCGCTAATGGCTATGTTTGCCTTTTTAAGGTCATAGTAGGAGTGTACATCATAGCCCTCAAGAAATTCTAACAGCCTTGTCTGCCTCAAGTTCAACACCCTTTTGAGAGAATAGGTACTTAACACTTTTATGGTAGGTGAAGATCTCGGAATGCACTCCATACAAGTAGTGCTTCTAAATTTTGAGAACAAAAACCATGGCTGCGAGTGCTAGGTCATGGGTAGGGTAGTTCTTCTAGTGGGCCTTCAGCTGTTGAGATGCAAATGCTATAACTAGTTTTCTTCAGATCAATACACTCCCCAAACAATTTCGAGATGCATCACTATATACCACAAAATCTTTATTTCCAGATGGCGAGGCTAATATGCCTGCAGATATAAGTCTCTTCTTAAGATCCTAAAATGCTTGCTCCCATTTTTCTATCCACACATACTTCACTACCTTTTTGTCAAATTAGTGGGAGGCTTCAATATCTTAAACAAATCTCCTATAATAGCCGACTAACCCTAGAAAACTTTGCACCTCTGTAGCATTTTTCGATGTAGGACATTTAGCAACCGCCTTTGTCTTTTGTGGGTCAACTAACACTGCTTCCTTACATACCGCATGTTTCGAGAATGCCACCATCTCTAGCCAAAATTTGCACTTTTTCAACTTGGAATAGACTTTATTTTACCTTAATACTTCCATGACAATCCTCAAGTGTTAAGCATGCTCCTATGGCCTGTGGAATACACAAGATGTCATCCATTAACACTAGCACAAAGTGGTCTACTTATGGCTTAAAGATTCGGCTCATGAGATCCACAAAGACGGTTGGAGCATCAATGAGTCCAAAGGGAATCATAACGTGTTCAATGTACCCACATCGAGTTCAAAAAATAGTTTTTGGGAAGCCCTTCTCTCAAAGGCATAATTACTTACAGTCCATAGCTAAGGTATGTTTTTTAGAAGATTGTAGCTTGATCGCCATTGCAAGTGCATGGATGTTATAGTTTTGATCAAGGTCGTTCTCTTGAAGACTATAGTGAATTATCAAGTATTCCTTTAAAAGTTTATAAGCCAATTCAAGATTTGGGTTGGTTTTTTGTATAACAAATGCTAAGTAGTAAGGATTAATTTCAATTACTAAGAACATCTAGATGTAGCATCGCCCAATGATATGCCAATATCCTAGCCAAATAAGCATTTTTTACCTTGGTGTTTGTTCCGATGCCCTTTATGAGATTATGTAACAATAATCAAAAACTATGAATTCGTAAATCATCAACCTGAATTGTTTTGCCTTGATTTAATGGCAAGTTTAATTGTGGTATGTCGTGCACTTGTGGTTTTAAGACAACAATCGACAACAATTGATTTGGACCCGTACTTGTAGGTTGCTAACTATAGCTATGTCGTGCACTTGTGGTTTTAAGACAACAATCGACAACATTTACCACATTTATCAGTAGGGATCTGCAAGGCAAGGAGCTAATCGTGCCGATAGCATTATACACGGCCCTCTTGTAGCGTCTTAAAGAAGCACATTGCCATGCTCTCCTCATCCGTTACGCAACTACTCAGGAAGTCATGTATATAGCAGTTGGTGGCCTCCCAAACCTATGTAATGTGCTGGAGAATGGAGCACTTTGTAAGCTTGGTTAGCATCCATCGAAAGCAAAGTGTGTTGTGCGAATGACAATATCATACACCATTCGTCTTCTCACAAGGCACATAAGGAACTTATGAGTGCCTAGTGCAACCTAAGAAAACATGTAACCTTACCATCTAACCTCATGCTCATGTCTAATAAATTCTTTTTTCTACTATTTTAAGATTTTACCCCAGGATGTAGTACCGTAAGGGAGCCACTAGATCGACCCTAGAGGTCTGGTACACTCTATGATGCTTCAACAATTTTAATTTATTTTATTACTAATTTTAACCCATGTAATGCAATGGAATATTTTTCTAATAGGTGTCACTATCGTATTCCATCATGAAATACAAGGCAAAAGGGTTTAAACAAAAATAATCAAACGAAAAGTCAAAGTTAAAGTTAATGGTCCACAATTGAATGGTCAATTTAGTAAGTAGTAGCAAGCAACTTTTATTCTAAGCTAATAAACTCTAACTAGAGCCTCTATACTAATCTCTCTCACATCTCATCCCCATGCACCACATTGAACCAGAAAATAAAACAGTTTGAACAGCAAGACATAGCTCACTAATGTCTACCCATAACCATAAAACAACTGCTTAAAATCATTTCAAACATTCAGGGGTGAGAGGGAAATCTCACACAGTTCAAAATAAAGTTTACCTCCAACCATTTCAGAAGCTTTAAACTACAATTTATTATTCATTGTTCATAAATTCACAGCAAAATTAGTTTATTAGCAAGTGGTTGTGCTAAAGGGTCTCATGGGCTTTTGCCAAAACCTCATGGGTTACGAAACCCCTCTTGGCTTACATGCATCTACAATGGCACGTACCCGAAAACTACATACTATAACTTAGGAGGCTAACTTGTCTCCATATTAGGGTAAACCATCCCAATCTCAAGAAGCACTCTCCTACAACCCACCTTGATGTTGTACTTTAAGATTTAATAGGTTTTAAATAGGTCTATTTGGCTCCCTATAAGCCAAACCCATCTCAATCAAAACTTCTACTGATTTAGCAAACCAATATGAAACATAAACTGTTTAAGTAATGATATTTAAAGACAACCCAACACCACATGATCAAAACTTCATAGAACTGAAGTCGCAAATCAAGTTTTTACATGTAAGGCTCCATTGGCAAACAAAGTTACATAATATGAACATATATATTCAATAATCCTATATTCTGGACATTGGCATCTTAGCAAATTCATTTGGTTGTATCACTATGCATCCGTCTTCAGCAGACTTTCACCTTCTGTTATAGCATTAATGAAGCAGTAGCTCAAAAATCCTTTAAAGTTAACCATGGATTGTGCCCAATGCCAGATTTTTCTTTTGTTCAATAACATGAGTTTTTTAGTTATCAACTAATTTGAATTTCATCAAGGGATTTTCCATCACACGTGGGTGAGCACTATGTGAATCTCAGTCCAATCCCTATAACTCATTAACATTTATCAACATTAGTTTCTTTAGGACGAATTTTAAATCTCTAATTTTTTTTCTTTCTATAGTAGATCAAATAAATCATCAAATTGAATCTTGTTACTTCCAATGACTCATATTACATAACTCTTCATTGACTTAATCTCTATTTGAATCTGTTCCCGTTGTACGGCCTATCATAGTGCCACACTCTTTATTGTATAATTATTTCCTAGTTCATATGGCTCTAGTGAGAAAATCGCTAGAGATTTTAACTCATTCCCACCCCCACGCTCTTTGCTCTGAATTGTTTGGATAGTACCTTAACCTCAAAGCAACCCGATCTATCATAGCAACCTTCGAATCAAGGCTTGCCCATTTCCTTTTCATCCTCGTGTACTCGTTATGTTTGCTTATTTTATTTTATTTTTCCTTCTCATTATTCACATTCTATCTTCATGCATAAATTAAATTTAAACCACCTTACATTACTCGCATCAAAGTCAAAAGTGGATATATTAACACTTAGTTTGGTCAACAAGCCATTTCATATTAACTTTTAATTTATTTATTGAACCTGGTTTAGGCAAGACAACTCTTGAGTCTATATACAAATAATTCATCCAAACTTAGCTACGTTAATATGCTGAAGCAACCCAAATTCACATTGAATCCATTGTCCTAATCCTAGACAATCATTGTCTTGGAAAAACAATGAGGGTTGTTGAACTAGAGTGCCATTATACTTTCAATTTTATTCAAAAATGGGACTGTTATTTTGTTTGGTCATTTATGCCATTGCAAATAAATTTTTGTTACTCTAAACCCATGTTAAACAGTTGTAGGCAATAAGTCACCTTATTAAATAAATGTTTTCTTTTTTCTTGTAACATAAGATAAGTTTGTGATTTAAAAAAAGAAACTTGGAAGAAAGAAAATTAAAAACCTTTTTGTTCAGTCCATAGTCAATCAAAAGTCAGAGAAACTTCAACTCCAACTCTGGATTAGCATACTTCAATCAAAGTAATGCTTTGAATTGAAGTATCTGTTTACAAATCATAAATTTGAAGCAAAAGAGTGGCAAGAAAGCTCAGGAATTTTTAGCTTATGTCTTGTAACAAACGGGGAAACCATGGTTTTTTCCTTCACATGAATAGTGGTTGAGAGGTGGGTTCAAGGAATGCATCTACTGAGGTCGCAGTGCTGCAGTGTGGTGGATTTGGATGGGTTTATGATGATGAATTTCCACAATCCACTTGAAGGAATTATACAAATTATGAAGAATTCAAGAAAGAAAAATAGAATTTGAGGGTTGCTTGTATTTCTAAATTTTAAAGATGGAGAAATACAAGAGAGGTGAAAAGGGTAGACAACCATATGACTCTCTTGCGCCCAACTTGAACCTTTTTCTTATGATGGTGTCTGGTGTGAATGTGTCAAGTTAAAGGGGTATGGATTTGTGGTGGTTGTTGTTGTTAATGGTGGTGATGATGGTGGTGATGATAGTGGAAGTGGATGTGATTAAGGTGGTTGTGGTGGTGTTGAGAAGATGGTGGTTTGTGGGAAGTGAAATTGAAGTTGATGATAATGTGTCAATCATGAGCTGGCAGAAGAGGAGGATGCTAGCAGGTAACCAGCTGGCCATGGCTGCCCACCAGATTGAGATGAATGACATTACTCCAAGCATGGTTCATTGTTGCAGCTCCAGATGAATTTTAACTCATATCCATTGTTAATTTTATACCCTAATAGAAAAATTGGAAACAAAATTCTTACAAGGTTACTGGTGGCATTTTTTTACCAAAATACATTTTACATTGGTATAAAAGATCAAGAAAAGAGGTCAAAGGAGTTTTTGAAAACAAATAAAGTCTAGTGATATCATAGCTCAAAAACCCAAAATAATAACGTTAAATACTTAATTCTAGCTACTCGCAACTTAATAGGACTTATTCCCGTAGATGCAACTTGATTAGATTCTTACTTAACACGACATCGCTCCTACTTTCCACTTTTCCATCTCTCTTAAATTATCCTTCAACCATCTGCCTGAGCTTCAATAAGCCTTTTAAATTACCCACAAAAGTTTAATTACACAACCTAGCATACGTTTATAATCCAACTGATTCTTCCCCTCATTTGATCTAATATCCAAATTGAAACATATAACATGTTTAGATATTGTTGAGGAGTTTACTTTTAGACAAAAGGGGTTGATTTTGGATAGAGAAATCAGTAGTACTAATGGAAGTAAGATAATAGGCTGAATAAACGGACTGCAATATTACAACAGTTACAACAACAACAATAGCTCTCAGTGTCGTCACACTTACGTGGGACTTGGGGAGATCTACGTGTGAGTAGCCTTATCCTTGTAAGTATCACTACTCACAAAGAGGCTGGTTTCACTAGACTCACCAAAAATTTTGAGAAAATATTTTGTAGTTGAAATTTTTTTTGATGCAATAGATATACAATAGCAGGTTATAATAATAAATAACTATTAGTAGAAAACATGATACTTCACACAACAATAATCTACATAGCAATCAATGCATGCACGACAAACCAAATACTAACATGCTCAAGTATTAAAAGGGTGGCATGGTAAATACTAGTCAGATGCATGCATCAACAACTTGTATGTCCTCTATAATCAAAGGGAGGATAAATAACAAGCTATCTAAAGTAAGTAACCTTAATTCTAGGCCTCCATACCTTTCTATCTTGAGCCATGTCCTCCACTAGTCTTAAAGTCTTCATATCGTGTCTAATCGTTCTAACTCTTCTTCGGTCTATGTCTACTCCTTCTGTGGTCTGGACGATCCTTTTCACATCTCCTCACTAGTACATTCATACTTCTTCTTATATGACCAAATCATGTCAGTCTAGCCTCTCTTATCTTATCATCTATAGAGGTCATTCTTATTTTGCTTCTAATCATATCAATTCTTATCTTATCAAATCTTGTGTGGCCACGCATCCAATGAATCATTCTCATTTCTACGACCCTTATTATCTGTATGTGGGACTTTTTGATAGGCAAACACTCCATACCATACAATAAAGCTAGTCTAATAACCATACGATAGACTTTTCTTTTCAATTATAGTGGAATCTTCTTATCACTCAACACCCCAAAAGCATTTTTTCACTTTTGCCATCCAATCTTTAATCGCTGGTTAATTCATCATCAATCTTTTCGTTTTCTTAAATGATGGAGCCTAAATATTTGAATCGTTCGACCCTCGGTATCACCACACTCCCAATGGCTGCTTCATCTATAACACCACCATGCGCACTAAATCGGCAAGGTAAGTATTTAGCCTTTGACCTATTCAACCTAAAGCCTTTAGCCTCTAAGGTGTCTCTCCATGGCTCTAACTTGGTATTTAGTCCCTCCCTAGACTCATCAATAAGAACTATGTTGTCAGAAAATAACATACACCAATATCTCATCTTGAATTCTTCTAGTGAGCTTATCCATTGCAATAGTAAAAAGAAAAGGACTCAGCGCTGACGGTTGATGAAGCCCAATATCTATAGAGAAGTCATTTGTATCTCCTACTAAGGTCCTAACTCTAGTCATTACTCCATTGTACAGGTCTTTAATAACTCGCATATAAACAACCAACGCACTTTTCTTCTCCAAGCATCTCCATATTTGTCAAAATTATGTAACCAATTATGACCTAAAGATAACAGCTAATAAAAAAGCCCACACACGAAGCTAAGCCCACCCTTACAGCAAAAGGGGTGCAAGCACTTGTTTGTGATCTAGAGTTTTACCTAACTACTTAGCTTTTAATGAGAATAGGGACACAAGAGTATATGGAAGTTTGGAGCTCTTTGTAAAAGTTGCATGTGGGACACCAAAATGTACACTAATGTTTACTACTCTGTTATTTTTGTATCTTTAGCATTTCCCTAAAACTAAAATAAACATTCCTCACTATGAGGTTTTAGGACTATGCGTGGACGAATGCAAGGATGCAAATCTTTCCATGTTATTGTTGGAAGTCTTTAGTAATTAAGTAAAATTTGCAAAGTATCTCAATGATTTTGGTTAATTAGTACCAACAATTATTGGAATAACTTTACTGTTATCATTATTTTCTTCGGTAAACAGTCCCCCTGTGTCTTTTCTTCGATTGTCATTTTATAACATATATCAAATGTCAGAAGAAAAATCTGGATCTTCAGGTTTAAACATCTTTGGAAGCTTAAGTTCCCTTGTCGCATCAATAATCTTAGTCCTTTGACTGGCCCCTTTCCTTGCATTTGCTGCAAACTTTGAAGCTAGCAATGTAGCTGCAAGACTAGTATTGTTATTGTTTTCTGATAATGAAGATGATAGAGCATTTTGATCTACGCCTTCAACATCGTGCTGCAATAAGGGTTCATCACTGTAGTTGCTTTCTGTGTCATCATCATCTTGACCATGAGAGTAATAATATCCCAGTCCAACTAGCTCCTCCGCCATCTTCTTTTTCTTATAACGCCGCCATGCAGCCTGAATGAAACAAGCTCCCCAAGTCCTCCACTGGTGAGAATAGTACCTAGAAGCAGCATTTGTGGGTGAGCTTAGCATATTTCACAAGCAATCTTACGGCTAAATTTAAAGAGAATAGGGCTCCAAATCTAGCCTAAATCAAACGTTTTGCCTTATTAAACCACCCAACCCCATTGACCACTTGATAAATAGCTTGCTCGCTGCATAGTCACGTGATGTGTTTTCAAAAGGGCTAAGGCAACAAGTGGCGTAGCAACACCCTCTCCCCTCAAAATAGAGGGGAAAAAACAGACTTACTCTCGTACATACATACATACCTAAAAGCATGCTGAATTTTCTTGCTTTGAAGGCGCTTGAATTGGGTAGCGACATACTTGAGGTCATCAGCTTGAAGAGCAAATGCTTCCACATCAGTCAGGGCCTTGACCGTTCGTGTTGAGGAAGGAAGATTATCTGTTGAGGAGGGCAACACTGCCCATGTCAATAACTCTTCTCCACAAAAATCACCTTGTCGAAGAATGACCTGGTCGAAGAACCCAGTACGACCCCCATAGGTTGTAGAACTCTCTAATCGACCCCTAATTATGAACAACATCTCAGTCACTGGATCTCCCTCTCGAACTATATTTGTGTCTTTTGTGCTTAGGGATGGTTGGAGGCGTTCACATATTGCATCCAACAGTTGATCATCCATTTGTGCAAAGAAAGGAACCTAAAACAATTGCGCATTGATGTCACCAAGTTAAGATTCATCTGGAAAATTTACAATGCCATAATTTTCCATACATCTCTAGATCGGATTTATCATACTTTCTGACAAGCTAATTAATAGAACCTACACGAGAAAAGAATTACCTAAATAAGTAGCATTCATCATTTTTTTTTTCCTAATTTTCTAGGTTTGGTCTTTGATCCTTTATTTAGTGGAACCAAATTACAGGTTGCACTAGAAAAATAGAAGTTTCTCACCAAAGGTGTTTCGCATTGTATTCTCTCTCTCTTGGAAATAGAAACACATTCTAAGATGGAATATCTATGGACCCAAGGTAAATAATAATTATAAGGGTTTTATCTTAGGATTATTATCATATATCCCTCTACATTTAAGTAATTATTATTGATATCCACCATTTTTAAAATTATAATTTAAACCTACACTGTTAAAAAATTGTCATCGTATGGCCTCATTTTTTAAACAAAATTTGTATGTGAGAGGGATTAAAATAATAATATTTTTCCTCTGAATAATGACAACTTTTCTTAAGTGCGTAGGGTTAAATAATAACTCTAATGGCTTGTTTGGTTAAAGGTCAATAGAAAGGTAATGTAATTAAAATTACAACTCTAATTACATTACTATGTTTGGTTGGTTAAAGAACTATGTAATTAAAATTACCTTGTAATGAGAATAACATATAATAGTGTAATG
>Ga0058701_10003511_pt1 | contig 12426 bp, 8 predicted proteins | sample AgamicOrMae_FD_97039 | JGI IMG/M metagenome (GOLD analysis project Ga0058701, IMG submission 97039) | Agave microbial communities from Guanajuato, Mexico - Or.Ma.e | ecosystem: Host-associated > Plants > Phyllosphere > Phylloplane/Leaf | place: Guanajuato, Mexico | collected 2012-06-04
CCCTCCCCTCGCGTTTTCCTCCCCTTTCCTCTCCTTGCCCTTTCCTTTTCCTTCCCTTTCCCCCCCTTCCCTTTCCCCCCTCCCCTTTCCCTCCCCTTCCCTTTTCCTCCCCTTCCCTTTCCATTCCATTGCCTTTTCCTCCCCTTCCCTTTCCCTCCCCTTCTCTTTTCCTCCCCTTTGCCTCACCTCCTCTTTGCTTCTCCCTCCCTTTGCCTCTCCTTCCTTTTCCAATCATTCCCATCTCCCGCTTCGTTCCGTTTCCTTTTTCCCGTTGCCTTTTCTCCGTTTCCTTCCACCTTTACTCTCCTTCCATTCCCGTTTTGATCCCCTTCGACACCTTTTCTTCCCACTCATTTTATTCCTTCTCTACCCATTTCCTTCCCTTCCTTGTATATGATGTTGTGTGGCCGATATTGAAATAACACTCGCGTGGTTGGTTGTTCAAAGCACTCTATTTACACAATTGTACTATACACGTGTGTACATATAGGGGAAGCGGGGGGGGTGCGCTCGAAGCGTAGCTGGTGGCTCCCGTTGTGGAAGTCACTCCGCTCGCTGCTCTCTCTCTCACGTCGCCTCTGGCCGCCGGTCGGTGGCGCCCTCTGGCGGGAGGGGCGGCTGCCTGATGGCGCTCAGCTTGGTCGGCTCGCCGCGCGCTGACCCGCGCGGACGCCTTCCATGAACACCGCTATCGGTCCGACGGTTAGCCCTCTAACATCACCACTTGTAGCTCCGGACATAACACCATACCTTCATTTCAATATTCTATAGACACCTTCTGTAAGGACACGAGAATCTTCGGTACACTAACTTTCCTAGTTTTGCTGTAAATATTAGAGCGATTGTTCAAAACTTATCCGAACTCATCGACGTTCTACAGCACGATAACATAACCCAACAGGTCTTACGCCGATGTCCTTAATTATGTGGTAATTTTATCGATCCGACGATTCAAAGGAGAGCTTAGCTCAAGTGGCGCGAGTAAAATTACCTCCACTCGATCCTGATTCTTCTCGAGAGAGGTTGTCGTAAAGCAGCGCTATTTCCGGAAATTGGCAATTTGTATCAGCCGAGTTTCGCTTGGCGCGGCGATGGATTTGATTGCTCTAAATAAGCATTTGTAACTGTTGGATTGTAGCTCTTGACTGTTTTTCGTTCTGTTTCAGCAACGTTTGTCATATTCCGATTCTTCGGACTGGGATGGCTTCTCTTATGGACGCTGAGAAATAGAGCGATTATAAACCCAACAGCTTTTCTCTTGGGTACTATCTGTAAGTACATCGTAACGCATCTCTTAGAGCACTATAGGTCGGCAACCCCGTGACGTGTGCAAGCACGGGTGCAGTCTGGTTGCCTGACTCTAGTGTTTTCTTCACAAGATTCTTACAGGAGGTTCTTCACTAAGAGAAAATTGTCTATGATTCAACCAAGTTAATTCAAAACCTAGGTTTCAAATTCGAGTAACCGTGGTTCCGCTACAACGTACAACTCACATGGAATCAAGCCCAAGAGTCTTGTTGCTAAGGGTCTATTCTATGTGTAAGGTCGTCGTTACTTATTCCATTTGCTCTGGGGATTTTCACCTTTGGAATTTTTCCTGTTGCGAACCCTGTTTTATGGGTTTAACGGATCAATTTTTCGGTTCCATCACGTCGATTATACTATTTATAGGCGCATATCTCTAGTAATTATGATTCCGGCTGTTCTTACAATTAAACGTATTTGACCGATAGTATTTATGAAGGTTGCTGTGTTAAAAAACTGTTGCTCTTAGGACCCAATCAGTATTTTTTCGGACGTAGTCTTTATTTTGTTTATATCTTTATTTTCCAAAAAATTGCGAAAAATCCAAAACATACGCCTCATATCAAAATCTTCACTAAAGTTTTCTCTCAAGATTTAAAATGCAACACGTTCGATGAGGTATTCTTAGGGTGTACAGGTATTAAGAAAAATCAGGGAATCATGGAAAAGTCAGGAAAAATTTACTTTCTGGAAAATATCCGGGAAAAATCAGGAAATTGGGCTAAAAATACTGGAATTTTTCCAAAACTTTAAAGTAAATAAAACAAGCCATAAAAAATTGTATTTGATAAAAATATTGTCACATGCATTGTTTTTTGTTCCATTGAAAAGTCTATTTAATCAGGGGGAAAATGTAAGTCAGACCTGGAAAATCAGTGAATTTTCTGGACACCCCGAATTCCGTTTATCGATTTCAATTCCCCTGATTTTGGCTCAGGTTAAAATTGGTGCTTCTCCGAACTGAAAATGTTTCGTCTCTAGACCCTCGATAGCTGTCTCTGTACAGTCGAGATTAAGGACTTCCTTTCCGAGAGGGAAGTCCTTAGGGAAGTCCTTGATCATGGACTGATTTGCTCTGTACTCTCTGTAATATTATGAGATAACCAATTCACTGTACTGTTGAAGATGTGCAACAGAAATGCAACTGACGTTTTTTTCCCCTCTTTTGTTCCAGCGATGAGCAGCATTATGGTGTTGAATTCCATGTTGCTGGCGAAAGTGATTCGCGCTGACTACTGCTCGGGGAGTGGAGTGACTCGCTCGGGTCGCTCGAGGGGCGGCGACACCAATAATGTCGACAGGAATGTCGGGGACGACGGCGAGCGCAGGCCAAGGAGACGCTTGAGTTCGCGATCCGACGCCATTTCGATGTCCGTCGAAGTCTTCGAAGCCGCGACGGACGAAGTTGCTCACTTGGCAGGGCTCAAAGACGATTGAACATTCCGATTGAAATGGGTTCATCAGCATCTTAGTGAGTGAGTATTGCCTTCGGCCTCCAGGAGAACGCATCATCACCTTTCCTTTTAATCCGTTTTTTTTTACGCTTTTTTTTTCTTTTCTTTGGTGATAATTTTGGTTTCGTTTGCACTTTTTGCACCGGTACAATTTCTGCGATGTGAAGAAAGGACTCTGTTTGGCGAAAATTTGACCTAGAGAGTTTTTTCCTTGTCCGGAGAAAAATATAATGAAAGATAATTTTTGAGGTCGGCACTTTTTAGGGATGATGTGCAGCTTCATAAAAAAGAAACTTTTGTTAGATTGTGTTCTGACTTGTTGAAAAATGCAGCGAAATTTTTAAAAATTATTTCAATACCTACAAAATGTTTTGTTAAGGAAACAATAATTAGTAGTCATTTGAGATTTTACTAAAGTATCTATCTGGTAGAGCTCACGACATATCAAAAATCGGCCTGCAGCGCTCCTGCATTCTGGTCTGGATAAGGATCTTATCGGTTGCAATGGGTTTTGATAAGCTGTCATTTTGTGTATTTCTTATGGATGAATCTAAACTGAAATCGACCGAATTTGTCCTTTGGAGGAATGGCTGACCTTTCTCCTCGGATAGGTCTTGCTGGAGACTTGCCATAAAAGCAGTGAAAAAGAAAAATTTACCCTGCATATTTAAGTATACCATCAGGAAACATTGTTTGTTTTTTTAAATTCAGTTTTGTTGATCTCGAAGCTGACATATTTCGAGAACAATGTCAAACGAGAAACGCAGTGAACTCTTTTCTTTATCCCGGTCCATATTTCTATGTCTCACCGAATCTTTTTCGCAAACGCACTTGCACATCTGTTTTCCAAATTCTCTTTAATTTATATGTCAAGCATAGTTAAACCTGATTTGTACTGTACGACGTTCGAGGGACCGACCATAAACGTATTACAGGATGCTTAGTGTCGTATTTTCAGAATACTACCATAGATACCTTTGAGCTTGAGATCGAAAAGGAAAAAAAAAGTAGAAAAAAGTCGTGTACTTGAAGTTTTACCCTATCGATTTTTTCGGGGCTACCAGAGCAGAATAAAAAAGCAGTTATTGATTGGGGTACTTGACAATTTTTTACCGAGATTGCCCTCAGAAAGGGTTCAAAAAAATGACGAAATAAAATTCAAAAGCCACATTATGCGATCAGCCGATCTCCCGGATATTGAAATTTGCCTGCGATTTTACAGAATCTGTGGAATTGGTCAAAATTTGAATTCTTTGACGTCTCAGACTCAATTTCCGGGCGATCGGATGATCGCATCTAGGTACAGCTTTTGACTCTTTTCCATCATTTTATCGGCAATCTCGATAAAAATTGGCAAAGTGCCCCATTGAATCTGTCTCCCGATGTGTTACATCAGTGAACTTGTTTCAGCTTCGTAACAACCGCCTCCCGCCGCTGGCATTACCGTGGAGCAGGGACGTGATCAAGAGCGTGCGGATTAACACATCTACGGCAGAAGTCATCTCGGCCGACTTGCTCAAACGGCTGTCTGGAGTCTTTCTACGAAAGTTAACCTTGCTTATGTTTTCTAGTCGCGTTTTCAAATCTTCTCTCCAACCCTTTATGAAATGTGCTGGAAGGAGAATCGAACGGAAAAAGTTCACTGGCCGCTGCGTCTGGAAACCTGTTAAGAACGGATTTCAGGACAGTTTTTTTGTTGATTCCATTACCGTCAAATATACGGGAGTTTGCTACAATATTTTTTACAGGCGGCTCAAGAAAATATATCTTCATTCTTGCGTTCCAACTTTGTGGGACAAAAAGTAGTTTAAAGAAACTTTTCTTGTAATGCAAGTAACCTCTAGACATAAAATAACCTGTTCTGATTTCATCCGAAGTGGAGTCTTTTTAGCCAGGATATTGTAAGTTGTTGATTCTTAAAATTTCTTTTTTCGTACTCTCAATATTTTTAGAAACTTCTCATCAATCATGTTTAGTCCACGCACCACCCACTACACTAAACTTTCGGAACGTATCATCGTACTTATTGATGTTTTAAGATCATCAAAACTTTTTAGAGTTTTACACTTTGATTGTTACAATACATGGATTTCAAATTTTCTGTTGAAGCCGATCTTATCTCGATTTGCGAGCATTAGCCTCAGTCTGGTAACAGTTTCCCGTTTCAAAACATTGATAATAGGTGTCTGTCTGTACTCAAGGATCCATATGATAAAACACCGTACGTTATGTGGGCTGACATTGTAAGAAGGAATCATCTGATATCCACAGCGGTTACTGGGTAATGATTTGTCGTTTTGTAACACTCGAGATTCAAGTGGAGAGGTGCAGAGATATTTTCCCCGTGCCGTTTATAGTTTTTACGCTATTGATCACGTGATTCCGTTCAGCTTGAGTTGGAATCGTGTAGAATGCAAGAAAGTCACCCGAAACTTATTTCAGACTCTACTGCGTTTCCAGTTTTACTTAAACCAATCTAATTTGATCTTTAACTGTTATCATCTTAATAATCCCTCATGTTTCTTTGCTCAAAAGATCGATGTTCCTTTAAATCACTATTGTACATTCCTTGTAGCTTTATAGTCTTTCCCTTCGTAAAGTACAAAATACATTCCTTGAACTTTGTAACCAACAGTGTACGCAAGAAGCGCTGTTACCAAATTATCCATGAGAGCAGGTCATTTTTTCATAATTGATAGCTAGTTTGAGTTTAAAAAATGTGTGTATTTTTTTCATCATACAAAGTATTTATTTTTGGTAGAAAAGGTTTAGCGGAAGGTGCCTATTATTGTGACTCGGAGGATAGTTACTGTCAGGCTGTTTACTGGGCATTGAATCGAAGTAGTGATTCTGAAGGTGCGAGCTTTATTTTTGTAAGGTTTTGTGCGTTGTGTCATGAGCTGCCCCTTCATATTCATATTTCTTTTGAGATTTAGTGCGCAGTGGCAGGATGATTGAGCGGCTGTGTCATGACAAGAGCAAATATCTGAGCCTTGAGTAGAATCGCGAGCGACTCTCTGTGCGCGTTGGACTGTGGCTGATTGTTGAACTGTCGCTGATTGTTGAACTGTTGCTGATTGTTGAACTGTCGCTGATTGATGAACAACAAGATTTCGCTCCTTTTACTGGTACCTGTAATGTGGAGGAGGAATGGGATTCAAAGAGAAGTGTTTGTCCTTTTAAAGTACAGGAGATGTATGGCTTGATGTAATTAGTTTGTGGAACTCAGGATTGTCTATCTGTGGTGTTTTAGGAAGTTGTAAGGTTCGAGGTGTGGTGGCCAGAGTTAAGATGCGATTGTTAAGCTGCGTCCGTGATAGCGTGTACACGTCAATGCGGAATCGAAAGTTGCCATCCATCTATTTTTGGGAAATATTTTTTACCCGCACAGAAATTCGTGTTGGTGAAACTGATGTGTTCATAGTTAAAGCTTCAATTCAGCTGTTTGTGCGTTCCCAACGCGAAAGTCTGTAATTTAATGTAAGGCAGTGAATTTTGATTCCGTGTACAATATTCTAAATATATCACTGCCATTTAAAGAGCTGAGCAGTTTTTTCATGGATTAAACGAATATTGGGCAGGTAATGTTTCGTACTTGTGGACATTTTGCTCTGGTCACCATTCCGTGACTATCTTTCAGTTAACCTAACAATTTTCCGGCATACTTATATTTTTTTAATGTTGCTTTTAAGTGAGCGTCGGAAATTTGCCTAGGTTACGTGTTACCACGAAGGATCAGCTTATGCTACTGTCTAACAATTAATCACTATTTTTTTGTTGTACGAGGGCATTTTGTTGTATGATAGTTTCACGCAGACTACGCTGTGCATTTCTGTAAGTTAAAAGCGCAATATGTGTTTGGAGGTTTTTGTTAACCCTAGTCGCGGAAACGTTAGACAGCAATCTCTAGTCGTACTCAAATTCGGATTAAGGTCATTTTCGTATTGGGGGGAAAGAAATTGGAAGGAAGTGATATAGTTCAGTGTATGAGTTATATGTAAATCTAATTTAAGCCTAATGTGTGTGTTTCTATTTTTTTCCTTTGAAACTAAGTAATGTATTTTAGTGATCACTGATTTTTCGGGTACGTTACTTCTGTACGGTTCGAGGGTGTCCTTTACGCAGGATAATGAATGCTTTTTGTGAGGGAACAAAATGACGTTTTTCATTGGCCTGAATTACTTACGAATGCAAAAATTTGATACCGTGCATATTTCTCCGTAGATACCGTCAAACTCTTATGCACGAAAGTTAGTCCATTTTTCTTTTCTTTTTTTTCACTTTCACGAATTTATACAAAGGAACTTTGATGCAGTTGAGGTTGTTTTCAAAGTAGTGCCAACAGAAATGTCTTACCAGCAAGAAGTTCCTGCTGATTGCTGCAAGGCTGAAATTTAAACTTCCCGTCTAAAGTCCTTTTAGTTTTCTTCTTAAATTATGTCGGCAACACTGTTGTAACTTTCTATCGGAAGAAAAACTCAGTTTTCAAATACCTAAGTTACAGAAATCCAAACTCAAAAAAAAATAATTAAAAATGAGGACAAGTAATTGATCGGTTGCATGATCTGTATTTCGTATAGACGTACCGTACTGCAAGGAATGGAGTCCAGATTGATTGATGGCTAGGAAGAGACAGATAATAATAAAGACTGGCATGAATGGAATGATCAGTTTGTGAATGCATCTAATGAATTCTAATCCCAGGAAGAATAAATTTATTTTGACACTATTTTTGTAAAGGATATTCTAGGTTTACAGGGATCCTATACCCTGTGCAGTGATAACCATCATCCTAAGATGCACTATTTTCAGATAAGGAAACTACCACAAAGTTCATTTGTTTGGGGTAAAATACGTAATTTTTCATTACTACATTGTCGTCGAATCGAGTGCTCTTAAGGACGAAATTATTGTGATACATTGAATGATTTTTCGGTTGCTTAGAACACAAGTTTAATCATTCTCAAGTTACAAATTGAATCGTCCAGCATGCAGTCTCCTAAAACTGGCTTTCTTTAGATTTACCCCCACTTGTTTGCTATCATATAAATAACGGTTGTGTTTAAACCCGCAGGATCTCCTTTTATCCCCGTGTATTTTGACTTCTCTTCTCATGTTAAGTACCTACTTAGGATGAGGGGCTAATATTTCTGCGGTTAAAATTTTAATCCGTAATTTTGCTGTAGGGAAAATTGTTTAGAAGTTCGGAAACATTCTATTTTTAAAGCTGAAATGTAGGAGCTTATTTATACATTTTTCTTAAAGAACAAATCATTTTACTATTTTTTTTCGTAACATTGTTTTTTTTACGTACGCTACTGTGTAGTATTTTCCCTTCGATGATTTACATTCGCCTGGCTACTTCTCAGTATCGATGTTATCAGCATATTTCTTCTAAATTATATTACACGTACGGATTTTTTGTATCTATAAATAAAAAAGTATTTCAATGTATCTCCTTCTATATCCAAATAAAAGCAACGTTTATCTTTTTGTATTTTTTTTTTCTAATTTAGAAATTTTCATTCGTTTTGAATGCTAATACGGTAAATTCGGCCCAGCGCGATCTAGAAGACGGGAAGTCGGTGATCCACGCTGATAGGTTAAGAGATACCGGTGGTAGATAGTCTACACGATCTACGGATAGACGTCTATTAGACATTTATTAGACTTCTATTTTCAGATGGGGTGTATTCACTTTTTATCACATTTTTCCGGAGGAAATCCCGTGTTATTTCAGTGTCACAAAATAAAAAAGTAGTCATACTGATAGTATCGGTAAGTGCACTTTTTTCTCTTCTAATATTACAATCAAATATGAGGCACAGGTAGTTCTATTTTAAACATGATATTAACGAGGTGGCAGACATCCTTGGAAATTGGCAGGGAATTGAATAGTTAAGAAATTTTGAGACAGTCGGGAAAATTTAAAGAACGTAAATACTTCCCAAGTTGTAAGCGTCGTGTGAGAGGAGCAATATATGTGCAGTACTGTAAAATTTTTGGACTCTACCGACCGTCCATAATATCGAAGAGGCCATCGGGCTTTTTTTTCCACGAAGAAACCTTTTTGTTCTTATACCAGACTCTTTTTACTATACGTAACAGTCTCCAGTTGAATCTTTGTTCCAAGAGGGCAACCAACAATCTCGAAGCAATTCTTTTGAATTTACCGCCATTATGTGTAGAGAGCCGGCGCTTTATTTATGAAAGCGACGGCCTCAAATGGGAACAGAAAGGGATGCAGCTCACAGCTGGCTTAGAGGAAGCTGCTGTGTACCAATCAGTCTTATAAAGTCTGCGTCACACATTCGCGTCGTTTAATTGAGGTAATAGCACAATTTCTTCAGTCTACAGGTCGGAGTAGACGGGCAGGAGTCGGAGAACAAGAGAGCTTCAAGAGCCTTTCGCGCGCGGAAAAAAGTAGTGCTAATTTTATCTGCTCATAAAATTAGGTTATCTAGAATGTCAATTCCTAAAATTTCCTCTAACAAAGCTAGGGAATTTTTTTCTTCATTGTACAGAGTCATTTTGTAATTGAAGAAATTTTACTGCCCAACTAAAGGAAACTACCAATAGCAGACGACACACAACGCGGATTGATCAATCAGCTGCTCTCCTTCTTTTCTTCCCTTTCTTTCCCTCCACTACTCACTCAGTTTTTGCCGGCTTTCTAACCTTTGACAGGTCACGTTACATTGAACGAGAGGAAATCTTTGTTTCTGCAAAGTTTTGTCGAGAAAATACGAAGTTAGCTACAAACCTGATCTTCAGTCGTTTCCAGCGCTTATTTCTACCATTCCATGTAAGTGGTATTACTCCGTTTGTTGTAATAGTTGGAAACCTTACAGATAGCCCTTCAATGATGCTTTGAGGAAAAAAGGTTCGCAGGAAAATTAATTGGTTAAAGTTAATTTCTCTCGTGAATATTCATCAGCATTAATGTCTCTAAACTGAAGTGAAATAGGAATCTATTAACAGAGATTTGATTGTTAGATTCGCACTCAACTGTGTGTCAGGTTACGAAGCGCGCCAAATTTCCATCCACATGTTCTTTTTCTCCCTGCTCTTTGCTACCTTTTGTATCGCTCTGAACACAGCTGATCTCGTCTTCACTAATTTTATGTAAACTGCAGCTCTATCAAATTTCAATCACAATTTTTGTCTTGTAAGGCTAGTTCCTTTTGTAGGTTAGGATTCACTTTTGGCACTGCTACTGGGTTTCAGAGCTCTAATGGTAACATACTCTTTTATCTTTATTTCTTTATGTATCTGTCATTGATGTCTGTGTGAACAAAACATAGTTGCTGGCTTCAAACCTTGTATTTATCAAGTCATTTTTTGTGGTTGTATATCAAGATGTCAGATTTGGATGGGTTGCTTGTCATTACTTGGGAATAAGGTTATGAGATCACTTCTATTTGGAGACGATGGGATTGAAATATCATTTATTTCCCAATGCTGCAACAAGGGCATCGTAAACTTCATCCAAGCAATTTAAATAAAATCACAAAAGATGAACAAATGTTAGGAAATCCAAATTCTAGTAATAGCAATCAGTCTCTTTGAGTCGTAATGACAAGCTACAAGGCAATTTGAATGGTTTCCATGTTGTACAATTGTTTTCATTGCTTTTGATTTAATCACAATATACACTCAAAGCTAAATACCGATAGCCAAAGCTGGAGCTTAGTCAGAGAAGATATGCAAATAGTAGGTGAAATTCACCTGCTGTTAAGGTCTACAATTTTTCAGCAAATTGTTTTAGTTCTAACTCAATTTATGTCTGTCAGCACATCTATTTTCAAATCCAGTCTGGTGGAGATATTTTGTGTACTGTTGATTTTGAGTCATTAGTGTTTCCAATCATTTTTTTCTTAAATAATCTTTGACAGTGCCATCAAATTTACGAGTGCATTTTCAGTAAACAAAGAAGTAAGAGCTTTTTCATAAACTATCTAACATTTTTAAGCTAATATTTTGCCTTATCCCCCTTTTTCACATACGCAAGCTTAAGAGATACATCACCCAATCCTCAAATTTTACAGAGCTATCTTGCCTTTACTTATGTTGGGAAATGACACATTTAGTGATTTTTAGCAAATCTGTCACTTATTAATATAATGCCATGATTTTTTTTAGTACCACTAAAGAAATACATATTCAAAAGAAATAAAATAAGGTAAAATATTTGGTAATGTCTGCTATTTACCCCCATTCTTAGAATGCTTTGTAATTCATAGAAAATCCCCAAGATAATTGACAGTACACACAAAATAATCTTCAGCAGTGCAACCTATCAGCCATGAGATTTAACAAAGGATTACTCTTACACTGCATCCATTCAAAATTAAGATGCGGTCTGCACATTGAGACGTGTGTATGGTTAATTAAAAGCTGCTCAGCACTAAAAAAAAATGTTGACTATTAAAATTTACATTAATATTTGGAGAAAAGTCCAAACTTTCACCTATTATCACGAATTATGACTATTTTTCGAGCACCATACATTTATAAAAAAAAATCGATCGTGGATATTCGTCCTTCAAGTAACGGATAAGTTAGCAACCGGCGGCTATTCCCTCGCTCAAGAAAGAAAAAAATTGAATGGCGCAGGCAAGAGTAGGACTTAATATCCCATGATTCTTATTTCCGCACGCTGGTATCCACGTCAAAGCGAAGACTCGGTGGGAAGGAGATCTCGGATTTTGCAATGAAATGCACGTTCTGTATTACGCTGGCAGGCGAATAGACGTTTCCATCAAGATCTGCCCCTACATATTTCTCAAAAACTTATTCTTACGATCAAAATAGACGTGCGAATAGAACCGACCTTATTTTTGAGGCTTTATACTCCGACCAGCTTGTCGTGGCTGATCACCCTCCTTGAGGCCGATCCCTTAGGGTTGTGCAATATCTCGATATCGCTGCGGTATCAAAAATATATCGCAGGTGCGATATCAGAAATTTCGCGATATCGATACTGTATTGCGATATCTCTCAACGCGATATTTTAGAAATGCAATATCTCGATGTCTTTACGATATTGATATCATGTCGCAATGCGATATCGGAAAAAACAGCCCGACGACCCTTTGCAGAGAACTTCACCACGGGCTCGGTCGCATAATCTTTGAAAGAAGCACCCAGGCGATGGAAGCTGAGGTACTTAAGGCCACGCCTCCCCAGGCGATGTTCAAGCTCCAGCCGGTTGTGACGACTCTGGCTGCAACAAGCTGAGGCCACAGGGACATCGGGGGCGGGATCCTGGGGCGGTCCACGGTCGCGGTGACGCCGTCGATGAGCGGAACGCACGCCGCGAGGGGCCCGTTGGGACGGTCGTGCCGTTTGAAGTGGATTAGCAGGAGAGTAAAAGTTGCGAACGTAGCTGTTGAGGAATACGATTTTACTTAAAATACTTCCCGGCGCGGGGCAAAAGCGAGTCCGAGATTGAATTTTGATTGAGAGTGTGCATTGACCCGACTTCCCCATTTGAAACGTATTAGGTTCACTGTAATTTTTTAAGGTAGCGTTTTCAACCTTTTGGTTTGAATTTGGTGCTACCCTCCGTCGTCAAGCCGAGCGGAGCGATAGCGAAGCGAGGCACAAGGCACCTAACCTAACTTAACCTAGGGTTACCCAACTAAACGGTCGCCAAGCCTGATGC
>Ga0058701_10003512_pt1 | contig 12425 bp, 4 predicted proteins | sample AgamicOrMae_FD_97039 | JGI IMG/M metagenome (GOLD analysis project Ga0058701, IMG submission 97039) | Agave microbial communities from Guanajuato, Mexico - Or.Ma.e | ecosystem: Host-associated > Plants > Phyllosphere > Phylloplane/Leaf | place: Guanajuato, Mexico | collected 2012-06-04
ATCATTGACAACCATTTTCGAACCCAGAGCCTAAAGGGGGCTTTACAAGGCATTTTTCATCATAAAATGTGGGTTTTGTTTTTCAATTTTTCATGATTTGTTTTGAGTTGCCTGGCTTTAGAGCAGGTAGCACCCTCATGGGGCTGCTCCAGGCCGATAGCAAATTGAATTAGCTTTATTATTATTTTTTAACTTTGAAATCAAACCAGTTTTGGCCGAGTGATGAACATGTTTCGAAGGTAATGTCTTTTAAACGCGATATTAAATAAATAGGCCTGTCGGCCAGTTTTTTTTTCTATAGCCCCTAAACCAGGTCTGTTCTCTGAGATTTGGTTTTTAAAGCCAAAAGGTTTGATATGCTTCCATTTTCTTCATCATTTGCAACTTAGAAATCGGACTCCTCCGCAGTATTCGTAGCCCATTCAAATGGGCTGATTGCGGAGTTAACAAAAGCGACTGCAGAGTTGTTCAATTTCAAGGTTGAAAAAAAATATTATATCAAAAAAAAATCAGTTGGCTTTAAAAACAAGATCAGAGAGATCAGACCTGGTTTAGCTAGGTGCTTTACATTTTTAAAAAAGGCTGCGGTAAACAAATAAAAAAATAATAAAAAAACGATCTTTGGCCGATAGGTCTATTTACTTAATATCACGTTGAAATGACATCTCCTTTAAGGATAGGCCATAACTCGGCCAAACCTGGTCCGTTTTCAAAGTGTACAAAGAGAAAATGAAGCTAATTCAATTTGCTCTTGGACTAGTGCTGAAGCTGACATAAGCAATAAGAGTTTCTTTCTTTTTTCTCTGTGGTTAACTTGTAGGGAATTAATTGATGTCGCAGTATCAATTCCTATTGTACTGTGCGTAGGATGCGTTACATTTGTGATCGAGCCCATATGATGTTTATGCAGATTGTTTTTTTTTGGGGGGGGGGACACTGAAGTAAAAATTATCTTTGCTGTGAAACTTTTTTTCCCCTATCTGTACCTTATTGAGTCGAATTTCTGCAGAGCTTTCAGAAACATCAAAAAAGGCGCGTTAATTTAATTTCTCTATTTTTCAAACGAGCTGTCGTGGAAATTTACTAAGAGTATTGTTGAGGCACGTTAAAATCAACCCTCTCATAAAAAAGCAAGAGTTACAAGGCTGTCTTTAAGTTCTAAATTATTGAAAAAAAAAATCGTGAAACAAGCATGGTAAGGTACATCATGGATTAGGCAACCCACAACATAAACGTGATATGAAACCCACCAACCGAATTTCTTGATTTGTTAACACTCTAAATTTGAATCAGTACGAGTCTCTGAGATTCAGTAAAAATTCACTGAAAATCAGTGAATATGTCACCACTAATTTTTTTCAGTGGTGCTATATTCCCTGAAATTCATGGTGAATAATTTTCAATTAAATTTCGTGTAAATCCAACCTTTGAAAGTTTGTGTCAGCAGGCAACCAAAAGGGGATTCCTCCTCGTTAGTACGGTCCACTGACTCAACTAATCAGCAGTGAAGGAAGTTGTAAGTAAGCTAAGATTCTTGTCAGGTTTGTTCCGATTTCTTTCCGGGTCCAGTGTCACCGCGGCGGCGGTGGTGCCGGCGGCGGTGGTGCCGGCGGCGGACGCAGCGGCAAGGCTCCAGGAAGCAGTTCACCTCGTCTTGTCTTTGATTGGGAGCTACTGCTCTGAGCTGAGGGAGGAGACGATGGGGGCGCCGAGGGTGCTAACGAACGAGGCGCGCCGAGCCGAGCCAAGCAGAGCCAAGCCGAGCAGAGCCGCAGCCTCCGGCGCGGCGGACTCACTGACTCATCACTCCGCGCCGAGACTGGAAGTCGATTCCCAGCGATTCCCCCGATTCGATGATTCGAAAAAGCTTACTGGTGAATTCGCCACCTTTATCTAGCCGGAGTCCAGCCTCAAGGTCCATGTCCATGGATAACAAGGTGAGTCGCATCACAGTAAAAACTAAACCCCCGCTTTGGGAAATGCTATTAGCCTACCTGTTTTGGGAATAAAACTAAACCGGGGTAGTGCGTATTTTGGTATTTTTTTTATATGCTTTTTCTTAGTTCAACATAGACCTATGTTCGTTCAACCATATCAATGGAAGGCTCTCGCCGAGACCTTTCGAATGATATCGTTTGAACATAGGCTCATCATGAAAAATAACCAAAATGTACCGCCCCGTTTTGGTTTCACACCCAAAACAGATGTAGCAGTCCCTAAAACGGGGTTTGTTTTCACTATGTATCAGTTCCGTTATTGGTTTTCAAAGTTAATGGTAAAACTTCGCTATAGCATTGTACGAATTTTTGCTTGGGCCAAAGCGCAAGACAGGACCTTGCAACCGGTACACAGTAAGAAACAAATCCCCCGTTTCGGGGAATGATATACCTGTTTTGTGTAGGAAACTTAAACGGGGGTGGTGCGTATTTTCGTGATTTTTCAACATAGACCCACGTTCAGCCACATCAATGGAAAGCTCTCGCTGAGACCTTTTAAATGGTATGGCTGAACATAGGCCTATCTTGAAAAAATAAACAAAATACGTACCACCCTCGTTTTGGTCTTACAACCAAAACAGGTGTAGCATTCCCCAAATAGGGGTTTTGCTTTCACTATATATCAGTTCCGTTGTTGGTTTTCAAAGTCAATGGTAAAACTTTGCTATTATCTTAAAAAAATAAAAATGTGATGATGATAGCTCACCATATGCTCTGCCTGACTGCGTGTCACTGAACTCACCTGGAAAAAAAAAGGAAAAAGAAATGAACAAATCCATCAAAATGCGAGACACATCATTTCCATGGTAAGTGCACGTAAAATATCCCCTCTTTAAGCTCACGACTCAAATTCAGAAGGGGGAATAAACAAACATCGACGCGTCAAAGGCAATCGCTATCCTTAATGAGTCCTCAAAGAGACGTCTCGACTCAATCCGGCGTGATGTTCAAGAAATCTCACTCGCGTGTCTTATCTAGGAGATGTAACCCTGCTACCACCAAGAAAAAATCACAAGCTGAATATTTTTCCTCTAATATTTTCATTTATCAGATCAAATGGAACGAGGAACAAGGGACTAACGCCTAGAGAGGCGCTAAAGAGGCAAACCTAAGTTAGCCTCATGGTTTCAACCGTGGTGATGCCTATAATCTTAGGGGCAGTTACCTCCGCGGGGTGTTTATCAAGGTTTGCGGCAGTTGAGCGAAGCGGTAGTAAAGCCAGGCCAGTCACGAAGCACGTGACTTAACGTAGCTTAACGAAACCAGGGCCTATAATAACGTACCCTACGTGATTGTATGTCTTTAAGCCTCATAATAATAGTTGACAATGGCCTTTTGAAGTGAGAGTGTTTCAATTGGCCTGGAGGCCGACCCCAAACACTCCACTTTAAGAGGTGTTTGACATCCATGAATGTCACAATCGATCTGATATCAGAGTAAAAAATGGTGCGCTGACTTTTTAGTGGGGTGCGGCCGGCGTGGCGCGGCGCGGCGCCGCTTCTCCCACTGCTCCGCCCAGCCCTCTTCATTTTTGGCCAATTATACGGATGCGGCTGCCTCCCCACAAAAACCAATTTGCACGTCATTACAAGAGAGTAGTTGGAATCTAGTCGAGAGTGAGATGTACTATTCTCCCCTCGCCGCGCAGGCCGGTCGGCTACCGCCTTGCGTCTAACTTCTCCGCTGCATACCGACGACTTCGTCAGAAAATACCTGCCAAATCTTAATTTAAAAGTATCCGAAAAAAATAAACACAGTTAAAAAAAATATAACGAAAATTTCGAGCTTTAAATTTTGGCCTGAGAAAAGTCACCACAATTTTACTAAAAAGACAATTTTTTGGAACATAAACTTCTGGATAGTGTGACATATTTACGGTGATCCAAGAACAGCCTCTGGGAATAACGTTGGATGGGAACTTACTTTCTAAAACCACGCATTCAAAAGATTTGATTTTTTTTCCCTTGTGTTCCCTCTCCTGCATTCGAAGTGTAACGAAGCATAATCTAACCCAGCTAAACCTACGTTAACCTAACTTTACGGTCACCGAGCCCAAGCGCGCTTACTTCTTGGTGAAAGTTACTGCCGCTGACATACGTATGTGCGTCAGTTTCTTGACAGTCCAGCGGATCGACACCGGAGCGAGGCGCAAGGCCCTTCAGGTGGGTCAAACCTCATCTAACAACAACTTCAACTGCAGTTTCACGAAGCCGATGCGGTTATCCTCACAATTTAACGAAAGGCTCAACCTCGGCGTATCACAGACTTGGAAAATTGAACTCTTCAAACTGAAAGTGTTTAAACATTCCTCTCGAAATAATAAGTGTTCCAGTGAGTTCATTCGAGGTAATTGCTCAAGGCGAAGGGTGACAAATGTTTGCGGTATTAGCGACGGCGTAAAATCAGGCTGGGGCGAAGACATTTACTGTCTGCGGCCAGATCATAAAGTTGGCGCTCCCTTGTTCCAGAGCGGGTGGGCCATCCCGTGGAATGGTACCATCAGCTTCCGATCGTTGGGGGAAGTCGGCAATGAAGATGGAAGGCCAGCGCCGCGAAGGCTTGCCGCGAAGGCTCGCCGCAAGGGTGACGCGGACGCGACGGACGAGCGAAACATTTTTAAGCCGGTAGCGGAGCGGGTTTGGTTTGGTCGATGAGTCGCCGCCACGCCGTTGCTTGACGTCTTCAGGAAGTCTTGTTGGATGGATTATGGCTCGAGACACATTGCGTGCACTCCTTGCTCTCCGCTAATCCCGCGGCATCGGGCTGCCTGTGGGTGTGGGCTGCGCCCGCCCTCTCCGTCAGTGTCTGCCCTCAACAACTATTGATTTCCACCGGTCATGGTGATGACATCCAACTTGCTCATCTTCAGAGCCGCCGAGATTTCGAGGTCATCCTAAGGCGACTAGCAGTCACGGTTTTAGAGCGTTTTCTACTCGGCCATTTTACCCTGAATCATCAGACGAGTCCGCATGCCTGAATCAATGTTTAAATACACAGTGATAATACGAACAATTGAAGGTTAGGGGCCATGCACAGTGCACTTATTCACAGTAACGACGAAACACCTGTTTTAGGAAGTTCTGTACCTGTTTTGGGTGTGAAACTAAAATGTGGGTAACGTATTTTGATTAGTTTTCATGATAGACCTATGTTCAGCCATATCGTTCGAAAGGTCGCGGCGAGAGCTTTCCACTAATGTGGCTGAACATAGGTCTATGTCAGTGATCTTCATGAGAGGCGCCGTGAAATGCAGCAGCGCTCACGTACGGTTCCTGCATAACAGTGAATAAGTCGCTAGCCCTCGCGCCGCTACTCAACAGGCCCCGTTGATATGGTTTAGTAGTATAAGAGAGGAGGGAGGAGACCCGTGAGAACTCATGAGAGGTGATGAGCGCCTACAGCCCGCTTCGCTTGAGCCGAACTTGTACGATTATGGCCATAGGTTCGCGCGTGAATGGAGCGGCACTGGTATCAGCGGCGTGGGTGTTGTTATGGCTGTAGCTGAGGATGAAATGGATATCAGAGCCCTCGTATGAAAACAAGCATTATTTCGATTTTAGTCGGCAGAGGTCCACCTTTTTTACTTTTTTGCCTCACTTTTTTTTCTAACCAACAGTTTTTCTGAGCAAAAAGAGTACATTTTCATACTTTTATCGTTACGTCACGCGATAACGCGGATAGGAGAGTCACTCTCAAAGTGGCCGTCCTGTAAGGCCGTGACAATCCCCCTCCCTTCATTTCGAGGAGGAACCAATCCCCCCCCCCCCGAAAAAAAAACAAGGACCTACTCACCTATGTGGACGGTCCTCGGGGGTAACCTCGTTATGGAAAACCCACATTAGGTTACCTTAAGCTACGTCACGCTAGGTTTATACACAATAAAAATAGAACCCCGTTTTGCGCTCTTCCTGTTTTGGATGTGGAACCAAAACAAGGCTGGTACGTGTTTTGGTTATGTTTCAAGATACACCTGTGTCCAGCCGTATCATTTAAAAGACCTCGGCGAGCACAGCTTCCCATAGATGTGTCTAATCGTAGGTCTATGTTGAAAAATTGCAAAAATACGCTCTACCCCCATCTTAGTTTCATACCCAAAACAGGTGTAGCATTCCTCGAAACGGGGGTTTTGATTTTACTGCGATGGGTTTGGTTAATTTAGGTTATGTTAACCACAGTTGACCTAACCACTGTTATGGGTTAAGTCAGCCAAATATAAGTCACGTTAACCTCTATTTGATTTGGTTACCTTTTATAGGTTAAGAGTAGCCTACGTTGGGTTTGCTTCACCTAGGTTTGGCTAAATTACCTCATCACCGTCCAGCGATGTCTTTGATATATATATATTAGATTATTAGAGGATCTTTTCATTTCAGTAATTGTCGCAACTAAAAAAATATCACTCCCTGGAAACCTAAAATTCAATTGTTTAGGCATTTTTACAAAGCTTAAAATTGCGTATTTCAATGGAAAAAATCCTCTTAATTTCTCTTAAGCTAAAAATTTTACTCCAAATACTTTGGGGTGTGCAGGGTTGCATCCTAGAGCCGCGCTTCCCTATATCGCTCCTCTCCGTGTAGCCACGAATGGTGGATCACAAAGAGTAATAAAATGTAAAGTGTGTATATGTGCCAGAGAACGGCATCGGGTGGTCTCCCGATCCCAGCCGATGTGCAGATCGGCCCACGACGGAGCGACGGCTGCAGCGGAGCGGCAGGCGCTGTGATTAGAGCAGCGCAGCGCCGGCCACCAGCTTTACCAGGCTCTTTTTCAAAACCGGATATCCGACTTCAATTTCTCTCGGACGTCGGGGCGCCTTTGTCAAGGGCCACCGGCATTGCTGTGATCCGCCAAGACGAGCCCCTCGCCAAAGATTGCTTTTGTCAACGGCTGGCTCAGCCCCTCGACCGAACTAAGTTCCTCGACTCTCCGATCCTCAGCTGCCTACCAAACTACACGTGTTGTCATTTCAATTTCGTCGAGGATCCATCCATCCCCCAAAGTTGAAACATGACGAGCAATGATCGCGTCCGGAGGCAAGGATGACGAGGAAGAGAGGACCTCCAGGTTATTGTAAGGAAGGGTGGAGCTGAGTGGAGCGGAGCACTCGCCCACCGCACCGCCGCGATGGCCCTTCACGATAACCCTGCTTCACAGCCTTTCAACACACCCGCACACTCCCACTTTGAAAGGTTGCATTTACAATCTTGTTCCGCCTCAGTTCAACCTCAAGGTTGAAGAAACTTAGATTAGCCTAACAAAGCCAACACTAGCTCGGTTAACCCTTGACAGCCCAAAGTATTTAGAGTGAAATTTAGCTTAAGAGAAATTCGAAGGATTTTCCTCATTAAATTACGCAATTTTAAGCTTCGGAAAATGCGTAAATTATCAAATTTCAAGTTTCCAGAGGGGTGATACTTTTTAAATTGTGACAATAATACTGAACTAAAATGAACCTCTAGCATGAATTGTTCTGTTTCCGAACGGCATCGCTGGGCGATAGCCTAGTGGGTTATCGTAGGCTAAACCTAAACTAGGGTGCAGGTATATAACCAATTTTATACCATTATTCTTGAAGTACGATGTGATTTCATTACACATCGAGGATAATGACATAAACTGTCAAAAATGGAATTTTACTATCCCGGATATAGTATAAAAATATTCATTATCGGATTGTAAATTTTTCTATCATTTCCCTTGGTGATTCTACTAAACGGGAGTTGAATTTTCCAAAGCGATTTTTGAATAACATTAATTTTAACTCCCGTTTAGTAAAATTACTAAGGGAAAGGATTGTAAATTTACAATCCCCGGTAATTAATATTTATTCCAGATTCGGGATTGTAAAATTTTAAAAAAATGAACATTGTGCGACCGATTAGTTTAACCAGAGGCCTGCTTTAATTTTTTACCATAAGTTAACCTAGCATGCGTTTACCTAGCTTGAGTTCATATCTTGCTTGGATATACCCAGCTTAAGTTACCCTAAACCCGCTGAACCCCCGTCGTGCTTGGCAATGGGGCTTGAAATTGCTCCCCATGAACTAGGAATTCCCAATAAAAGCTTGTCATTAGCACGCCAGCATCGATAAGTTCACGTATCTTAGGATAACCAAGCTTACGTTGACCTAGCGTGATATTGACTAGCTTGAGTTAATTTAGCATGCATCTACCTTTATTTCATCTAGCTTCAGTTCACCTAGCTTAAGCTAACCTAGCTTGGGATTACCAAAGCTTAATTGAGCTAGCATCACCTAGGTTTGGTCATGGAATCGTGCAACGCTATCCTTCTGCTCGGCTGGCTGTCGTTAAGCCGAACACCGCTCATTTATTGTTGGCGACAGACGCGTGCAGAGGAAAGCGCCATCAAGCTTAGCAACCGTTGTTAGGCTAACTTTAGGTCAATGGTATTGTCTCGCCTCGCTCGCCTTCAGAGAGAAGAGCTTGCTCGGATCGAACCAATAAGAATACTTTGATGAAATCAACTCAACCCAAAGTTTTGTTGTCCTGACCAATGCTTCGTTGTCGCTGCCGAACATTTAGTTGTACAACCAAAAACTTTTTGTTGAGTATACAAAGTCTTTCGTCGATCCGACGGAGACCTTCTGTCCGTGTTTGCGACGCAAGGTAGATGACCTCAGAGAAGCGCAACTTGGAAATCTCACAATGAAATCCAGACTAAATTTGAATCACTGGTGCCAGAGATTCAGGGAAAATTCACTGAATCTCAAAGACACTCACTGACTCAAATTTTAAGTGGAAGGTAAAGGTTTGAGCTCTTCCAGACGCTAGAAGCCAATCAAGGGTGTACATTGAGGATGTCACTCAGCTTGTCCGACATAAGAGATGGCCATTCATGACGGATTACTTCGGCAGGCGCGGAGCGGAGCGGCATCTTCAACAAGCGCGCCCAATTCACTCATTTCGTTGGCCAAATTATTAATTAGCCAATTTGGGAGGCCGTCCGCCCGCCCGCATCTGCAGTGGCCATAAGTCTTTGATTCATGTCGCCCTCGCTGATAAATCCTTTCAGTTTGGCAGCCGCTGCGGCCGACCAATGACCGCTCGGCCCTTCATGGCCGCGACTCTCCCGCGGCAACCAAGGCCACTTCGATCGCGACACCACACTTACAGAGGTAACAAAGTTCGTAATAGATGGCAAACAATAAGCGAAACTCAGTCGACTGGCAACTTGAGAATCCCCAATCCGTTTTTCCCGAGATGGGATTACATCGCAACAAAGTCAGCCGGCCATGAAAACGGAAGTGGCGAACTTTCATTTAATTTTCGTCGCCGCGTCAGATAAGGGTCATTATCAAAGTGTCTTCCGAGTCTCGTTATTGTCATGACAACGGAAAGATAGCTGAATAAGCCGTAATTATTGCTCTGCTAACAACTGATCCGGTGCAAGAATTTCTGGAGGGGAGATGGCAGAGATGTTACTTACCATCTTCAACTTCCCCACTCAACGGTTCGGAGACAATGTTTCGAATACAAAATATGAGAAATTAATAAGCGCGTACAATCTGCAGCATGAAGGCAATAACAGTTCCAAAGAAAATACAAGTAAATAAATGCCTGAATTGCATACGCCAAACGGTATCTAACAGAAGACGAATGGGTCAGTTAGTTTCAAAGATGGACCTGTTTCAAGTCATATCAAACGAAAAGGCCCAGCAAGAATTTTTCATAGATACATGGCGTTTTCACAAAACTGACCTTAAATAAGGCGCTATTTATTCCTGTGCGTGCATAATATGGGTATTCCTTAATCAAAGCAGAGTGGAATAAAAGAGATGGGTATTTTTTTCTCGGAAAATACCCATCGGCGCTGACTTATTGGACATGTCAGCACGGCTTGACGTGAGTTGACGAGACGTGCTGCGAGGGTTGCAGCCCTCAAGGGGCATGACCCCCCTCCCCCAGTACCCCCCTCCTCGTTTTGGCCCGAGGCATCGACTGGAACACAGATCCGACCAAAAACGAGTCCCGATAACATACGAAAGTAAGTCTTGATTGGCCGCCTCCAGTGGAGCTAGGCCCTGTTCCCCTCCTCGCTACAAACTGCATTCGCGATGCATTTTCAAACGACGCTATTTCGATATCCTGCCCTTAAGTGGCACACTCCACGCTACACTGTTCAACACGCCTCACTTGTTTCGCCTTGGAGACGACACGATTCTTCCAATCAAATGCGCCGACATTCGTTCCCCAGACTTTCATGTTCCGTAGCAGTTACAGCGTACTTAATGAATGAATGTTTACCGATATTTCGAGTATTATTTTTAAAAAAAATTAAAGGTGTCTTATATGATTCGGAAAAAGGCAAAATGTTAACTTTTAAGCTTTACAGATTTTAAAGTTAAAATATCTTCAGACTGAACTGCGTTAGCAATACGTTGATCAAGTCAACCTTTGGTTTGCTATACCTCGGTTAAGGTGACATAGGTCTGCCGTATACTTAACTTACAGTGGGTTGGTTTCTACTCTCCTATTGGACCTACTCACTGTCAGTTGAAACGTTTAATTTTCTACATCTTTCATCCACATGGGTTCAACCTTTCATTATATTATAGTAATTAAGGACATAAATTTGCGCAGTTTAAAGAGGTTTAGCTTTGTTTTCATTCAGTGTACAGTGCCTCGATCCGTTTTTGCTCTGTTCCGAAAAGTGTGTACTGCCTCACTTCACTGCTCAGCTGTCGCTAAGCTTGATGCCGCTTCCCAGCGACAGTGACTGTCGCCGAGAAGTGAGCGGCATCAGGCTTACAAAGCAAGGTAAGATTAACGTATAGGCAAACAAGAAGACAGACCACTTCGCTGTCGACCCGCGCTGCATGGCGACGTAACGTGAAGCACAAGTGCATTTCAGCTTTAAACTTCTAGCTTCGTTACTGCCAGCGGGAAGGACCAAAGTGAATGTAAATAGGTCATTCCTTTAAAAATAACAAAAATATTCCTCAAACTAATATTCAAATAACCTATTATTCAATCCAGCTAGACTTTCTCGTATGCGAGGTCGTATAGTATATCATGAATATTCTGAGCCATTTGACAGCCTAAAATATGACTGGTTGAAAGCTTTCTTTGGTGCTAAAAATAAAGGGAAGTAAAATTTTCTACCTCTTTTTTTTTTAGGGATCGCTGGCTAGGAAGCAGCAGGTGGCGGTGACATAGCCAAGGCCGTCAGCGTCCACATCGTCGTCGTTGTCCATCCCTAGTCCTCCCCCAGGTCTCCGTTTCCCCAGGTGTCGCCGATGAGGCTTCAATTTCAAGCTTTCAGCCCACCGCCTCGTTGCCGCTACCGCAGTAACACTATTTCTGGTGCGTGTATGGTGACATTGCTCCCGTAATCCATTACTATAGCTGGGCTAATTTGCTTCACGGATCGCTGGAGTATTTTGTCAGCAAGGCGACGCCGCGGCTGACATGAGCCACCAACGAAGTCGAGCGCGCCAACCAAGTCGCTAATGCTTCGATGAGATTGAGAATCTTGCTCACTCTTTTCATGCCCAACCGGAAACGCCTTCCCCCTTCCTGAAAGCTATGCCTATCCCGATCGAGTTTGCCTTCCAAAAAGCCGCTTGTCTGCTGCACATCAGCTAATCTCAAATAAGGGGATGTGGTTCTTAGAGCTGACGCAGCGTAACGTACGCTCTAAAGCGAGTAAATTCCCAAATTGTCGCTAAACTGCGTTCTTTTACGCTCGTTTATGAGTGAATTCCGCGTTTTAAGAGCCGCTGCAAATACGCTGCACAAGCTGAATCGTTATGACCCGGGCTCAACGCTTTTGTTTTACACTGAGCAAAGCTAACTCGCTACATTCTAAACTTCAATCAGAGGAAATCTACTGATTCTCAGGAGATCCAATCAACCCTTAGTCCGGCGAATCAACTTTGACTGAGAGTCAGTAGATTTCTACTGATTCGTCCTTTAAGATTAACCAGTTAACCAACGCGATTATTTTATTATCCTACCTAATGGCATTCTACAATGTAAAGAGATTATGTTGAATCTCGATGGAACAGAGGAGATAAAACATGGAAACTGTTCAGAGTTTAGAATAGCATTGCCCCCTAAAAAAAATAAAAAAAGGAAACAGCATTTTAGCGATGAGACTGTTATCATCGAAAACCTCGAAAGTGAAATCTGACCAGGCAGTTTTAAAGCAATTTGCGGTGCAACGGGTTAAGGCGGACCCCTCTTTTTTTGATCAAAACAGAGCCGAAGGTAAACAAGGAAGGCGGTGGAGCTGATCGGAACACGAATTCCCCGAAGTGAAATGTGTGCGCAGCGCGGGAACACGAGTCGGAGCGGTCCGGGGCCCTGCGATACGGCGCAACCCGCGGAAGGTAAAACCACGTGAGAGCGAAACACGAGTTGATCCCCCCCCCCTTTCTCCCCCCCCCCCCCCCCCCCCCCCCCCCC
>Ga0058701_10003513_pt1 | contig 12422 bp, 7 predicted proteins | sample AgamicOrMae_FD_97039 | JGI IMG/M metagenome (GOLD analysis project Ga0058701, IMG submission 97039) | Agave microbial communities from Guanajuato, Mexico - Or.Ma.e | ecosystem: Host-associated > Plants > Phyllosphere > Phylloplane/Leaf | place: Guanajuato, Mexico | collected 2012-06-04
ACTTTATGAATTATCTAAACGGGGGGGGGGGGGGGGGGTGGGGGGGTGGGGGTGGGTGGCCACTGCCGTGTCCCCTCCACCCATCCGCTAAATTTCATTCCCCATTCACAATAGCGTGTTCCATTATTGCCTCGCCCTGGCGCCGATTTTTCACGTTTCTTCTTTCATTTTTATCACAAAGTGTAAAAAGATTTCAACGAATAACATGCTCAATCAGTTGAACCAATTCCGTATTGCTCCCCGCGCAGGTCGAGAGAGCGTTAGGGTACGACTTGCCTTTCCACGAGTTGACGAAAACATGGGAAACGGAACAACCAATACCATTGCGTAACAATGCAAAAAAAATTAAATAGAAGACTTCTCTTTTGAATGGTTCAACAACGATTCCTATCAAAACAAGACGATTTTCTTTCCCTTCTGAAATTAGTCTCATTTCATGTAAATATGAACTTTGCTTCACCGACAAGTGCTTGGAAAGAAGCTTGTTTTCCATTTCTTACGCTAACTTCCCGCGCGAAGCTATTTCGACTGGAAAATAATTAGTATCAATCTTGGCGACGACATGTTGAGTTGAGATAGATTAGGTGAGGTTAGGTGCCTCCTTCGCTATCGATTGGCGATTGTTAGAGAAGACAGCCAGAGCCTCGCTTCGTATAAGAGCTTTATTCGGATAGGTGAATGCCAAGATGTAGCGAATGCGACCTTTACACCGAAGAGTAAGGCTGAAATTTCAGCGAATGTCGAGGAAGTAAGTGAAGTTTGTGAAAAACTTGACAGAGATCGTGGGAGCAGCTTCCGGTGGCATATACGGCACGGCGTCGCCGCCGGCGACTCACAATCAGAGAGGAGAATTTTGAGGGTGAAGGCGAATGGATGCGACACACCTCAGAGCGAGACACTCATTATTCTACATTTCAAATTTAATTAAGACAAATTTAGTACATGCACAAGTCGAGCCAGCAGGCCGGGCCACACCCCTCAACCGACATGCATCTGGCGGAGCAACAAAATGGACACTCATTTCATTTCCATGATTCAGAATTCTCTGTCTGGGACAGCAACTATCGCGAACAGCAGCTCTCCTCTCATGGAAAGGTGACAAGACAAGCGAAAAACTCGTCCGGGACGCGAGACACGCCCGGAGATAACAACGACTCCAAAACCCGGCCAAAGAAAACACTTCTCTTTTTGCTGAGGGCCTGCTTCCAAACTTTCATCGGTCTCCACCCTTCCGCTCCGCATTATCTTTTTTATAATACCAAAAGCACTTAAAGGATAATTTAATTTTTCAGTATTTTAAAAATGCAAATGTCTTTTTTGGACCTGACTCAAACGAACTTTGAGTGGTTGTTATGAAAATTAATGATAGCAGTGCTGCGTAGATGGTTCCCCCACGGATATTTTTGGCTATTTCCGGAAGGCTTTGTCGGGACTTTGATGGACTCGATTTTTTTTTATTTTTTAGATAGGAAACTATTTTGAAAATTGACTTCATGGGTATCCATGACGCTGTGTTTTATCTGACATTTTCACATACGTCCATGTATTATTGTCGTTCACTGCTCATGATGTGAGGGATATTTACGCATCAGCACCTCCAAGTTCAGTAAACGTGTGTATTTTGGAAAATTGGATCTGACTGAGAGACACTAAGGAAGGTTACAACCGATGTCTATGGCTTAATTTGTCGGATTTTAAACGGACCGGAAGAGGGGGCAGTTCGCGGCCGGGATGTTGGAAGAAAAGGCGTGCATTTTACACTCCATTTTTGAAGCCATAAATCGACGAAATAAGCAACCGACGACGGTAAGTATTGTTTTTAGTTCCCACAAAGAAAAAAAATCCAACTATCAAACGGGAAAAATAAAAAAAAAATGGCTCATTTTTTTAAAAATGGAAGGGGTACCTCTATGTTTCTCTCAATTTTAGGGCCCTATTTTTTAAAAAAATGGGATCTTCATTTTATAGATTGGGTCTGATTGAGGGCGACTAAAAATAGGTAGAACCGATGTCTATGTTGCCCAATCGGTCGATCATGAACTATCCGGGTGAGACGTCAATTCACGGTAAGCAGGTCGAAGGACAAGGTACCTGTTTAATGCTTTTTGACGAGCCTTATTGTATAGGAACACGTATATTGTTTGTGATTATCGAACTTAAATGGGAATGGCTTTGCAAAACAAACATACTGAAAGTCAGTCGATCCAATGAGAGGTTACTACGTTAGTACTAAATTAAAGCAAATTTTTTAGTCTCGTAAAAATGAAAAAAAAAAGGTTTCAAAACACTTGATCACAAATGTAGCCCCCTGCTATTAGTTGATTTTTAATACATCGATGAAGAAATCCTGATATATTCTTGAAGACAAATGTCACCCAATACGGATGGTAAAGATCTTAATCGCGATAATTGCGAGAAAAGAAAAATTCTTTGATTCTCGGATTCCCAAAGCGAAGTGACAAACTTCGATCGTTGTTAATTAATAAGCAAAGTTCAGACTTTGATGTCTTTGTTTCAGGGGATTATCTCAGCGGACTGAGGAGGCAAATTTTTCGGAGGAAACCGTGGTCCATTTAACGTGAAGCGCCCCACCCAAAAATTAATGGTGTGTTGGGCGTTTTACACGAAGCGGAGATCAAATCCCTAACCATAAATATCGCAACTGATGTGGGGGTAAGGGAAGCTCTTGCCTTTTTTCTTTCCAATGAAAGCGCACTGAAAGGTCTACTTTACCGATGATTTTCCCTACAAACAGAAAAGATTCTTTTCCAAAAGCGAAGAAGAAGATAAAAAAAATCAATTAAAAAAATATTTTTTATCATATACGTGATTACGCAGTATACTTTAGTACCTAGGTGACGTTGCGTAAGGTTATATGTACAGTCGAGAGCATGAATCGTTGACAGTGGTTGATCTTCCCCCGCCGAATAGTGTTGGTGACCTCAATGGGCCTCTGAAGTGGGGGTGACAGAACACAGCACGTTTTGCACTATGCCATCCTTTTTGACGCATTTAATAATAGAGGCAAGTTTGAGGATTATATTCTGAATGTTTCGATCAATGGCAATCGCAAAACGTTTCTTCTTTCATCCCAACGATGGTAGCCCAAGCAGGGTTGCCACCATGGTTTAGCGCGGGCGACAGTCCACTGTCAACGACTTAAGCTCTCGACTGTGCGTAGCCTTAAAAATTGAATAGGTACTTATAGCAAAATCTTGATTTATTGATTTGGAATGTACTGGTTTAGTAACTAAGGGTAAATCTAGCAGGGTATCTTCTTTCAAGGACGGGAACGTTCAAGGGTACCCTGCCCTGCTTGGCTCCTATCTGTTGATTTGAGACAAAGTATGTTCATGGATAGATTCCATCTGATCAAACTTTCGTTTTGATTATCAAACTAAATCATGGCGCGTTCCCACAAAGGCGAAGTCTTTGCAGAAGATGTTTCAAACTAATAGGGAGAGCCATGCTATGGGGTAGTGACTGAATTGCGATTTCTTTGTCTCATTAGTTTGCAGTTATATTTTCTAGCTTCTCCATAGAAGCAAAAATTTCATTCGATCAACCATGGACTCGAACCACGAACTGAAACATCCCTGACGCGAGGTGACAATGCTGACCATTAGACCACCAATCCAGTAAATTCTCCTACACCAACTCATTATTTTAGAGGTTCCAAAAACACGGCTAAATTAACGGCGATCTTACGGTATTTCGGGAGATATAATCATTTTTTTTTTTTTATAACAGAGCGCTAAACATGAGGAAAAAAATGCAAGCTACATAAGAGCAAGGCTCTGTAAAAAAGGGGAAGGGAGTACTACGAGTCTTTTTTATCCACGAGAAAAGCTCATCCTTGGTTGCAGTTTCCACCCCGTACTGCCGAAGCAGCCCCAAACCCAAAACCATCCAGAGAACGGAGAACGCCGAGTGCCCGAAAACTGATTACCCACATTACTCGTCTGACAACATTGACATTTTTATTAATGCACGTCTGCTTTGCTCTTGCCAACTTTCTCTCTCTCTCTCTCCCTCTCTGTTCTTCTCCTCTATTCGAGACGCCGAACGGCAGAACTTCAAGCTGCACTCTGCTCCTCCGCAATGCAACTTATTATTTTGTATTTTTAAACAGTGATTATTTCTGGAAGCATTGTTATGCGGACTGAGGTATTAATGTCACAAAAATAGCTGCCTCTCTTTCAAAGCTATGGCTATTAAAAAGAAGACCACAATTTTAGTTTAGAAAAGAATGTTGAAGACAAAAATACCTACGCGAATGACTCGATATACCTTCCAAATGGGTTCTTTTTTTCGGATGGGTACCTGTACCGTTGAGGATAAATCAGATACATCCATAGTGCTAAACTGGCCGCATTAAAACTTTCGGCCAGTAGTATTTTTCAAGGTTATCGCATAAAAAGAGGAGCATAGACCACGGTTCTGACAGGCGTAACACCATTCCTTGAATAATACAGTTAGTAGTATACTAGTAGTATTGCAATTAGCATTATAAGTTGTATCATTTAATACAACAACCAGGAGGCTGTTACTGAATGGTTCAGGTAAGAAGTGGTTCGCCTAAACGCCCTTTTTCAGAGGTGGTTTCCCCCCAAAGACGAGAGTGGTCAAGTGCTGGGAAATAATATAAAGTTTTTTTAGAGCAAATAAACTTTAAAATCAAAATTTTCAAACAAAATAGAACCAAAATGATTGTTTCATGGCCCAGGTCAGAGCTGTGTTAGAATAAACGTATCTCAAAATATATTGTGCTTTAAATTTAGGTAGTATATTTTTATTGCTACCGTTTTTTTTTATAGAATATCCAACACCTGCGACTCTCAGTCAGTTTGTCTATTCATTATAACATGCCTTCAACGCTTAACACGTCTTGGCCTTTCGCAAGAGAAAGGTTTGACCATTCGCATATTCCATTTTAACCTCAAAGTGTTCCAGAGAATCATTGATCTATAGCCAATAACTAACCTCTAATCGTTTTGTCCACGCGGCAACTCTTGGTCAAATGGGTCAATAATCTGTAAACAGTTGCACTCACCTTTCGAAGACTGGACACGAGAATCGATCCATGTTCTCAATCAGCTCACTGTTTACACACAATATGAACGCCGTTGAATCGGTAGTTCAAGTCACAAAAAAGCACATCACACATCTCAGCGCACCACCTGTAGGTCACACGACAAAACTACCGCGATCGGCCACTAGGCGCAACACTTTTCAGTGGCGGCCAAGATGGCTGTCGCAAGTGGAGAATGTCGAACAGCGACTGTTTTCTGTTACTCTGTTAACTTGAAAGGGAGATAATCAGTTGCTCATTAAACCACACATTGTATATAGTTCTCTAGTTGAGAACTGATTCGCGGGTGCATTTTATGAAATAGTCCTAAGAAAAACAGGAGTTGAGAGGTCGCTTGCAAATCAGTTACGACTAAATGTAAACCTACCTTGCTGGAGACTGGTCGGGGACAAGCAGTTTCGTGTAGCGCTCCCCTATTCAACTGCTCTACACGTGTTCTAATCTGCATAGCGGAGCTAAGCGTTTTAGCCACGGGGCATTGATTGCAGAAGCTTTAATCATGAACATTGCCGTTCTACCTCTCAACGTGAACAGAGCTTCAGCTTTTTTTTTCTTGAAATGTGAGTTCAGTTTGGTTAGATCGAGCTTGGATAGGTTACGTTAAGTCTCGCTGACTCGAAACTTTGATCTCGACTTTTGCGTCGTGAAAATATCACACTCAGGTTCTTCTAACCTTCCCGCTCTAATTTTTAATGTATCGCGTGCCATGTCTAGTCTTCTCACCCAACGTCAGTTTGGGCCATACTGCCCTTTGGGATGTATTTTATATTCTTGAAAAATATGGAAGAATTCGTATTGAAATTAGAAATAATTCTGATGGAGAAATAATTTTGTTTCAAAGAGATCGTCTCTTAGGCTTCGTCAATGTCGGTTGGATATGGGTGGTTACCCTAAATTACTTAGGCTAGGTCAAATTGGATTTGTTTATACGTAAATCGAGTTCCTATTCAATTTACATTTGGTGAGGTAAATTTAGTTTAGGCTAGGTTACGCTCCCTGACTAAAAAGTAAGCGTTGCGTATAGTTAGAGCTTGACCTTTCAGACGCGTTGGTCTTGAAATTGTGAGTACGTTGTATGAGAGACTCCCAAAAGGAGACATTTGGTGTCGTAAAACGGAGAGCTTTGTAATTTCCATGTAGACAAGCGTTGCGCGGCACATCAGCGCTCAGTTGGGCCCCACGTGGCTGTCTTCTTGCCCGGCGCGCCGCCTCGCAGCCGCCGTCTGACACGACGATAAGGCAAACGCCGCCAAGCGCCAGCAAGCGCTAACAGATCCTGTCAAGGGCTTGCAAAATCGCATAAGGTAACTTTTGGAGGCATTATCCATCATGGAGATCCCCTCCTTGCAAGAGCGAAGGGAAAGTTAACACTTGTAGTTATAAGTTTTCATCACAGCTGCACCGGTGCAAGCTATCGAAAGAAGACCACAACTACACGACATCAAAAAGAAATTAGAAAATGTCGCAGATAGGGAACGATCGAATAGTTTTTTTTGGGGAGTAAACCTGTGAATAGCTCCAGGAAAGAGTGCAGTTTTTTGATGGAATGCATAATTGAAACTACAATATTTAACATGCTGTTTGCATAATAAACAGGAAAGGTTTTTTTTTCTTCACTTTTATCGTCGAACATGGAATGAATGACTTTTGACAGAATACAAAAATAAAACATGTTAAAATAAAATGTCATTCAGTTTCATCATCAAGTATGGAATGAAAAATGTTAGGATCATCACTTGAAGAAACGAGGGGCGTATAAACCGTAAAACCATTGCAGAGATACAAAGTCGATCTTGGAGATATTGAATACAAGTTATACAAATAATGGGACACAAATCATTTATTACATTCAATAATTGCCCTTTGTGCGTGGAACAACTAAACGAGACATGACATAGGTAAAATCAATAGTGATATCCCCCTTCGAATCATATCGATCACATTCATAAAGAAAACAAAATACAAAAAAGAATCATATTAAAAACCTAGGAGCACAATAGTATTTGTTATTCGGGCATTGAATAAACACAAAATGTAGGTGCGATAGAAACATTCATAATAACAATATAAAGGGTAGCATCATAAAACAAGCATGTTGTCATTCAAAACCATAACTTGGTATAAATGTCTCCTTTCGTACATGGAATAAGTACAATATGCAAGGCAGGTAAAACGTGGGTGATGATCCTATCCCAATTACATGGAAACAATGCAAATCCAGTCGTGGCGGCGGCGCCATAAGTGGCAAACCCTCCGCTCCATCTCCCCGACCACCAGCAGCAGCATCCGATTCTGATCCAAAGTTCCCTTCCCTTTCACCCCCTAACCTTTCACCATCCCGATTCAGCCGGCCGCATACCAAGTAATGGGTCCATAGACGTGGTGTTCTCGCAACTTGGTCCAAGCATCCTATCCGGGTGACGGCTGCAGAGTGGGTGGGGAGACGGCCGTGTCGCCAAGGGGCGCCTCACGGGGGCGGTGCGGTGTCAGGAGGGAAGGAGGAAGGCGGTGAGGGCTGACTTGGAATCCGTACACTCTGATGACGCATATTCGACTTGCAAATCAGATCCTCGCCATGGGAACTGGCCAAATAGATCCCATCCAGACACGCTGCCTCCAGCCCCCAGCACCTGCAAAACTTTGCCTAAGCCCTTTCACAGCTACAGTATTAATAAAAGTAGGTGACAAAATATAGATCGAGATGCTGCATAAATAAAACCTGGCCAAAAATTATTTTTGAGATAACCTCGTAACAGAAGTGAAGCGCGGTCCGCTGGGAGCAGAGAGGGTTTCAAATGGACAGGATTGGTGGATTCTTCTCTCTGAGGAGTTGTATGCTATTTAATAAGGCTAGGGAATACGTACAAACGGACACATTCTACGGGTTCGCCTTCTTTCTCTCTTGCTTCCACCTCCTGACAACTGTTTCAAAACCTCTTTTTTGAATTTCGCGCAAGTCCGACCTTTCATTCATTCTTTTCGAGGCATGTTTTTATTCCATGGAAGTTCGAAAGACGTGTTGGTAAACCGGGAAATAGATCACGACCAAAAATGTGCGTAAAACGTGAAGGACAAGGGTTTTAATTAAAACCGAAAGCAGTCCAAACAATAGACACGACTTTTATCAATCTGGTATATAGACGTTTGTTGATCCTCAAAGCTTTTCACCATGTCATATATTTTCGTAAAGTAAAAAATTAAAATCGTTTGAGATGAACAAGGGCAACAAATGCCAAGATTCAGAGGGAATTATTTTAAAATGAACTTTTACAATAATTTTTAATGGTCCCGGTTATCTCAGTTATGCTTGTTTAATATCATGGGCTAATTATATTGAGAGCAAAACTATAACGTAGAGAGATTAGAAAAGCATACGTAGAACAAAAAGTGGACGTCAAAAAAACGCCAATTTTAATTTCTTTGATTTTGTGGAAACTGAGACGTCTTGCCTTGTTTCAGGACACAATACGTTTCAACCAATGGGCGGGACGTGACAAAAATATTTTCGTCGTCGACGACCATACGCTCGTGACATGCGCCAGCCAATCAGGAGCTGTCATCACACTGCGAAGCTAGCCAATAAGAATGCTCTCTGCAAACTGGGACAAGCCATTTAAAACACATTTAAAAGGATAAATCATAAAAATAAACAGGGTAATGCTTGCAATTAGAGAAAAAAAAAGAGTAAGCATCGATCAACTAAAAGCAGCATAGCACTATCGGGCACGAATATGTACAATGTACAATAAAAACTGCAGTAGACATCCATTTTCCTGCAGGGCATTCATTCAACAACGAAAATCTCTATACTTAATGTGGGTATTTCATATGAAATTACTACCAGAAAGGTCGACTTGCCCCAAGCAAGGATTTAATCAGTTTCCAAAGTACCATTTTACAAAACTCATTTTATAATGAGATTTTGCTGAGCAGAGATGGGTTCAATGGAGGTATCATTTTTACGATGTCCTTAATTTCCTCGAGTCAATTGTTTGCTGTCCCTAAAACTAAAACTCTCTTTCAATGAGTAAACGACACAGACTGAATTCTTAAAATCAGTACGATTTCAAGAAGTGATCACTTCTAATCTTCTTCAATGGAACAGCACGAACACTTCTTGTTTCTGTTCGTAGAGTCCATGCAGATTTTCAATGGATATCCATTTACTCGCTCACAATATCCAGAGGGATGTCTATACCGATATCCCTGCCTGGTTTGATTTTGAAAGAGTGGTATGACTGCTCCATATGGATATCCAAGATCTTAAGGATATCCTGACCTTATTACCCATGATTTCACCGCCGTCTATCTGGATTTCCATGAAAATCTCATGGACATTCACGTGAATTTCCATATTGAGATCACTTGAGTGAGGGAGTATCTCTGCAATCTGTTGTATTATCGATGAAAACATGAAACAGCGCGTCTGCTTTGATGGCATGTGAATCGAGGCCTCTGGCATTTATCAAAAAGCGAGTTTTGCGACGGAATGGAGGGAGTGGGGCTGGGCGGGGCGGGGGTGGGAGAAGTGGGGTAGCTCTGGGGGCGGGTTGCAGATCTCCAACTGAGGACGTGGCGAGCCTTGGCAAACGTTAGGGGATGCCAGGACACAGCGGGGAGAAGGAAGGTTTGATTAGTATTCATCTGTTGTAACTGTTGGTGTGGGTGCAAGAAGGAAAGGAGAACGCAGAGGGAAGGGAGCTAGCCCAGTAAGCCGAGCCGTGCCCCCTCACGTGGTATAAAGCTCTGCCGAAAACATTGCATGTTTGCAAAAGTGCAAAGTCTTTTGCTGAATGAAACACGCATCTTGCTTTATGACACACGGAATTTGCGAAACATCCGAACGGATACGCTTTAGAAGTGGATATCTGTACGTAAGGATATCAACGAAGCTATGGAGGATATCCTTAAGCGATTAAAGTATTCAAACAGATAGAGAAACCGGGATAAGGAAACCGAGGGGAAAATACATCCGTAGAGGAAAACAATGACAACCATGAAGCCATGAGAATTTTTATCTTATGAGGGGAAATCGTACAGGTATCCGCACCACAGAAATCGTTACGAATACCTTTAGAGAGATCGGCATATTGCCTGTACACCTAAAACCACGTGGAAAAAATACATTTTTAAAAATGAATAAAAATAAGAGATGCAGTAATGACTCTCGCAAAACTCGTCGTCCTTCACAACCGGTGAGTTCTCCTATCACGGATTCATAAATAAACGTCTAGCCAGGGTGGGGTGGGTTTACCCCCTTGAACCCTTACCCCTTCTTTCTATTTCCCGAAAAGTTCCCGTAGTCCACAACAGCAAGAAACCAATTCTCTAGCTCACGATTTCGGCTAAAGTTCGTGTCACACGCAATGCCCAAATCATCATTTGTGAGCAAGACGGCAGGAGAGGAGTTGAGGCGTGTGGTAACAGCGCCATACCGAATGGATTGCTTCACAAATGCGCTTTTAGGAACAAAAATGATTTTTTTCGGCCCGTCAGAAACAGACCGAGTTTGCAGCTTTAACAAAGGAAAGCAGATATTGCACGACTGTTCTTTTTCTGCAATTATCAACGCTTTGAGATGAGATCTGCATTTTTATGAAAAGGCTGGAGTGAGGCGATTGCTGGTTGCTACAGCCAAGATTAAAAAGTAACGATTCCATCTTCATGGAGATATTCTTCATACTTAAAGAGGTCACAGCTTTTAACGCTGTGCGTGCGGTGCAATAACTCCTTACACTCAAATCTCGTCATAAGAGACCTTTTTACAATAGATATCTTGCTTAATCTAAGGCTCACATCACACTAATCATCACATCTCCAGCTATAATATCGTACCTACACTTCAAGAGAACATCCAACAAAACTTGCCTGCATTTCTTGAAACCCGAAATTCTTTAGGCTATCATCCTTACTTATATCCACTTCCTACACTCCCAATTACAATCGTAACATCATCTACCTCTTGTGTTCAACTTTGGCCCGACCTCTCATTACGACATGAGGATCAACAACCTAGGCTACAACGGCCTAGGCTAGGTGCACGTACGTAAGGTCAGGTGGCCTATGCCGTTCTGCTCGGTCCACTAACAATAGGTAGAACACAAAAGGCATAAAACGCAACCCTCGTAATTTAAAATATGATGTATTACACAAGGTACGTTATCAGTGCGCTTATCAATTACGCTCTTGAAAAACGCGCGTCTCCATTTGTCATCCAAAGAGTCTAGGTCGTAACAGCAGCTAATGCCAGGTCCGCGGAGCATGCCGGGAGCGAAGCAAGCAGGCGAGCAGCATAGCCACCCGTTAGCCCGATTTGTCAGTGGCTCGCCCCGAACCGACAACAGGTTTGGACACAGCCTGATGGCCTACGTCATCACTGACAATTTAACGGGACTCATATGCAAGCTAGCTCATTCCGCCACATTTGTCCAGCAGGCGGCCGACCAAGCAGCCAGCCGCGGGCAGGAGCGCACAACCCTGCCGGCGGGCGCCCCGGCATGGCGGCCGCCCCGGCCAGGATCCACCTCCTCCGCCCCACAAATTTTTCATACGCGAATGCGTGTATTGTGGCCAGAGATATGACAAAGTTGCAGCCATTTCTCCTCAGTCGAGCACAGTTGCAACTGCATAAATTACTCCCAATCAAATTCCCGAAATGCTGCATGATGGCTCCGTACCAACTGTGCTTTCTGCACAAAAAATGAGCGACGACATACGTAAAAAATGTTAACTCTTTAAAATCTTTTCTATGGTATGGAATTTGTAGGTTAAGGGAATATTTTGGATATGACTGTGCAAAATCGATGAAAAAAATGGCTGGATAGTCAATTGAAGGGGCTCTTACTTTTTAGGGTGAGTCATTTTTGCAAGTTTGGGATAAAAGATTTTGGATTATTTCAAAATCGAACCTTGGAGCCAATAGGTTAATGCCAATATTTCGAACAACTTGCCAAGTCGGGCTGAAAAAAAAGAAAAGAAAAAAGGCTAGCTTGATTTATCACTGCAAACGGTAAGATTGGCAAAACTGTATTTACAGCACGACAAAGCCAAGTACAGGACAAAACATCTATCACGAAGTGGTTCGGGGGATGGGGGGAGGGGGTGAGCTATTTGTTAAGGTCCAGGGTCTGTGTGGCGGAGAGAAAAACTTGCGACCATGCCACCTAAAAAAATGTGGAAAATTGCGAGCTCCGATACTGCGCCGAGAAGGGGAACAGAGTATTTCGCCTTCTAACATTTTCCTCTTTCGCCAACAACCACTTTGATTGTTGTCACATCTTAATATATCATGCTAGTTAATCAACTACCTCCTACCCTTGTAAGTACAGAC
>Ga0058701_10003514_pt1 | contig 12420 bp, 5 predicted proteins | sample AgamicOrMae_FD_97039 | JGI IMG/M metagenome (GOLD analysis project Ga0058701, IMG submission 97039) | Agave microbial communities from Guanajuato, Mexico - Or.Ma.e | ecosystem: Host-associated > Plants > Phyllosphere > Phylloplane/Leaf | place: Guanajuato, Mexico | collected 2012-06-04
CGCAAGAAAAGCACTAAATAAAATCGTTCGATCTTCAAGAGATCTATGAATTTGATTTTAGCTTTTTTGTCGTATCTCGCTTCGTTCCAAAGTTACGGAAGTTTAAAAAAATTGAAGCGCGCAGTACATAATTGACTGATGGTACTACTAACGAGTAGACTTCAGGTTGGACCGCGCCGACAGGTGCAACTCATCTCTATTCTTCTCACGCATCTGCCGCCGTAGCCCCTCTTTTTCACTAATTTCTAGGAAACGGAGCTGACATTCATGGGCCGAAAAAGACGGCCTCTTGGAAAATCCTTGGCCCAGAAATTCGGGCTTCTACTTGAACTATTCAAATAAATCACGCTGAAAACGCGCACACGGACATTGTCAGTGATCCATAATGGTGGCGACCCACATCATAATGTAGAATTGTAAATGACCGGGTTCCTTTCCCGGGATTTTGAATTGTGATGCGCCATGCACGCCATCTTGCGGCCAAACCAACAACATAGCAACCGAATCGTGGGTATAGTCGGCCATCTAGCGGCCAAATTCACAAACAAGATGGATTGCTCACAAAGACGGCGAGGACTATGAGCCACCTGGTGGCCAAAATTTAAAATTACAAAGCATTAATTGAAGTTGTAGGGCATGTTGGCCACCTAGCGGAGAAAAATTGAACATATCCCCAAATTTTTATTCACACACACATCGCACTGTGACATCACAATTTACACGCGTCCAAATAGTCGAGCGGTTAGAGCGGGGACGGCGTGTGGGAAGGAAACGGAGTTCAAACCGCAGAAAAATCTCAGACTTTTTTTTTGCGTGAATGTCTTTTTACCTAAAAGAGATTTATTCTTCTATACCTCAATAGCGCGAAAAACATACTGCGGCTCATGACAATGGTAAGTTCTTTGCTTCCCAGTGAATATGAATTTGAAATATGGGTCAGAAAAGCATGAGGCAGCCACGAAAAGGGATTCCGAATCTTCGACACCTATTTCATAATTTCTTCATCTTTTTCTCCGGTAGGAGCGGATCCAGACCTCAGTCTTAAGGAGGGGGGGGGGGGCAATCCAACCGTCGGTCCTCAAAATATGAGGACCTGAATGGGGGTGGTTACGAAGAAAATACAGTATAAACACTTGACTAGGAAAACGGTATGCCTTTTTAAATGCTTAAATACTTGCAGCTTACAGCAGCACGATGGCGAAATAAGGTCTTGAGATATAATGACATTTGCCCCCGCTCTCGAAACCTAAGACCGTACCTTGGAGCAAAACGTTAGCCTATTCCTCCAAGACAAGCCGTAATATTCATATTTATGATTTTCGTAAGATTTTTTTAATGGGTAAAATACGAAAAAATGAATCCGGAGATGTCCCAACACTTCCATGCTCGTTCTGATACCTCTAACCGCTTCTGAAATACCAGGGATCAAAAAAATAATTTTACGGAAAATCCCTCTTTCCCCATTTTTAAGGTAATAGGCTATTGCTCCGACTTTATAGCCCAGGAGAGACTCTCAATTCTCAGTACAGATAAGCACCTCTAACCTTTTTATTGTTAAGAAATTTTCGAAAACCATAGCCCTTGACAAACTTTTATACCTTTTTTTTATCTCAAAAACTGTTCGAGGTAGCGGAAAAACAATTGAAGTGAAGATTGTGGATCTTTAGATTTCCACCAATTTACTTACTGGGTTATCTCCAATCGTCCTTGACACATGGAGGTTACAGAATCTCGAAAAACATTTCATCCCACGATTTTTTGAAAATACCGGTATTGCTCCGACTGCACTGTACAGGGGAGACTCTCGATTCCTAGTAGTTATAAACATTGCTAACGTGCTTCCACTAAAGTGAACACATTTTTGAAAGCCGAAGCCTTTTTTTTAATTTCATTGGAAACCGTTCGAGTCAGCCGAAAAACGAAGTCAAAATTATAGATTTCTTGATAGCCACCAGCATGGCGTTAGGGGGAGTTTGAAGCCCAGGAATCAGGAATGTACAGTATATCGAAGGTTTTCAATGTCATGCCAGAAATATTTCAAGGCATATTACGCGGGGGAGGCTTGGGCGGGCAGTCTGCACTTGATTAGCCGCTTAAATGGAAGCAAATTACCCTGAGAGATTTTCACTAAAATTGAGTCCGGCGCCGTCGTCTACTTCCCTTGTAGGCGATGCCTCTCGACGCTTTCCTAAGCAAAGTAATTAATTAGCATCCACACCACAAAAGACGCTCGCGTATACAGCGTCGATGAAAAAGTTCGACGTAGGCAATTATTTTGAGTATGGTGTCGTGTAAGGTTTTAAAGTAAGATGAACGAGTTGGCCAATTTCGAACGTTAGGTACTTTGATGTCTACTTGTAAGGAGCTCCTATCGTTTTCTGACCGTTTAAGATAGGTCTGCTCACCGTAGCGGGACCGCTGGACTTATCAAAACGCAAGGGCCGTAAATACGTATTCACTGTTTTTCCCAGGGCGACGCAAGTGTCGACGGACATGGCGACCCAAACTGACGTTGAATAAGACCTCCTCGAACATTTTTTTAAATTATTATTTTGGATGACACAAAAAGTAATTAGGAGACTTAGCCTTGTATGAAAATTCTAGCAAAATCTAAGTAAATCTACCAGCGTATTTTCTGCAAAAACTTAAGCACTATATTTAGTTGCCATATCTGAAGTGAGAGTTACACACAAAACCGATCTCCTTTTTCCACAGATTTTTGCTATTCAATGATAAAGGGACTGCCCTAACTTCCTCGACACGATGTACCGTAGATGAGAATAGAACAAGTTACATGGCTATAAAATCGTCGACACTTAAATTTCAACTCGGGATTGAAGTTATGCCTTCGGCATTCAGCAAAATATTATTAAGTCCTCAGCTAATATGATTGTTCCTACAACGCGATCCTCTGTCTCTGATAGCGATTCTTAACGCGCGGCAGCTGCGAAAAACTTTGCATTTTTGAGAGATAGGCAACCCACTTGACACCCATGCCATCCGGTTGCCTACATCGGGCACAGACAATCTTCTTTTTTTCCCTCTTTTCCTCTTTTTTTTAAAGGACGAAACTAAAACCGATGGGGAAAAAGAAAATATACGCGGACCAATGTTTGCCGCTCTTACACATAGTGACTCTGCCTAGCGCACAATGAGGAAGGGGTCAGGGTACATTGAGGGATTCGCCTTCATTTCCATAAAAATGGATAATTGTCATGGGTTTGTTCTACAAAAGTTTTCTGGCAATATAAACTACCGTTTGGTCTTGGATTCGTCAAAGTCGGTTCGAGATATTGTGTTTCACTGTTCGACTTGAATAAACGTTCCTCAATGAGCCCCAGCCTCCCCTTGAACACGAACTGTTGATGTGGGTGGACGCTTATGAAAACTCGTATTTTGAGGTGTCTAATATTTCTTATGAGCTGTGATTAATGCGTGCGATTTTATGTTAATTATCTACTGAGTAGCTTAAGAGACCAAATAGCAGAGTCTGCAAGTTTTTTTTGAGGGGGGGGAGATTAATACATTCCCCAAAGGTCCCCGTTTTACATTCCTCACAACTCGAGTCGGACACTCGCAGAAGCTGTTTGGGCAATGTGTCGTCTTGTGTTCTTCAACATATCTGCGGCTATAGAGCCTCAGATTCAACTCAGAAACGTTTAAACTTGGATTCCACATGGTGCTCCGTTCTTAAATGAGCCCCGGTTCACCCCAGGCATTTTTTAAAGTAAAATTAAAACCGAAACTTCGTATAAACTAGACTTTTGTCAGTTTCAAAATACCGATTCACCAAGCAATTTTTAAAATAATTGTTTTGATGTGCCCTCTTGAAACGAATCATATAATTGGGTAATATTCCACGTACACGTTAGTGTGAATAACGCATATCTGCCCTTTCCATAAACGGGCTGCTGCCCGTTCATGAACTCTCCCACCTTGTTTAACTAGACCACACCGCAACCGTGACAGTTCTACTACGGTAAGTGAAAGCCCGAAAAGGCTTCACGGCGGGGTTAAATGGTTCAAGTCGAAATAACGTCGGCGAGTGAGTGTCATTTGTAAATAAGCAGGAATCGAGCGTGGGACTATGGGGGAGAAAAAGACAAAGCAAGGGTACGTACTAAAATTGCCCTTTTAATCGTAGTGCTAACAAACCGTGCTGTGAGCGACATTTTTTACTAGGGCAGTTTCCTCTAAATTTTGTTCATAAATGTCCAATATTAACTTCATGCACTTATTTTCTTTCGAATTGGCTAACTTTTTGAACAATTTCATCTTAAAACCTACCTTTTTTTGCGTGGATGCTTGCAACGGCATGGTTTGTTATCTCTACGTTTCCGATACCAGTACTTTTTTCTGTTCTTTATTTTTCAAATTCCTTTACGCTCTATACTGGCCTCGGTTTATGTCAAAACGTGCTATTTTCCTGGAGTATTTACCTTGACCTTCATTTTTGTACTATTGAATACACGGACGGATAATGCCCCCAACACGTTTCAACTACCGTTTCAATTACCTAAACTTTAAGGCGTGTCATCTAACCTCATTTGAAATCACAAATAGCCCTTGAGAGTGAAAAATGTATTGCTTTTGATCACATTTTAAAGAGGAGTGCAGAGTTTAAATTTGGCGAATTGTGCTAATAAAAGTGAAAATAAAAGTGGGAGGACATGAATAAGACAGTAAAAATGCAACGAAATTGCTCGAAACGACGTTAAGACTGCTTATGGACGCGCAAATGAGAGCAGGATTACGGTGCGGCGGTATACACTGTACTGCAAAGAAACGAGTTAATGCAGAAGGCAGGGCAATGGAAATATTGCATGAAGAGATTTCTGGACGGACGCTCAGTAATAAAACTAGCACCGACTATAATTTAAGTATTCGTGTCGAATTTACGCCTGACTTCAACAACCATTTTAAAAATTTTATAATTTACCGAGATATTAGTGTCGAGCGAAAATATAAAAACTAAGGTCACACCGCAACATAAATACAGTGGAATGGGAGGGAAAAGTTTAGCAAGCTTATATGACAGGAAGCATGTTTCCGGTTTCGCTGAATTTCGGACATGCAGGAGAGTTTGCATCATACGGTCTAATCACTACCAAGACCCACCGGTATTTGACCATCTTTAGTTCCTCAGTCGAGTGGTTCACGCAGCGAAATGGGGCAGAGCACAAAAACAAAACGCGACTCAACAAGATTCTATATTATTAAATGTAGCATAATTAATTGTAACCGTAATTAACGCCATAAATTACGAGCTGAAATCAGCGCTCAATCATGAAATCAATCGAATACGGGTAGGACGTGTTTCAAGCTGTGACATGAATCGCAACATTAATATCAAATATTAACTTCAACGTCTGATGCTTCACGCAAATTGCCTGAACTTTAGTCGGAATATTCGAAGGCACCGACGCAAAAGCGAAATAGGATAGTAAAGCGAAATAGACGGGGGCGGCACACGTACCGGTATTTCTAAACGACGAAGGTTAATATGTAAACTACAAGGTTGGCGCATGTTTGGCCCGATGCTAGTCCTCTTAAGGCCTACTTAACTACTAGGTCATAAGAACAAAGCAAGTAAACAGAGTGAAGGAACAACAGTAATGTGGGGCCGGGGGACCTCAATAAACGTTACAAGAACGAGCTAGGTAGGAAGAAGGTACGTTAAATCCACGTGAACAAAATGCTACAGACGCTATTTCGACGAGTAACTGAAGCTTAATACCTGCGCTAGAAGTAATTCGTGTCGTCGGCTTCCATTAGATGACAGCTTCCTGTGAGGACTGAGGACGACACCGACACCGCTCCGAGCCCGACTACGGCGGCAGCGATACACTGGCCATGTGTTTCGGTACCGCTGGGTGCTCTCGCTGACTAACAATGTGGGTATCGGATGGTCAATGCCAGTAAAACCTCTCGATGCTTCCGGTACCGGGCTGACCCACGGACAGCGGTCGATCCCTCGACCGCGGAGGTCGGAGGACAAATATCCGATCTGACCTATTCATTTCGAGAAGACTGACTACTGAATGGGCTACGAATAAGTCTGAGAGGGGAAAGGGGTGGGGGAAGAGGACGACCACAAACAATCGAAATTGATGGCAGCGGTTACAATGTTATTCGAGCCCCACCACTTATTGTTACGGGTACTTATTGTTATATACGTCTCTAAACAGTTATAATGAATACGATCCTAGGAAAAATTGTAAGATAGTTTTTTCGTAAAAGAGGCCTTCCTTGACAAAGTGCACATACCGGTATGCGATATTTGGAGAAAAAATATCCCATTTTGAATATCGATCGCACAACCAAATCAAGTCTGAAGCTGGAAGATGATAGAGAACGAGCGCCCTCCTAAGGATGTTCGTTTCTACATGAAACTCAATTTTGAAAAGAGACCCAAGCCTCATCCACCAAGGTCGCAGGTAACTGTCGCAAAGAAACAGTTTCTAGTTGCAAGGGCCATTCAGGTCGTTTGAATTAAGTTCAAATTCTTACAACTACGACGCTGCGACTCACCACTTGCGACCTGTGGAGATAGACCTTAAAGTTGAGACAGATAAAGGTTTATAAATTACACAGCAGTGATGGCTTTTAATTTTTTTTTTATTTTACAAATAATTTGTTTAAGCGATAAACTCATAAGCAATAGGTGCCAATGCAATGGGTTCCTCTGCCTTAACAAAGTGTCCCTTCCTGGGTCCTTGAGGCTGCAACAAACCAAAGCAATGGTTACTCTTTGCCCACTACATGGCTTCATACCAGCTTACTTTGAATAAACTGTACACAATACTGCAATTCAACCACTACAAAATGCATGGTTCTATTTGCATTGCAGTTAATTTAGCACCATTTTCCAGGCTACCTCCAAACAGGAATGAAGACAGCAGGATAATGGTGCACACTTAGTTGTCATGTCATTGAAGATAAACTTCAGAGATATGCTTTTAAAATCAGTAAACATGATTTTAACTTTACTTCAGTTGACCTCCAAGGATAAAAATGTATGCAAGACGTCCATGAAACTAACAAGAAAACTTGTAGCACATACTTGTCTTGTCAATCAATCTAGCATTATTTTCCAGGCGACCTCATAATGATAGACAAGGAAGCAGGATAATAATGCAAAGAAAATAATATACCTATGTCAAAATGTAACTTGAATGTTTGTGAGCTAGGTGATCCACAACTTCTGCAAGAATCAGAAGATGGTCAATAGTCCACATCAATTATGTTGCATAAGTTTTCCATGCGGCAATGTTAATAGCAACATGCAGCTGGCTTAACCATGCAATAACAATAAATACTGCACCTCCAACAAAAGAACCCAATAGAGCGTGGGACCTTAGGAAGAAGAACAGAAAGAAGTACTGGAATCGTGGTGATAAACCATGACGTTGCGAGCAGCACGTATAAAATTACGATTTTAAAGATGCATTTGTTCTTATAACTAACCAATTTGATCGCAAATAATTGCATTAAAATACTATTGCTAACTTCTGAGCAAAATTTATGCGAAGTGGCACTGGTTAAAAATGCTGCTCGCAACGGCGCGGTTTGTTATCACCACGATTCAAAGGAAATTTTTGTACTTCTTTGTCTTTTTCTTCCCCAGGGTCCCACGCTCTATTAAGTGTGAAGAGCAGATAGAATCATTAGAAATGTCAGCAGGAGATTGGTAACAGTTCAAATTGTCACTTTCACACTTCTCACTGCTATCACTTTTGCATTTATCTTCCATGCATGCGTAGTTAAAGAGAACACGCTGCTGGCTTATGAAAATGCAAATATATCGCTTGAAATAAAAATTACTTGGGCAGGTATTTTCTAATGCAGTGAAAAAATAAAAAATAAACAAAAAAACTTATCAAAAAAGAAACTAGCTGAAAGAAGTCTTGAAATTTCCTTTTTTTTTTCTCCTTTTGTACATTGACCGTTGCCGCACATGCAAAGGTCTTTTCAACAAAAACACTGCTAGGTTTGCATTGGAAGATGTTATGAATGGAACTGTAGCTTCTTTTGAAAACATCAGACTGACTGATTCCCTAAAGCCGTAGTTAGTTACCTTCATTTGAAAATTCAAATCCATTAGCAGATCAGGTATTGCACATCATCATATGTGCTCACCAACCTCAGAATATCCCTTCAAAATTTCTTAGAAAATAGTTTAGGGCAATACTTACAAGATAATAAAAATTTCATGGTCTCAGACATCTCAAAATGCAATACCTAGCAGTTCTCTTGTGAAAAAATTGCAGTCAACAGCAGTAGCCAATCAAAAAGTAAAAGGAAGAGAGCTAGGATAACAAAATGTCAATACCATCATTGAAAAAATTAGATGGAAATCCAAGTACAATAGTGCTGCAAAATCACAGTTCTCCATACTTTTGACAAAACTGATAAAAGTGCCCCAAATTGGAGTCCAATTTTTGGAAATCCTAGCACTTCAAACAAGAAATTACAGCAACATACTTAAAAATCCAAGCAGTGCTGTGATTTCCAGGTGCACACATATTTTTTATTGATTAACATTATGGGCTCCCTGGAGTTAGAAACACTGTAGATTGGGGGCCCTATTGGAATTACAGATTCCATAAGTATGGTTCCAAGCACTTTGCTGCGAAATCCCAGGGAATATCTTTTACAGAGATGCTGATGTTACTATAGCGATACAGCACAGAACTGTTGGAAGTTAATCTGATGGTTACCTGTCTCTTAAGGATGACCCTCTTGCCTTGAGCCTTGGCTTCTTTCCTCAACCTTTCGTTTTCCTTGACACGTCTCAAGAAATCTTGACGGCATTCAGAGTGGGTAACATGTTCAATGCGGATGTTGATCCTATAAAGTCAAATTAACTGGTAAACAAGGTGATAAAGTTGAGTTAATGAGCCACACAAAGACCTCACTTACCTCTTGGCAATGATGCGGCCACGAACCCTTTTGTTGACTATAACTCCCAAGGCGTGAGGTGTGACGTTGAAAACTCTACCAGTGCGACCATGGTAGGCTTTGTAGGGCATACCCTTTTGAACTGCACCATTACCCTGCGAAATAGGATGAGGTGGTGAGATAGGAATTGTTCAAAAACGTGGTATGTGACAAGTCACAGTAGGCAAACTTACCTTAATATCAACGATATCGCCAACTTTGTACACTTTCATGTACGTTGACAGAGGAATAACACCATGTTTGCGAAATTTCCTCGCGAAGAGGTCTCGCGTACCGCGGCGGTAACCCTTGGGATTTGTCATTGTGATAGGTTACTGTAAATAAACAGACATAATAATCATTGGATGGAAGAATGCGACAAATGATGTGGGCAACGGGTTGAAAGGTTCAGGCGAGAGGTAACAGAAGCGGACTAGCTAGGCACAAAAGGCGGAAGGAATGTTAGCACTAACGTGTTGACACTGAAATATGGACATGTACACAGAAACGGCAATGCCTCTTACATCGTAATTTAAGAGTATAAGTGCACGTATGAAAAAAGTTTTAGGCTTGGCACAGAAAAATGCCCAAAAAAGAAATGTAATGTACAGAAATAAAGCGAAGAAAAATATTCTATAGACGAGTTGTGAGTGTTAATCACACGTGGCTTAATAAGTCGGAGAAATACTTTTAACACTCTTGGAGTTATTTCACTATCCCTACATCCCTCATAAATATGAAAACTTGTCTTGGCAATTTCAACTACGACCGAGAATCAATTTCCTCCAGCAAAATTGGTAACATAAGCACGATAACTCACCAGGCTAGCAACGCACTGTCCTGCGGTAAAAAGAGGTTGGAACGTCCAGCGTGAGAACTTCCGGTAAAGCTCATGGCTATGGGATACTTTCAAAATTTTAAATATTTCATTATGAGCGTTTGGCCCTTATAAAATATTTCCAATATATCAAAAGTACATACAATATCATTAATGGTCAATTAAAAATAAAATAACAAGAGGATATGACAGGGAAAAAAAATGAAACTACAAAGGAATCTCCATTGCTTTGACGTCAGAGGAGATCCACAATGCCTACGATACTGTTTCCGCTTTCTCAGAGCGGGAATTACAATTCCAAAACTGTTGGCAATTTTGCACATCAGTTGCACAGCGGTGATGAGGCTCAGTAACGCTACTTACTAGACAACTTTGAGGTAGGATTAATTTCCTCGGAGCAATATATGCGGATCATGAGCGGATCGATGTCCAGCGCAGTGGAAGCATTGTCTAATTGCGCTGACATACGGCCCAAAAAATAGTTTCAACTGCTAGAATCGAGTTCGTTCCCCTCAGGCTCTATCGACTGCCGTAGTTAAAACTAAATGCTATGGTGCCGAATTTCAGACAAAAATTTCAAAAAAAAAATAATAATAATCGTCACGCCTTACATACAGCCACAAGTGGCGTGGTTCAAAAATTTGGAAGCCTTACCTGTTCTTCTTTTTCTTGCGAATAACCGAGGTTGAGTTGGCTTCTGACTTTCCACTAACTTTTCCTAAGTTTTTCTTTTCTTTTATTTTTTTCTCCCTCAATCGATATTTACGAGGATTTATATAAATTTATTTCAAACCATCTTCCCTACTCAAAGATAAACTCTGAATCTAAAGGAAGCAACCCCACGCCGTCTTCCCAAGTTTCCGTCTTTTTGATGCCTCTGGAATTTTTCCGACTTCGATTGTTCTTCGAAAAATTTGCGTGTCTTCCCCCTGACTGCAAGACTCGTGCTCGTAGGTGAAATATTTTTCTTTGTTTGTTGGGTGCCAGAGCTCTTATGTCGACCACCCTATACTTAGACATGGGTCCTTCCAGACCAGTGCCAGTGCTGTATCGTCGACCACTAGCACCTGATTCTTGTTTGAGACGTTGATTTTACGACGCAACGCCAAACTTAAAATGCCTCAGCTGTCATCTAGTCATCTTATTTACAACCTGGAATTCGTTCTATGGTAGCAAACTCCCGCTCAGAGAAAAGTCCCTTCAGACAACCAAACTTTAGAAACAACTCCGCCACCGCAAAAGCCTGGGGACTTCAAGAACTTTTTCTGACCATGTGAGAAACAGTTCTTAAAAAAAAACATGACATTTTCATTGCTTTTACTGTAAAATAGCTGCAAGTGTCTCACTAGAATCCAGACATTAATCGGGAATCAACTTTGTTCGGTAGAATGAGTGACTTTCTTTCACGTCCCTATAAGAAAACTTGTTACTGTCACTTTTTTTCACAACTAGGGCAGGTTTTATTGACTGCTCGCAGAGAGCTAAACATTGAAGGCAGAAGAAGCAGATTTCAATAGCAAGGACAAAAGCTGCTAGAAAATCGTACAAACACGTTAGGACAATGAAGGAGAGGAAGAGACTACGGGTGCAGTAAAAATATATTTATTTTCAACATTCCCTTCCATAAAAACAATATATTCCTCGTGTGCATGTAAAAAAGGACTGAGCTTCGAAACAACGAGATGTATTAATGATGGTCAATTAAAACAACATGAATTGCACAATTCAATTCCAGGTTTTCTGGTAAAATGTGTCAAACCTTTTTTTTTCCTAAGATGCAAGATGAGAAGCAGAGAAATTAGTCGGCTGAAATAGTAAAAACATTTTATTTTTACAACTTCTTCAAAAACTGTAGGCCCAGCTATCCAGTACCACCCCAAGAGGAAACAAAAAAAAATGTTAAGTTTTTTCCCTCGACGTCAAATTAAGGATCTTTATCAAAAATCATCATCAAAGATGAGGATCATCTTCCCTTAAAAGTATTACCCCTTTAACGTTTGAGAATGCCCCCACCTCCCCCCACGGTAAGAAGGCGAGAAATTTACAAGCCAAGCAAAGTTTACCCCCCCCCCTGAACACCATGATTGCGAGGAACAAAGGAGGTACCTCTCACCTCTTAAAATCGTTAGCGCCGAGTTTTGCCTAGTAGAGCGATGGGAAGTCATGTTTAAGACTTACTACAGAAGTACTCTAAATATTGAGCCACCAAAAAAAAAACAAAAAAACAATAATGGAGCACAAGGCAAAGTGATTTTGTTCCTTTCCACACAAAATAAAACATCTCGTTTGTATCAGGAACGAGATTTCAGAACTTTTAAATTCAACGGGCCAATGAAAAACAAATCCAATAAGAAGCTGTCTGAACCGGAAGTTCCACCGTTTTGCTGCTTAAGGCGGCACACAAAATGCATGATGGAAGCAAGGCTGATTAGCAGTTTCCAATCAAACAAAACATACACGTAAATATTTTTCCACGCAAACTTGGTAATATTTTACCCTCCTCTTATCTATCTTCCGAATAAAGTGGAGAGAGGAAAAAAAAAAAAAACACCCATTCTTTATTACGTTACAACTAAAAAATCAACAAACAACAAAAAAACAAAAAAAAAAATAAAAAAACAAAAACAAACGTTAACAACAGA
>Ga0058701_10003515_pt1 | contig 12418 bp, 3 predicted proteins | sample AgamicOrMae_FD_97039 | JGI IMG/M metagenome (GOLD analysis project Ga0058701, IMG submission 97039) | Agave microbial communities from Guanajuato, Mexico - Or.Ma.e | ecosystem: Host-associated > Plants > Phyllosphere > Phylloplane/Leaf | place: Guanajuato, Mexico | collected 2012-06-04
GTAAAATGAGGTTAGGGCGCATATAAAGGCGAACCAAACTGAAAGGCTATAGTAGCGGTTTTGCGCACCCTGACCAATGACCGCTCAACAAATATCAACAGCTCCCCGCGTTTTAAAGCACTTTACACAGTAGCCTAACGCCATAAAAGGACCCCGCCCAAAATATGGCTGCGACTTTTTTGCCCTTGACGTTTTACCATCTTGGAAACTTTATTATACTGCAGTCCCTGCCTTGACTTGACAGGTGAGACAAATCAAGTTCGTTTTCGCCTTGACCACTCTAATTAGCTTTTCAAGGGTTGGCGATTGAGGGGGTGGACTGCTAGGGACTAAGCCTACCTTCGCTACGCAGAGGAATGATAACCAAGTTTTAATTTTTTTTCGACCTCGACCCTACGGGAAAACTTTCAATTAGCAAGGGGTAGCTCGTTTGAAATTCATTGAATAAATTATATTTACGTAAGAAACACTTAGGTTTATTTTACGTAGATTATTTTAACAGTGAAGTCGTAAGCGATAAGGCATCGTACTCCATGATAGATTCAGAACTACGTCGAGAACATGCTGAGGCATTCCCACCCGCACGATACTGGCTGGGCTTTGAATGAATGTAGCATTGGTGGAGGGTCAAGAAAAACCCACACGAAAAACACCTTGAGAGGGAAGGGAAGGGGAGAAGGTTGCTATCGTGGCTTCTTTACCGACATTCTACAAGGCATTTGACGTTCGTGATACTTAAGAGAACGTTATCAAGGTAGCCGTCACTGGGATCCGATCTCTGGACCTTTCTAACGAGACTCGATGATGATACCACTACAAGTACTTCACTTTCAGTTCCAAAATATCTTACGAAAACTATTTAACGTTTGAAATAGAACTGTGAGCGGTGTAATCGTCTAAATTTTTGACAATTAAAGCAAAAATAAATACCCATTGTGTGTATTCATCTGGGTCTGACGTAATACTAAATACCACACCCTTGCTACCACAGCCTTGCTACCACAGCCTTGCTACCACAGCCTTTTTTCAAAAATTAATATTATTTACCTCTGCTTAAAAAATGCTCAATAATTTACGTATCGAATTGTACAATCGTTTTCCTACGCTATTTATGGCCACATTCAACGAATTCTCTCGTAAAACGTGTTTTTGACACGGCCAAGCAAAGCAAAAAAACAACAAAATAACGAACAAACGAAGCTGTGGTAGCCAGGCAGAAGACCCATTAAATGCCATAAATGAAAGCTTTTTCTTAGTCTTTTTTTGATGTAGATGCTGATACATTCATTTCGAATACTAATTACGAATCTTTTTACGCTAGTTCTACATTCATTCGTACAGCAGGAGAAGGCCACGCAAAAGAGGTACTTTCGTAAAAGTTGCATTTTCGTTCTGATTCATCTCTTTTTAAGACGTTGCGCGAACGGATGCAATATTCTCATCGTTAATTTTCAGTGCTCTGCTCGAAAGGCACGCAATAAACGCCTTTCAGGGCAGACTTTTTCCTGTTACTTTGCTTATGAAATGATATCGCACTGCTGTCAGTTTTAAAGGTTGCATGCTGTATCTCTAGAGTTGAACCTTTGTTTAGCCTTCATAACAGATATTGATATAGTTTTGTTGAGTTCCCTTCGCTGTTGCTCTGCACAGCTACCGCTCAGCCAGATGCCTAGAGACAGGAACAGTATGCGTGATGTTATTTTTACACGATCGTTACTCGAAAACGGTTAGAGATAACCTTGCACATTGACCTATTTTTGGAACCGCGAGCAGCTGGCGGTTCCACAAATAGGTCAATGTGCTAGGTTATCATTAACCGTTTTCGAGTTACAAATGTTCAAAAATTATGTCACGCATATTGTTGCTGTCCCTGCAGATGCCGCTTTTTACGGTACGCTGCCGCCGAGAAGAAGTTAGTTTTGGGCCTGGCGACGAAATGTTAGGTTTAGTTAGGTTAAGTCGCGCTTCAATCGTAATGGTGACCTATTGTAGTGCGTAAGAGGTGGAAATTGCAACCTTGAAAGAAAAATTGAGCTCAAAGTTGTAGCGTCTTTGTCATGAAAAAAATTCCTGTTCACCTGAAATGAGCAACGGAAGGGCAGCTTTGCAAGATGACCTTATGTCTGGACAAAGGGGATCTGAATGACGAGCATGGAAGGTAACATGTCACTTACGTATAGTATTGTCCCTGGGGAGTTGTCCCCGGCCTTGGAGAAGACTCTCTTGACCACCTCGTGCTGCTGGACCTTTAGTATCCCCGGGGGACACAACCATGTTGGGGTATAATTTTTCGGCCGGATGGTCTTACCATTGCGGCGCGGTCCCCCGGTCCTTCAGGCCCCTCCCCAGCATGGCCACTGTCTTCGGACCTACTATCAATCAATGCCGTTTTAAACAACAGGTCGCATCTCTGGCAGAGCCAGCGCACTTTAATACCGATGTCATTTTTTGATGGTGAAATATCGCAGCTTTTTCCTTATTTTCGTTGGTTGAAAAGACGGAAGTTTGCGTCTAGTGGACCCACCAGAAAATTGACCAAACATCTAAGGCCTTGAAAGGAAAGGCCTTCACAAAATATGCTAAAAAAGCATAGTATTAGTCAGGGAGTAACAACTTATAATATTCGATCATATACCGAAGGTCTTTGATATCCGGTTGATATCCTTGATATCCGGTTGATCTCCTTGATATCCGGCTGTTGGATTCGGTCGTAACATGGCTGTTTTCAGCAATTTTTCAATTTTTTTTTACTCTCTGACCATGGTCCACTGATATCCGGCTAATATGTAGGTGTATATCCAGCTGATTTAAAAAAAATATTCTGCCGGAATCTATCAGATATTTAGTTAAAATTTGGTCAATTTCCTCTTGATGTCCGTTTATTATACCTCTGATGTTCGGCTGATATCGTTGATATCCTGACATCTGGTATGCAGATTTCCAGGAAGATGTTACCCCTTGGTATTAGTTTTATGGACGTTAAATAAACTTTTTTTTTTGCAATGTTGATAGTTTGTATTTCCGAGGAGGATTCATGAAGCAATATCAGAAGAAACTCGCTGAAAAGGGAGAAATCGAGACGTCGGAGACTACTCCCTTTAACAAAGGCAGTTTTGGTGCTGACTTGCTCTTATATTATAAATCTGTCTCGACTGGAATTATTCCGTGAGGCAAAGCAATGTAAGTCAGTGAATATCAATTGTTTTCCAATGACATGTAGGAAGTGTGTGCGTCGTTCTCAAAGATATTGTGCGGAAGGGAGGTTGTTTGAGAAGCTCCCCTGCGGCGAGGCGCACACGGTGGCGACGGCACACGCTTCGCGGGCTGCCCCCCCCTCCACAGCACCCCCCGTGGCGCCCCCTCGTGGAGGCTGTGGCCATATACTTCGTCAAACATCGCCTCATGTGCGAGACCTTGACAACCCGAGGTGGTCCCAGCCGCGAGTATTAATAAACACACCAATTAAAAAAAAGCATCCCGACCCGATTGTGTGCTTTATTTGTCTATGCCCCCCTCCTCAACCCCGAAGATATGAGCGGAGGTTTTATTGCGCGTGTTTACATCCAATAGCGGTCGGGGACACATTTTAAAAAAGAGCGCGGAGATAGATGGTGATGTGGGTGAATGGCTGAAACCATTTTTGGACGTGCAATTTGACCTGTCGGTATGATGTGAGGGGGCATTTTTGTTTTGAGGAGAGGCTCCGTCCCGCGTAATGACCGTGCATTGTGGTCGATGTCGCGTCCCCCTGTCCCCTTTCTCGCCGCCCCGGCGACCGGCCATTGTCCTCCACGTCAAGCTAGCGACGAGTGTGTTTGTGGGACAACCCATTTCCTCTACTAAACCCCCTTTTTCTCCTTTTTCCAGGTAAGATTGAACAAGTTCGGAATGGATGGCAGGACGATGTTGACGAGTGAGTATGATTCTTTATCATCAGCCACAAAGGGAGGCCAGAGGAGGGGCAGGTTGGGACGAGGCGGAGGCGAGAGGACCTGTCAATGAACCGAGCAAACGGAATTACTCACCGACACTTGGGACGTGTGTTTCAGTGCTGGCCTCAGCACAGCATGCTTTGAGGAGCATGCCGACTCACGGTGGAAATATCGAAACCTCTCAGTAAATCCAAATGGTGCCCATTTTTATAACACCCGAAGTGTTCAGGTTCAGGTTCGGCACAAAACTGATTTACTCTGGCCACCAACCTTCCATCAAATATACGACTAGCCACTCTTCCGAGTTATTAACAAACTTGGCCACAGTATCGCGGCTCGGTATCCTTCTCGGTTAATCGTTACCTCGGAAAGTCATCCATCAAGGTGTGGGAAAATTTCTCAGGGACGTATTGATTCTTATTTTTTGGACGATTTTCCCCCAAATTCCTGTGTTAAAAAGTCCTTAGGGCTGCAATTCCGATAAATCGAAGCCGAGAGAATTTGTCGAAAACCTGTTCACAGATAATTAAGCGTGTCCAGGTATCATTTTTTTTCGGCGTTAAAATCGTTGAACTGTGTTGAAATGAATTCAACTTATTAAGTCGTAATGTAAGTCGTAATGTAAGTTTTTACACTCAATAAGCAATAAGTCTATGGAAGTGGCATCGACGGACGGGGTAGATTTTTCGAATTTTAACTCTGGTTCTATTACCCAGTATTAGTGAAGTACCAAATGTAGGTCAAACGGAGAGGGCCATTTATTACATTTCGTAATGTAAGTCTTTATACTCAATAGGCAATAAGTCTATGAAAATGGCATCGACGGACGGGGTAGGTTTTTCGAATTTGAACTCTGGTTCTATTACCCAGTATTAGAGAAGTACCAAAAGTAGGTCAAACGGAGAGGGTCATTTATTACAATATTTTTGCATTTTTTTCTGTTAAACCCATAACACCCCAAAATATTTGGAGTAACATTTAGGTTAAGAGAAATTGAAGGATTTTTTTCATTGAAATGCGGAATTTCAAGCTTTGAAAAATACCTTAATTAATAAATTTCAGGTTTCTAGAGGGGTGATATTTTTCAAATATCGTTGTTACGAAACTGAACTGCAAAGATCCTCTATTTTTTTTTTCTGTTTCTGAACGGCATCGCTGGGCGGTAGTGGGTTAATTTGATAGGGATTTCGATGAGATATTGTTAGAGACAACCATCTCGATGGCTAGTGAATCTTTAGTTCCATGGGAACACCTTGGGTCGTCTGCTCGGGAGCCCTCATTTCCTGACCAAGCATTGTTTGGCGTCGCTAAAGCAGAGAGGCCAGGCGAGTTGACTCGTGCCCTCCCGTCCCTAGACTCGCTAGTCCTTTCCTGCTCGATGAGATATTTTCGCTGGTCGCGTATCAAAACAACACAATCAATAGCACCGAGAAAATTGACTAGCGTCCGAATAAAGAGGTGGCCCTGCTGAACTTTTTTCCTTCTCTATGATTCCATCGCTAAAATCATTAAGAATTGTCTTTGTACTCAGAGTCGCATTGTTATCTTGATTGTTTTCCCCTCTCGTGCTCTTATCAGTGGTCCTAAGTCGATTTTGATTGGGCGCCATTTCTACCTTCGTCTTTATCAGGTTGCTTTGGGACCTTGTCACCATTCCTTACCTGCTGCTAGTTAGTTATGAAATATGTTGAGAAGAGATCGATCGAAGGCAATAAACGATAACATGCACATTATTATGTTTTGTTCATCAGAGGTGTTCAGTCTGTTTTATTTCACTCGCTGTAATCAATGAAATATTTTACGTTAGTATCAGTTTCGCGTTTGTCCTAAAGAGCCCCTCACCAACGAAGAGTAGGCATCACGCATGGCACACGTACTGTTCTGGTTGCCTACCCTCCGTTTGTCAGGGGCTCTAGGCGGGACCAAAAAGATTGAAAAGTATACTTTTCAATCATTTTTGGTCCCTCCTAGAGCCCCTAAAAAATCAAGGATGAGCTTCCAATTTGCTTTTATAAAAGCAAATCGGAAGTTTTCACAGGTGGAGCGTTCTACATTCGTATATAAATAGTAATACCTTATTATTATAGTTTGCTCATTAAAGGCATCCAGATTCGTTTTTATTTCACAATTTTAAGCGATATCAAGAAATTACTCTACGTTAGTACAACGACTGCGTTTTTCCTGGAGAGCCCCTTACAAAAGAAGAGTAGGCATCACGCAGCACATACATACTGTTCTGGTTGCCTATCCTCGAATTGTCAGGGCGCCCTAGGCGTGACCGAAAAAGATTGAAAAATGAGAAGAAAATCGGAAGTTTTCACAGGAGGAGCGTGTTACATTCACATATTAATTGTATAATATAGTATTCGACGAAAATAATGGAATGATGAAAAAAAGTTGCAAGCAATTTTCCATGGCGTTACGATAGTTTTTTTTTTTCGAAACCAAACGCAGATTTCCCTGTAGGAAAAGCGGTCCGATTATTTTTTTTGTCTGAAGTTTGGTTGAATAAACTAAGATGGGAACAGACCTTTGACACAAACCTTTCCGGGGCTGTGGGTGCACAGGGGATGTCAAAAACTAACGCAGTTATCATAATTCGTGTCAAGCTGCGCGGTCTGCCTTTCCACCCCTTTGTGAGAAGAGATTTGCCCCTCCCAGTTTTCCCAGCCTCTCCACTCTGCGTCTCTCCTCGGCGGCTGGTCCGCTGCGGCGGCTGAGAGAGAGCGAGAGAGGCGTCGGGAGAGCAGCAAAGCTCTCCGCAGCGAACGGACAAGACGGAGGAGGGAGCCGTAGCCTCTGGATCAATCTGCCATTTTTACGGTCGACGGAAGTGTTACGTTCCTACCGATTCTTTACAAAGTAGGTTATGGGAGCGGAAGAAGCATTTCGAGTGGTGGCGATGACACTATGCCGATCAGAGCCTGTTTGTTTCACGAGGAAAGTAAACTTTCAGCCCACTACATCCCGAGTTAATACCTTCGTAAATAATTTAGGTTGGAAAAGCCCATAATCTTCGGGTAGCTTAGGTTGTCCGGCGGCTTTGTATCCCAGGGACGTGCGCAAAAAGTGCTTTCAAATGAATTTCGGAGCTATTCATGTTAGAAACGGCACCTCGTTCTTTAGATCTTAATTGTCCCTTTTGACTCGACAAGACTCTATTTCATCTTCGGAAAATAATGTTTCAAAGAGTTTAAAATAAATGCGATGGGTGTAGGGAATTTTAATGGATTGATTGGATCCGAGCTGGCGTTACTCAATTTAGGTTGTTAAATAGCCCGAACAAACTTTATTTACCCTGACCTTACTTACCGTAACCTTACTCACCCTGACCTAACTTACCCTGACCTAACTTACCCTAACCCAACTTGCCAACCTAACTTACCGTAACTTACTCCATCATAACACAACCTAACCATACTTTACATTATCTACCGTCATCAAACAACCGATTCCAACTTATTGACCTGCTTGCCTTACGTGTCAATATAAATTTACATACTTCCATGATTCTTTCACCAAAAACCGTTTTTTTTTTTGCATAAAAACAAAAAAAACAAAAAAAACAGAAAAAAGTGCTGAAGACTTGTATATTTCCTTGAGTGAAACATCTACTTCGTAATCGAACTGGCGCGGCCTAAATTAAGGATACTCTTTCTCCAGCAACAAGAAAGTTTTACTCGAAGAAATCTGTTTCTTGTTGCGAGATACAGCATGTTGTGTCACTGCGAACGAAGATTTTCTTCATGAAAGTAGGCCTGTGTGGTTAGGAGAGCTTGCGTGCTTGAAAAGTGAACGAACACGTTATTGCAGATAAGGACGCGCCTGGCGCAGTGGGTTGCAGTAAAAAGGCGAGAAGGAACATCCTTTCCGACAAAGTCTAAACAATTTGTGACGCGTCACACGACCATGTCGTTTAATGCTAACGGTCAATTTGTAACCACGCAGGGTACGGTACACGATTAAAGTGATCCGCACGTCCTAATTAGTGGGACAAAGAGCATGCCCGGACAACGCAAACACACACAATTCGTCCGAAAAATAACTCCATTTCAAATTCGACATTATTTCAACTCGACGGTCATATTATCCAAAAATAGTCCATTGAAAGGATTATTCTATAGGCTCCGATGAAGAAGAGAAATTTTCCTCTCAGCCAAAGAAGAAAAGATGATCGGATGTCCAAAAGTTTTTCGCAAGCAAAAGTTTGCATCTTGGCGGGATGAACTGTCATACCTCCGTAGGGAAGTGTCACATATGGGCTGTCAAAGTTTGATTGTTTAGAATTACAACGGGAAATTTAAAGGAAACTTTGTGGCGCAGGGAAGCTTTTCTTGGAAAAACTGGTCTCGGGATATTATCGGATCCAAAGTTAAGGAAAAAAGAAGGGGGCCCTTGTCTGGCAGAACAGCGTGTGGCTTGGATAAAATTTGTTAGTCATGTGCGGGCATATCAGATTGAATCAGATTTTTGAGAGCTATAAAGTAGAAGTGAGTGGAAGAATTTTTATTGTTAGTTTTATGGTGGAATTTTCTAACTCTTGTAATTTGCCCCTTAAGGAGCGACGGAACAAGCAACTCACCCACAACCTTTCAACGCTGTAAGTCTGATGCCGCTTATTTTAAGACAATATCACCTTATGGGAGTGACAAAGAAGTATAAGGATCTAGACTTGTGTGGTCTCATGTGGAGAATCCTCAAAATTTAATAGATAAACCTCGTCTGAACACGCAATCTAAGAAATTTACACTCTAAATTTGAATCAGTGAAAGTCTCTGCGATTCAAAATTCACTGAATTTCAGTCAGTTTAGCACCTCTGATTTTTTTAATGATGCTATATCGACCGAAATTCAGCGAATTTTCACTGAAGCTCAGAGACACTGATTCAAATTTAGAGGGTAACCTTAAAAACTGAGTCTGATTTGAAAAGAAGCAATCTGAAAACACTGACATTCAGTTGTTCAGTTAGGGAAAACTGACAAAAGTGCCTTATTCATATTTTCAACTGCATCAAAGTTTACTGAAGTACGGAAAAAAAGACTAACGCATAGCAGGCCTTTAAGATATAAAAACAAGTATGTTTGACATTGCTCGTGTAAACAGGAAAGGGGCGCGGAAAAATCCATCTTCAGGTTAAAATAAACAGATGTCGCACGTTATAAATCTGATCGAAATACCGATATTAGTCGAAATGCCGACCACAGATATAGTTACGCGGCTCGTTATAATTATTTGGCAGGGGGGGGGAGCGTATCTGCCCTGCAGCTTTTACCACTCCCGCCTCACCAACCCACAGTAGGTAAAGCATCACGAAATTATTAATATGTTTGTTCCAATCTTGTGAGCTTTGTTTTGGCCCCGTTTAGGATGGTTCACTCGCTTTTAAAAGGAATTAGCTTACCGGCGTTTTCCTCCAGTTCACCTTTCCGCATAATCTACCGCTTTACTCGCTTCTATACTTATGTTAGAGTGGTAAGCTTGTGCTAAACGTTACTAAGTCTCTTTAACTCGCTTCTTCATGCGGAATGTTTTGGTGTGATAAACGTTAATTTAAATTCAACGTAACCTTAATCATCGAATTTTCTTGGTGGTGTTGATTGCATGGATTTCAAAAATTTCGTACTTTTTTTGGAACGTTTGAAAAGGTTGTTTCTGGGCGTAGCGTCGATCAACTTTTGCATCGCCACGAAAAGTATGTGATTGTGACTATCGTCGCTTTTCGATGAGTTGAAACTGTAAACTGAAAGTTAAATTCCTCATTTATCAACAGGCAGATATTCGTTATAATAGCGATGCCAGTGTTGATCTGCGTGGTTAAATAACCATGAGACCTTTTTGAATTGTACAAAAACGATAAGGGCTTCATTTTTTTACTATTAGATTATCCTATCCTTTTGTCAATTAACGCAGCAACTTTCGCTTGCATCTAACTATCCTATACGTTAAAGTAACGGAACCTAAATGTAACCTGTCCTTTATTTTCCGACTCAGCACGGACTTCATAATATTTCCCTTTCACTGAAACAAAACAACGATTGCAATAGAAGTTGCAGTGGATAAACCCGTATATTACGGTTCCTTGATTGGCTGTTGTTGGAGAACTCTTCTAACTCGCGTTGTAAGACATAATGGCTCTATTGTAGAGTAATATATTACAAGGGATACTTGACTGATATTCAGCAAACAGCGGAAACCGGAAGAGAACTCGAAATAAGATAAGAGAACGAAGATTCGGATCTTTAACAGCCTATCAGGCATCTGATATCCCCTCCGTTCAGTTTGCAGTTTAAATTGCTTCCCACGGAGCAGGCAACTCCCGCTGGCAATCAACGGTAAGATGGGACTGTTTTTTCATTAACCTCAACAGGTAGCTAAATTGTTGGTTGCGATGAATAAACCATGCTTAATTGGATACTTGTGACAAGAGCATCTTCTTAATTTCCTCCAGGGCTGTAGATCTTGAAAGACAATAATAGCAATTTTTCGTAAAGATCCTCGCTGAACGTGTCCCAGTTTGAGTTAGGCCCTTTTGATCTCAGACAGGTGGTTGAATGTTTTTTAATAAGCATCCGAAAATGAACCGTCTTTTTGCAGCCTTACTTTGTATTGAGTGAACAAATAGGCTTTTGGAATCAGGCTAACTTAGACTAGATTTTCTTGGAGCCTTTATCAGGGGCTTAGTAGTCGTTCTGACTTGAATGTGGCTTTTGAAGAGAGGTGAACTCAAGCTAAGGACTTTCTTACACGCTAAAAAAAGTTGTGAAAACTTGCTTATGGAGTGAAAATCCACTCCTAAATAGTTAAAAGTGAGCCCCTATTTGCACTCTAGTGGCTCAAATACTACTATTGTGGAGTTAATTTTCACTCCCAAATAAGCAAATCTTCAATAACTATTTTTTAGCGTGTAAATCAGGCTTTTTGTTGTGAGACTTGGCCCTTTTTTTTGAGTGAGGCTATGATAAGATTTCATAAAGTAACGTGGTATGGATTAAGATAAACGTTCTTCAACTAGGCGAAAAATCACGGCTTTCAGTCTTTTTAATTCGCTTAATGAGTATGGACCTATGTGTAAAAAAGTACAACCTGAGAGCAAGACCAGAAAACTCTACTTCGAAAAATATGGAATAAGAATAAGACCATGCATGGGTTTCGCGGATCCTGACATTTTTGTCTTGAGTTAATCGCATAGTTCACTTCTTCTTATGTTAGTTAATTTAGTTTCCATTGAAAGCCTTCCTGACTGGAAATACTCCGCAATTCTTCCCTTGAATAGCTCTTTTTAACAGGGTAAACAAACTTATAAGGACCAATTTGGCGAACTGCAAGTCTAGCCTTCCAGAAGGGCAAGTTTATATGATAACGAGGTTGAAAGCAAACTTTAAATATCTAATTGACGTCTGTTTGCGGAATAGTTCCTCTTTGATGATCCCCCGTTCTTTTCCCCCTCCCACCTTCCCCTCGTCTTCCAGTTGTTTTTCGTCAATCTCTTTCCATTTAGTATTTATCCCATTACATGATATTCTTTTGAGCTCATCGTTTCTTCATTTAACCCTGAAATTCAATCTTCCAAGATTGACAGGCTGATCGAATTTTCATCAAGATAACCATAACTCATTTTTCGCTTTGTGATGGACAAACTGTGTAGTCACCAACAGCCCCGTATCGCAAAAGGTTTTATTGCTGCTATAACAATATTTGGGTTTGTTGTAGTCCCACCTTCAACATGTAGCACATAAGTCCAGTGACAGTACACAGATTTCTGTTTGTTGTTATGAGTCCGACATTGCTGCAATGTTTTAGTTAGTGAATATACAAGAACTAGTTATCAGAACAGTACCGTTTGGTGTTACTTAGCGACTTTGTGGACCAGTTTTAGTGATGTGGCTCAGGTGAAACTCGCTTACAACGCTTTACTAGGTGGATTATAGTTATTTTGGTAGTTTCTTTTGAGGGGGAGATGGAAGGCGGTCGAATTTGGAGCAACAAAATAATTTGGCTCGGACGCTAGGTCACCAGGTGTTTGAGATAAGCTCTCTCGAAAGTAGGGCAAGTTTACTTAATGAAGTACACGTTGTGTCATGAATACGCCACCACAAGGAATTCCGAAAGTTGCCTAACATACATTCCCATTTGCCGAGCCAATTAAGGAACTAGGATCAAACCGCGTGACTATACCCAAAACATTGCCCATTCAACTTTGTTTCCCCATGAATTAAAAACGTCTCACTCCCATATGAATGGGCAGCCTTACTTACTTGCGTGACCCTGGTTGAATATACAGTACCCGATTTTCATTTTGTACTTAGTTCATGAAATGTTTATTTCCAAGGCACGGGTTCTTTTGCCGTTGAAATTTACTATCCAGTAATAATAAGTTTTGTTAGAATCAGTTACTCTACGTTTTGGCGTCGATTAATTCGTAATAGGTTAGTATGGGTGAGGTTAGGGTATTTTTATAATTAAAATAAGTGTGCAACAGTGGGCA
>Ga0058701_10003516_pt1 | contig 12418 bp, 5 predicted proteins | sample AgamicOrMae_FD_97039 | JGI IMG/M metagenome (GOLD analysis project Ga0058701, IMG submission 97039) | Agave microbial communities from Guanajuato, Mexico - Or.Ma.e | ecosystem: Host-associated > Plants > Phyllosphere > Phylloplane/Leaf | place: Guanajuato, Mexico | collected 2012-06-04
TTACCAAAATACGCACTAACCCCGTTTGACCCAAAACAGGTAAAGCCTTCTCCAAAGCGGTGGGTTTAGAATTACTGTGTAAATGCCGAATTAACATTTTTCGTACTAAACCGTAGCAAATCTGAGTGTTTACGGCCAGCACGCAAAAAAAAAAATGCGTTACGTAGGGGGCGGGTGGGTCAAAAAACGTCCCATAGTCATGATGTATACTGTAAAAAGAGAATCTCAAATTCAAATTAAACAAAAGTCCAATCACCGACCTGAAAAAATTACTTCCAATTATGCACTGAATTTCAGAAATCGTACTTAATGTCTATAAACTCCTTATTTTGAGCACGATTTAACTGAAATTCAGTGAATATTTGGAATGAAATTATTTAAAGCCAGTAATTTGAGTTTTGTTGCATGAAGATCCTCTTTTGACTTAGATTTAGCGGTTTAAACATTTCTACCATATTTAGTACAAATATTTTCTAGTACCAATATTAGTTTTGTTCCTGAGTCCAAAATAATTCATTTTTTATACTCTTACTATTCAACGAGTTCTTTTTTCACAACTTACATAGTCAATTTGGCCTAAAAATAGTCAATATTGACTAATTGAAATATACAAATGTCAGCTACTATGCCTTAGTCAAATTTGACCATTTTACATTTACAGTGCCTGATTTTAGGCGTCGAGAACGTCTACAAACATTTCCTGATTTATTTTTAACCTAGGTAATGGATTTCTCCCCCAGATATTCCGACAGGTCTGTCTTTGAAGTTGCACGCATTGTTTGTAATCGTTGTTAGCCTAGGATAATGGGCATGAATTGGCACGTCAGATGAGCCTTTGCGTTTGTTTGCCAGACTATTATCCACGTGCACGAAGTCACGAAGAGCGGCTATGAGTTGTCCGGCTATATCGATTTCCGAGATCGACTGCGGAAAGAGGAGTGGTCTCAGTATTTCAGCGGCAAGAAGAGGCTGTCGCCCACCAAGGCGGACCTCAGCTTGTACCACTGGCGCACCGAACAAACCCACTCAACCAACTCGCCCTTCTACAAGGTACGACACCTCGTTTGTCTCCAACAAACACTATCCACATGTGTCGAGCGTCTATCTCGCGAGTCTCAAAGGGAACAGAATAAACTAACCCTTGTTTCAGGTTCCGTACCTGGGTATAAAGGGAAAACAGGGTTACACAGATGTATTTTTCCTGATGCTCAAAAAGTGGTTTCTTGATGTGACGAAATGTTTTTTTAATTACCGCAAGAATATCTTTTTCTTGTCACTAGATTTTTTTTCTTAGTGCAAGATAAAGAATTTTCGTAGCATTAATTTTTCTTTTTCTTCGAAAAAAAAAATCCTCTTGTAACAAGAAAAACAACTCTTGTAACAAGAAAAAAAACTTGCGGCAAGAAAAAAAATGTTTTGTCAATATATCAAGAACACATTTTAATATTTCAAACACCTCACCGAATTTAATCTAAAATCTCCTTGCCTTAGCATGACGTAATTTTTCTCAACCGACTATAGCCTATGCAAAATGCAGTCTATTACAAGCCTATTAGGTTGGGCTAGGTAGGTTGGGTACGGTGGGATTGCCTGGGGTGACGTGTGAGTATGTAGACCCAACAGACGAATATGGAACAAAAAGCTAGAAAAAGTTACCTTTCAAAACTTTAAACTATTTGAGGATTTAGCATTGGATATATGCGAGGGGTAACACCTTTCTGGAAATCTGTACACCGGATATCAGGATATTATCAAGCATATAAGCCGGATATCCGAGGTATATTAAACGGATATCAGGAGAACATGGACCTAATTTCAATTAATCCACTACCGCCCAGCGATACCGTTCGGAAACAAAAAAATCATTTTAGAGGATCTTTTTAGCTCAGTATAGACACAACTTAAAAAAAATATCACCCCTCTGAAAACCTGAAATTCAATTATTTAGGCATTTTTAAAAGCTTAAAATTGCGTATATTAAAGGGAAAAATTATTTCAATTTCTCCTAAGCTAGATTCACTCCACTTTGGGCTGTCATGGGTTAATATAACTGGCATATTTCAGCAGAATATTAGAAAACATCTGCTGGCTATACCTAAATGTTAGCCAGATTATCAGTAGACCGTGGTCAAAGTGTAAAAACTTTTAAAAATCGCTGAAAACAGCCAAGTTTTGACCGAAATCGACAGCCGGATATCATGAGTTGTCACCCCTTGGATACATTGTCCCTCCTTCTCAAGTGCTTCTGTTTATGGCCAGGTGTGCCACTCCCTCGCTCACGGCATGGACTTCGAAAACCGGCAAGACCGTCTGATGGTGCGGGTGGAGCCCGGGTCTCGGGCGGGGGCCAACTGCACACGCACCCGGGTGCTGGGCGCGCGGCCGCTCCCCCCGCAGGTCGCCAAGAGCCTCAGGGCCTCCCAGGGCCACCAGCACGCCGTTCTTTACGACCACGTCGTCCGGCAAGCGGCCTAGTCTTGTGGCCCACTCGGGAGAACAACTTTCACCGATCCATCAAAATCTGCTCCGTAAATTTACCGCAAATATTATTTATTTTCATGAAGGCAAACTACGTGTTAAGAATTTTAATGGCTGTGTCAATACCTCGGTTAATACTGCACTTCCCCCGACATTTACGATCGGGACTATTTTGATATCCACAGGCCGAGGGCATCCACTATTTTGATTGGCGGAGGGCGTCCACGAAGTAGTATAATCTTTTGGAGAGGGCAAAGAGAGTTTTCGATCATCATTACTCACAGTAAGTAATAAAGTTCTTTGTTTTGAATAGTCTATAAAAATTCCCAGAGGGATTCTCCCCTCCCCCCTTACATTCAATAAATTTTAGCGAAAGACAAAGAGGACGCTCAGGATGAGAAGTACGAATTTCCGGTAAATTTTCCAGGCTCAAAAGTACCCGATCAAATTTACGGGAAAGTGACAAAATGGCGACAGATTTTGTTTTAAGAGCCAAAAAGTGATATAAGTGACTCACTCGCAACCCTGTATAACACAGTAAAAACAAAACACCCTTTTCAGGAATTCTTTACCTGTTTTGGGCGAGAAACACTAAAACGGAGGTTAGTCGTATTTTGAAAATTTTCAAGATGGACCTATGTTCAGCCACATCAATGAAAAGTTGTCGCCGAAACCTTTTGAATGATATTGCTGGACATAGGTCTATCTTGAAAAGTAACCAAAATACGAGTACTACCCCCGTTTTAGTTTCACAACCAAAACATGTGTATAACTTCCTAAAACAAGTGTCCCGTTTTAATTGTGAACTATAAGGTGATTATTTAGTAGTATGAAGGAGGTTTCGTAAGGAGAAAATATGTTAGGATAAGCTAAACCTCAGGAAGTAAGACGAATAATCAGTTCCCTGGTAGTAAGTTAATCAAAGAGCAACTCATAATGGCACCTTTGATTATATAGCGTCGTTTACGGCGTATTCGATTGCGTGTATAGACGGGTCCAGAAAGCGTGCACGCATATGTTTTTACGCATATTAAATCTGCAAGTTAAGAATCATCTCCCCGAAAGTCTTTCATTTTAAACGCATCGCAAGTTCCTTTCTTAATCTCGAAAGGAGGCTTAACAAGAGCTCTTTTATCAAATAATGGGTAATAAAATTAAACGACTTTGGTCTGCAAAAACAGAGGGTCATTTACCAGCATTTCGTACCCAGCTGGTCGACAATCGAAATCCGTAAGTCGACGTGGAAAAATCGACTAATAATAATTCATTCGAAATGATGGATATAACTTAAAGCCCTCATTGTTCCCAGACGCTTTTATTTCAACTGGAAATCCCTTGAAAAATGCAGCGCCCAAAATTGCTGATGCAAAGTGAAAGCTCAGGCGCATTCACTGCACAAACACTTTGCACGGAATGTATCCTTCCCTTTAATGACAGCTTGCGAAATCCTTTAACAACACTCGCTTTGAAGAAAACCCTTCATAAGCATAAGAATCATAAGCCCTTTTACTTGAAAAAAAAAACAACAACAATAAAGGTGGTACAGGAAATAAACACGAAAAGGAGAGGAAAAATCTGCACTTTTTTGGTCTATTCTATTCGCACGCCTATGTTTATACAAGGGAGACTTGAACGCATGGAAACCAACCTAATGCCTTTTTAATGGGGCAGCGTGTGAATAGTCACTTCGTTTTTTTTTAAATATCAGTTTGATACTATCAGCGATTGTCTCAATAAAGATGTTCTAAACAAAGGTATACAATTTTGCCGCAAAAAAAAAGACCAATGAAGTGGTATCCAAATATAATGTCGATGTTCGATTAAAAATTTAATAGGATTAAAACGACACATTTCTGGTGTTTGATGAAAAACGATTTAGATAAGCTTGGAAATCGCATAGCGAATTATTAAAGCAACTGATCGACCTGAGTATTCTTAATTTTACTCATTTTCTCTACGGCTTATGCTGGAGTTACAGTCCAAGTTCCTAATTTTGGCGAAGATGAAATCTGTGGTCTTTAAACAAGGCATGTACTGTATCACGAATGTTCGTTGTTTTTCAATACTTACCTTGACAACTGACCCTTTTTGAAAACTGTTCTCACCTGCAAAACAAAAAACGAAAATACATTAGAGATCATCGGCCACAAACAAATCATTTTAAAAAGTGAAGTTTCCAAGATCGGTTTGGGGTCGCGTGCGATTGCTGAGCTAAGTCAAGAATCCCTAGGGACTGCGATAGGCGATTTTACTATATCGGAGAGAGAGGGATGGAGATTGTCACCGACTGACGGTGAATATGCAAATAAGTGCGTGTTATAGTTATAGCTAATTAGCAAAAATCAAAGTGATCCACACTTGGAAAATTCATTAAAAATCTATTATAAATGTTGAGGTTTCAATTTCAACTGACAAAGTAGAAAGAGTACACCGAAAACAAACATAACCGTTCTCAGTAACATTTTTTTGTTGGACGCCCCTCTTGCAGAACGTCGATTTCCGACGCAGCCAATAAATTAGTCCCCTTTTAATTTATCAATAGCCGTAAGATGTGATAAGCGTAATTTAATAATAGAAAGTCTAGTCGAACCTGTAAAAGGGAATTAAGGAAGTTTTGGTAAGTAGATCTTTTTTTATCGACTGCGTATGTCAACTGGGTCTGATTCGGATTTCGTTTGATTGAGGTATTGGTCATGCAGGAAGTGATCGCGGCAATTTAATTGGAAAGATTCGCTGTCTTGTTGGACTGTAAAGTGAAAAAGAACAATGGAGAAGTACTTCTCCAAAAAGTTCTTCAACTCCTCGATTGAATTATGGCCGACTTAAAAGAGGATTTGATCGGTTTCATTATTTTTTGGTCACCATGAGGTGAACCTCCCAGCCACATAAATCAGATTGATTCGCATTCTCCAACAACGGTTTCTACATACGAAATGAGCACGTAATTTTTCATATTGGCTTACAGCAGCAGGCTTAGCGAACGTTTGGTAAGGTTACGTACATACACAGTACAAAGATGTCCATAAGTGATGAGCCAAACAAAATCTAGTGACTTTTTTTGTAAACTAATTTGTGTTCGAAGCATTGCCTAGGGAGGGCAGTAGGAGGGTGTGGAGGCAAGAGGAGGTGCCCGCCTTTCCCCGGGAACCTTCCCCGACCCACCCCACCGCTGCTGCCAACACATTAGTTTACAAAAAAAGTCACTAGATTTTGTTTGGCTCATCACTTATGGACATGACTGTACATCCCTAAAACACCTGTTTTAGGGAGTCTGCTCCTGTTTTGAGTGTGAAACTAAATTTTTGGTTATTTTTTAAGATAGGCCTAAGTTCAGCCTTATCATTCGAAAGGTCTTGGCGAGAGCTTTGAATTGATATGGCTGAACATGGGTCTATGTTGAAAAATTACCAAAATACGTACTAGCCCTGTTTCAGTTTCACACCCAAAACAGGTATAGCATTCACTGAAACGGGTGTGTTTTGTTTTTAATGTGTATAGTCTCAATCTGTTCAGCTTGGCGATGAAAGGTAAACACCACAGGTAGAAAACACTACTTCTAAAATTTACAGTTTCTTCAAAACTCTATTCAAACTTTTTCGTTAAGTTAGTACCCAATAAAACCGTGTCTGTAAGTGTGAGTGGGTGTCCAGCTATAACCAATTCTATGGACCCTCGACTCGTTAATAAAGCGATATTAGTTTATTGGGGCCGCTCCGTTTTATTCGCAATCGAAGGGAATCTTCGCAAAGCAGTAAAAGTGGTGTCTATCAATTTCGGTAAATAAGCAATTTAATTGCTCGTTTTACCCGTCGATATTTGGATGGGTACTGCCATCTCTCGACTTTCCTGCCATCCAACAAAAAGATTCGACTTGGTGCACAGACGAGTGTGGAGCTTATTAGAGGCGTTAGGTAGAAGCCTAATTATTTAAACAACGTGCTAATTAGCATTGAGTGATAAGGTGGCATACCTAAATAATTACCTGTTTTTGGAAAGACAGCGAAAGTTCTCCGGCAAAGAAACTCCTAACTCTGTAAATTTGAAGGGCACGATTTCCAACCTCTTGTGCATCACATTCGTCGCTAAATCAAGCAGATCGCGGCAACAAGTAACCTCAAAGGTCGCCAATGGTATCACTGCTTTCTCAGCATCAGTGAATCAATGATCTATCTCGACTAATCAGACTGTGAGCCAATCATATGACGCAACCATACCTAGCTCTGATAATAACCAAGAGTCCAAAACGTAACCCAACATAACCTTAGTAAACACACGATAACCTTATTAAACTATAACCAATCCTTGCCTCGCGTAACTTATTAACCAATACTACACTATAAAAAGAGAATCTTAAATTCACATGCAACAAAAGCCAAATCACTGATGTGAAAAAAAATCTGTCAAATTATGCTCTGAACTTTAGCCGCATGATTTTCAATTTCTATAAACTTCTTATTTTAAGAACGATATAACTGAAATTCTGTGAATATTTGAACTGAAACTTTTTCAGACCAGAAGTTTGACTTTTGTTGCATCTGGAACTAACATTCTCTTTTTACAGCGTAAGCCAAACATGACGTAACCAAACACAAACAGTCTTGTCTAGCACAAACCTAACCCTAATTAACCTTACGCAACTTCAACTAACCTATTTGACAAAGCAAATCCAATAAGGAAATAGCTACTTCCAGAAAAAAAACACGTAAAGTAGGTTGAAAAAAGATAAAAAAAAAGAGCAGTGTAAGGAAGTGGTCGGTAATTTGTCGAGAAACAAGGCAAACGGAGTTCTTTTCGGTAAATCGCATTTTGCTTGTTGGTTGCATGATTTATCGACGGTATTTCGGATTCAGTGCTGCGCGAAAGCGGCGATAAATCGAGCGTGCGACTGATAGAGTCGTTTCCGCTCGTATCGGCTTGGATTTCTCCGAAAGGTTTCTCTCCCTCGAAGCGATCAAAGTCGATATTTAAGGTGAAGAGTGCGTCAAAGCCACGCAAAGGAAGAAACGCACCGCACATGCAGGCGGGAACCTGAACCGCTTTCGCCGCGTCCGACCTTTTCAAGGTCGATTTCTCCACGTTCCACCCGTATGATCAACCTACCATTATATGAATTAACGAGGTAAACCAGGTAACACTAGGTCAACTTCCGTTAGGTTAAAAAAAGTCTTGTGTAAAGCAGTTTGTCCTGCTCGGCTTGCGAGGGAAGGTGATATACATGGGGGGCATTCGATAGCGCCAAAAACCACAAACGCCAACGCCGCAAGCGCCAGTCGTAACCGCCAAACGAGAAAAGTCGTAAACGCCAAAGTTATTATAGGTTAGGTTAGGTCAAGCTAGGTTAAGTTAGATTAGGCTAAATTAGGTCAGATTAAGTTAGGTTAGGTAAGATTAGGATTGCGGTTAAGACCTTTGGCGTTTGGGACTTTTCTCGTTTGGCGGTTACGGATTGGCGCTTGCGGTGTTGGCGCTTGTGGTTTTTGGCGCTTATGACAGCTACCCATATACATCACCTGTACATAAAAGGTGTTGCATTAAAAACGCAACACCTATGTTGGGGAGTCCTAGTCCTATACATGTTTTGGGAATAAAAGTAAGAATGGTTGAGGCGTAATTTGGTTAATTATTTTCAAGATAGACCTAAGATAAATTATATAATTTAAATGGTCTCAGCGAGAGGTTTTCATTGATACGGCTGAACATAGGTCTATCTCGAAAAATAAGGGAGTGATACTTATTTTCATTAATTCTTAAGATAGACCTATGTTCAGCCAAATATTTTAAATGGTCTCGGCAAGAGCTTTCCATTGATATGGCTGAACATGGGTCTATCATGAAAAATAAAGGAGTAGTGAGTATTTTGGTTATTTTTCAAGATTGACCTATGTTCAGCCCTATAATTAAAATGGTCTCGGCGAGAACTTTCCATTGGTATGGCTATACATAGGTCTAGCTTTACAAGTAACCAAAATACGAACAACCTTGGTTTAGTTTCACACCCAAAACAGGCATAGGACTCCGGTCAACATAGATGTGGCGATTTTCACAGTGATGAGGAAGAAACGCTACACTTGACGTTTACCGAGTAACTCGGGGCCCGAAACAATCAAGCTTTGCTTTCCAGCTAAATCAGCGGGGTACCAACAATATGTGCAAACAAAATTGCTGTTTTGTTTAATTCGGCGAACCACGAGGGACGTTATCAGGAAAGAACTCTGTGTTACAACATTTTCATTTTTGCATTCCCCGCCCGAGCCCATCCCCGGCCAGCCCCGCCCCTTTCGCTATTTCGCAATCGTGCATGTGTTTGCTATGGTCGCCGCTCAGCTAGCCAATTTTTCGCTCGGTCTACTGTTTCCAGAAGCCAGCGCAGCTTCCAGAACGCATCCAGAGACCGGCTGCATATACGGAGCTAACCAAGCGGAGCCGCTGCAAACAACACGCCAATGCGGAAGCACTACGACCCTGATGAATTGGGACACTTTTTGAGCACGAATTTTTAAACGCGGCAAAACATCAAAAGCAACACTCTGGAATTAGCCGCGTGTGCACTCCCACGACAGCTCGCAGGCGATCGGTTCTTTAAGGTAGGGTAAGGTTGGGTAATACGCAACCTCATTCAACCTAACCAAACCTAATTTAACCTAACCAGACCTAATCTAACTCAGGCTATCCTAATCTAACCAAACCTAACCAAACCTGATTTAAGTTAACCTAACCAGACCTAACTTAACTCAAGCTATCATAATACAACGTAACCTTGATCCGACCTAACCTAGCCCAACCTAACCAGGCCTGATGCAGCCTATTGAATCTAACCTAACCCTACCTAACTTTACCCAAAATGACCCAAGCTAGCCAATTCTCCTAGAATAGCTAAAAGTAGCGTTTGGAACCCAGCTGCAGCGAAAAAAGCCAGTCCGGTTCTCTATTATATTCAAAAACTTACATTTTGAAGGTCTAGTTTTTCATCGTGGTTCGATGCAACCTTGCATTATATTAAGAGGATTCTCGAAGAAGAAAAAAGGCCTTACAGCTAACTTGTAAGTTGGGTGCCCTGTGCCTCGCTATGTCATCTCTCCGCGCAGCTCGGTAATGCAAGGTTGAACACAAGCGGAAAGAGACGCAGCTGTGTACGCTGTTGGCTCAATTCACGACAAGAGCATCCCCTCCCTCCAAAGGCGGAGCTACTCTTGCGGAGGGGAAGGTGCGTCCTCGACGCGATGCCTGCAGCCGCCACGGCTGAATGCACCATCGGCTGAATGCTTTGATAACTTAACTCAATCATAACATCAATCTTGATCGTTTCCGCTGGTACATGCGAGGCGTTCTTTTCAGGGTTATAATTACACCCACACAATAAGTAAATATTCAGGCTGCGGGAGTCTTGCTAAGTAAAGCTTTGAAATTAGTGATTACAAACTAACTCGGACGAGACTCACAAGACTCTCGGTAACTCCGGTAACTTTGTCGGGTATATTAAACGAAAATCGCTTTGAAAGAGCGACAACAGTCCAAAGTAATAGAATTAATTGGCTTTTCAGAGATAAACATAACCTGGGGAGTTTAGCGAATTCCCAAATGGACGATTGTGGCCAAACGGAAAGTTTAGACACGAAAACTTTCATGAAGAAGACACAGATTTTCTCGGAGGATATTGAATTATTTTAATAGATTGCGATTAAGCGGCCCGTGTCTCGAAATGTTCCCTCCGCCTCCTTAAAAGGTTCCGATTCTCTTTTTTGTTTTCGTCTTTCCCGCCGTCAATATGGCTCAACTCACAATCAGTTTAATTCTCTTCAGAGAAAAAGTGTATACTTGTACTTTGAGAAAATTCATGACGATATGAAAAATTCGCTACAGCTACTGTGAAAGAATAAAATTTTAAACAAACATTTAAAACCGATACGGCTGCATTGTTGCTGCCAAAACTTCAGGTTTATGTTTTCAGTTTTGAAGTTTATTTTCCTATCATGGCTTACCGATATTTTTATATCATCAAACACCGCCAAGAACGCTGACTTCTTATTTGCCTTCACAATTGCAATCAATTCTTACGAAAAGACGAAAGAAAATGTTCATATGCGGATAGATATTAAAAGAATTGGCAAACGCTCATAATATTTTAGAGTCGGAACAAGCGGTAAAAAAAGTCAGATGTACTTTAAAAGACGCCTTACTCTATAGATCTATTTTAGGGACTCGAACCTCTGTTATCTTACATCGAGGGCCAGCCCCTTCACACCTACGCTACTGAGACAAAGTTTAAATTATATCCCAAACAAGGTTATAGGGTTTACAGAGCATGCGATATGGCTGAATAGTGACATATCTTCATGCATCTCCCTGCAGAAGCGATCTTCCAGACAACTACATCGGAAATGCGACCGTAATCATATTCGATCGCGAATGGAGAATTTAAATCCAAAACAACAGACAAAAATTTGAATACATTTATTTTCTGTGTAGGAGAAACGTGCCGTTTGGTTGCCCCCAAAGTTTCCCCTGCTGTTATTTTAGCGGCTGGCGAAGGCCTTTATTGGTCGGAATCACTTTATGAAATCGAGATATCATCAAAGTGTGCTCACTCGCAAACGAATGTAATACGACTAAGTTTTGGGGGTTCTGGGGGGAAGACGAGGGGTGTGGGCGATCTGGACATGTTAGTATGATAATTGGTCACCAGATGGCGCCCGGGTTGGGACGCGAGCTGCCTGCTGCTCTCGCTGACGGAATAAACACAACAGCCATGTCACATTTCTGAATTAATGCTGGGTGCCTTACTAATGCACGTCTTAAACCGTACAGAAAGTGGGTTACGGTTGCGGTAAGTTAGGATTTTGACCTTAACCTTTGTGCATCTGGAGATTTTTCAAGAAACTATAAGGTGAAGAATTTGATTCTTCCCTACGCTATAACTTGACGAGGTTAGTTTTAGGTTACGGAAGGACCTGCTAGGTTGGCTTTTAAACTCCGCGTCGGAGGGCTAACGAGTTGCCCAAGAATTTACCTACATCTTGCCCTACATTTTAAAGGTTGATTTCCCTACATCTTTGACACACTCAAGCATTCCTCAAGACTATGACGACTTACAACCCCCTAAGTTACGTAAGATTACATGAGCATCGCTATTTCATTCGATAGTGTCTTGCTTTGGTAACCTGTAGATTTAAGGTCAAATGTGTATGAGAAATTGAGCGGACGTTTTGTGATTCCAACAGCCTCAAATGATGATTTTAGTGCGTAAACTTTGGACTCTACCATTCTCATCCCAACCATTGAATCGGATCCTTTGAATATCACACTTCTCTAATTTTGTGTTTTCATTCATATTCAAGGATTTTTTTACGCTTCCTTTGCTTAAAAAAATAAAAGAAAAAAAAACACCTTGAGAAAATTGCATTCGGGGGGAAAGTCCAAATTTCTCTTTCCGGGATCGTGTATGATGCCCAGAAAAACAGTTATTGAGAAAACTTATCTCTGGAAAGAGAAAGTGGAGCAGCAATCGCAATTTTTACATGAGGAAGGAGTTCAGGGTCCTCTTCAGAAAATTATTACTCGGAAAAAGTGGTATTTTAATGAAACACTTTCAGCTTCATACACATAAATAGATTAATATGTCACTTATTTAACTCTTCAATGCGAATGAAGGATGAGTATTCACTGAGAATCAGTGAAGTGATTTTTATCACTCAAGCCGATGTACAGGACGTAATTTTTTTTCTGCACCCAGTGTTGGAGGAAAATGAATCTAATCTACTGTATTACGGATATCTCACTCAATTTCAGGAATAATTGAACTTATTCCAACACGAGTTGTTCACGACCCCATAGGGCAAAATTTATTTAAAATGAAATTTAATGATTCAAACTACGTCTTACCACTAAAAATGCAACCTTATAGTTAGCTTCATCTAAAAAATTTTTATTTACAAAATCGAAA
>Ga0058701_10003517_pt1 | contig 12416 bp, 6 predicted proteins | sample AgamicOrMae_FD_97039 | JGI IMG/M metagenome (GOLD analysis project Ga0058701, IMG submission 97039) | Agave microbial communities from Guanajuato, Mexico - Or.Ma.e | ecosystem: Host-associated > Plants > Phyllosphere > Phylloplane/Leaf | place: Guanajuato, Mexico | collected 2012-06-04
AAGCTAAATTTCACTCCAAATATTTTAGCTGTTATGGATTAAAGAGAGCCCCTAGCATCCCTTCCTTCTAATCACCATTTTTTCCTTCCGTTTTGTTTTCCTCATTGATTAATGTCCCATTTTGTTGGAGACTGCAAATAGCACGTCGTCCGGACGAGTCTGCCGCGCGGCGCGGCGCGGAGCCGGTGTCAGCAACGACCATAAACTAAACTTGAAGTGTAATTGGGTTGGTGCGAGTTGTGGGCCATTGGGGCATCATTTGTGTGGTTAGCGGAACGGGCGCTGCCTGAGTATGTGCACGGCGCGGGCGCCAGCGCCAGCAGGTTGGCCAGGCCGCGGGCCGGATGCGGGCCGCGAGTGCGCGCCCAATGCGGGCCCGCACCGGACCGGAAAAGCCGGCCCGCACCGGACCGGACAAGCGTCCATCCATTTGGTGGAACCCCTGTCCTGTCCACCACCTCATCGTCTTCAGTCATTTGCGACCTCCAAATTACGAGCGCGGATCGAGGGCAGTTTTACTCATGGACGGCCAAGCCAATGTTTTTCGTCGGGGAATAGACAAACCCAGTCCCAATCTTGAGATGCACTATGCGTGAGTTCGCAAACACTCTCTTAGTACTTACATCATTTCAGGAGGTTTTTTTCTTTCTTTTTAATAATCCTTATCCGAACCATTCATTTTTATCGACGTAAACATAGAACTCAGGAGTATAAAAGCGGCCTATTACGTAATTAAAAAAAACAAACAATGTCAGATTGAAAAACTGTCGTCTGTAGCTGGATTTTCAATTGTCAACTTAAAGTAATAGTCAATTCGACGATCGGGTTTGTCTTCACAACAATTCACTTGTCAAGTTGACAAATTGTAGCTTTACAAACGACTATGTTATTGTCAATCAGAGAATTGATTTCATTTGTAGCTTTGAGTGACACCTAAGTATGTGCAAACACTCATCGAGTGAAATTTTCGAAAGTGCTCTACCAGATTTTCACTCCAAATCTTTGAAGCGCTCAATTCCAAAATAAGGAGTCAAGCGTTTTTTAATCTTTTTTTATATAATTTTTTTTATTTATTTTTTAATATTTTTTTATTATTTTTATTTTATTTTGTTTTTTAAAGGAAAAAAGATATAACGTCTTTAATTTTTAAGTTAAACCAGTGATCAGCCATACCAATTGAAAGGTCTTATCAAGAGATTTCCAAAAATAGGGCTGGTGATTGGTGTATCCCTAAAATAACCTCGCTAAAGCGTCTCCTGTCTCGAAACTCGAAACCATCTCTGGCAAACCGATTCTCGTTTGGAATGATCATCACTCAAGATAAGAGTTATTTTCGATCCCTCAAAAAATTGCGATATATTCACTCTTGCTGGGAGTCGCATTTCACTCAAACATTATTGCTTTCACTCTGAAGAGTCTTTAGCGTGCAGTTTTGGGGATACTTTTGAGACTGTATACAAGTGTATATGTGTTGCGGCAGCTCGTAGGCTCAATTACGTTCAAAAGTAGGTGGTGGCCGAACGGTCGTTAAACCAGGAGACGGATGGCGGGTCCTTGATGGACTCCGCCGGCATCGAGGTTCGCGCTGCGCTGCGGCGGCGCCGGCGTTTCGGCCGGTGGAAGGGGCGAACGACGGCCGGCAAACCCTAACCCCCCCCGACCCCCGGTCCGCTGCCCCTGTCGAGCAGAGGCGACCGACCCGCCCGACAACTTCTTGTTAACATGACACTAGCTGTAGCGTTAATGCTGCTCCTTCCCCAAATGACCCTTTGGCCCCCAGAGGAAACATAATAATAATTACATTTATGTTAAAACAACTGAAATGCGATACTTAGCTCTTGCAGGATGACGATATTTTCCGTCGTTTCAAAAGGGTTAATGTGTTAGATGAATATCTGTCCTCCGTGAATAACTTGTTTACCAAGAGGAAATCCATTTTTTCATGGGTAAATTAACAGCGTTTTCCTACGCGAAAAAATTGGTCTACCAAGGGAAAGAATTAAAAATAAAGTCGACATATTACCTAATTTGTATCTTAAGGATATTCCAGCGCAATGGGCTAACATTAGACAAGCACTTGATATTTTCAGGATTAGTTCAAAATGTGTATGTCTATCGAATGGCAAAGTCTAAGAAAATTTGACCGTTCCGTTTTTACGCAATTAAAGTCTAAAGTTGGGAAAAAATGCATGGGTTCTTATGGCAGCTCCGACAAATGGCGCTAAAACTGTTGAATTATGATTGATAGCGTCTGATTGAGATTAGATGAGAATCGAAAAAACTGTTTCCAGCGGAGATTAGAGTTTCAGAAACAATTTAGAAAAGTTTGACGACAATCCACCGTTTCGTTATTTTTAAAAACTTTAAAAACAGCCGCATTTTGTAAAATAGTGAGTCAAATCAGCAACTTCATTATATTTTAACGGAAGAAATAAGTGTTTGCTGAGGTGAAAATAAAATGCGAAGTACAGCTCGTGTAAATACTTGTCGAAAGCGATAATTTTCTCAATTTTCAGATTTTTAACACGCGTTTTGAATTTTTCGGTAAACTTGACTAGTCGGAAGCGCTGGAATATCCTTAAATTGAGCGAATGCTTGCACAATGTACAATTTAAAATCAGAAAGTTTCTACTTAAAATGCTTACGTAAGTGCCCTTTTTTTAAGGGGTGACACTGATTAAGTCTTTGGTGTAGGCGAAATGGAGATGGTATTTTTGCGTAAAAAATTACGAAGATATTTTTGTCGTTGAAAAAATATTTCTCTTAGGGTCGAGAACAGCCCAATGGGATGAAATGTGGAGAAATCTTTGAAGATAGAAAGAAAAGAAGTTTCTTTTCTGATCTTTTTGGTTATTTTCTTTTGGAAATGAGAGTTCTTACACCCGTCACATTACAGATTTTTTTCTTTCTTTAGTTTTAGCAAAGGAAATATCAATCGTGACATGCTGTTTTGACCTTTTAACAATAAAAAAATAAGACAAACCGCTTCTCTCATACTTTCTCATCATTCTCTTATACTTCCTACAAGTAACATTCATTCTTTCAGAATCTGAATTGACGGAAACGGAGCTTCAAGTGGACGAGATTTTTGTTTTAAAGTAAATTTTTACTCCCGTACAGACGAATTCGTCTTGTACGAGTACAGAGAATAAAATACGCAGTTTGAGTTTAACCCCAGCCATCCCTTAATAACGAAATAAAATAAATGAAAAGGGTTCCGTGTGGAAAAGACTTCTCCATGAACGTCATATTTCTGGACCAACCAACTGTAACAGAACTTAACAGGGCGTGGAATTTTAAAAATTCAATTCCTCCCCTTTTTTTACATGTAGATAGTAAATAAAAGCTTCGCTCCACCTAATTATTTAGATTTGATAGGCATACTTTGGCTGAGAGTAAAACAGACGTCAAGGCAGTTGTGGTGGCGGCAGCGGCGCTGGGGAAAGTTGTGTTGTATTCTTTGAATGGGGCCGGTACACGAAATCTTTCCCCTGTGAAGTATGCCACCGGCAGTCCATTCATGTAGTGCGTGTTGACGAGGCGACAGGGGAGCTTTTTTTGCCGCTATTCTCAGCGCGCCGCTCCCTTCCCACCAACAAGATTGAACGCACTCTTCATTACAAAGAAAGAGGGGAATATTGACACATTTCATTGGCTAGAGAGGCCTGTTAACTAGGCCACACACTTCAGCACAAAATGAGCGCCTTACGGGGTGCCCCTAACTCCAAGTTTCAAAGCTTGCATTTCCGGTCTTTTTGCGCGCCGCAATGTCAGTTTCGACAAAAGGCGCTAAATTCAACTAAGTTATTCCTCAAACCGAAAGAGATAATTAAACATACTTCGGCAATGCCTGCCTGCACCGTTTTCCAAAACTGATAATATGCGTTAACTTAAATCTATCGGTTCTCGGCAAAGCAGTTCTTAAATTTTGCCATGTTTCCATAACTTGGCAACACTGCTATGAGAGAAAGCAAAGAGCTTTTGGGTAGGCCCTACGGAATGTTACCAACCTTCACTACAAACTGTACTAAAAAAAGATTGAAAAGATCGAAATCCAGACTATGAAAAGGAAGGGTTAAATACTAAATTTGAATCAGTTTTTTCACTGAATCCAAGACACTCTCACTGATTCAAATTAAGAGTGCCGTACATACTTCACCAAAAACGGTATGTTCAAGGAACTCTCTAAAGAACTCCTTACTGCTCGGCTTTTATTCAAGGAATCGAGAGAGAGCTGATGGCAGACGACAAGTGTACTATCATAGACAAAAAACGTCCCCCCTCCCCTTGCAACGACCTGGTCATCGGTGCGTTCCGGATGCCTAACTTAGCTCGGCATCAGCCAATCACCGGCCTAATTCCGAGGTAGGGTAGGCAACCGCAACGCATTGATGTCCATGTGGTTGCAGGGAGAGGATGTTTTTTTCTCTCACTGATAGTGAAAGTATTCATTACCTTAGATGGCGTTCTTTGAATATGGTAAGAAGCGGGGTGTTTTCCAAATGCAACGGCAAAGTTGAACGGCGAAAATAACCAATAGTCATGATGTAAGTAAAGTGGCCGCCGCGCGCTACCTTGTAATAGGTCCGACCACGGGCAGGCCGCAGGTTGCCGCTTCTGTACTACCATCGCTCGCGTCGAAAATTCGTCAAAGCGACGATGTTGCAGTCTAAATGTTTACGGTTGCATTTGTAATACAAAGCAATAATACCTTTATTTAAGCGGGAGTTATTCTAGGACGAAAAAGCAACTTACGAGATTACTCGATTATTGCCCGCAGCGATGCTGTTCGGAGACGGCAAGATTAATCGATTAGGATATCTTTGTAAATGTGATCTAATGATATAACTTAAAAATTATTGTCCTCCCGAATAGACTTTGAATTTAATATTTAGGCATACTACAAAACATATGGCTCATATCAAAGCAAAAACAGGAAAAAATGCAATTGATCAATTGCATTTCATTGAGATGAATTTCAATAACTCAACGGGAAAAGGGTTCAAGAGAGGGGGCTTTTAATCACATAGCAGTAAGTTGCGGAAAAAAATATAAACAGTTTTCATGAGATGTGGCTCTGACATTCCCTGCTTGGTTACCCTAGTGGCGCATCCTACCGAGAGGCAGAGCTGTTAAGTAACGCGTTACGTTTCCTTATGATTTGACCCGAGATTCGAGGAATTCCCTTGAGAAGATCGGCGGCTCGGGTCGGGTCGGATCGGATCGGGCGCCTGTCCGGTGGTGGTCACTCTTGACCCGGCTGTGCCCGGCCCGATCAGCCCTGAGAAACCCAAGTTGCACACTTAATGAACGTCAGTAAAGAGCGGCGAGACGCGGCCGGGTGGGACCGACCGGGCTGGCGTCTCCTCGTCAGGGTGGGGTAAGGTGGGGTGGGGCAAGGTGGAGTGGGGAGGTAGATTAAGTAGACAGAAGGGAGGTCGGCCGCGTTGATGAGGAATGGGGGAACAAGATGGAAAGGAAAGAATGAAGAAAGTGCAATTAAAGGGGCGGCCGCGACAGCTGCCGACACTCAACCTCGCTGGGCTCACCCCCAGCCCAAGCCCAAGCCCCTGCCCAGCCCAGCTCCTTAAAGGGGATCCCATGCCTCACCCTGGCGCACACCGCGCCCCGTCCCGGCCCGTCGCTCAGGGACCTAACTACGTGCTACTCCTGCAGGCTTTCGACTCCCAAATCGTCAGGGCGGTCACCCATCAGCTATCACACCTCTTCGCAGGCCGGGGCCCTACACTCAAGACCGCAACTCCCAACCCAACTGTATACAGGGCGTTCGATGGTGCGGTTGGGGATACGTGCCCCCTGGTAGCGCCACACCCACAACCGAACTATATATAGCGGGTCGTTTGATACAATTCTGGATACGCACCCCCTCCCCCGATAGTTCCCACCCCCTACCAAACTATATACAGGGTGCCAGTTGGGGATATATGCGCCTCCTGGTAGCTCCAAAGCCACAACCGCACCATATCTAGGGGGTCGCTTGATACCGCTGTGGATACCTACCCCCTCCCGCGGTAGTTCCCCACCCCCAACCGTACTAAATATAGGGGGTTGTTTGGTACAGTAGTTTCCCGCCCTGGTAGCTCACCATCCCCTACCAAACTATAAGAGTTGGATGGTACAGTTGTGGATATGTGTCCCCCCATGGTAGCTCCCCACCCACACCGAGCGTATGGGATCACAACTCCTTGACCTATAGAGCGCGTATCTCTTAGTTGCTACAAGCAAGGCGAATTGATTTGCGAATGAATAAGAGATAAGCCGAGTGCAGGCAGGCAGATTCCTCGGGGCTTCTCCTCGCCGCCGCCGCCGCTGCTGCGTCGCGCACCGCCGCGCCCCGTCGAGGCACGACCCAACTTCTTGCGGCTCCTTCTACAAGTGTAAAGCTCCTTGCTTTATTTAGGACATAAATTGCCTAGTGACAGAGTAATTAAAGAGATCTCGTTCGCTTCCTTTTCCGCAGCCCGCCCGCCGGCCGGGCCGCGCCGAGCAGGGCCGGCGCCAGTACGAGCGAATTGTTTGCAGTAAGTTGCCCAACAAATGACGCCTTTTGCACGAATTACTTCAACGTATTTTGTGAAAGTCAAAGGTGGAACTTCAGTTTCCTGTTTGGTTATTCAAGCGGAGCGAGACACAGGGCACGTAACGTGCCCTTACCTTAGTTAACCTGACCTTTGTAAATGTATAACGTACACGGAGAAAAGGTCTTTGGTTGGACACAGCCAAACCAAGATACTTTATAGCAAGATACTTTATACCAAGATACTGGATAGCAACCAGGATACTTTGTTGAACAACATACTGCCTTTTTTTTGGTGCGGCAGAATTTTCGTTTGTGGTGCCCGAACGCGTGCTAAAGGGACCTTCTCGAGTGATCTCTATTTCGACTGATCTTGCTCTCCGTTCGACCGATCAGCTTTATGTTCGAATGATCCAAAGATGCACAAGTACCATGAGGTTAGAGTCTGCCCGCAGGCAGTTAAATAAGGTTAGGTCTGATTATGAAAGACTAGTTAGAGTTAAGTAAAGATCGGTTGAGATAGGATTAGATTGGTTTATGTTTAATTGGGCGTTTCATCATTATTTTTCTCGTTTATTTGATTTTGTTAGGTAAGGTTTAGGTTAGAATAATGTAGATTAAGTTCTAAAACTCATGCTATACGGCGGTAACAAACTTCCAGTCAAATAATCGGTCAAGGACGGGCATTTAAAAGCAGACCGCAACACTCTCCTCAAGGGTTGCGGACACATCTGGATCACTCGAACCAAAAGTTGATCGATCGAAACGGATGCGAGATTAGTCGAAACCCAGATCACTCGCTACGGGTCCGTGCTAAATACATTAGCCAAAAAAAGGGTTGTTAGTTTAGGTTGTGTGTCTTGTGCTTTTATCTTCTATTGTTCCGCTTGGCTTGGCGAAGAAAGGTGGAACACAGGAGTAATTGAAAAGTTCAACCTTTCACATTTAAATGTTTAAGTGTATCAGAGGGACAATGATGAACAAAGCACCATACCAAAGCTTTTTTTTGGGGGGGGGGAGCAGATTGTCATGAGGTCGAACAAGGATAGAAAACATAAGTTAGGAAATGAGGATATCATACTTTAAGTTTACAATCTCGAGGCGTACGTCATACCTCGAAAACAAGACTGCAAGGATATGAAAAATTTATTTACTATCTATGGAATCAGCGTTCCTGGGCTGAGCTCGTTTAGATGGCAGTATGTTTATTAGGTAGGCAGAGTAGGTGCTCTTGAGTTTATGAAGAATTTAATGATGCTAGCTAGAGAGCGTCAACCGCGGGAAGAGGTAGCCCAACACTTGGGAGGTCTAACTGGCGAATATGAGAGATAAAATCTCCCAAGAGCCCTTTTAAGGTTTAAGACATCAGCTGAAAATAGCAAAGTAAAGATTAATAAACCCGCGGGCATAAACGGGTCGAGTGTAGTCAAAGTCTATACACAGCCTTCTGCCAGAGAAGTTTCCGTTAAAACCTGAAAGTCTACGGAACGTCTATCAAACAAGTCGTAACTTTTTGGGTACCGAAAGAGACGAACGGGTTACAAGCAACTGCTGCTTTTGATGGTCGCTTATTTTACGACGTTTAAAAGACGATTCACAGGACAAGTTTAAAGCAGCGTGGACTCCGTCAAATGAATTCTCTGGCGAGGCTAATGGAACATTTGTTCCGTCAAAAAATATACTCTCGTGAGTTTATCGAAAACAAAGACAGAATAAGAAGGGCCACTAAGGATAATTGTGTTGGGATATCTAATGATTAATTTGCATTTAAGTTAGCTGGCTAACGTAAGATTAAGTTAGTTGAGGTTATGAGGTTGCCAAAGGTAAGTCACGTTCCATGAGGTTGACTGGAGTTAGGTCGGTTTAGGCTAGGTTTGGTTCGCTAACATTGACTTTTTTTTAAAAAAAAAAAGATTGACAACGATTAGGTTGGGTTCCATTTGCTGAAGTAAGAATTTTTAGGTTAGGTTATTTCATGTTCAGTTTTTTTTTAGGTTAGGTTAGGTCAACTAAATGTGATGATTGATTCCATATTCTCACTTTGAGCTAATGGAAAATGGGATGGGTTGGAAGAAACAGTGAAAAAATAAAATAGTGTGAAAACTCTTAATTCTTTAAAAATAACGTTCGCCCCCATGAGGCCTCTTAATATTCGTAATGTTATCTCGCTGCGTTGTGGAATTTTCGTGCAAAGAGAGGGACGCAAAATTCGGCAACCAAGTAAAACAAGAAAATACATAGCGTGATGCCATAAGCGGTCCTATTAAATTTAGGTGGCTAAATCCGTAAAAGCCCTGTGCTTTTTTAAAATAGTTTTAAAACTTGGACATCGTGTTTGTTTAAGCCCATTCGATATAAACCAAGGTCCCGAGGCAATAAATACTTCACAAATACGAAAAAAAAAGATATTCGAAAATACGGAATCGATTTCGTGAAAATATAGGCAACACCCTAAAAATCTAGTTGCAGCTCCGGAACTCCATGGAGCAGATATATCACTAAAAAGAGATTAAATAGATCACTTCAAAACCATGTGACGTTCAGAAACATTCATCAACCGTCTCCGACTAACCTAAGAGGACTTATGAGAAAGAGTCCCCTGCCTTGGAATGGTCCTCGATCAAAAATCTGCCGGCTGAGGTTTTATCGTGAGGGCAGCAGCAGGTCTAGCTGTTTCTCAGGTCAAACCAAATGCCGGTTACGACCCCGGAAAAACTCAGCGTCCGTGGCACACCCCAACTAATTCAAACCAAAAATCCCCAATCCCCCCCCCCCAAAAAAAAAATGCGACGGCAACGACCGAGCACACACGGGAATGGGTGAGATTTGACTCCAGCGGAGAAGATTAGCCCGCCGTAGCACACAATTAGGTTACGTTTGGTAAGGATAGGTAAGTTAAGGTTAGGATAGGAAGTTCTTTAGTACGGGGAGTCAGGGGTAAGGCGAGGCACGGCAGCCGGGCGACCGCGGCGTGGCGCGGAGCTGCACACGAGGCAGGGAAAGCGAAGAGCCGGCCACTTCCTCTACAACGTCGACAAATGGTCATTCTTCGGACAGAGTTCCGGAGATATTTCACCAAGGAAACAATGGGGGAAAGCAGGTGACACTTTCACAGGCGCCGCGCCGGCCGCCGGCTCAGCTCAGCTCCTGTATTGACGTGGAGGGCTACAAGATTTACGCCAAGCGGCCGGCCGGACCCACCAAAGGGTGAGTGAGTAGCACATGTTAAGGTAAACAAGGCAGCAAAGGGTTGTTTAATGGTCGCTTTGACGTATTGCTGGCTGGACCGGCCGAGACCGCACAGTTACGGTGACCGACACACTTTGCCCACGGACCGGTCAGCCCCCGCCGCGCCGGTTCCTGCTCTAGCCTTTCCTCCTCATGGCTCAAATACATGGTCACCTGTTTTATTTTTCATTGATGAGCTATGCAAGTCCGAATGTCAAACTGATGTTCACGTGTTGCGCAAGCTTTCGACCTGCATGAAAAGCGAATTCAGTTGCAGTGTGGCGGCACGGAACTTTCTTGTCCTGTGGGAGAGCAAGAGTTTCTTATTTTTGAAGAGTTGTTATACTAAGTTTGTTTTGATGGGACCTTCCCAGGATATGGGTATCATTTTTCGAAGGGCTCATTAGCATATACCGAAAGAAGACCAATTTTTATACATATACATAAGAGGCTATTTGTGTGAATGGATGATTGATTTTAGGTTAGTTAAGGTAACATCGACTAAGGTTAGGTAAACTAGATTAAATTACCTAAGACTACACACTGTTAAAAATACATCTTGAAATTTTCAAATCCGGTGATTGGAATTTTTGGCACTTCCCGGTTCTGAAGTTTCAAAATACTTTTCTTGTAAATTTGCATACAAGTTACTTGATTTTCAAAGCCGGTTTTGAAAATAAAGTAACTTCTTTGAAAATTTACAAGAAAAGCATTTTGAAATTTCATAACCGGGAAGTGAATAAAAATGGCAACCACAAGAATTAAAAATTCCAAGATTTCGTCTCACTGGATTTCGTTTTAACAGTGTAGTTTGACCATTTCTTATTTTATGAAGGATGTTGGTTGACTGACGTAAGGCACATGTATAGGTATATGACCACTTGAACAAATGATCCGCCTCATGCAAGAAACATTACAGGAAGCCTGCACTTCAAAGTGTTCAAAACGAGTACTTCGTCGCGCCTTAAAGTCTCGTATAAGGAAAAAATACTTTGTAGCGTGCACGTGCCTAGGCAAAAGAACCTCCTGAGCTATTTCTAGGAGAGTATTGGGATAACGTTACTATCAAAACCGCCTCCAATTTTATTGTTGGAAGAAAATAAACACGAAAGAGACAGTTTTGAAGGTGTTGACATTGAAGTGCTGTTGATGTGTCGTTTGATCTGTGACTAATGTTGGCGGTGACGTTGCGGTTGATTCCGCGGGAAGACGCGGCGTCGCGTCGGTTGACGTCGCCGCCGCAGACGCCTTGTGGTCATCGTCGTTAGCGGGGACAATCTTTTTCCACGAACGACTGGACTAGAGTTCACTCACTCAGCCAGCGATTACAGATAATTACTTGGGCCAAGAATAACATTTCTAGAGAATTGTCCACTGCAATGCCACAAATTCCGCCTAATCGCACATAACTGAACTTATTTTATAAACTAATTTATATTTTTGATAAATTGGACTAGTGCATAGTTGAATTTCTTGATTGAATAAAGTCCGTCGTTTCAAAGTTACGTTGGTTTGGAAAAAAAAAATTAGCGATCAATACTTTTGAGACTGGTACACGTTAAAAAAATAGGAGTATATAAAAAAATCGCTTAGGGAGTGAAAATTCAATATAAAAAAGAATTTCCATTACTAAATTTTTGGCATGTATACAATCATTATTAGTTTACAAAATTTACCTTATATAAGCCATCAACGGAGACATTTGCCAAGAGCTTTAAATCCACGCTAGATGGTCTATTAAATCTATCCAGATAATAACTACACGTACTGTATAACGGATCACTCTCAGTAAATATCAGGCATGCACAAAACCGTATTTATGTTTACTTCTACGACAGCGCTAACGGCAGTCAACAAGTCGGTCAAGAGGGGAATACGCCACGGCGCGGGACCCATAACCGCCGCAGCAGCCGCGCCGCGTCGATGGGAGGAATGCTGTCTCAAAACCGCGACACTGCAATAATTGTCATTGAATTCGACCGCTGGACGGCGCGGCGCGGCGTCACGGTGTCTGCGATGACAACATCAAACTGTCGCGGTGCGGCGCGGAGCCGCGCCCGGGCAACCGGGTCCTTCACCTCGAAATCGTTGTACCGTCGCATCGCGTAGCACGTCTCCGTCCCGGCTGCACTCTCCACCGCGTTTCAAAGGTCGTGTTTCCCACCTTCGTGATCCATACTGGTTCAAAGTTTCATCCATTCATAGGAATAACGCGGGTAAGCCGCGTGAGGTAAACCTCGGTTAGGTTAACACAAACGAAACACCTGTTTTCGGGAGTCCTTCCTTTCCTCGGTGTAAAACTACAAGCGTATTTTGGTTATTTTTCAAGGTACACCTCTGTGTTCAACCATATATTTTAAAAGGGCTCGGCGAGAGCTTTCCATTGATGTGGCTGAATATACGTCGATATTGAAACAATACCAAAATACGTACTGCTGACAGTTTTTTCGTAGTTTTGAAAGATAAACCTATGTTCAGTCCCATCGATTGAAAGCTCTCGTCAAGACCTTATAAAATATGTGTCTGAGCAGGGACCCGGAGCTAAACTACGCGGGGCCACCGCCTACCGGCCACGCCACGATGTTCTCGTGGCCGGAGCGGAATAGAAATCGGATTCGCTCCGGTTTCTATTCCGGTCCGGCCACGAGAA